>Ga0137361_10000761_pt1 | contig 18737 bp, 22 predicted proteins | sample Mad1_80_16metaG_FD_104923 | JGI IMG/M metagenome (GOLD analysis project Ga0137361, IMG submission 104923) | Vadose zone soil microbial communities from Angelo Coast Range Reserve, California, USA - Mad1_80_16 metaG | ecosystem: Environmental > Terrestrial > Soil > Vadose zone | place: USA... | reverse complement strand
GCATCTCCCGCTGCTTGGCGATCCTCACCTCGCTTTAGATCGTGTGAATCCGCCCAGGTGATGCGGCTTAACGGTGTATTGAACTCCTTCCCCGGCTGCCCGCCTCAACATGTCGAGGATGGTGTCGGTGGGCCTTCCGAAAACCTGGATACTTGTCGTGCCGTCGAGAGTCTCTTCATACGCGCGAGCGGCCCGCTCGCGGACCGCTCCCATGTGGAACTCAAATGAGTCAGTGTCAGGATGCACCTGCACGACACCCACCTCAGTTCCTTCCTCATTCACGTATTCGTTGAAGGCGATCAGCCGTGGTTCGTGGGCTTCGATGAAGTCGACCAAACCGGGAACACGCAGTCTCTCGGCCTCGAGCTTTCCGGGCTTGAGTCTGTTCGTCGCTATGAATATGAACGGTCCCGGCATCGAGCTCGCCTCCTCGGTTCACCGACTCGTCGACAGTCACGCCGACACTCTAGCGGGGGTCAGAGAGGCGTAATCGGGATGCAGATCTCGCTTTCGAACTCGCCCGTCTTCTGGTCGAAGCTCGCGTCAATCGGGTAATGCTCGAAGGATGGGCGTGAGTCGAGCTGCATGCCGCTGCCTGGGAGCCAATCGCGCAACAGCCAGTCCCATGCCTCTCCAATCTGCCTGTCAGTGCCCTTGAACTTGCCGACCGCGTACTTGCCTCCGGGAATCACGGTCATCTGGTGGTCGCCCGGCCCGACAAAGTTCTCCGGCACTTCCACAGCGGCGTCGTAGCGCACCTTCTCGGGTGCGGTGATGCCCGGGTCATCGTGGCTGATGCCATACCGCGACCGGCCGTACAGCCCGTTCGTTTGCATCCACGGATCGACCTTCGTGATCCAGAAGTCTGAGACGGGCTTGCCAACCGGCCCTACATACCGGAGGTAAGCGACTGTGGTCGGTTGTCTGTCGACGATTGTTACTTTCATGTTTCCATGATTTGCTATCGCCGACGCAGGCGCCTGATCGAGCTTGCTTTTCAGCTGATCGCGATTGCTGACTTGCGAGACCCGCCACGCTGTCGGCGTGGACCCGAAGCGGGTTTTGAACGCCCGAGCAAACGCCTCGGTGGAGCCAAAGCCGACGGATAGCGCAACTTGCAGGACCGGCAGACGCGGTTGCGCAACCAGTCGCAAGGCCGCCGTTTCAAGTCGTCGCCGGCGCACGTAATCGCCGAGCGTCTCCCCGAACCAGGCGGTGAACAAGCGGTGAAAGTGAAACGACGAGAAGTTGGCGACCTTGGCCAGCGTGTCGAGCTCCAACGTTTGGTCCAGCTGCCGGTCGATGTACTCGAGCACTCGGTGCATGCGGGCGACGTATTCCGCGCGGCTATCGCGAATCAGCGCGACCCCGGGGACTCCCCTGCTGCCAGCTCTCGTAGATGCTCGCCGACGTCCCACGTCCAGAATTCGACCACATGGCCGCCGGGGTCGGTCACGTAGGCGGCGCGCCCGCGACCATGGCCGTACCTCGAGTGGTCGTGGTCAAGCACGGTGTAGCCCCGTTTTCGAAGCCGGTCAACGACCGCTTCGTATGCTCCCGCCGGGAGTCCCATCGCGTAGTGGACGTGCACGCCGCCGCGCCCTCCGCCCAACCCGATCTGCGGCCGCCACAGGCCGATGCGAGTCCGGTCCGCGGCCATCACCCAGACCGTTTCGTCGGCCCAGCGCTCGACCACCGGAAAGCCAAGGACCCCGGCATAGAATTCCTCGGCCGCCGCCAGGTCGCTCTGCTCGAGCGCGATCTCGCACACTCCATTGACTGGAACTGCGTTATCGCTGTCCATGACCTTTATTTTCTCGCGGAGTCGATAGACGACGCCTGCTCGTGGCGGGCCTTTTCGCGGGCAGCGTTGCCGCGAAGTCGAGGCCCTGCTGAACCCAGGCCGCGAGCGCCGCATCCGTCCGGAAGCCTTCGGGGTCGATGAGTACGAAGCCGGCCAAGGGGCGGCCGGCGAATTCCATCGGCCGGACGTGCGGCCGAGCCAGCGCCGGCTGACGCGCTTCCGCGCCCACCCGAACCATCAGAGCGCTGCCCGTGACGCCGCAGCACATGCTGCCGCCGACCACGAACGAGAGGCCTCCGACCATCTGCTTCTCGACCACGTTCCTGTGGCTGGCGAGGGTCCGCCGGACTCGTTCCGCGATCTTCAGGTCGTAGCCCATGGCCTCATTGGTCCTTGCCCTCCAGGCGGCCTCGGTCGAAGCGCATCCGGTTGATGACCGCCCCCAGCAAGAGCACCATGCTCAACAAGTAGGTCCACGTGCCCACCACGAATAGGAAGCCGAAGCTGCGTCCGTACGTAGCCGCACTGCGCGTCAAATGGAGATAAATCGGGAAGGCCAGGTTCAGCAGCTCGATTGACAGGCCGGCCACCAGCGCGCCCGGCCAGACCTCCGAGAAGCGGGTTCTTCGGTTCGGCACGACGCGGTAGATGGCCAGGAGCAGAGCCGTCATCACGATCCATCCGAAGGCAAACCCAAGCACCGCGAATCCCGGCTCGATCGCCAATGCCGTGCTGATTCCCACCGATGCGCCCACCGCGACGAGGAAGGCGCCCAGCATCAACGGGAACATCGACAGGAAAGCGTTGAAGGCAAGGCCGGCTGCGTGGTCGGCGGCGTGGCTGGCGAAATACGCCATGACGGTGCTCAGCGGCGGCCGCCGCCGCCAGGCGCTCCACTTTTGCGTGGTCGCCATTATCGGAGGAACCGGGCTCGATTGCCCGGTCCCTCGTCCATTACTGCGGCTTTAGCTCGCCTTGTTGGCGAATTCGTTCGTGTAGGTCTCGCTCAGGTTGGACGTCTTGCCCTTGAAGCTGGGCACGTAATTCTGCTGGATCCGCATCACGGTCTCAGGTCCGCCTACCGGCATCTTGCAGTCCGCACCGAATATGGAAAGCTGGTTCTGAAGAGCCGTGACGTAGAGGTCCTTGTTGCTGGCGTAGTAGTCGGCCGGCATCTTGGCCGCGATATCGGCGGCACTGTGCGCGTGGATGAACTTCAGGGTCTTGACGTAGGCGTTGACGAGCCGCTGCGCGACGCCCTTATTGGCGTTGACCCAGTCGTTCTTGGCGAAGATTCCGATGAAGGGGTAGTCGCCTCCCAGCGCTGCACGCGTTGAAGCGGGCGTTCGGAGGTCGACCAGCACGGTGCCTTTGCCAGTCGAGGTCAGGCGGGAGATGGTGGGCTCGGTCGTCATGCCGCCGTCGATCCTCTGCTGGTCGATCGCGGCGATGAACGTGTCGCCCGCGCCCACGGCGATGAAGTGCTCCTTGGTCGGGTCGAGCCCGGCTTTGCCGAGGATCGCCAGGGTCAAGGTGTGGGTGCCGGAGCCGATGGAGGTGACCCCGAGGTTCTTACCCAGCAGGTTTGCCGGCGATTTGATCGAGCCGGCCTTGCGGGAGTCGATCACCTCCGCCTCACCCGGCGCAATCCCGAACTGGCAGATCGTCTCGATCTTCTTGCCGAGCGCGTTGAGCTCCATCGGGTGTGAGTAAGCGCCCGAGCCGGCATCAACATTTCCGGCCACGACCTCTTCCTCGGAGCCCTGCCCAGAGCCCTCGTCGACGAGTGTGACGTCGAGGTACTGCTCTTTGAAATAGCCGAGCTGCTGCGCGAGCATGTTCGGCAGGTAGATCTGCTTGTTGAGCCCGCCGACCATGATCTTCAAGGAGGCCGTTGCAGGGACTCCAGGGGCCGGCGGAGCAGTGCTGCCACAACCGACCAGCACCGCGAAAGCCGCGAGGGCGGTGAACAACCGTCTACTGACAGATCGCATACGCCGTTCCTCCTTCAAATCCGTGTCTCGGTGGCGACCGGCGGCCGCCACTTGATCAGACGGTCTTCGAGCGCTGTGATCAGTGCCTCTGCCAACAGCGCCATGGCAGCCAGCAGCCCCATACCCGCGAACACGCCGGCCGCGTCGAAGTTGTTTTTCGCCGCGTAGATCAGCTCGCCGACACCAGAAGTCGCGCCGAAAAGCTCTCCGACCACCGCGCCCACCAGCGCGAGCCCGAAGCTCGTGTGGAGGCTGGCGACGATCCAGGAGAGGGCTGAGGGGATAAGGATCTCGGTTGTCAGCTGCCGGTCGCCGGCGCCGAGGATGCGAGCGTTGGCGATGAGATTGCGGTCGACCTCGCGGACGCCCTGGAACGCGTTGAAAAAGACGACGAAGAAGACAAGGACCGCGGCGGTCGCGATCTTTGATTTGATGTCGAGACCCAGGGAGATGGCGAAGAGAGCGCCGACCACCACGCGCGGAATGGCGTTGGCGGCCTTGATGTACGGACCGAGGACGTCGGACAGCAGCCGGCTACGGCCGAGCGCCACACCGAAGACGACGCCGAGGATCGATCCCACGATAAAGCCGCCGACTGTCTCCTCCATTGTCGTCAGCACCTGATCCCAAAGCGGGCCGAGGTCGGTTCCCTGGGTGATCCAGTACCAGGTCTTGGCGACGATCGCGGATGGCTGCGACCAAAAGAAGACGTCGACCCAACCGAGCCGCGTCGTGAGCTCCCAGCTGCCGAGAAACACGACGGCGACCAGCAGTCGAAGGCCCGCCACGTTCAGCTGCCGGCGCTGCGCCTCGCGCCGCCTTTTGGCGGCGAGGTCGACCACCGGTCGCCCGGGATCGCTCACGAGGACGCTAAGCCGCGCCGCTGCGCTTCTGACGTTCATAGCTCACCGCCACCTCGTCCCGGAGGTCGTTCCAGATCTCCTGATAGATCTCCACGAAGTGGGGCTCGAAACGGATCTCGGCGACGTTGCGCGGACGCTGAAGATCGACCTTGTAGTTGCTCTTGACCGTGCCCGGCCCGGCAGTGATGACGAATACCCGGTCGCTCAGGGAGATCGCCTCCTCGAGGTCGTGGGTCACGAAGACGACGGACGCCGAGCTTGCCGCCCACAGGCCGAGGAGCTCGTTCTCCATGAGCGAGCGCGTCTGCACGTCGAGGGCGCTGAACGGCTCGTCCATCAGGAGGATGCGCGGGCCGTTGATCAGGCTTTGCGCGAGCGCCACCCGCTTGCGCATCCCGCCCGAGAGCTGGTACGGATACCGGTCCTCGAAACCGGCCAGTCCGACGCGGGCGATCCAGTCGCGAGCCTTCAGGCGGGCGTCCCGATTCGAAAGTCCGTGGTAGCGAGGGCCCGCAGCCACGTTCTCGAGGACCGTCTTCCAGGGGAACACCGCGTCGGACTGGAACATGTAGCCGATCCCGTCGGCGATGCCGGTGACCGGCCTGCCGAACACCTCCACCTCGCCTTCGCTCGGCGGCTCTAGTCCTGAGATCAGGGCCAGGGTCGTCGACTTGCCGCAGCCGGTCGGCCCGACGACGGCGCAGAACTCACCCGGCTCGACCGCAAGGTTGAGGTCTCGCAAAGCGGTGTAGACGCCAGCAGAAGGAGTCAGGAATCGTTTGGTCACACCGCGAAGTTCGATCGCCGCGGCCATCAACGTGGACTCTGAGAGGCCTGGCCGGCGAGCACAATCCATGCGGTCGTTGTGGCCGTTTTGGTCTTTTTGGTCGCAGCGCCCCCGCGGGATTGCGTACTACGATCCGACTGGATCCTGTGAAGACGCGGCTACCACTCGCCTATCAGATCCTGGCCTTCCAGGTCGGCATCCTCCTGCTGTCCGCGCTGATGGGAGGCGCGGCCGCGGTCTGGCAAGCCGGCCAGCAGCTCGACCACCAGTACGAGCAGCGTTCGCTCGCGATCGCTGAGTCGGTCGCGTCCAACACCGCGCTCCAGCAAGCCCTCCTCACGGGTGACCCGGATGGCCTGATCCAGAGGACTGCGGAATCCGTCCGGCATTCGACGGGAGCGACCTATGTTGTTGTCGCCAACCGCCAGGGCATCCGGTTCTCGCACCCGAACCCGGCCATGATCGGCAAGCCGGTTGACGAGGAACCGGCCGTCGTGCTTGCCGGCCACACCTGGGTTGGCGTCCAGCGCGGCACTCTCGGCATATCAGCGCGGGGAAAGGCGCCCATCTTCCTCAACGGCCAGGTCATCGGCCTTGTCTCCGTCGGCTTCCTCGAGGCGACGGTGTGGCAGCAGCTGCTGAATGAGCTGCCAGGGTTTGCGCTCACGGTTCTGCTGGCGCTCGCCCTGGGCGCGGCGGGCTCGATGTGGCTGGCGTCGCGTTTGAAGCGGCAGACATTTGGGCTCGAGCCGTACGAGATTGCGGGCCTCCTCGAGGAGCGGGAGGCGAGCCTGCAAGGCATCCACGAAGGGGCCATCGCCACGGATCGAACCGGCACCATCACGCTGGCCAACGACGAGGCTCGCCGCCTCCTTGCCCTGCCGGCCGATTGCGTGGGCAGCAAAGTTTCCCAAGTCGTTCCCCAGGGACGTCTGCTGAAGTTCCTCTTGGGCGGACTGAACGACGAAGACGAGGTGCTGCTGGCGGGCGACCGCGTGCTCCTTGCCAGCCGCAGGTCGATTCGGGTCCGCGCGATCGAGATCGGCCACGTCGTGACGTTGCGCGATACGACCGAGCTCACCGGCCTGGCGCGCGGCCTGGGCGTGGACAGCCTCACGGACGCTCTTCGCGCTCAGGCGCACGAGTTCGCCAATCGACTGCACACGATCGCGGGACTGGTTCAGATGGGACGGGGGGACGACGCGATGAAGCTCATAGCCCAGACCTCCGGCGTCCACCAGGAGCTCACCGAGGCGCTGCTCGAGCGGGTTGGCGATCCCGTCCTCGGAGCGCTCCTGCTCGCCAAAGCCGCGGTGGCGTCGGAACGTGGGATCGAGCTTCGCGTCAGCGACGACACGGTCATGACGCGCAGCTCGCTCGACAGCGAGGACCTGATCACCCTGCTCGGGAACCTCGTGGACAACGCCCTCGACGCGGCCGCGTCGTCGATCGGCGAGCGGTGGGTCAGCGTCTCGGTGACCGAGCAAGATGCCGAGATCGTCATCCAGGTTCACGACTCTGGCCCGGGCATCGCCGATGGGCTCGACGGACAGATCTTCCAGGAAGGCTTCAGCACCAAGTCGGCACCCGGTCAAAAGCGTCGCGGGTTCGGGCTCGCCCTCGTGCGCCAGGTTGCGCGCCGGCACGGCGGGGACGTGACCGTGGTCAATGACGGCGGCGCCCATTTCACGGCCCGGCTGCCGCTGCGGATTGGGGCCAAGCCATGATCCGGACCCTGGTCGTCGACGATGACTTCCGCGTCGCTGAGCTTCACTGCGCTTATGTCGAAAGAGTCAAGGGCTTTGCGGTGGCGGGCCGCGCCCACACCGGAGTCGAGGCCCTCCAGAGCGTCGACCGCCTTCGGCCCGACCTCGTCCTGCTCGACGTCTACCTGCCGGACATGTCGGGCCTCGAAGTTTTGCAGCAGCTGCGCGAAGACGACCACCCGCCGGTCGACGTCATCTCGATCACAGCCGCGCGCGAGGTCGAGAGCCTGCGCAGCGCGATGCGCGGCGGCGTCGTCCATTACTTGATCAAGCCGTTCCTGTTTGCCACCTTCGAGGAGAAACTCCTGTCGTACGCGGCCGCGAACGAGAGGATCACTCGCCTCGGCAAAGCCGAGCAGGGCGACGTCGACCGCATATTTGGCGCCCTGCGCACCGCTCGCAACGAGCCGCTGCCGAAAGGGCTGTCCGACGCGACGCTCGACCTGATTTCGCAGGCGCTCAAGCGCTCGGGCAGCGGGCTGGCCGCGACCGCCGTCGCCGAAGCTGCCGGCGTGAGTCGAGTAACAGCTCGGCGCTACCTGGATCACCTGTGCCAGCTGGGCAAGGCTGAGCTGACGATGCGCTACGGCAGTCCGGGGCGGCCCGAGCACCGGTACCGGTTCGTCGCCAACTGATGCTCGGCGAGAGCTAGCGATCCCTTCACCTCAAAGCAGCCGGCCCGCAGCAACGCCTTAACCTGCATGCGCGACAGTTGTCAATGTAAGGGCGCCGGCCCATCTCCGATGTTGCGCGTCGTGGCATGAACGTGGAGAATCGGGGACAACGTAAGCGGGCTCTTCACGTCAAGTTGACGTTTCTGAAGACGGAGGTGGGTTGTGACTGGACGACTCCGACGCAGGCTGCTGTCCCTGGCCGCCCTTGTTCCGCTGGTTGGGGCCGCGTTTGCGGGCTTCGCGACCAGCGGCACCGCGGCGCCGATCCAGGCGACGGCGAACGGAACCTGTCAGCTGAACTCGGTCAAAGGCCAGATCCAGCACGTGATCAACCTCCAGTTCGACAACACCCACTTCACGCGCGACGATCCGAACGTCCCTTCTGACCTGGAGCAGATGCCCAACCTGCTCAACTTCATCGTGGGCAACGGTGTGCTGCTCACGAACCATCACACACCCCTGATCTCCCACACAGCCACCGACATCCTGACTTCGTTCACCGGCGTATACGGCGACCGGATGGGCGTTCCAGTTTCGAACAGCTTCCGCTATTTCAACCCGAACGGGACCTCGAACCTCGGGGTCTCGTTTGCCTACTGGACCGATCCGATCTTCGACCCGAACACCTCCAGCCCGACCGACACCAAGTTCAACATGCTCACGGCGGACGGGATGAACGCACCCGCGCCCTGGGTGCCTTACACGCGGGCCGGATGCAACGTCGGCCAGGTGGCGACGGCGAACACGGTGCTCGAGAACATTGCGACCGACATTCCGACCGTCTTCGGCGCCGGGTCGCCCCAGGCCCAGGAGGTCTCGTTGGACCCTGGGTGCCACCTGCAGACCATCGACTGCCAGGCGTTCAGCGACTTCGTCGGCATCGGTGTTCACTGCGCAGCCGGCAGCACCCTTTGTTCGGCTGCCAACGGTGGGCAGGCGGACCTCCTGCCTGACGAGCCCAAGGGCTACACCGGCTACATGGGCCTTTTCGGCCACAAGTACGTGGCCCCGCATCTCAGCCCGAGCAGCCCGTTGACCGACCTCAACGGCAGCGTCATCCAGGACCACCACACCCCCGTCAGTCACATCGGCTTCCCCGGCTTCGACGGCATGTCGGCAGCCGTCTCGCTGTCGTATGTCGCGGCCATGCAGGAGCACGGCATCCCGATCACCTATGCGTACATCTCGGACGCGCACGACAAGCACCCGAGTGGGCCATCGTATGGACCTGGGCAGGCGGGTTACGTCGCGGCGCTTGCCGCATACGACGACGCGTTCGGCAAGTTCTTCAAGCGTCTTGCGGACGACGGCATCAACCAGAGCAACACCCTGTTCGTCTTCACGGCGGACGAGGGCGACCACTTCGCCGGCGGCCCGGCCAGCCCCGCGGGATGTGATGGCGTGACCGTTCCGTGCACGTACGCCAAGATCGGCGAGGTCAATGCCAACTACGCGGGCCTGCTTGCCACCGAGCAGGGCGTCACCACACCCTTCAAGGTGCATTCCGACTCGGCGCCGACCGTCTACATCACCGGCAACCCTGCGCGCGACGCCGAAGTCACCCGGAAGTTCGAGCGGGCGACGAGCCAGCTGACGGCAGTGAGCCCGATCACAGGCAATACGGACACCATCACGAAGTTCCTCGCCGACCCGGTGGAGATGAATGCGCTGCACATGGTCACCTCGGATCCTGCGCGCACACCGACCTTCACGCTCTTCGCAGACCCGAACTATTTCCTTTTCGCGGGCGCTTCGAACTGCACATCGCCGTGCGTGACCGAGCAGCCGGGGTTCGCTTGGAGTCACGGCGACGTCCAACCCGAGATCACGACGACGTGGCTTGGCATGGTCGGCCCCGGCGTCGACCAGGTCGGCGTCGACAGCACGACGTGGTCCGACCACACGGACATCAGGCCGACACTGATGGTGCTCCTGGGACTCAAGGACGACTACAGCCACGACGGCCGCGCCCTCACGGAGGTCTTCAGCGGCTGGGCCAGGCCCGCGGCGACGAAGAAGTCAGGGGCCTACATCAAGTTGGCTCAGACCTACAAGCAGATCGACGCGGCCGTCGGTCAGTTCGGCCTCGCCACGCTGTCGGCATCGACGCGCGCCATCGAAAGCAACTCAGCCGGTGACGCCACGTACACCGACGTCGAGGACCAGCTCGCGACGCTCACGAGCGACCGCAACACCCTCGCCGCAGAGATGATCGGCCTGCTCGAAGGCGCCGAGTTCGGCGGACAGTCCATCAGCGAGCACCAGGCGCAGTCGCTGGTGTCGCAGGCCCAGGCTTTGATCGCGGAGGCCAACGCCCTGGCGTCGTAACCGCTACTGCTACCGCTGCCCGATCTTGCCCAGGTCAGAGACGGCGTCGTCGTCCAGCGCGGCGACGACGTCGACTGCGCCCACGTTCTCGGCCACCTGGTCGGGGCTGGTGGCGCCAAATAGGACGCTCGCGACGCGCGGGTTGAGCAGGGCGAAGGCGATCGCCATCGGCGCGGACCGGGTTCCGTGCCGCTGGGCGAGCGTACGCAGCTCGCCCGCGGCATTCATTGCGGCTCGATGGAACTCGTCGTTCGGATGTTCCGTCAGCCGTCCCGTTGCTCCCGGCTCGGAGTACTTGCCCGTGAGCGCGCCGCCATCGAGGGTGAAGGAGGCGACCACGCTCGTGCCGGCCGCGTCGAGCGCCTTCGCCATCTCCGCATCCTCCACCGGCGATCGGCGAACGAGGCTGTACGCAAGCTGAGCCGCGCACGGCGGCTCCACGCCTTGCGCGGCGGCCACCTTCACGGCCTCGGCGATGAGCTCTGGCTTCCAGTTCAGCACCCCCCAGGCGCGCAGCTTGCCCGCGTCGATCAAGGCGCCGATGTCGTGCACGATCTCCTCCATGGCCAGGCCCGCCGGCGGCCTCTCCGCGTAGCCGAGGTCGATGTAGTCCATCCCCATCCGCTGCAGCGATCCGTCGAGCTCCGCGGCCGCCTTCTGCTCCGGCCAGAACTCCCACCAGAGCTTGTTGGCCAGGACCACCTCGTCGCGCTTCCAGCCCGAAACGCGGAACAGCTCGCCGAACACGACCTCGGAGTAGCCGGTCTTCATGGGAGCTTCCCCAGTCTCGTCGTTGTAGCGGGCGTCGTCCAGGAAGTTGATCCCAAGCTCCCGCGCTTTACGCATGACGGCCATGCCGGCCTCGGCCGGGATCCGCTCATATGTCCGCCAGGAGCCGAGGGCGAGCTCGGAAACCTTAATGCCAGAGGCGCCAAGTGGCCTGCGGGCGGGTTCCGCCACCGGCCCAGCTTACGTCGCGATGGCACTAACCTCATGTTCGTGGTGATGCGGCAATGAGCGTGTTCAACCTCCGCCTGGAATCGGTGCAGAGAAAGACCGGAGGCCGGATCCACCTCACCCCGAGGGTGCCCCGCAGCGGTCCGGTCACCACCCTGTGCGGGCAAACGCTGGCGGCCGGCTCATTCGTGGCGGTCGAGCGCGACGCGGACTGTACGAACTGCCTCCGGCGCTCGCGCGACCCGAGCCGCATCTCCGGAGCGTTCTTCGAACAGGAAGAGGGCTCACAGCTCCTCCAGCTGTCACTCGAGCAAGCCCGTGCCCGGCGCCCTGCCGGCAAAGGCCCCGCGGCGCCGGGCAAGCCGATCGTTCGCGTGCTGCCGACGCCGCCCTCCATCCCGGATCGAGCCGGAGAGCTGATGACGGCCGGCTTCAAGACGGCCGGTGAGGGCCTCTGGCGAAGCCCTGCCGGCGTCCTGGTGCGGATGCGGAAGCATGGCCGCGACTGGCGCTTCGCCGAGCTCGTCTTCGAGGGCTCTGTCGTGGCGACACGGCAGGATGGCGGGGTCAGGCTTCGCGCCGGGGATGTGGAGGTGCGCCCAACGGCTGACGGCTATGAGGTCCGGGTCAAGAGGGCCTGACTACTCGCCCGGCGGACCTACCATCGGGTCCGCGGCGACCCGCCGCACCAGCGCCAGCGCCCTCCGCCTCGACTTGCGCAGCACAGGCAGGTTCGCCAGTCCGATCAAGCTGACGATGAGGCTCGAGGTCTCGTCGATGACGTCGAAGGTCCGCGATCGCCCATCCGATCGATCCATCACCCAGAAATACAGGATGCCCATCTGGTACAGCCACAGAAGGCGAGGCAGCTCAGCGGCAACATCGGCAGGAGGGTGAACGTCTGAGCCCTTCACGACCTCCGCATACAGGCCGATCACTTCGTCCCGGAGCGGCTTCGACTGCGGGCTGAACGGATTCAGCGGGCTGCCTGGGTTGGCGACCGTGCTGAAAATCGCGCCCGAGACCTCGTGGTAAGGCTCGGTATTGAGGACGACGGCACGAATCACTCCGCGCAGCCGGGGCGCCAGCTTTTTTTCGCGGGCGAGGATCGGCGCGCAGGCGGCCACGTGCAGCTCGTGCAGGTGCCTGTAGAACTCCAGGACCAGGTGCTCCTTGGACGGGAAGTAGTGGTACGAGCTGCCGAGCGAGAGCCCGGCCCGCTCGGCGATCGCGCGCATGGTCGTCGCTTCGTAGCCGCGTGTACGGAAGAGCTCCAGGGCGGTGTTGAAGATCGCCGCCCTGGTCTGCTCTCCCTTGGGCGTCAGCCCCTGCTGTTGATCGCGAACTCGAGCGCTCGTCAGGTGGTTATCCGGACGCCGGTGGGAGCGGCCGAGCCCAGCCTTCGCACATACATGACCGTGAGGACGGCAACCCCGGAGATCGCCAGGGCGTTCACGGCGTGGAGCGACCCGACCAAGCCGGCATTGCCGCGGAGCACGTCGTGGATCGGCTGCATGACCGCCATTATCAGATTGCTCACAAACTGCGGTTCGATTGAGATCGTCGCCGAGGGCGACGCCACCCGCACGAGGACGACCTGCATCCCGATCAGAACGAACTGGAGGACGCCGTATTCGAGGGCGCGGCGCGGGAGCCGGCCGATCACCGCGAACGCGATCAAGGCCGCCGAGATCGCATGGAGGATGAGACCCAGGTACACGTGAGGCGAGAAGCCGGTGTTCGAGAACATGCCGGTGCCCGCGAAGAAGAACTGCACCGGGATGAGGATCGCGAAGAGCCAAGCGGCTCCGATGTATGCGGGGCGGGCGAGGCGAGCAGGCATGACATTGGACCTCCCTGGTCTAGATCTATTAGTGAACATGTTCAATTCAGACCATAGCCTGCGGGTAGGCCGAAGTCAAGAGCTTAACTGAACATGTTCAAAAATCGCCCGGCCGAGCACCCGGGTCGAGTTCGGTCAGTGCGCCTTTCGGTTGCGGGCGACCAGGCCGCGCCGGGTCTCCGACGTCATCGCCCGCAGCGCCGGCGTTGGCCGCACCAGGGGAGGTCTGGGCGAGCGGATGTCTCTGGCCTCGGCCGGCAGGTGCTCGAGGTCGGCGGCGAAGCGTGCATTTGCCTCCGCAATCCCAGATCGAGCGGCCTGGCGCGCGCCTTTGACCATCACGGGTTCGAGCAGGCGCTCGCGTCCCCGCGGCACCTCCTCGTCGTGCAGCCCGACCAGGTCGCCAAAAGGCCGTGATCGACGGAACACCTGCTTGCGCCCGGGCGCCGTCACCTTGCCACGCGACAGCTTCATGACGGGCCGCCCTTCGTAGCAGACCAGCTTGTACGCGGTATCGAGGTAGGGATGATCGGCGGAGACACCCATCCTGGTGCCGACGCCGAAGGCATCGATCTTCGCCCCATCGCGCACGAGCTGGTCGATCGAAAACTCGTCGAGACCGCCGCTGGCGACGATCCGGACGTGCGGGAGGCCGGCCAGGTCGAGCATCTTGCGCGCTTGCTTGGAGAGAGCGACCAGGTCACCGCTGTCGATGCGGATTCCCAGCCGGCCGGTCGGACCGAGCTCCTTGATGGTCGCGATCGCGTGCTTGATCCCGGTGACCGTGTCGTAGGTATCGACAAGAAACGTAACGCGCCCGGGAAAGTCCTGCGCATAGGCGCGGAACGCTTCGACCTCGGTGGGAAATGACTCGATGTAGGAGTGCGCCATGGTGCCCGCTGCGACGAGGCTGTACCGGCGGGCGGCTTCGACGTTGCTGGTCGATATGAAACCGACCATCGAGGAGAGCCGGGCGACGTCGATTCCCGCCTCGATGCCTTGCGTGCGGCGAAACGAGAAATCGATCACGTCGATACCTCCGGCTGCGACTACGCACCTGGCGGCCTTGCTCGCGATGGTCGTCTCGAACGTGATCAGATTGAGGAACATCGTCTCGATCAGCTGCGCCTCGGGCAGCGGTGCGGTGACCTCCAGGATCGGCTCGCCCGCGAGCGCGATGCGGCCCTCCGGGATCGCCCAAATATCGCCGGTGAACCGCAAACGCCGGAACGCCTCGAGGTCGCGAGGCTCGTACCTCAGCGCGTCGCGGAGGTACCGGATGTCGTCCTCCTCGAACCGAAAGTCCTGAAGGCGGTCGAGGCAGGACTCGACGCCGGCGGCGACCAGGAATCCGCGCGCGGAGGGCAGAGAGCGCACGAACAGGCTGAACGTGGCCGTGCCGGTCATGCCGCGGCGCAGGTAGCTGGTGGTCATGTTGAGCTCGTATAAATCGGTGAGCAGCGCGTTCAATGCAGTCGTCGCATCCTAATGTGATTTCGTGAAGCTGGTCGCGGCGTCATTCGCGTGGCCGTTCCGCGGCGCGTGGGGACTCAGGTTTGCGATCGGCACCCTGGCGGTGCTCCTCCTCCCGATCATGTTCATCCCGCTGCTGGGTTACGCGGTCGCTGCCACCCGCCGCGCCCAGGACGATCCTGCGCAGCCGCCTCCGCCTTGGACGCTGTCGGCCAGGCTGATCACTGAAGGGTTCTGGACCGCGGTCGTGCTGTTGCTCTTGTCAGCGCCGTTCGTCGTGGCGCTGAATCCGCTCGCCGATGCGATCGGCGGCGCGCATCCGTGGCCCGGGAGCAACGCGCAGTCCCAGGTTTTTGCGCACGTTGAAGCGGCTTTGTTGCTCGCCCTCCCGTGGGGCCTGTTGCTGCTGATCCTGATGACGCATGGGACGAGCCGTTTCGCGGCGACGCGGCGGCCTGGAGACCTGTTCGACTTTCGGACCACGCTGTGCGAGGTCAAGCGCGATTTTCCGGCCTGGAACCTGGTCGCGGCCGCGATCGTGACCGCATGGGTCATCGCGGTGGCGTGCGTGGGGCTGCTCTGCGTGGGCCTCTTCCCGGGCGTCTTCTACGCCATCCTTGTGAGCGCATATGCCTCCGCCACCCTCCACCCGCCCGGCGCCCCGGGTAAGAATCCACCCACTGGGTGACACGGCGCTGCTGGCCGAGCTGGGTACGCGACTCGACACCGCGCTGAACACGCGGGCGATCGCGCTCGCTGCCGCGTTGAAGAAGCGGCGAGACGTGCGCCAGGCGGTCGCCGGGTACACCGGCGTCACCGTGCATTTCGACCCGGACCAGACCACCCCCGATGTCCTGGGCGCGGCCATCAAGCGGCTGGCGGCTAAGCGACCGCCGATGGCGGAGCCCGGCCGGCTGCATCGAATCCCGGTCGTCTACGAAGGGCCAGACCTCGAAGAGGTCGCCGCGCGGCTCAACCTGTCGCCCGCACGGATCGTGGAGCTCCATTCCATGCCGATCTACCGAGTGTTCCTGGTGGGCTTCGTCCCCGGCTGGGCATACCTCGGACCGCTGCCGGAAGAGCTCGAGCTGCCCCGACGGCATGTGCCACGCACGCAGGTGCCGGCGGGCTCGGTGGCCATCGCGGCGCGTCAGACCGGCATCTATCCGCTGCCGACGCCTGGAGGCTGGCACCTGATCGGGCGGACCTCGGTGAAGCTGTTCCTGCCTGACAGCGATCCCCCTTCCCTCTTTCGCGCGGGCGACCGGGTGAAGTTCTTCGCCGCCAAGAGTTGACCACCGTCCTGCGCGTGATCGAACCAGGACTCCTCACGACCGTTCAGGACCTCGGCCGCCCGCATGCGATCGCCGCCGGGGTCCAGCCTGGGGGCGCCATGGATCGCTTCGCGCACAGGGCCGCCAACCTCATGGTGGGCAACCCTGAGGGCGATGCCACCCTCGAGTGCACCCTCACCGGCCCTCAGATGGTAGCCGCGCATTCCTGCCTGGTCGCGATCACCGGCGCGGACCTCGACCCGAGCGTCAACGGCCAGGCCGCCCCCATGTGGACCGGCATCTTCCTGGGCCAGGGCGACCGTCTGACATTCGGCGGACGGCGCTCGGGCGGGCGGGCATACATCGCGATCGCCGGGGGCATCGAGGCCGATAGCTGGCTCGGCTCTGCGTCCACAAACCTCTTAGCGGCCCGCGGAGGTATGCACGGGCGCAACCTGAAAGCCGGCGATCAGATCAGCACCTCGCGCCAGGCGACGAGACCAGCAGTGTCCGGCCATCACCTGATCGAGAGCCTGCGTCCTCAATATTTCGACCACACGCTCTTCGCGATCGCCGGGCCGCACGTCAAGCGATTGGACTCCCAAGGCCGCGGCCTGCTGTTCGGCGCGACGTTCAAGGTCAGCCGCGAAGCCGACCGGATGGGCTACCGACTCGACGGCCCGAGGTTGGCAACCTCGGGCGAGGAGCTGCTTTCCTTCGGGCTCACCGCGGGCGCGGTGCAGGTTCCGCACGGCGGGCAGCCGATCCTGCTCATGGCCGACCACCAGACCGCGGGCGGCTACCCGGTGGTGGCGACGGTGGTCAGCGCCTCCATGCCCGTGGCCGGTCAGCTGATCCCAGGCGACGAGCTGCACTTCCAGGAGGTGACGCTCGAACGCGCTCGTCAGATGCGGCTGGCGCTGGCCGCCGCGCTGGACACGCTTCGCTGAGGGACTAGGCCTGCGCGGCTTTTCGTGCCTCTTCGATCACGGCGTCGTAATCGGGCAGCGGCTGCTCGCGCGAGCCCTGCCAGGTCCAGCGAATGATGCCCGAGTGGTCGATGACGAAGATCGTGCGTCGCGCCATCCCGGAGTATCCGGGCACGTCGTCCCGGCGCACGCCGTAGTCGGTGACCATCTTGCGCTCGAAATCGCCGATCAGGTCATAGGGCAACCCGCCGAGCTCTTTGGCGAACGCCTGGTGCGAGAACACCGAATCGACGCTGATGGCGTAGATGCCGATGCCGGCCGCTGCGGCCGCCTCGTGCCGTGACCGGAACTCGGTCAGCTCGGTCCTTCAACCACCCGTGAAATCAAGCACATAGAAAAGGAATACGAGGGCCTTGTGCTTCGCCAGGGCGTCGGTCAGAGTCAACTCCTGGCCGCTCGTGGTGGGCAGCTTGAACTCAGCCGCTCGTTCCCCCACCTGCAGCATCTGAGAAAGTCTATCCGCGCTCGAGCACGTACCAGCCGGCGCGCGTCACGCCGGTGACTGCATAGCCCGCGTCGAACGCCGAGGAAAGTGCATTCCGCATGGCGATCCGCCAGGCGCGCGCGAGCTGTGGATCGGATCGGCGCAGCGCGACGATGTCATCCGGAGTCTGGCACACGACCACGCGAGCTGTTGACGATCCCGGTACTGGCTCCCCGCGCGGACCAAGCGAGACCAGCGAATCGACATTCCAGCGCTCGAGGTCTTCAGCGACGGGGTCATGCGGGCGGCCCGCCGCTGCCTCCACCGCCTGCCGGGAGTCCAGCCGCCAGCTGACCAGGAGTCGGTCTGACTCCTCGCCGGCATTGATGCCGTCGGTCATCTCGCCATAGAAGTTGACGAGGTACTCGCGCGCTTCTGCTCCCAGCTTGTTGAAGTTGAAGTACGCATTGCGCCGCACGAGGGGATCGAACGTCCACTCCATCAGCTTCACCCCACGCTCGAGGCACCACCGTCGCTGATGCTGCTTGAGCTCAAAGCCGAGCCCGCGGCCTTCGGCCACGACGGCGAGGATGTGCGAGTGGAGGAGCAAGTGGTCGGGCGGCGAGCCGCCGAGCCAGCCGACCAGCCCGCCCACCAGCCGTCTGTCCTGGTGCGCTCCGACGACGTAATTGCCTGAGTGCGCAAGAGCCATGAGGACGTCGGAGACAATCGGAGGCCGAGGCCGCTCCCAAACGCCGGCGAAAAGCTGCTCCAACGCGCGCAGATCGTCCAGGTCCTTGAGCTCCGAGATCACCTCGGGCCCCAACTAGACGCCGCCACGTCCTGCGAGAGGACCGGTCTCAACTCCCGCGTCGCGAAGCGCGACTCGCACCGCGGCCGCAATCGCGACCGCGTCTTCCGAGTCGCCGTGGATGCAGATGGTGTCGTACTCCCCCGACCGCGCCAGGCGTACCGCCTGTGCTGTTGCCGTGGCGACGTCAAGCAACGCCCCCGGTTCGGTTCGCGGTGCGAGGCTGCCGTCGGGCATGAGGCGGCGATCCGCGAATCCCTCCCTGTACGCGGGGATGCCTGCTCGCCGGGCCGCGGCCAGCAGCTCTGTGCCCGGCTGTCCCATCAGGCCGACCGCATGAGCTTTGGCGACGCGGGCCACCGCGTCGGCCGCGGCGGGGTCCTGCTGGCAGCGGTGGTAGAGGGCGCCGTGCGGCTTCACGTAAGCGATCGGTACGACCGCCGCCAGGCCGGCGACCTGAAAAGTCACCAGCGCTTCGATATCCTCGGCGGACAGCCCGAGCTCGCGGCGCCCGAAGCCTTCCCGGTCGTCGTAGCCGGGGTGGGCGCCGATCTCGATGCCCAGGCGGCGACACAGGAGCGTCGTCGCGATGGTCGTCGACGCCGAGCCCGCGTGCACACCGCACCCGACGTTGGCGCTGTCGATGTGGGGCAGGATCGCCTCATCGCCGCCCGCGCCCTCGCCGAGGTCCGAGTTGACGTTCAACTGTGCATGGTGTCGCCGTGCAGCAGCTGGATGGCGTGGCCGACG
>Ga0137361_10000755_pt1 | contig 18793 bp, 17 predicted proteins | sample Mad1_80_16metaG_FD_104923 | JGI IMG/M metagenome (GOLD analysis project Ga0137361, IMG submission 104923) | Vadose zone soil microbial communities from Angelo Coast Range Reserve, California, USA - Mad1_80_16 metaG | ecosystem: Environmental > Terrestrial > Soil > Vadose zone | place: USA... | reverse complement strand
GGCGTATTCCTGTCCGTCGGCGTAGCCGAAGAAATTGAAGCGCCGCACCTTGTAGGGACAATTCGACTGGCAGAACCGGGTTCCGACGCAGCGGTTGTAGACCTGGGCGTTCAGTCCCTCGCTATCGTGGATTGAGGCTGCGACCGGACAAACCGGCTCGCACGGGGCGTGCTCGCAATGCATACAGGGCACCGGGGAAAAGCCGGGGCGCTCATCGATGATGTAGGTGTCCACCCGCAGCCAATGCATGTCGCGACCCATGGCGATTTCATCGGGTCCGACGACCGGGACATTGTTCTCCGCCTGACAGGCCACCACGCAGGCGTTGCAGCCGATGCAGGCGGCGTTGTCGATGACCATGGCCCACGCATATGTGTCGTAGTCGTATGGCGGGTAGAGTGTCGGAAGGTGCTCGCCGGGGCGGTCAGCGGGTCGTTTGCCTGCAGCCAGTTCGGCGAGCGACATGCGCGGCTGAAGTTCCTTCGCTTCGCCCTCGAGCTGAAAATGCCTCTGCGCCAGCAGGAGATTTTGCGACGCGCCGGTTTTGGAGAGCGTGGCGCCGGTGCGCAGCCACGGATTATCGAGCGTTCGAAGCCCGAAGACGTCGAAGCCGACGCGGTTGCCGATTGCCCCCGCAGACTGGCGGCCATAGCCGAGCGTGGCGGCGACGACGTTGTCGGGCTGGCCGGCGCGCACCAGAACGGGCGCCTCAATGCCAACGCCCCCGATCTCAAGACGAACCACATCGCCGTCGACGAGGCCGAGCCGCTTGCCGTCCGCCGGCGATACCTGCAGCGCATTGCCCCACACTTGCTTGGTCAGCGGCTTGGGACATTCCTGAAGCCAGGCGTTATTGGCAAAGCTGCCGTCCCAGACGGAAGCGTCGGGTGCGATGGTCAGCGTAAAGCCGCTCGGCTCCGGCGCGGGCGCGATCTGCGAAAGCGTGACGGCAGGCGCCGGAACCGGACGAGCGGCCGTATCCGGCACGACGCCGTTGTGGAGCACCTCGCGCCACCAGGTGGGGAAATCATCCGATCCGGAGCGGGCGCGCCAACTCGACACGACAATGTCGCGTGAGGACGGCGAAACCTCTCCCTGCAAAATTGCGATGAGCTGGTGCGCGGTTCGGGTGTCGTAGAGCGGACGGATGAGCGGCTGCACGACGCTCGCGGTTCCCTCGAATGCGCGCAAATCGGACCAGCTTTCGAGCGGATGCGACATCGGCAGGTGCCACCGGCATCGCATCGCCGTCTCGTCGGCATAAAGGCCGAAATGGGCGCTGAAGGGAACCGCAGCGATCAAATCACCGAACCGCAGATCGGCCGGGCCGTCATAAGCGGGGTTCGCCCCGATAATGATCAACGTCTCGACCCGTTGCGCTGCGAGGTCGTCAGCGAGCGCGCGCAGCGAGTCGGCGTGACCGATGGGGACCGGATCAACCGGCTCGATGAGGTCAACCGGCGCCTTCAGTTGGGCGTTGATCCAATGACAAAGCGCATGAATCTCCGCAGGCTGGCGCCGTCCCGCCAGCACGAGGGCCTGCCCCGGAGCGGACTTCAGGTCGGCAGCGGCTGCTCGTGCAAACCGCGCCGCCCCGGCCGGGAGTTCGCCGGTCGGGACGGTGGCGCCTAGCGTGCTCGCCAGCGCCAGGGCAAAGTTGTGAACGAGCTGCGGGGACAGTGCGATGCGATGATCCGCGTTGGCGCCGGTCAGAGACCAGGCGGACTCGACTGCATAGAGCCGCAGGAACTCCGATGCCTGCTCTGATGCCGACTTGAAGGCCCACTTGGACTTGCGCGCGCTGATGAAATCGCGGCCGAACCTGATCTGCTCGGGTCCTGGGCCGATCGGATCGGCATCGAGCGTAACCACGACGCGGGCATCGGCCAGTCGCGGAATGGCGCTGAGCGGCCGCCCGAATGCGAGCGCAGCGCCGGCGCGAGCGGCATCGTCGTCGACCGGCTCGTAGCGATACCATTTCGCTTCCGGAAAGGACGCCAACAGCGTGTCGATCTGAGCCAGCAGGGTCGGAGAGGTGATACGGTTGGTCAGAATGCGAAGGCCTGAGCCGTTGCGTCCGCGCTCCGCCGCCAATTGGGTGCGCAGCGCCGCCTCGAAGGCATCCCAGGAGTAGACGCCTGTCCCCCGTCTTACGGCCCTCGAGCGGTCCGGATCGTAGAGCGAGAGGAGTGCCGCCTCGGCGAACACGTCGGTCGCCCCGAGACTGGCCGGATGGCGCGGATTGCCGTCGATCTTGATCGGCCGGCCTTCGACCGAAGTCACGATCACGCCGCGGCCGTAGCCCGCAAGCGCGAGCGTTGAGGCAAAGCGCAGCGCAACGCCCGGCGTCAGCCGTTCCGGGATGTTCACATAGGGAACGATCTCTTCTGCCGGACGTCCGCAGGAGGCAAGCGCCAACGCCGCGCCGCTCGCCATCAGCTGCAAGGCCACCCGCCGGTCAATGTCGACGGGTCCCGCGGGTCCTCGATCTGAGGGCTCGTTCATCGATGGCACACGGTGCAGTCGGTCAGATGACTATTATCGATGTGATACTGCGCGAGCAGCGCTTTCCCCTGCTCGAGCTGATTGCCGGACGGCGCCCAGTCGGGATCGAAAATCGCAGACGCCGGCCGCAGGTTGGGGGCGGGGTTGCGATGGCAGTCGAGGCACCATCCCATGGTCAGGGGTGCGCCCGCGCGCATCAGCGGCATCTGGCCCACGGGGCCGTGGCAGGTGGTGCAGCCGACGCCCTTGGCGATGTGTATCGAATGATCGAAATAGACGTAGTCAGGTAGCCTGTTCACCTTGTTCCAGTGAATGGGCTTGCTCTCAGCGAGGCTCAGGCGCACCGGCGCCAGCATTTCGGCGTTCGTATAGAGCTGCGAGTGGCAAGTCATGCAGGTATGAGTGGGCGGCACGCCCGCGACGGGCGACCGCTCCACGCCGGCATGACAGTATCGGCAATCGAGGCCGAGCCCGCTGAGATGGTGCTCGTGGCTGAAGGGAACCGGCTGCCCCAACGTGATGTTTTCACTCGTGATGTACGAAGACCGCATGATCCAATACGCAATCGCGATGGCGACGAACGGGACGACCAGGATTGCGGTGAGCACCACACGGGCGAGCGTGTCTGCGTAGGGTCGAAAGATCTGCGCCATCCGCCACTCGCTTTGCGGTCTAGGGCGGGATGACTTTTCTTCGAGTTCGAAGTCGTCCGCGCCATGCACGCGGCGCCTCGTAAACGTCTCCGTAATGGCTTTGTTCCTGTGGACCGAGCGCCCCCTGGGAAGCGCGATGTGCCGGATTCAATCAAGCGGGTGGTTATGGTCGGCTCTTATCTTGGTCGTTCTTATCAGTTACGCTGCCGCGGGACCGTATCTGCAGCCGCCATGTCCGATCATCCTCGCATCCATCCCGTGAAACCCGAGCGCCCCGACGGCCCGCCGCCGGTGCCGGTGTCGCCGCGCCTGTTGACGTGGTGGTTCGGCCTGATGGCGGCAGGCGGCATGAGCTTTGGGCTTTACGCCGATGAGCGACCGTTCGGCAACGGCGTGCTCGCCCACCCCCTCATCGCCTTCCTGGCCTGCGCGGTTGTGGGCTTGCTGACGCTGCGTTTCCTTCATGCGCGACCGGTTTTCGAATTGATTTCCGCGCGGTGTCTAGCGGCGGGTGCCGTCATCGGGATCGCATGCTTTTTCATCGGCACCTGGTTCGGCGTCAATCTGATCCATTTGCCATAAGGGATCTGCAATTCACAGTCTTGTCATGCCCCGCGAAAGCGGGGCATCCAGTAACCCCCGGCGGATCAGGTGGTTACTGGATCGCCCGCTTTTGCGGGCGATGACATGTAAGTGATGTGGATGGAACCGCTATTCGTCGACCGACGTGCGCAACATGCCCCAATCCACCGGATGTGGCGCCTGCCCGGGCGGCGTTGTCGAAATCTCAAGCCGCGGGTTGCGGCGGGTAAAATCGCAGTACGCAAAACCGAGCCCTGAAAGCGCGCCGCGGAAGCTTCGGGCGTCGGTTTGTTGAATGGTGAAGCAAGGCTGGAACGGCATCCCGCGCAGCGTCGCGCAGATCGAATCAGGCTGCACCCGGATCGTGCCGGTCGGCAGGGCGACGAGGCGCATAGGTCCTGAGCCACGCACCTGGATGGTGCCGACCACCGACCCATCGGCATTGATCCGGCCCGCCCCCGTGGTGCCCTCAAAGCACGTGTAGCTGAAATACTTGCCCGCGATGAAGCGCTTGGCTTCCAAGGGCTTGAGCTCGCCTGCCCCCGCTGGCATTGCGGCGATAATGCCTGCGACCACAATGACGCTACGCCCCAACATGCCCGACTCCACTTTCGATAACCTGTCTTAACCAGCCCTGTTAAGCCCACCCTGACTGTGCTCGAAAATACTCAACTCGAAACGAGCATGATTGGATTCGGTGGATAAATATTAAACGTATTTACTGGATTTTGACCACAAGTCGACCCCGGATGCCGCCCTCAATGATCTTTTTCCCTACCGGGATAACGCCTGTAAGATCAATTTCCTCAATCATTTTGGCCAATTTGTGCCGATCGAGATCGGTGACGAGCCGCTTCCACGCGTTGTTGCGTATTTGCAACGGTGCCATTGTGGATTCTATTCCCACTAGAGATACCCCGCGCAAAATGAACGGGGCAACCGAGGTCGGCAGATCGATGCCGCCTGCGAGCCCGCAGGCCGCGACCGCGCCGCCATAGCGGGTCATCGACAGCACGTTGGCGAGCGTCGTCGATCCGACAGTGTCGATCCCGCCGGCCCAGCGTTCCTTGGCAAGCGGGCGCGCCGGGCCGCTGAGGTCGGCGCGGGCAATCACCTCGGCCGCCCCAAGGTCCTTGAGATAGCCCGTCTCGGCCAAGCGGCCGGTCGACGCCGAAACCTGGTAGCCCAGCCTGGACAAGAGCGCGACCGCGACCGACCCGACCCCGCCGGCGGCGCCGGTGACGATCACCTCTCCGCTGCCCGGCCCGATCCCGGCGCGCTCAAGCGCCATCACGCACAGCATCGCTGTGTAGCCGGCGGTGCCGATCGCCATGGCGTCGCGGCCGGAGAGACCCGGCGGCAGCGCAATCAGCCAATCTCCCTTCACCCGCGCCTTTTGGGCAAACATGCCGAGATGGGTTTCACCGCATCCCCAGCCGTTGAGCAGAACCTGATCGCCGGCCTTCCACGCCGGATGCGAAGACGCTTCCACAGTCGCCGCCGCATCGACGCCGGCGATCATGGGGAACCGCCGCACCACAGGAGCCGCGCCGGTGATCGCAAGGCCATCCTTGTAGTTCACGGTCGACCATTCGGGCCGCAGCGAGACGTCGCCTTCCATCAGGTCGTGCTCGTCGAAATCCGTCAGCGCGGCGGCGGTGCCGCTTGCGGTTTTGGTGATGACGATCGCCTTGAATGTGGCCACGCGGGCTCTCCTCAATCATCGATTTGCCAACGGGATTGGCCGCGGCTGGATGCGATCTCCTCCACCTGCCCTAGATCATCGCCGAAGGCAAATGCGGCGGCCGTAAACGGCGGCGCTGCGTCGGGTCGATGGTAGACCGCGATGACACTGCCCGGTCCGCCTCCGGTGTGCCCCATCACCTTGTGTCCGCTGGACGCGATCCCGCTCATCAACCCCAGCCCATAGCCGGCCAGGTTCCACGGACGCCGGGAATTCGGCTCACTGACCGGGTGCGCTCGGCGCATTGCCTCGAGGAGGTCCGGAGGCAGCAGGGCGCCGGTCATCAAGCGGTCGAGCAGGAGAGCAGCGTCGCGTAAAGGACCGACTGCGAGGCCGTGATAGACCCAACCCGGATGGTATGAGCTTGCCGACCCCATGGCGACGCCGGCGAGTTCGGCGCGCGTCCGGGCGATGCGCGCCCCATCGATGCCGAGCGGATGCAGCACAAGGCGGGAGATGGCCGCGCTGAGGTCTTCGCCGGCCGTCTCCTCGATGAGTTCGCGCACCATCAGGTAGCCGATATTCGAGTAGCCCCACCCTTGGCCGGGCTCATAGCGCAGACGGCGGGCGTCGGTGCGCTCCAATAGTTCGGAAACCGGCCACGGCTCATCTCCTCGCGCCACGGCTTCATGATAGGCCGCGAGGTTACCGTAATCCGCCAGGCCCGATTGATGCTGGAGAAGTTGACGCAAAGTAAAGGGGCGACTTCGGACCGACCGATCGAGCGCCAGCCTGCCATCCCGGACCAACACCAGAGCAGCGGCGGCAAGTATTGTCTTGGTGAAGCTCCACCACGGCACCGGCTGATCGACGCCCTGCGCTTCGGTCAAGGCTCCGGCTTCGATGACGGCGAAGGAATGTTCCACGTGCTCATCTTACTCGTTGTCGCGTTCAGGGAGGGGCAGGATGGGTTGAGCGATAAGCTCAACCCATCCTGCCCCTCCCGGGGGCTACAGCGCGATCTTTGTTGGAACACCGGGTTCAAGCAGCTGCAACCGCGAACCAATCGACAGTGCTTCGAACGCCTGCTTAAGATCGTTGCGGTCCTGGGTGAAATGCGCCCAGCCGTCGTGGTGCACCGGGACGATGACCGCATCCGGGACGGCGTGCGCGGTTTCGATCGCATCATTGGTGTCCATGGTGAGATCAAACGGCCCGCGGGTCTGGGCCGCGCCGGCGAACAGCACGACGATGCTGGGCCGGAACCGGCGCGCCACCTCGGCGACGCCGTCATACCAGACAGTGTCGCCGGTGATGTAGATGGCTCCGAACTGTGGATCGTCATTTGTAAGAACAAATCCGATCACGTCGCCGGCCAGCGGTTCAATGCCCGCTGGTCCATGCCGAGCCGGAGCCGCAGTGATGTGGAGCGTACTGCCACCTGAATTGGTCAGTGTCGTCGTCTCCCAGGGCGCTAGGCCCTGAACGCGACCTTGCAACCGCTTTGCGCCTGCGACCGTCGTCAGGACGTGATCGGACTGCGCCAAAAACGCCCTTCCGGCGTGATCGAGATTGTCGGCATGTTGATCGTGGCTGAGCAGTACAGCATCAACATGTCCGAGCTGCTGGGTCGTCAGCGCCGGGCCTGCGGTCTTCTTCAGCATCACGTCGGGTAGCCTGTACTCGCCGGGCGGATCGAAGGTCGGATCAGTGAGCAATCGAAAGCCGCCCGTTTCGATGAGCACGGTCGGACCGCCGATCAAGGTGATCGTGGTGCTATGCATCTGGAACTCCTGAAGATCGAGGCCGATGGCGTTCCGGCAAGATATAGTGATATCGACCTGATCAGCGCACGGACGTTCCAGTGATGGCTGCCATGTCTTGCCTCGCTGGCTCGACCCTGCGCAACCCAACACACGGGGCCGGTGCCGGTTCATTAAGGTCACGGCACGCGAATGTCGTTGGAGCCGCCTTACTACTGCCCCGCGCCGAATATCCCAAGATCGATCGCCTCCCCCATGGCGAGATAGCCGGCGCGGTTCGGGTGCAGCTTGTCGCCGGGCCCGCCGGTCGTGCTTTCCGGAATGAACGCGGCCTTCATCTCGCCGGTTGACGGATCGAGCGTTGCGGCATCGAAGTCGGCGACCGCATCAAACACGCCGGACGACTTGATGAACGCGTTGAGGGCGCGGCGCTTGTCGTCCTGCTCCTTCGAGCCATGGGCCGCATTGGTGGCATTGAGGGCGCTCGTCAACGTCGCTCCGATCACCCGCACCCCTGGGATGCGGGCGCGCAGCTGCGCGGCGATGTCGCGCATGCCGGCCATCACGGTGTCGAGCGCCGCATTGCTGTTCTTCGAAAAATCATTGATGCCTTCGAGCCAGATCACGGCCGAGACGCCCGACAGCGACAGCACGTCGCGCTCCAGCCGCGCGCCTGCGGAGGGGCCGCCCGCAAACGGCTTTGCGGCCGAATACTCGGCCGGACCGGCAACCTGATTGCCGCCGATGCCGGCATTGACGACCGCGACCTTGTTACCGAACGCCCGGCGCAGCCGGCGCGCCAGCACGTCTGGCCACCGATCGTCGCCGTTCATGGTGCTGGCTGTGCCGTCGGTGATGGAGTCCCCGAATGCGACAACCAACCGGGTGTCGCGAGGCATCATCATGTCGACCGCATCGAGGAAGAACCACGATGCGGTCGGGTACGGGAAGGCCGCTTCCTCCTCCCCGGCGCCCTTGGCGCCGGCATCGGGCGTGGTCACGAACGAGGTGGTCAGCGCCTTGGCGTGCCAAGTCATCGGTCCGCTCTCGCCCGCGACGTGGAAGCTGATGGCGAGCTTGCGTCCGGCGAGTTCAGGGGCTTGCGCGTCGCGCACGAAGGCAAGTTCGACCGCATCGCTCCACGCGTGAGCGCCCGGCGCGATCGTGACCTCCGGCTTGCCGCCGAACGTCACGGGCCGGTTCGATCCTTTGACCAGCGCCGGCCCGCCAAGGGCGAGCCCCGCGTAAACGCCGTCAAGGGTCAGCGGCCTGGTGCCGAATGCATTGGAGAAGCGCAGCCGGGCTTGCCGGCTCCAGACATCCGGCCGCACCATCATCCGAAAGGTCTGGTTGCTGGCGCCATTGGCTGGAACCGGAAACGCAAAGCGCTGGTCGGGCTGCGCCGATGCATTGCCGACCGGGTAAGGGCCCTGCACCGAGGCGGCCCAACTCGTGACCCATTTGGTTGCGCCGACCGCCGTCTGAGCATGAATGGCGGAGGGTATGAAGGCAAGAACAGCGGCCGCGACGGCCAGGCGAAATGGCTTCATGGTTATGTCCTCCCTCAGAACGGGAAGCCTATCAACGATTGCGGCAGGCGCAAGATCGCGCGCGCCAGAGGAATCGTGGCCTCGATAAGCAAAGATTCATGTCAATGACGTCGAGCGCTCGCATTGACGGCATGGGTCTTCGGTGATCTCTCAGTTCGGATACTTCAGCTCGGCGGCTGGCTGCCGAGCCGCTTGGTCAAATAAAAGCGGCGATGGCCAGGTGGGCAATCGTCGAGCGTTCCAAACACCGAATAGCCAAGCCGCTCATAGAAACCGCGCGCCTGAAAGCTGAAAGTGTCGAGCGCCGCGGCATGGCATCCGCGCCGCACCGCCTCGCCCTCGGCTTCGGCCATTAGCTTGCGGCCAATACCGGTGCCGCGCATCGATTCCGGAACAAACAGGAGGTCGATCCACAAATACGAAAACGCAGTCACACCATGGAGCCCACCCATAATCTCATCGCTCCCCGGCTCGGAAAGCAGAATGGCCAGCGGGCGGTAAGTTTCAGGCTTGCCGATGCGGCTGTGGTTGAATTCGACCAGCGGTTCGACGATCGCTTTCCGCATCTCCGGTGTTGGCGCATCCGTTAGGGTGATCTTTGGGATCATAGGCTTCACTCCATTTGACGTGCCACCACGACTTTCTGCGGGATCCGACGTTCCCTGTAGGGCATGCGCCCCGATCGGGCCCGCCTCAACGCTCAGATCGATACGAAACCGCAGCGATTCAGTTCCGCCGTAGGCTGCGGGCTCCCGAAAGCGCTCCACCAATCGCCCGCCGTTTGCCCGGATCACCGCGTGCGAGGCGACGTTGTCCGGACGGGCCGTCAGATAGACGAACGTCAAACCCGCGCCGCGGGCTTCGACCAGCATGAACGCGAGGGCGTGTTTGGCGTAGCCGCGACCGCGTTTCCACGGCACCACCGCATACCCGATGTGGCCGAGCACATGAGGCGGCAGCTCCGACGTTCCGGGCTGCCAGCGCAACCCGATGCTGCCGCAGAACGCGCCATCCCACATCCAGCGGCGAAAGCCCGGCAGTCGCGGAACCGTCGAGCTATCTGGGAGCTTGATCGGCCCGCCTTTGGCTTGCGGATCGTCGAGCGCCGCAACAAACGCCGCCGGGTCGGCCGCGATCTTTTGCAATTCCTCGCGCGCAGCCACGTCTTCCCGCACATTGTCCGCAGACCAGCCGCGCTCCAACGCGGCTTTGTATTCAGGCAGGAATTCGAGCGCGGGTTTGACCAGTTGGAGCACGTTGTCCTCCGTTGCTGCGGCGGACCTGCGGATCGGGCCAAATAAAAAAGCCCCGTCCGAGGTCGGCGGGGCCTGATAGAGAGCGTGACACGTCCGTCAGTGCGCAACGTCCTCCACCGGCCCGCCGGGGCGGGTCATGTGTTGGCGCGAACCGATCGTTACGACGTGACGCATGTTGATTTGATTATCCCAAAACGCGCGCGGGGTAAATGGATTTGCCTCAGGCCAGGTGGGGATTCGAGCCGCAATATGTTTCTCTCGATCCATCGCTTGACATACCGTAAGACAGAGCTTACCGTAAGCTATGGCTTACGAAAAGGCATTCACCGCACTGGCTGATCCATCGCGCCGCCGCGTGTTCGAGCGGCTGCGGGCCGGACCGCTGTCCGTCGGAGCACTTGCGAAGCACATGCCGGTGAGCCGGCCGGCCGTATCGCAACATCTCAAAGTGCTGAAGGAAGCCGGTCTCGTCACCGATCACGCAGAGGGCACACGGCGTGTCTATGCCATCGACCCGCATGGGCTCGCGGCCTTGCGGTCCTGGCTCGATCGATTCTGGGACGACGCGCTTGCTGCCTTTCGGGCCGAGGCGGAACGAAAACCCAAATCCGGAAAGGCAAGTCCTCATGAAAAAGGCAAGGCACCATGAATAAGACCGTGACCATTGCGCCCGTCCGCAAGAGCGTCCGCGTCAAGGCGAGCCAGGCACGTGCCTTCGAAGTGTTCACGGCGGGGCTTGACCGGTGGTGGCCGCGCAGGGGAACGATCGGCACTTCGCCGTTGAAGACCGTGACGATCGAGCCGCGTCTTGGCGGACGCTGGTACGAGACCGGCGAGGACGGCTCGGAGGCCACCGTCGGCAAGATTCTCCTTTGGGATCCACCGAACCGCTTCGTCGTCAGCTGGGACATCAACCACCACTGGAAGCCCGACACGACTGTCGGCTCGGAGGTCGAGGTGCGTTTCACGATCGAAGGTCCTGACGCAACCCTGGTCGAACTTGAGCATCGCAAGTTCGAGCGGATGGGAGCGGAAGCCGGCGCCTCGCTGCGCAAGGACGTCGACGGCGGCTGGCCCGGCATCCTGGAGAGCTTCCGTGCGGCGGCCGGGCAGTGATCGAGCAGTTGCAATTCACAGCAGCAGAAGGGGAGAAATGTGATGTCGGAATTCATCGTTCATAGCGTTCCCGGGAGTCCGTTCGGACGCGCCGTACTCGCCACGCTGGAGGAGAAGCGCGCATCCTACCGTCTCTCACCCGTGGCGCCCGGCGCGTTACGAATTGAGCCGCACATCTCGCGCCATCCGTTCGGCAGGGTGCCGGTGCTGGAGCACGATGGCTTCCTGCTCTACGAAACTCAGGCCATCTTGCGCTATCTCGACCGCGTGCTGCCCGCGCCGCCGCTGACACCGGCGGATCCCAAGGCCGCAGCCCGGATGGATCGGGCGATGAACATCAACGACTGGTACCTGTTCCAAGGGGTCAACAATGTGATCACCTTCCATCGCATCGTGGGGCCGCGTCTCATGGGGCTCACGCCGGACGAATCCGCCATTGCGGGCGCCATGCCGAAAGCACACGCAGTCTGCAACGAGCTTTCCCGGCTGCTCGGCGCGCAGCCCTACTTTGCCGGCGAGGCCGTAACGCTGGCCGACCTGCTGCTCGCGCCCCAGCTCGACTTTCTCGCACAGACGCCGGAGTGGGGTCCATTGTCCGCGGGCAATCGAAACCTCCTCGGTTGGCTCGACAGGATGAACGCTCGCTCGGGCCTCAAAGCCACGACATGGGAGCGTGTGGCCGATATGGCAAAAGCCGCATGATCGCGTCGCACGGCGCGAGTTTACCGCTCTCAGGAGTCATGGCCGGGCTTGTCCCGGCCATCTACGTTTTTCACGAAGGCCCGCAAAAAGACACGGATGCCCGCGATTCGATCAGACCTGAACTGACAAAAATTTTTCCAACTGCAATGTCGAAATGCCATCCGCTCGCCCGTTACTTGGTCGAGCGCAACGAATTGCGCTCGCAAACGAGGAGGTCGCCATGAACTACACGCTTCTGATCTATGAAGACGCTGCCGGCTTTGACCTGCGCAGCACGCCCGATGCCGCCGCGCGACAGGCTTATTGGGGCAGTTTTATGGCATATACCAAGGCGCTCCAGGACGCCGGCGTGATGGTCGGCGGTGCCGGCCTGCAACCTACCGCCACCGCAACGACGCTGCGGATGCGTAACGGCAAGCGTCACGTGCAGGACGGTCCTTATGCCGACACCAAGGAGCAGCTCGGCGGCTACTATGTCGTCAATGTCCCGGATCTCGACGCCGCGCTCGAATGGGCGGCGCGTATCCCGGCCCCACCCGGGAGCGTGATCGAGGTCCGGCCGAACCTGATGCATGAGGGCTGAAGGCCCTCATGGACGCGCGCGCGACAGTCGAGCATGTGGTGCGTGCAAGTTACGCGCGGCTGGTGGCATTCCTCGCCGCGCGCTCGCGCGATGTCGCGGCGGCCGAGGATGCTCTCGCGGAAGCGTTCCAGGCCGCCCTCGTCACCTGGCCCAGAACCGGCGTGCCGGAGAAACCGGAAGCCTGGTTGCTGGTGACGGCGCGGCGCCGTCTGATCGACGCCGCCCGTCACGCCCGCGTCCATGCCGAGGCTGTGCCGAGCCTGCTTGCGGCGGCTGCGGAGGCGCAGGAGATGACCGAACGCGAGCTTGAATTCCCTGACGAACGGCTGAAGCTGTTGTTTGTCTGCGCCCACCCGGCGATCGACCCAAACGTGCACACGCCAATGATGCTACAGACCGTGCTTGGACTTGATGCAGCGCGCATCGCGGCTGCCTTCCTGGTCCAACCTTCGGCAATGGGTCAGCGACTGAGCCGCGCAAAGGCGAAGATTCGCGACGCGCGGGTGGCTTTCGAGCTGCCTTCGGCCGCGGAGCTGCCACAGCGGCTCGACGCCGTGCTCGGAGCGGTCTACGCCGCCTACGGTACAGGCTGGGAGGACGTCGACGGCGCCGATCGACGCAACTCATCCCTCGCGGCGGAGGCCATCGCGCTCGGCCGGTTGCTTTTGCGAATGATGCCGGACGAGCCCGAGGTGAAGGGATTGTTGGCGTTGATGCTTCACTGCGCGGCACGTTGCGCGGCGCGACGCTCGGCGAACGGCAACTACGTGCCGCTGACGGAACAGGACACCGCGCTGTGGTCGCGGCCGCTGATCGAGGAGGCTGAGCACTTGCTGCGCGATGCGGGGCGCGCCGGACGCATCGGTCGCTATCAGCTCGAAGCCGCAATTCAATCGGCGCACGCCGGCCGCGCGCGAACCGGCTGCACCGACTGGGAGTCAATCGCATTGCTGTATGAAGGGCTTGTGAGTCACGCGCCCGGCACCGGGGCATTGGTGGGCCGCGCCGCCGCAGTCGCCGAGGCGCGCGATGCCGAGACGGCGTGGTCGTTGCTCCAGACGATCCCGGCCGAGGCCGTGGCGAGCTATCAACCCTATTGGGCGCTCGCGGCGCATCTCCTCAAGCGCATGGGACAGACGACGCAATCCGCGGACGCCTATCGCCGTGCCATCGGCTTGAGCGAGGATTCGGCGCTGCGCGCATTCCTCACGGCCCAGATACCAGCGATGCCTTGAGGGGAGCTGAAGTGAGAAAACAGCGCGCGCGATGGGCAGGACCGACCGATACGTCCGGCGGATCGCCTCGCTCGCAAAGAGACTGCGCGTGTTTGCAGCGCGGCGCGAAGGCGCAGCCGGGCGGCAGGTTCTCCATATCGGGCGGCGCGCCCGGGATCACCGGCAAGCGGGCACGTATTGATGAGGCACGCCCGGTGCGGGATGCCAACAGGCCCGCCGTATAGGGGTGCGCCGGCGCCAGGATGACATCGCGGCATCCGCCGGTCTCGACGATCCGCCCCGCATACATGACGGCGATCCGGTCGGCAATCTCGATGGCAACGCCGACGTCGTGGGTGACAAAGATCACCGCAAGCCCGAGTTCGCGCTGGAGTTCGCGCAGCAGCAGAAGAACCTGGATCTGCACCGTGGCATCGAGCGCCGTGGTCGGCTCGTCCGCGAGCAGAACCTTCGGCCGGCACGCCAGCGCCAACGCGATCATGGCGCGCTGGCGCATGCCGCCCGACATCTCATGGGCATAATTATCAAGGCGTTGGGCCGCCGACGGGATGCGTACGCGCTCGAACAGCTCCAGCGCCCGCGCCCGTCCAGCGCGCCGCGACACGCCATCATGGCGCATCACGGCCTCGGCGATCTGGTCGCCGAGCCGATAGACGGGGTCGAGGGCGAGCCCCGGCTCCTGGAAGATCATCGCAATCGTGCGGCCCCGATAGGCGGAGAGGTCGCGGTTCGGCAAGGCACGCACGTCCAGTCCGTCGACTCTCAGCCTGCCGCCGATGACCGCACGGCGCTCCGGCAACAGCCGCATCAAGGCGCGCAGCGTCACGCTCTTGCCTGAGCCGGATTCACCGAGCAGCGCCAGTGTTTCGCCGCGGCGCAACGTCAGATCGACGCCCGCAACCGCGCGCAACGGCTTGGCGCCGCCGAGGAAGTCGACGGTCAGTCCTTCAACGTCGACGATCGACCCGGCGCTCATGCGATCGACCCGGCCTGTGGATGCCCGGACCCCGGCGTTGCCAAAAAGCAGGCAGCGCGATGGGCCGGGGCGATCTCGGCCAGAACCGGCTCGGTCGCCGCGCACACCGGCGCCGCGAATTTGCAGCGCGTATGGAAACGGCACCCGCTCGGCGGATCGATCGGTGACGGCGGGTCGCCGAACAGCGGCGGCTCGGTGATACGGCGATCGGGGTCCATCGACGGCATCGAGGCGAGCAACGCCATCGTGTAGGGATGGCGCGGCGCGCCGAGGAGGACGTCGGAAGGGCCGAGTTCGACCACCTTGCCCAGATACATGACCAACACGCGATCGGACATGAAGCGCACCACGTTGAGGTCGTGCGATATGAACACGTAGGTCAACCCGAACTCGGACTTGAGGTCGATCAGCAGATTGAGCACCTGGGCTTCGACGGATTTGTCCAGCGCCGAGACTGCCTCATCGAGGATCACGAGCCGCGGCTGCAACGCAAGTGCGCGGGCGATGTTGACCCGCTGGCGCTGGCCACCGGACAATTCGTGCGGGTAGCGCGCCGCAAAGCGCGCCGGGTCGAGTCCGACCCGCGAGATGAGGTCGTGGGCGCGCGCGATCGCGGCCCGCTGCGAAAGACCATGAACGCGCGGCCCGAACGCGACGGTCTCCTCGACCGTGAGGCGCGGGTTGAGCGAAGCGTAGCTGTCCTGGAACACCATCTGAACTTCGCGGCGGTAGGCGACAAGATCGAGCGCGTGGGCGCCGACAACTTCGCCATCGAACAGGAACTCGCCCGCATCGGCCGGGATGATCTGCATGATGAGACGTGCGAGCGTGGACTTGCCGCAACCGGACTCACCGACGATGCCAAGCGTTTGGCCCTTGGCGACGTCGAAGCTCACGTCATCGACGGCATGCACCGCACCGCGGATGCCGCGGCCGCTAAAGCTTCGCCTGCCGCCGAAATGCTTGACGAGACGGCGCACCGACAGCAGCGGCTGGGCCGGCCCGCCTCGATCGCGCCCGAGGGTGGCCGCGTTCAACGCCTCCATCACTTCACCTCCATGGCCGACCGCAAACCATCGGACAGGAGATTGAACGCGATCGAGGTGACGAAGATCATGGCGCCTGGCAGCGCCGCCACCAGCGGCTGGACATAGATAGCGGTGCGCAGCGTGTTGAGCATCAGGCCCCATTCGGGTTCCGGCGGCTTCGAGCCGAGGCCGAGAAACGACAGCCCCGAAGCGAGGATCATCGACACGCTGATCAGGCTCGTCGCATAGACGAAGATCGGACCGAGCACGTTCCCAAGCACATGCACTCTTATGATTGCCAACGGGCCGGCGCCGCTCACCCGCGCCGCCTCCACATAGTCGCGCGTTCTGATCTGAGTAGTGACCGACTCCGCAACACGGGCTATCAGCGGGGTGAATACGATGGTGAGCGACACGATGGCGTTGAAAATGCCGGCGCCGAGCGCACCGGACAGCGCGATCGCGAGAAGCACCGACGGAAACGCGTAGAATACGTCGACCGTGCGCATGATCACGGTGTTGACGCGGCCGCCGACGAAGCCCGACACAATGCCGATCGCGGAACCGACGAAAAATGCCAACACCACGGGCAGCAGGCCCATCAGCAGGGAGAGGCGCCCGCCATAGACGAGGCGGCTCAGCATGTCGCGGCCGAGTTCATCCGACCCGAGCCGGTAGACCGCGTCCGCGATTGGCCGCAGGCGACGCAGCATCGAGCCGCGGTAGGGATCGGCGAAGCCGAGCCATGGCGCCAGAATCGCCGCAAACACGATCCCGATGATCACGAAGGCCGCGGCAAGGGCGACCGGATCGCGCAGCAGTCTACGCCCGACGCCCGCCCAATAGCCGCGCCCGATCCGCCGCGCGGGGACAATCTTCTCCACAGTCATGGCCGGGCTTGTCCCGGCCATCCACGTCTTTGTCACTGAATGCCTCCAAGAAAGACGTGGATGCCCGCGACAACCCCCGGATCAAGTCCGGGGACGGGCATGACGGTGGAAAGGTCATTGGCGGCAGCCATCGGCTCAAGCCCGCTTGATGCGCGGATCGAGCGCGGTCTGCACCACATCGACGGCGAGGTTCAGCGCCACGAAGAACAGCGCCAGGACCAGGATGGTCCCCTGCAGCAGCGGCAGGTCGCGCTGGAAGATTGCTGCGTTGAGCAGGAAGCCGCTGCCCGGCCAGGAGAACACGGTCTCGATCAGGATCGAGCCGCCCAGTAGATAGCCAAGCTGCAGGCCCATCACGGCAAGCGCGGTCGGCGCTGCATTGATGACGACGTGGCGGAACACGCCGAACTCCCGCAACCCCTTGGCGCGCAGCCCCTGAACGAACTCCTGGCCGAGAATGTCGGCCACCAGCGCCCGCACGGTGCGCGAGATCACTCCCATGGGAATGACCGACATGGTGATTGCGGGCAGGATGATATAGCGCAGATGCTCGAGGTCGGGCCGCCACGCGACGGAGCCGTCCGGACCGGCGCCGGTCGGCGGCAGCCAATTGAGATTGGCCGAGAATATGATGACGAGCACCATGCCGAGCCAGTAGTGCGGCACGCTGACGCCCAGCACCGAGATCAGCGAGGCGACCTTATCGAGCCATCGATCGCGGAAATAGCCGGCAACAAATCCGAAGAACGTGCCGAACGTGAAGCCGATCACGGTCGCGACGGTAGCCAGGATCAACGTATTGCCGACCGCGCGCATGACCTCGGTGGCAACGGAGCGGCCCGTCGCAATCGAGGTGCCGAGATCGCCGTGCACGACCTTCCAGAACCACAACGCGTATTGCACCGGCAGCGGTCGATCGAAGCCATAGGCGGCGCGCATCTGCTCCACCAGCTCCTGCGTCGCGTCGGCCGGCAGAATGGCTGAGAGCGGATCGCCCGGGGCGATGTGAACGAGGAGGAAGCAGATGATGCTCACCCCGATCACGACCGGCGTGACGTAGAGCAGGCGCTTGAGGGTGTAGACCAGCATGGCCTCATGTCCTGGGACCGCAGCCCGGGACCGCGGGCGTCCCGCCCGCTCTTTCTATCTCATTTCTTGGGAAGAGCGGGTCCTCATGAACAGCGGGCGGAACGCCCGCGGTCCCAGGTGCGGGAAGTCACTCCACCCCGATCGTCGTCAAGTCCTGGAACCAGTGCTGCGCCTGGACGAAGCTCTTTATCTTCGGCGACATGGCATGTGGGTTGGTGTCGTGCACCACCCACACCAGCACGGCATCGTCGACAACCGCGCTGTGCGCCTGCGCCATCAGCTCGTCCTGCTTCTTCGGATCGAAGGTGCGCTTGGCCTCATCGATGATGGCATCGACCTTCGGGTTCGCATACCAGCCCCAGTTGACGCCGACCGGCGCAACCTGGCCGGAATGGAAGAAGCGGATGATGGCGTAGAGCGGATCGGACGTCACGTAGGCGATGTTATTTGCCGTGATGCCCGCCATGGACTCATCCTTGGCGCCCTTGCGCCAATACGTATAGAGCGCCTCCAGCTCGACCACCTTGAAGTCGATGTCGATCCCGATCTCCTTGAAGCTCTGCTGCAGGAATTCGTTCATCGGCAGCGACAGCATTTGCCCGGTGCCGCCTTGGGCGATCACGAAAGTGGTCTTGAGCGGCTTCTCGGGCGAATAGCCGGCTTGCCTGACGAGGCGTTTGGCCTCCGCGAGGTCGTACTTGAGCTTGAAGCTCGGATTGCCGAACCACGGACTTGACGGGTCGACCTGGCCGATCGCGGGCTTGGCAAGCCCATTGAGGAGCTCGAGCATCTCGTCGCGATTGATGGCGAGGTTGAGCGCCTTGCGCAGCCGGATGTCGGTCCAGGGCGAGCCCGGCAGCGTGCTCAGGTGATAGTTCCAGACGTGGGGCGTCACGTTGCTGACGATTTTCATGCCGGCCTGTTTCAACCGCGGCAACACGTCGGGTGCCGGCGTTTCGATCAGGTCAACTTGGCCGGCGAGCAGCGCGTTGGTGCGGGTGAGCGCTTCCGGAATTGGAATCAGCACCAGCCGATCAACCTTGGGAATGCGGCGCTTATCCCAGTAGTCCGGGTTTTTCACGAGCTCGGCGCGCTCGCGCGGCACCAGCCGGTCGAGACGGAACGGCCCGGTTCCGGCCGGCGCGCTCGCGAACTTGTCCCAGTCGCGCCCGACCTTTTCG
>Ga0137361_10000753_pt1 | contig 18823 bp, 24 predicted proteins | sample Mad1_80_16metaG_FD_104923 | JGI IMG/M metagenome (GOLD analysis project Ga0137361, IMG submission 104923) | Vadose zone soil microbial communities from Angelo Coast Range Reserve, California, USA - Mad1_80_16 metaG | ecosystem: Environmental > Terrestrial > Soil > Vadose zone | place: USA... | reverse complement strand
CAATGACCGAGATATGGACGATTTGAAAAAGGCGGCGGAACTGATCGAAAGCGCGCTCGGAAGGATTTTGCCCCCGATTTGTTAAGCGATGATGAACGTGGCTTGTAACTCAAATAAAAAAGGCGGCTTATTCAGCCGCCCGAAATTGCGGGGGAAGGATTTGAATTTCCGACCTTTTGGGTTATGAGCCGAAAATTTGATTGGACGCTCTTGCCATTTCAACCATTTGACTGTCGTCCATTCCGGTCTATTTCGGCCTACCCAGGCCCGTTTGCCCCGATTTTGCCCCCGGCTTTGCCCCCGAAATTTGCCCCAAAACAGTAGGGATTTCGACCCAACGCGTTCGCAATCGTCAGTCGACAGGGAGCTACCCACTCAGTTAAAGATACGAAGCTGTCATCATATGTTATCGATTATTTGTTTGATACCTAACGCGTTAAAGAACAACGTGGAGCCCAAACGCCGGCACGCTGATTCCGCAGGTCCGATTCGGCTCAGCACAGAAGTTGACTACCAGCTACGCGGAGCGAGCGGAACGGGTGCCAGTTAATTGAACAAGCGGCCGCCAGCTTCCCAAGCTGGCAGTAGTGGCGGCGTTCCGCGTTCCCCGCTTTTAGATCTAAAGCCTTATAGCCCAGCCGGATATCCCATTTCCAAACCGACTCCGTTCGGCCCCCGCTAGACGTAAACGGCAATCCCCGCTGGCAGTAGTCCGCTGGCAGTAGTGAAGGTCATTTTTCCCGGGTTCCGTTCGTGGGGTTTTAGGGATCCGTATATATGTTTTAGGGATCCGTACATATAAGGATGTCAGACGAACCGGCAACTCGTGGACGGTGTTTCTGCAGGCAACATTCGGCCCAACCAGTGAGAGCGATTTCGTTGAGAAACAAGTCGCATTTAGTTTTTGCGGAGGCCTGATCTCGACTATTATCGATAGTAATTTACGTCATGATTTGGGCGTGGTCCCTGTCAAGAACGTACGCCGCTCTAAGGAGGACCTACCCCGACGGCGAGATCAGCTTTGATTTGAGTTCTCTCATATTCAGCCCCTTGTTTTGGCTGGTTGCGGTTTCGGGCTTTGCGCTCGGTTTTGTCTGGATGTTTCGTCGTGCCGCACACTGATCGTAGACAAAAGTCAAAATGAGTTACTACGCAAAGCGGAGGTTCCTATGAGATTGGCTGTCCTCGCCGTGTCCGTACTACTCCTCCTGCTGACGCCCGCCGCCGGGATGCAGCAACAGCCGGCTGCGAACGGAACGATTGACGGTGCTGTCGTCAATGCGGGAACGGGTGAGCCTGTCCCCGGAGCACAAGTCACGTTGTTCGGAGTCCCTGCGTTGACCGGTAGCGCTGGCGGCGTCCTCAGAGGCGTGTTGGGTGGTGTCACTGGCGGAACCGGAGCGTTGCCACCATCACCGCCTCCTGCGGCAGCGCAGGCTCCGCCCTTCCCTGCCGCCATTCCCCCCGTCACCACGAGTAGCGACGGCAGATTCTCGTTCAAGGATCTCAAGCCTGGTACGTATCGAATCACGGTAGCCGCGAATGGTTATGCAAGGCAGGAATATGGACAGCGCGTCCTCAGCGCGCAGGGTACGCCCATCGATCTGACTGCCGGACAAGGTTTGAAAGATCTGATCATTCGACTTAAGCCCACCGGGATTGTGACCGGCCGCATTCTGGATGATACCGGGCTGCCTGCAGTGGATGTTCCTGTTCAGCTCTTGCGAGTCTCGTACAATCCTCAGGGCAAAACGTTCCAGGCCGCAGCCGCAACAAACGCAAATGACCTCGGCGACTATCGGCTGTACGGAATCACGCCGGGCCGCTACTACCTTAATGTCGGCAATGGTCCGGGCTCGTCATCGCCTTTAGGACAACGGAGAAATCCGAATCAGGTTTCGGGTCCGGGTTATGCCTTCAGCTATTTTCCCGGTGTCGCAGATCCAGGCCAGGCGATATTGATCGAAGTGAAGAGCGGGTCCGAATTCGTTGCGGACATGAGAGTCGCCCGGCAGCGATTCTATCGCGTGAGGGGCCGCGTTATCGACTCCAGGACCGGGCAGGCGCCGCCGGCGGTGGATGTGATGCTCAACTATCGCACTCTGAACGGAGGAAGCGGTGGTTTCGGCCAGGGTAATAGTTACGATCCTGCTTCTGGAAACTTCGAATTGCAGAATGTGAATCCGGGTGCATACACAGTCCAGGCTCAAATGCAGGAAGCGAATCCGCCACGCCCCGCGTTGGATCTGGCAGGGGCTGCGGCCCGGCAGGCGGCAGCCGCGGCGCGGCCGGCAGCGCAGGTTCCGATCAACATCACGGATTCGGACATCGAAGGTGTAGTTCTGACGCTGACGACCGGCGTCTCCATACCGGGACGGCTGAATGTCGAAGGAGCGGCGCTGTCGAGTCTGACAAACTTTGATCGAATTCGGGTTCTCTTTCAACCTTTCCTGGATGGCTCCGCTAACCCCGCCGGATCGTCGTCCATTCCGTCACAAATCGGTCCGGATGGAACATTCCATGTGGACGGCGTGAGAGACGGTCAGTACCTGACCAGCCTCATCGGCGTTCCTTCAGGCTTTTACGTGAAGAGCATTCAATTCGGCGGTGTCGATCTGGCGGGCAGTCCCTTCAAGTTTTCGGCCTCGACCTCTGGAATGCTGGAGATTGTGTTGCGTCCGGGCGCCGCCCGGCTCAACGGCGTCGTGATGGACGCACGAACCCAACCTGTTGCGGGCGCTCAGGCAGTACTTATACCTGCGCAAAAGAACCGCACGGACCTCTATAAGATGGCGGTCACCGATCAAAACGGACGTTTCACGATCACAGACATCACTCCCGGGGAATACAAGCTCTTCAGTTGGGAGGCCATCGAGCAAAATGGCTTCTATGATTTGGATTTCGTGAAGCCGTATGAAGGACAGGGACGCACCGTTCGCATTGCGGAATCGTCCGCGGAGGTCATGGAGGCGAAGATTATTCCGGCCCCGGAGCAATGAACATCGTTTCAGCCCTAAAGCGCTTTGTTCCTCCGCCGCTTCGTCCACCACTGCGCAGGTGTCTCCACTTTCTGCGTGGCAGATCGCGCTATGGCAACCGGGTCCAAAGCGAAATCGAGACCTTCACCAACATCAATGTCCTGGAGACGCTTCCGCCGATCGCGCATTATTGGGCGCACAAATACATTCCTCCCATGGTGGCGCCATTCGGTTTCAACGATGCCATCCAGTTCTTCAGGACGTACATGGCGCGCCTCTGCCGGCAATGGCCCGACGAGACCCTTTCATTTCTGAGCATCGGGGCGGGAACGTGCGCCGATCTTGCCTTGAATCCGCCGGAGATTTTCGTCCTCAATCCTGCGCCCGCCAGGGCATTCTTGCTTAAATCCGCCGCGCGTCCCCTGGCCCGGCCCGGCAGCCACTCAAGTTGACATAACACCCAACTGCGAACGGCCTCACCCATCACTGCACCCGGTTAAAATTCTTACGTTCCGGAGTTCATCCGCAGCGCCCTGATCTGACCGGGCCCTTGCAGCCGCGACGTTTTCAGATTGTGTCGTAATGGCGTGCATATAGTCGGTAATATCGATTTGCGTTCCTGTCGATTACGCCATCACCATTTCCGCCGTTCTCAGGTTTGTCGAATTCCGCGAGCGCCAAGAACCCATTGGGTCTTGACGAGGGCGGCTGCGGGGTCAGATTGCCAAACATTTCAGAACCGTTATCAATCAGACCGTCACCGTCACGGTCCAAAACTAGCCAGGCGTCGTCGGACCCCGGCGCGGTCCAAGAGATCCTCATCTTGTGTCCATTCCCAAAGAAGTCAAACAACACTCCACCTTCTGCCGACGTAAGGTCAAATCCGTCGCCGTTGACGTCGATAATGATGGGGGTCGAGCTGGACGTGCAACACTGATCGCCGTTCTGCGCGATGGCAAACCATTGCCCCGAACCGGGGTCACAGCCAGTATCCCAAGCACAAAAGTCGGCACCGACGGCATTGCCAAAGGGAAAATCAGCGCCGCAGCTATTCGGCGCTACGCAGCTTGTAGTGGGCTCCCGAGAAGTTCCTACGAAGGGTCCTGGGCAACTACCCTGTGAATTTAAGTTTACATTGGATTGGGCTACGTCAGCAGCAGTTATTCCAAAGTCATCCGTGATGCAGGTGGTCAGTGGAGCTCCCAGGCTCATAATGCTCGCAAACGTGCTGGAACAGCCATAGATGCCTGTATTGAGGAGTCCAATGGTGTGACCCAGTTCGTGCGAGATCGTACGTGTAGCGGAAGCCTGGTCATTCGCAACTGACGGCCGCAATCTTATGTACTCGGGCGGTGTCCGTGTGGGACTGAGGTCGGTTTGTGCGCAGGTTCCTGTGAGATTCGCCTTCTGAACTATGATGTCGGCGCTCCCTGAGCCAGCCTGCTGATTCAGCTGGAAATAATACGCTGTGGTCGATCCGCAGTTGGTGGAGGAGTTCCAGTTCGCGGCGGCGTTCTGGACTGCGTTGTAAATAGTGGAGTTGGTCACGCCCGGAGAATCGTCCCAGCTGGAATCAATAAAAATGTTCAGCACTCGCCGCCCACTGCCATCGGGCGCCGCGCCGTGTCCGGCAGGTTGCCCGCCGTTGTAGCAAGGTGGGCAGCTGTAACTGCAGGTCTGGGCGTTGACCAGACCCGGAAGCGTCACATTCACTGCGAGCAAAATGGTAAGACAGACAAGGCTATCCTTATTGAGTTTCATAGGGTGGTCCTCGCGAAATAATAGTTAGTTGACGGTTATGCTAGCGAGCCGTGCGCCTTTTGGCGTCCTCTCGCAAGAAGTCCAACCGTTCGCCGTACCGCTGACGCATGTCCTTGACAAGGTCGTGCTCTGGGTTCCCTAAAGTTGAGAAGGTTCCCTCAGATGAGATGGCGAATGAGATGGCGAAGACGCCGTTAGCGTCCGCTGCAAGACTCGCAATTCCGGGCGGGTTTTCAAGAAAAAGAATGAACAGATAAGGCGTATCCGGCCTCAAATGAAATGATTGCGGCGAACCTTGTTCCACCGTAACACCATCGATCTCTAACGTCCCGCCCTCAGTGTAGAAAATTAACTCATCTTGCGAAAGTGGAAGGAGTTGTTGCGGGACGTTTCCGTCGTACGAGTCCCCCGAAGTGGTCTTCTGGCGAGCGAGCCAATCACTCACACGGATCTTGTGCCAAGTGATGATCTTATCGCCCGAACTATCGACCGTCGTGACTGCGTCAACCAGCTTGGCGACCACCAGCGAGTAGTCATCGAAGATCTCTTCGACCCTCGAGAGTCCTGTGGGTAGAATGAGTACGGTAGGAAGAACCACCTTCGCTTCGCCGTGCTCCCTCGCGGACTTGACGAGGTTGTGGAGCCTCCCTTCCTTCTCACCTGTTTCCTTGGCACCGCCGAACTGCTGAGCGGAAGCGGCCTCCACTATCGCAACCGTTGCTATCGCCAGCGTTACCAGCGTTACCAGTGCAACCTGCAGGGCCAATGGCGAACTGAATCTTCGAGGCATTACGAATTTCCTCCTTCTCCACTTATCTAACCAGTAATCTCGTGCTTGTAGATCAGCCGCTTTCCGTCAATGCCGATGCGCTCGACAACCGTAAGCTCGTGTCCCTTATGATTACGCAAAGTTTCCTGGACGAATGTGTCGTCTTCCCAATACTGAAAGCTGTCCCGCGCCTTTTGCCGGATCATAGGCACCAGTGCCGCCAAATCCGGCAGTCGTACCGGGTTTTTGTCGTAGCCTCGTTTCAAGTCGCCGCACTTCCATCCTCTTCCGCATTTCCTGGACATCGGGTGGTGGCGGCGGGGGCCACACCTGAAGATTTGTTAGGACGTGGTGTGCCGCTTCCAGTGCGCCTTCGGGCATGGAGTCAACGAGCTTGTGAAGTTCTTCGCGTGTTGGCATTACCGCATTTTGTATCAGGCACCGTGAGACATCAAACCCTATGCAGCAAACAATACTAAATAAAATACGGAATTGATCGGCGGCTTGCCATTCGCGGACACGTATGTGGCGATCTGCCCGCGATGATGCGCGTCGTGCAATAATTTACGTAACTGCAAAAATGGCACCACGGAGTCCTATGAAGCTACCGACAATCATATTAATCACCGTAGCAGTCCTGAACACCCTCACTACGAGCGGACAGATCGCGAGGAGAAGCCCTTTTGACCGGAATCCCTGTCCCGGCGGCATGGGATTCGCCGTACTGGATGGTGTCACAGTATCGTCATTGGCTCAATTAATCCGTATGTCTGACCTTATCATCGTCGGTGACGTGGTCAACGTTCTTCCTGCGTTCAATACCAACCCGGACCATTTAGATATAGTTGAGACAGATTCTTTGGTGTCCATTAGGGAATCGCTGCATGGAACTTTACCTCCAGGCGTTAGAACGATTGCCCTTTCCCAATTAGGCGGCAACGTGGGCGGCTGCGGTTTCATCGTGGACGGTGATCCTTTAGTGTCCTTGGGTGAAGAGTACCTCTTGTTTCTGTGGCCAGACAATAGGATCAGCGTACCCAACACATCCGGCTCGCCAAGGTATGCACCCGTTGGCGCGTGGAGCGGCAAGGCGAAAGTGGTCAATAATAAGATTCAATTTCTGCCTCATGCCAGCGCAGAACTTCACAAGAATGACAATATGGACCTGAATGCCTTTACGGACTTGATCAAAGATTTAATGTTCCGTCTGAGGATTCTTTTGCCGCCGAAGTAATCCCAAATACCAGGATGCCGCCGATCAGGGCTGCACAGGAGAGGACAAAACGCGAATTTTTCTTTCAGGTGTTTCAGATCGGCACCAAAAGCAGCTACGTCAGTCCAGCTAACGCCAGAATCGTTGGTCTGTATGGGAATGGTCACGTTTCGATCTCAAACTGAATGACTTTAGGCTCAACTTCATCATCCGAAATTTCAAACTGCTTCATTAGTACGTGGCAATTTGCCCGAAGCGACTACGCGGTATTGCCCAGGCTTTGCCAAGAGCGTGCTTTCGCCAGAATCGTTGGCGGTCAAATCGAAGGTCGGGATTGGATTGTCACGAATGGATATATTGAAGACGGTCGCATTGGAAACCGAAGGTTCCGTTCGACGTGCCCGCAAGATAACTTCTTTGTACGAGCTTAAATCCACGTCAAACTTCCCTGAACGGAGTGCTGTCTCTGTAATGTCCTCATTAAAGCGACAAAACTTGATGCGATTTAAGGTTCCGCCTGCGGTACGGCGCAAGACAATATCGATTAGTGAGCCTTCAATTAGTCCGGGACTGCCAACCTCAATCTCAGCCATATCGGGTCGCAAGGGGAATACGGAGAACGCCTCGGCAGCTTTGGTCCAATCCTGATAGATGGCGTTGGTATTGAACAGGCTTACTGTCGCTTCTTCGATCTTGAAGTTTGGGCTTACAAATCGGACCAGGACCTTTGCCATAAGAGAAAGTTTACGTCGCCCGAATTGGTGGAAGGCTACCTTATTTATATAACCGGCCCAGTCGTCCCAATCGTCCCATTTGTTGACGAATCTATTACCAATTGCGTGATCCCGACTATGGCCATCATTGAGATGGTCAGTACGACGCCGGAGTAGAATATCTGAAAATGACGCTGAGTCTATTCACGGCATCAGTGCTCGCATTTGTGGTGATGCCCTTATCGCAATCATTGGATTCGTGGATAGTGCGACTGCCACCGTCAGCCTTCCCGGAACTTCCAGCCAATGTAGTCCAGGATCTTCAACGCAGAGGATGCACGATCCCGCAGGAGGCGTTCTCGAAAGTTAACCCAAATAACGTTATCAAGGGTGAATTTGCAAAACCCGGCCAGATCGATTGGGCCGTGCTGTGCTCGGTGAAGGGCGTCTCTACCATCCTTGTGTTCTGGAATGGTTCGGAGGAAAACCCCGCAGCCATCGTGCCAGCGCCAGACAGCGGTTACCTCCAGGGTGCTGGTGGCGATCAACAATGGGCCTATTCAAGATTGATAGAGCCGATGGGCGTAGAGGACATCTTCCGTTATCATGACCTTGAGCACCTTGGCATCCCACTGCCGCCGATTGAGCATCAGGGCATCAACGATCAGTACAACGGAAAAGCATTTCTGGTTTGGTATTACTTCGACGGCCAATGGTTAAAGGTGGCTGGCGGAGATTGAGCTTGGCCATTTACGACAAGCAATAGCTGAACCGCTTCCTACAGAGTCGTTCTTGATTGCGAAAGGGTATAAATGATTCACCGACGCTTAATGCTTCTAGTGCTTTTAGGGACGATCACCGGTAGCCTAGCTTCTCTCCATGCACGTCGCGCACAGGGTCAGGACCAATCGTCGCAAAGTCATCTCACTTGGGTCGCTGACGCGTTGATACGCATGCATACAATAAAGCCGGGCATGACGCGAAGTGATCTCCTCAAAGTCTTTACCACCGAAGGAGGTCTTTCTACTGGTCTCCAACGCACGTTCGTCAGTCGAGATTGCCTGTATTTCAAGGTCGACGTTGAATCCGAGGCAGTCGGGCGACCGAACCGAGACCAAGAGGGGCGCGTCACCCTAATAGAGGACGGTCGTGACATTATTGTCAAGATTTCTAAGCCGTACGTAGAGTTTGCCATTGCCGACTAACTGGTACAACGCAGACGCTCTAACACGGGTTTCGAGCCGAAACAAAGAACGCGGCCCAAACCCAGATCCGCTAGGTTGCGCATGGCGCATGCACCGAGGCCACCGAGGTACTTCATCAAATCAACACCTTAGCGCCGGAGTAGGTGCCGGGGCGGTGCCGAGGCGATCGGGGTACCTCGGTTACCTCGCCAGTACCTCGGTTGGATACCTCGGTTATAAATTATTGATTTTATTTATTACCTCGGATACCTCGGCGTATTCTGCCGCCAGATGCTGAAGGCAGTCATATTCGATTTTGGACAGACGATAATGCCTGAGACATTAAACATCGAATCCTCCCTGGTTGAGCTAATGCCCGGAGTCTTTGAAGCCATGACTCAGATCACCTTGCCCAAGGGGATATGGGCGAATACACGGGAAACACCTGCCTCACAAATCCGCAGCTGGCTCAAACGGGCGGGCCTTGATGCTTACATCCAATGGGTCGTCACGTCCTTCGAGATCGGCTATCGTAAACCTTCATTGCAATTTTTCACGTCTGCTCTCGCTCAATGTGGCCTTTGCGGATCTGAGATCGTATTTGTCGGGAACCAACTGAACACTGACATTCTCGGCGCGAACAACGCGGGCATACGAAGTATTTATTTGGCGGATGCGATATATAGAAGTGTTGATGACTCACCCGACACGCAAGTTGAACCGGCCTATACGATAGAAACGCTTTTTGACTTGCCCCGGCTGATTCAATCGCTTGATTGACTATTTTAGGGTGAGCGCCTTCGCTCCTGCGGCAGGCTCAGCCGCAACCCATTCCCCGTTGATCCTCACCACGAAAGGCCAATCACACGATTGCCCTGTTGACGTTCAACGCGGAAACCAAGATCGCTTCCGGTAATGATTGTTGGCGCTGGGCCACGTTGCGCTGGCGCTTGGGCGTTTGCAATTACAGCAACGATGATGAGGGACAGCGCCCACACGACAATCAGCGCGATGCGGTTGCGTGAAACCATTGGACGGCCTCCATTCGTTGACTTACAAAATCGAATCTTGAATTAAAGAATTAGATACACGGAATGCCGACTTCGTTCCATCTAATTCCAAATCAGCCAGATCGTTATCTCGCACAGAAGACGATCGCTCCCAATCACACCTATACTTTTAACGGAGGCAAAAACATCATGGATCGCTTCTTCAAGACTTGTCTGGTACTGATCGTTCTGCTTTTGGCTGTAATCGCGCTGCGTCTGATCGTGTCTCCCCAATCTGTTCACGCGCAAGGCCAACACAAATATGTGGCCGTGAAAGCCTACGGTGGCAACCCATCACAGGCCAATAGCATTCAGGCAGTTCTGGACAAGTATGCGGCGGACGGCTGGGAACTGGCCGCACCTATTTATGTCCCTGCGGACACTAACGCAGACGTTGGTACTGCAATGTACCTGATCTTTCGCAAGTGAACAGCGCACTGACACCACTGACGCGGCTGACGCTCTTTTGCTTATCTCTTTTTTTAAGAGAGAGAAAAAGAAAGAAGGATAAATAAAAGAATATGGGAATCGCCGTCAGTGCTGCCGGAGCGTCAGTTCCAGTGGCGCACATCACTTCCCAAGCGCAATGCCGATGAGGGCTTCAACTGAATCCGGCTTTGTGAAGAAGGAAAATGGCGAGTCACTCCAGCGCGTGTATCGCAGTTCCGGTTGGAAATGAAACCTGTGAGCACGAAAGTCAAAGCCTGCTGTGACTACGGGGCTGTGCCGTCTGTGCTGTGCCGTCCCCCCAGAAAACCCTTCGGTCGCCCAGAAAGCTTTCAGAAAACCCGTTATGCGACGCGCGGGAACTCTCGGAATGGCTCTCCTATACTTGCGGCACCCCGTTTGAAGCGTCTATGCTCGGGCCCCGCTACTGGGTTTGGTGCGGCCGTACATAGGCTTTCAAATTCAGTTTTTTTCAACCGCGTACAAGTGCTGGAATGCCTTTGATTGCCGCGTCCGTTGGTTTTCAAGGGCAAAATCGAGCGCGACTCTAACCAACTCCCCACAACTCAACCCAATAAATAGTTGATCTCACGACTTCCGTTTTCGGTTTGATTTGGGTCTTTTCCGCTGGAGAACCAGCACAAAACCGGCACAGTCGAACGACGGAAATCGTCCCCGGATAGGGGTCAGTCTGCGACAACGCATAATAACGGCCAAGTAACGAGTGCAACAAACAGGACCCAAGTGCCAGGGCGAGGAGCCCCAGCGGGCGGATAGACAGCAGTGAGGCTGCGTGCGTTTCGCAGCCTATCTCAAACACAGCGAACGATAATGCTCCGGTTATCCGACCGTGCAACAATGACTTCATGCCTTGCAGGTTCAACGAGACTTTGAAATATCTTGCGATCTCTTCGGCTTTATGCCAAATAGACTGCCCAGCCGAATAATAAGTTAGGCGGACAGCGATGTTTGGCAGAGACAGGAATGCAGGAGCCGACACCGCCATGCTTCGATGCTCGTTCTGCAACAAAACTCAGAACGACGTTCGGAAGTTAATCGCAGGCCCGAAAGTCTACATTTGTGATGAGTGCGTTCGCGTGTGCTTGGAGATCATGGAAGAAGATGTTCAAGCCGCTGCAGAGGGTCAAGCCCCTGCAGAGGGATCGCCGCAGAGAGACGCGCGGGATAACGGGACTGGTGTTGGGCTGGTGGTGTGGTGTAGCCTGTGCCGACTCCCGACGACGACATCGAGTGCCTTGCTTGTAGAGAATAGAGGTGTGCTCTGTTCCGCTTGCGTGGCCGCAGTGCAATCTGCAGCTACCGAAGATGCTGAGCGCGACGCGTAAGGGGTTGGCTGCCTAACAAAAAGCCGCCAAGCCGCGCACGGTGGTGACTCGAATTTCCAACAGTTTGCTCGCGCCGCTCGCGGTTGAGCGTTGAGCCGTTAGCGCCGACGACCTGCGCGTTTATCCCAAAGTACCTTCCACCTGTCTTATAGGTCGGCATATCGGAAAAACCTCGGAGAACTGACGCAAAGCGCATTCGCAACGTGGTAAGCATTGGATTGCCAGGGCACAATTCCTCCTATGCGCCTTTTACGGCCAACGCAATTCCAACGCAATCGGTTCAGGATATGACGGCGCCATCGCAATTCCGGTAAACGGTCCCACGACGTCGGGCAGGCCATCAATGAGGGCAGCCGTGCCTCGCTCCGACGCCCCGTGGTACGGCCGAAGGGCTCGAATAACGAAGTGCAACCGCCCTGGGACCTTCGATGCGACAGGATCGTTCGCAAAATCCGGAATGGTTGTCGAAAAGGATCCGTCCCCAGTAAGGGTCGTCGTGGAAACTTTTATTCCGCTGCCGATAATCCCTCCGAGTTGTTCGAAGTAGCGGAAGACCATCTCATGATTGTCGTAGTAGACATCAAGGCGGAGATCGGCAGGATTTTCATCCCTGGGCAGAGTCACACGTCCGGTGATCCCCACCGAAGCCAGGGGAACAAGATCGACCGCCACGCGCTTCGACGTCGCGTCAGCGATTGACGGCACATCGACGAGTGCAAGCGCATAGTCGCGGCAAAACACGACGGCTTTCAGGGCTGTAGCACGCTGATCTTTCTGGGGAAGCATCAGGTTGATCGGGATGTCTTGCGTCGCCGTCACCTTGATCTGCGCCCCGCCGGTGTTGATAATGGCATAGCCACCGCCATCCTTCTCTCCCTTTACATGGTAAGAAATCGTCACGAATGCGGGATCGACACGCTGATTGATATGCAAAAAGAAAACCGGATCACTATCACGGCTGGACTGGGTTGCCGGCACACCGTGACACGCGAACACCGTCATCAGAAGGGCTGCAGCGAACTTGGAGCGCATTTAGACACTCTACTCCACAGCAGTTGAGACACTCAAACGGCGTGCCACTTCGTCGTAAAACAGCATCTCGTCATTATGCCAAGGGGTTCTTAGCGGGTTTCACAAGTCCGGTTAGCCGATTTGCAGACTGCGGCCCCGTTGCATCTAAAATATAGGTAGCCGACAAAGGCAGCGTGAAATTTCCTTCGAGTGAGGTAATGGGATGATCCGAACGGTGCGTCTGCTCATCGCACTCTGCGTTTTTTCGATGGTCGCGAGCGCCCAAGACGATCCACTGGCGTGGTTTCCCCTCAAGGTGGGTAGCCACTGGGTTTATGAGCACGAGTGGAAATCGGGCAACCGGAACCGGCCCGACGTGGACCGCTGGACGAGCGAGGAAACGATCACTGGTTGGCTCACAATTCCAGAAGGCATCGTCGTGCTGCGCGAAGTGAAGGAGCATGGTTTGGTTCAGCGCTATAGCCGTTCCTATCTGATCGCGCGTGACCGCGAGCCTTACCTGGTCCATGGAAATTGTGTATACGTGATCGACCAAGGCTGGGATTCTCAGAGGCAGCAACTTCGGCCGGAATACCGGAAGTATTTGATCGAAGGCACTGTCTCACCTGATTTCTGCTTTCCTTTGCAAGCGGGCCGTGAGTGGGGCAACAACGACATTTCGTGGCGCGTCCAACCGGCCCGCGACAATGTGGGATCGTTCTTGCCTCCGGAATATGCGGGCGCCATTCACATTTTTTCCGGCCACTTCGGGAGCGGCGGATGGGAAGATGTCTGGTTTCAAAAAGGCGTCGGCGTGGTGGGGGTACATTACATCCACAACGGCACCTACGATGAAAGCGCTAAGAGGCTCATATCGCGTTAGTCCGACCAGAAGGAGTGCTGTTTCAGGGTGATTGCAGTTCTCGCCGAGATCAAATTTCAAAAGGAGGCTCGATGAAATTTCGGAACCATTTGCTGTCCGGTTTGGTTTTGACGTTGCTGCCCGCGCCACTCTTGGCCTGCTTTTGCGATGTCCCACCTCCGTTTTGCGGGGCTCTGCCCAACACTGGCGATGCCAATCATGCCGTTTTCGTGGGCAAGGCAACCGAGGTCTATCCTTCGCGGGCCGATATGAACCGGCTTAGAGAAGAATTCGGTCGTACACATCGCGACCTATTGGAAACGCTGCGCACACAGTCCCCAAATACAACGGGTCGAGTCGTTGCCGGCGTGGGCGCTTCGTCAGCCGAGGTCGAATTGAGGAAGCAGTTCATCGAGTACGTATGGGGTGATACTCTCACGACTGCCGAACGGGAGGAACTGCGAACCGCGAACCAACGGGAGCTGGACCGCCTGGCGTTCGAATTGCGCCAGCGGGTCCATTTGGAAGTGGTGGAGAATTTCACGGGAGCAGATGCACGAGAATTCACTCTGTATACTGAGTCCCAAGGCTGTGGGTTTGATTTCGCCGAAGGTGAGACATATCTCGTGGAGACTCACAAGAAGGTCGCGACCGGCACTTGGGAAGCGAGTTCCTGCTCGCGAACGCGGTTGCTCGCCCAAGCAACTGAAGACTTGGAAGCGTTGCACGCCTGGAAAACTGGACAGCGTCTTCCAGGTCGGATCAGCGGCCAGATAATCGAACTCGTCGCCGTACTCGGGCCTGGTTCGCCTGGTCGTCTTCCACCTTCCGGCACGCCCTTCCGGATAAGGCTGCTGGGAGGCAAAGAAATCCTCGAAACAACTTCCGACAGCCGCGGCAAGTTTAAGTTTGAGAATCTGGATCCCGGAGTTTATGAGGTAGAGTTGGCGCAGGTCCCCGCGCTGAGCGGCGCTGCAGACCTGACACGCGCTTCCTGTGCCACGGTGAACCTTTCCATCCGCCGATAGAATGGAAAGGTGAAAAAAAAGAACTGGCGCAACGCTTCCGCGTGGTGCGCATTGGATTACCAACCGCTGAGACCAATAAAAAAAGCGGTTTGGGCTATCGGCTTTAGGTTTGATTTGGTTTCTTTCTGCTGGAGAACCGGCACAAAACCAGCACAGGCAGTTTTCATGGCAAGAGATCGCGGTGCGCAAGTTTCCGATTACACGCCAACTGCGACTTCATCGCGACGGATCAAAGGCGGAAATGAACGATGTTGATCACTTGCTGGCGCCAGCCGAACGGGCAAGAAATGACAATCCAATCAGATATTCGAACTGATTGGGCGCCCTCAGGGGGAATGTATTCTGATCCGCATCGGATCGATGTGTGTACCGCAGTTCTGGGCGGATCAGGAGGCGAGAATTTCGCCATTCCAGACCACCGTTGATTACGAGGGCAGCCCCCTGGTTCACGGCAGACTCGCGAAATGATCCCGAGCTGACGCTCTCGAGGCCCGTGCGAGAGTCCAGGGTTCGCGTCTCAGTCGTCCCCTTGAGGGTCGCGCCGAGAACGATTCCGCCACCGCCGAACGGCCGGATCGGCCGGCGTAAGAATCGGTAATTCACCAGCAGGGGGAATTCCCAGGAGGAACCTCGGGTTGTGCTCGACGATTGTAGGCTGGGCCCAAGCGTCGAACTGCCGAAGATACGAATCGGCGTGTAGATCGCGTCGAACTCAACTTCAAGCTGGTCATGGTAGATCATTCCCAATGTAGGTCCCAGGGTAAACCCTGGCTTTACAAACGATGTGCTCGAAAAAAAGGCAGCCGAGCCCGTTAGTCTGCTCGTCAGCGATTCCGTAAATGGCACTCCGGCCCGAAAGCCAATCTCGATGTTGACTGGGGGCTGCGCAGCCCTGTTGGTGGCGAATTCCCCAATTGCCATGAATTGTGAGGCTTTGGCAGTTTGATACCATCCCGGCATGTGTGACATCTTCGCCCTTCTTCATGTGATCGTCACCATAATTCGACTTGCGCGGCCGGGTGGGCTCCGTTCCGTCGTTGCTGAATCCGCTCTGGTCCGACATCAACTGCTGATTCTCAATCGCTGCCGGAAACGCGCTCCCAATCTTCGAGTTTCGGATCGGATGATCGCCGGTTTGTGCACTCTTCTCATGCGCCCTACACGCGTTCTGCGTTCCGGGATTGTTTTGAGGCCCTCACAACTCTGCTGCGTTTCCATCACATGCTCATCAAACGAAAGTACCGGCTGCTGTTTTCGTCCAATGACAAACGTCGGCCTGGTCCGAAAGGACCGACCAAAGAACTGATCGATGCCATCGTTGAAATGAAGAGGCGCAACGCCACGTGGGGCTGCCCACGAATTGCCGAGCAGGTCACACTGGCATTTGGCCTCGACATTGATAAAGACATGGTGCGCCGGATTTTAGGGATGCATTTCCGTCCGGAGAAGGGAACATCCGGTCCGTCCTGGCTTACGTTCCTGGGGCACACGAAGGACAGTTTGTGGAGCGCCGACATGTTTCGCTGTGAGTCACTCACCTTGCGAACGCATTGGGTGCTGGTGGTCATGGATCAGTTCACGCGCCGGATCGTCGGGTTTGGTATTCACAGGGGGATAGTCGGTGGGTCCGCATTTGTCGGATGTTCCAACAAGCAATTCGATTTCAATCATTGCCGAAATATCTCAGCACCGACAACGATCCGCTGTATCGGTTCCATCAGTGGCAGGCGAATCTTCGGGTTTTGGACGTGATGGAAATTAAACTGTTCCCGGCGTTCCTTTGTCGCATCCGTTTGTCGAACGCTTGATCGGGACGATAAGGCGAGAGTGCTTGGACCAAACGTTATTTTGGACGACGGCGGACCTGGAGGCAAAGCTTCGGGATTTCCAAGATTATTACAATGGCCATCGCGCGCATGGTGGGTTGGGAGGCAGACTGCCAGAACCGGATGACGGACCAGCATCACCGATAAGCTTCGCTTCCTACCGGTGGCGGATGCACTGTCGCGGCCTCTATCAGACACCGATCGCCGCATGATTTCAGGAATTCGCCATGGACACGATCTATCTATCTTGTAAACGGTTGATTTTCCTTAGAGAACTGTAATTCGCCACCCACAGCCTTTCTGTTGGGTTGTGTTTTAGAATGCATTCTGCTTTTCATTCAACAAGATACTTCCGCCGGACCATCTCTAATTTGAGTGATCGGGGGCCAAATGTTGAGAGAAATCCACGGTTTTGGGGAGTATATAAGAACGCCGCGGCCTGCCTGTAACCCAAATAAAAAAGGCGGCTTATGCAGCCGCCCTTGATTGCGGGGGAAGGATTTGAACCTCCGACCTTTGGGTTATGAGCCCTTATTTCTAATGGGCGTCCTTGTCATTTCAACGATTTCAGTGTCGTCCATTTCGGTCTATTTCGGCCTATTCTGGCGCGTTGGTGAGCCCCCGTTTTGCCCCCGTGTTGGCCCCCGTGGAGGCTGATCGACGATGAATTTGCATCGAGACCAGGATCGACTGTCTCCCGTCGTGTCGCGCGTCAAAGACAAATGCCTTCCATTTCGCAAAGCCAGTTGTCAGCGGCTTTCTGCGACTCGCTCACCACACTTTCTTGAGGTTATCCAGACCTTCGAGATAGTCCTCGACTTCAAGGTTGCTTTTGACTCCATATTGCTCGAGGGTGGTCATCATGTCGCCGACGGAAAGACCGGCCAGTTCCGCGGCTTTTCCAAGAGAAGCCTCTCCGTTCTTGTACTTTTCGATGGCAAGCATGACGCGGCCCTTGTAAACGAGGTCGCGAACCGTTTTGGAGATGTCGCCCTTCTCTTGCTTGGACAAGCGGCTCACAAACTCAAAGTTCTCTTTATCCATTCGAATACTCATGGTCTTCGTCATTACTGCTCACCCTCCAGGATTGCCATCGCTCTCTTGATAATCTCTTCGCTGTAGCGGCCGTGACGCGCTAAAGCCTCAAGTTTTCGAAGCGCCTCTTGTTTGGTTAAAATCTGCTTTTGACGCATCCGGACGACAATATCAATTGCTGTGGAGAAGGGAAGTTTCAGGAGTTTACACGCCCGAATTCCTTTCCTGTCATCGATTGCGACAAGCGCGGCCTTCTGCGTTAAAGCGAATGCGAGCGTCTCTCCTTCGCCGCTTCCGAGACCCAGATCCTTTTGTAGTTTCTGATAGACGCTTCTGTTCCTCAGTGCTCTTACAGCAATTCTTTTTTCGTCGATGACCTTCTGGATAATCAAGGAATCAAACGCTTGTGGCTTCCGGCTGCATTCGTCCTCAACTTTCTTTGTAATGAATGCCTTATCGTCAAGGTGGTCCAGAAAGAGTTCGAGGAGATCTGTTTTTGCCAGCAGTATGAGAGTTGAAGCATCGAATACAAGCATTATGACAGATTATTACACTTGTAAGTGTAGCGGAATGTTGTGGAGAGTTCAATAATGAAGCGTGCAAAGAACCAAGCAGGGAAGCTGTCCGTCGCTAATATTCGTCGGCAGCAGAGGCAGTCGCAAAGCCCGCCCAGTGCACACCGCAGTTGCGTCTAGCTTGCCTGAAAATCGTAGGGATTTACCAGTACCCTGAGGGCTATTGAATCGTTCTGTGGGGGAACCCTGAACGAAAACCGAGCACCGCATCTGCCATTTAAGCGAGCCGCAAAATTGCGGAATGGTTGGGATTGCCGAGGAAGCGACCAGCCTCTTGAATATGCATGATTCGGTTCCACATCCATCGCGACGATACCGTCAGCAATAACGAAATGTGGTCGAACCGTCGCGCAGATATCGAGAATGCTTTCGTGGATTCCTGCCCAGTGAAGGAGATTCTTGGGCCAGCCGTAGTGGCCCCCAAGAACAAGAATGATAAATCGCAATGTGCTTAAAACCGCCCCGAGCATGACGCGATACTTTGCGGTCAACTGTTCGGAAAATCAATCGCTTCCTGGATGTGACAAATTTTGGCGAAGGACAGGCAAGGATCACGTGGAGTGAATTTTGAACGGCATTTGCTTACAGGGTTCCTTGCAGCCATGCCACTCGTCTATCTGACACGGTACCTGTTCGCCTCCGCAGGGCAAGACACGAGCTCGTGGTTTTGGGTGGAGGCTTCAGGAGTATTCGTGTTTGCCGCTCTCGCTTTGCTCGGTGTAAAGCTATCGCCATGGTTTCTAGCCATTGGAATAGTGGCGCATGGATTAGCCTGGGATAGCTGGCACTACTGCAACTCGACTTACATACCGGACTGGTACGTAATTGCCTGTCTGGCGGTGGACCTAGCCTTCGGAGCATATGTGGCGGCGCGTATTCGCACATATCAGAGGACATTGCATAAAGTCCAAGCGAGGGTATAGTCGGTATCTGAAACTGCTATGACGATGATTCCCTTAACCGATACTTCCCGGCGACCGCTCCGCTATCCAGCGATGACGACGGCGATCATTCTGATAAACGCGT
>Ga0137361_10000743_pt1 | contig 18914 bp, 21 predicted proteins | sample Mad1_80_16metaG_FD_104923 | JGI IMG/M metagenome (GOLD analysis project Ga0137361, IMG submission 104923) | Vadose zone soil microbial communities from Angelo Coast Range Reserve, California, USA - Mad1_80_16 metaG | ecosystem: Environmental > Terrestrial > Soil > Vadose zone | place: USA... | reverse complement strand
GTCGTATCGATGATGGCATACGGCGTCCGAGGGATTCAGGCAAGCCGCCCACCGCCGCGGGCCCGGGGCCGCCTTGCCCCGCGATCCCTCGAAGCATGCTCCCGATTCTCTGGAGATCGGCAGGGGTGCATCCCGGTGAAATTACCCCTGGCACCAACCGGCGGTAGCGCTCGGCTAGCGCCCGGACTAGAGTGCTGTCATGCGCGAACCTCGCCGGGTCCTGGCCTCCGGCCGCGACTCCGACATCCTCGACTATGGCGCGGGCCTCGTCCTGCGCTGTTCTCGCAACGGCCGCTCGCTGGAGATGGAGGCGAGGGTCATGCGGCACCTGATCGAGCGCGGCTACCCCGCGCCCCGGGTCGAGGCCCTCAGCGCCGACGGCTCCGAGTTGATCATGGAGCGCATCGATGGCCTGACCATGCTCGAAGCGCTCACGAGACAGCCTTGGACTCTCTGCCGAAACGCGGCGGTGTTGGCCGGGCTCCACAATCGTCTCCATGAGATCCCTGGTCCCGGATGGCTCGCTCCTTTCCTCGGCGACGGCAATCAACTCATCCACCGGGACCTCCACCCGATCAACGTGCTCCTCTCGCCAAAGGGCCCCGTCGTGATCGACTGGACGAACGCGGCTCGCGGCCCAGGGGCGTCTGATGTCGCCCTCACGTGGCTCCTGATGACTGCCGGCGAGATCCCGGGCAGAGGGGTGCAAGCAGCGCTCGGCCGCGCGCTCCGAAGCCTGTTCGTTCGCGCGTTCCTTGGCCACTTCGAGCTCGGACCCGTCCGGGCCGCGCTCCCGGCCGCCGCGGAATGGAAGTACCGGGACCCCAACATGCATCCTGCTGAGGTTGCCGCCATGCAGCGGCTCGTGGCCAGGGAGTCAAGTCGACGGTGACACAGAAGAGTGCGCAGAGGCTGTCCGTATCCTCGCGATCCAAGTACTCGATGAATCGATTTGAGCCGCGCTCCTGGTCGTCCCGCATGAGCCCGACGTGCGGCGTCGTGGCGTGGACATCCGGGAAGCAGCGCTCGAGGACGCTCGACTCGTACCGCTCCCGTGCTCGCTCATGGCGATGACGCTCGTTCCTGTCGTGGGACCAGGCCCTTCGGAGACGATCGCCGCGACTGGGCGGTTCCTCCGGAAGCACACGGACCAGGGATGCAAGCACGGCCGCGAGGGTGAGCCGCACCGGTAGCCGTCGTCAGTCAAAATGGAGCGTTCGCCGTCAACGCCTCGATCTCCAGTGGGGTGGTGGCCCGCTCACGGGGCGAGGGCCTTGGCGACCTCGCCGACGGACGGCGCGGTCGGCGTATCCTTCCAGCCAGCCAGGCGGCGATAGACCTCGGCGGCGGCCTCGTGGAAGCCGGCCGGCAGGCCCGCTGCCGCGCAGGTCACCGCGATTTCCTCCATCTCGCCGACGAAGCGCCAAGCCTTGCGCGTGCTGGAGCGGACCGAATCCTCCGAGCGCCGCGGGAGGTCTGGCTGCGAGCGCGCCCACTCGGCAAGCAGCGCATCGTCCACGCCCTCGTGGAGGGCGAGCGCGCGCACGGCCATCAGGAGCGCCTGGGAGGCCTTGTTCCACCCGGCGTATGCCATCTTGAGCGCGGAGGCGGCGCCGATCGGCCCGTCGAGCACGATCGCCTCGAGCGGGCTCGTCGCGAACAGCTCGGCGACCGTGGATGCGTCCTCGCCCGACAGGTAGAGGCGCGCGATGCCCGGCCGCCGCGGCGGGGGCCCGATGATCCCGCCGTCCACGAACCGAGCGCCGGCGGCCGAGACGTGCCGGCCCGTCTCGCGCGCCGTCGCCGGGGCGACCGCGTTGGCGTCAACGAAAAGCCCCCGGTAGCCGAGCGCCACGACCTCCCGCGCGACGTCGAGAGCAGCGTGAGGCGGGCAGATTGAGAAGATCACCGGTGCGGAGGCGGCTAGCGCGACCAGTGTGGTCACCTCCTCGAGGCCGTCGGCCTTGGCGCGCGCGCGGGTCGCGGCGCTGCGCCCGGACGCAGCCCAGACCACCCGGTGACCGCCGACCTGGAGCGCCGCGCCGACCGCGCTGCCCATTTCGCCGGGATGCACGAGGCCGATCGTCGTTCCGCCCATCACGCCTCCTTCGCCTCTCCCCCCCGGTGACCGATCGATGCCGATGGCAGCGCCGAGATAGAGCCGTCCGTCTTGACGACTCGCTGCGGACGGCCGTGACGTAGACGCCCGGTTCCCGGATCTTTTCCCCTCGCGACCGAGACGATTCCGTTGGCAATCCGTCGAGGCTCGAAGGCGGCCTTCTGCCGCCGGACACTCGCGCCTTCGGCGAAGCGCCTTTCGACCATAGCTCCGAAGCCGCCGCCGGGCAACCTCCTAGGAAGGTAGACTCAACGCCAGTCATCGGGTGACGTCGTGCCAGGAAGCGAAGTGCCATATAGAATGGAGCGCCGGCACGGACATCGTCGATTCGCACGTCCGGGGGCCTCGAGCCCGTGTGGGCTGATGCGTCGCCGTCATGAAGGACCTGTTCTGTGGGGGTCGTCGACGCTGCCGGCGTGCCGCGCTCAGGGGAAGCCAAGCAGACTCCGGACCACGTTCCCCTCAAAGAAGTGCCCCCACGTATGGGTGAGCGCCAGCTGGGCAAACGCCCAGCCGCGCGTCATTCCCGCGTAGTACGCCTCGACACCCTGGGTGTTCACGTGCGGCCCGAAGCCTCCCTCGTCTCGAACGACTCGGCGAATGCGACCAGGATCAACAACTTTGTCCCACTCTGTCCCATCGTGCGCGCGAATGATGTCAACCGTTCGTTGGCCCACGGCGCCCCAATAGGCTCGCAGGGCCGGAATGCTGATGCGCGCCGTGAGGTCGGAGACCTCGTCGCTCGTCATGGCGGTTCCGACCTCGCGGCGACCGGTGCCGAGGCGACCGGCCCAGCCTCCCTCGTCGAACACCTCGCGTCCGTCCATGGCGAGCCGATTGATCCCGATATCCTCAGCGCGCGCTACGTGCCAGAGTAGCCATGCGATCGAGTTCTGCCCGTGGGGACGTGCACGGAGCTGGGCGTCGGTCAGGTCGTCCAAGAGGCGATCCGTCATCGTCGCGTGCAAAGGCTCATATCGCAACATGAAGAACCGGGCGGCGTCCATCTCCCGACCCTCCAAACCGCCCCCGGGTTTCTGGACGTGAAAGCCTAGCATTTCCGTATCAGTTCGCGCCTCGCTATCGGGCGGCTGTCCGAACGCGTGGGGGCCCGGAGCGACTGTAGCCCAGTTCCGCGCGCTATCCGACGAGGTGAACCCGGACTTCTGGACGGCTTAGCTACGATCTCTCAGCCTGGGGCGGGGCGACAAGCAGAGCTGACGCGCGACCGCGACCTTACCACAGGCTCCGTCAACCCCTGGGCACGTAGAGTGAGCGCGCCAGGAGCCGGTCCACCGTCTCCGCGGACTCCTTGATCCCGCCGCGCGCCGGGGCAGTCGCGGCTGCCTGATGGTAGAGAGCCGAGTATCATGAGTCCCCGATCCGGCGAGACTCAGCCCCACAGGCGCCTGGTGGCGATGTCGGCGCCTTCCTTCAGCGCGCGGAGCTTGGCCCACACGACGCTCTCGGCGCACATCTCCGAGCCGGCGAACGTGCCGAAACCGCAGTCGGTCGAGGCGATGACGCGGCTGCGATCGCCGGCCGCCTCGACGGCTCGGGCGATGCGATCGGCCACGACCGCGGGGTGCTCGACGTAGTTGGTCGTCGTGTCGATGACGCCGGGCAGGAAGAGCATCCCCTCCCGCAGCCCGTGGCGCCCGATCACCGTGTACTCGTGCTGGTGGCGGGGATTCGCCAGCGGGAGGGAGAGCGCGCCCACCTTGGCCGTGAGGATGATCGGCAGGACGGCCTCGAGCGGCACGTCGTGGACGTGCGGCCCGTCGTAGTTGCCCCAGCAGACGTGGAGACGAATGCGGTCGGCCGGAATCGCCGCCGTCGCCTGGTTGATCGCCTCGACGTGCAGCTCCACGGCACGCTGGAAGCGCTCGAGCGACTCGTGCTGAAAGAAGCGGACACGCTCCATGGCGAGATCGGGGCAGTCGAGCTGCAGCACGAGGCCGCGCGCGTGGACCAGCTCGTACTCCTTGCGCATCTCGCGCGCCAGCGCCATCACGTAGCGTTCGTGCGAGTCGTAGTGGGCGTTGAGGAGCACGGTGGCGATGGTGCCGGGCGAGGCGGCGGTCATGAAGGCCTCGACGAACGGCCTCGGCGCCGCCTGGGCGCAGCGCAGGAAGAGATCGCACTCGCGCGCGGCCTCGCTGAGGTCGTCATAGTGGATCTCGGCGACGGCCTGCGGGGCGTCGGCCATCCGCGCGGCCGATTGGCGGCGGCGCGCCAGCAGTGCCGCGTAGTCGGGAAAGTCGATCAGGTCGCGTGCCGGCAGGCGCCTGCTCTCGCCGCCGAAGCCGCGCATCCGCCGCGCGACATAGGTCGAGAACCCGGCACGCGACTGCTCGCCATCGTTGCCCACATCAACGCCGACCTCGAGCTGCTTGGCGACGACGACCTGCACGGCTGCCTCGATCTGGCGCTCTAGCTGACGCTCGTCGATCGCCTCGCCGCGGTCCTGCTTGACGAGCAGCTCCCGCAGGCCCGCGTTGCGCGGGATGCTGCCGACGTGCGTGATCAGAATGCGCTCGTCGCTCGTGCGCATGGGCCTCGCTCAGCGTATCAGGCGGCGTGCCGCGGCGGGAAGAGGGTCGGGCGGCTGGTGGGAGGCTCGAGGAATTGGCCCGGCCCCACGGGTCCGCGCCCACGACGTAGGGGTACAGCCCCGGCGCCTCAGCGCGGTGCGATTCGCCGTCCTCGCGTGGCGTACCGCCGCCTACTGGTGCTCACGACGCAGGGGCAGGTGATGCACGCGGCGACCGGCCCGACCCTCGACAGAGGGGCCATGTGCTGATCTGCTGCTGGGACGGGCGGGGGTGTGCGAGACGAAGCGAGTCGTCCGTCAGCGAGAACAGAAGGTCGGCTCAGAACAGAGAATCAAATCCCGCGATTGCCGACATGTCCGTGTCGGACCGCCTTTGCGATTTCGCGCGTCTCGACCGCGCCAAACCAACCTGGGCCCCATCCGACCTTAGAACGGCGGCCCCGCCGCGCTCCTACGCGCCGATATCTTCGTTCCAGAGCCGCGGATTCACCCGGATGAACGTGGTCATCATGTGGACGCATGTGGAATCCTGGAGCACGTCGACCACGACACCGCGAGATCGGAGAAGCGCTTCGTCTCCCACGAACGTCCGATTCTCGCCGACGACGACATGGCGAATGCCGTAAAGCAGGATGGCACCGGTGCACATCGCACACGGGGAAAGCGTCGTATACAGAATCGACTCGCGATACACCGCTGCAGGCTGTCGGCCAGCGTTCTCGAGCGCATCCATTTCGCCGTGCAGCACGACGCTTCCGCGCTGGACGCGTCGGTTGTGGCCGCGACCGATGATTCGCCCACCAGACACGAGCACTGAGCCGATCGGGATGCCGCCCTCCCGCAGGCCCGCCTCGGCCTCGTCTATCGCCGCCCGCATGAACTCGTCGACCATTTCGCAGAGGCGCCGACTTGGTCCCGTCCTACCGTCCCGACTGAACGGCGGGCCGCGGCCGTTCGCTCAAGTCTAGGGTTGGCCGATCGGTGGCACGGCCCTGAGGCATAGGTAACAGTGTAGTCCAGGCGCAGAGCTGACCGCGCGAACACAGGGTGGGACCCGCGGTCGGCCACGCGGCGTCCGTCGGCGCCGAGCCGCCGCAGCCCGGCGCGACCCCGCGGCCGAACCAATATCTGACAAACAGCGGGGGTATCACGCACACCGTGGTAAGTTGAAGGAGCGACACGAGGAGATGGTCACGAGCAAGCTCCTCAATGCGCCACGATCGCGCGCGGCGGCTGAGTCCCTCGAGCCTGCGCCCGCCGCCACCCCGCCGGCACCGCGGCTGCTGTCGCTCGACGCGTTCCGCGGTATCACCATCGCCGGGATGCTCCTCGTCAATAATCCGGGGAGCTGGGGCCACATCTACTGGCCGCTCGAGCACGCCGAATGGAACGGCTGGACGCCGACGGATCTCATCTTCCCGTTCTTCCTGTTCATCGTTGGCGTGGCGATGACGTTTTCCCTCGGAACGCTGCGGGAACGCGGGGCGTCGCGTCGACAGTTGATCCGAAAGGTCAGCGCCCGCGCGGCGATCATCTTCGCCCTCGGCCTCGTGCTCAACGGGTTTCCGAGTTACGACCTGACGCACCTGCGGGTCTTGGGCGTCCTCCAGCGTGTCGCTCTGTCGTATCTCCTCGCCGCCGGAGTCGTCCTGGCCACGGGCGTTCGCGGGCAGGTCACGGCATTGCTTGGCCTCTTGCTCGGCTACTGGGCCCTGATGACGCTTGTGCCGGTGCCGGGGATCGGCGCGGGCGTCCTCGAGCCGGCGAAGAACCTCTCAAACTGGATCGACCTGCAGGTCATCGGTGTGAACCATACGTGGCGGCAGACCAAGACCTGGGATCCCGAAGGCATTCTGAGCACCATGGGCGCGATCGGGACGGTGCTCTGTGGCGTCCTCGCCGGCCACTGGATCCGCTCTCGGCGGACGGCTCTCGAGAAGACGATCGGTCTCTTTCTGGCCGGAAACCTCGGACTCGTGCTCGGCGTGATCTGGAACTCTGCGTTCCCGATCAACAAGAGCATCTGGACGAGCGCCTACGTGATCTCCACCGCAGGTATCGCGTGCCACGGCTTGGCCATGACCTACTGGGTGGTCGACGTGAAGGGCTACCGCAGATGGGCGACGCCGTTCCGCGTCTTTGGTACGAACTCGATCGCCGCCTACTGGCTCTCCAGCCTCGTCGCGATCGCGCTCACCCGCATCCAGGTCGCCGGTCCGGCCGCCGGCGAGCCCTTGACGCTCAAGACCTACCTTGCCAATGCCCTGTACGAGTCGTGGCTCTCGCCGATCAACGCGTCGCTCGCGTACGGGGTCACCTACGTGTGCGTGTGGCTCGCGCTGATGAGCGTCCTCTACCGTAAACGGATCTTCATTAAGGCCTGACCGCGCTCCAGCCGCTGAGACCGCGGCGCTCCGCGACTGGTCCTGGACGTGGCTCGGGCGGGAGGTCTCACCCCGGTTGGCTCGCGGTCGTCCATCGGCGCGGGCAGGACGTCGAGACGCCTGACTCCGTGAGGTCTCGCCCGGACGCGGGGCCGACCGCGCGATCGGTCCGCGTCTGCATCGGCGGAACGACCACGCGCTTCACGCTTCCGACCTGGCCGAGAGTTTCAGGAGGAGGTCGACGGGAGGCGTCGGGAAGCGAGATGCGAGCGCACGGAGGAGGGTGGGCAGCGCGCCGGGCGTGGACGCGGCCTCGTCTCCGTAGCGAGGGGCCGAATTGCGCCGTCACCCCTTGAGGCCTCCGCTTCCCCAGCCGCGGATCAGGTACCGCTGGACCCCCGCGAAGAGGGCGACCATCGGCAACGTGATCATGACACCGGGGGCCATGATCATCCCCCAGTCGACGATCGTCGCGTTGAACAGGTCGTTGACGCCGACTGGGAGCGTCTTCAGCTCGTCCGAGCTGATCAGGACCAGCGCGAAGAGGAAGTCGTTCCAGGCCAGGATGAACGTGAAGATCCCGGCCGCGATGATACCCGGCAGGGCCAGCGGCAGCACCACGTGCCAGACGGCCCGGCCGCGGTGAGCGCCGTCCACCAGCGCCGCCTCCTCGAGTTCGAGGGGGACGCTCTGGAAGAACGCACGGAGTAGCCACAGGCAGAACGGCAGACAGAATGTCGTGTACGAGAGGACCAGCGCCAGATGCGTGTTCACGAGCCCGAGCTGCTTCACGAGGATGTAGAAGGGGATGATGACCATGATCGGCGCGAACATGTAAGTGAGCAGGATGAGCCCGGCGATCGTCTCCCGTCCCGGGAAGCGGAAGCGCGTGAGGCCGTAGGCGCCGACCGCGGACACGCCGAGCGTCAGCGCGACCGTGGCGAACGACACCGTGAGGCTGTCCCCGAAGTAGGTCGCGAAGTTCGTCTCGGTGAGCAGGCGCGTGAAGTTGCCGAGGGTGAGGTGGCGGGGGACGAGCGTCGGGGGAGAGGCGAACACCTCGCTAGATTGCTTGAGGGCCGTCGAGAGCATCCAGAGGAAGGGGAAGGCGCCCCAGAGGGCGAGGAGGGCGCCCCCGGCGTAGAGGGCGGTTGCCCGCGAGAGCCCGCGCCGGGGGCGACTCACGAGACGATCTCCTCTTCCCGGAACAGCCCGAAGTAGACGGCCGTGGCGCCGGCGAGCAGGCCGAACATGAGTACGGCCAAGGTCGCTCCCATGCCGGCCTGCAGGTACGTGAAGGTCCGCTCGTAGGCGTACACCGGGAGCGTCCGGACGTATTGGCTGACGCCCCCCTCGCCCGCCATGAGCCAGACGGTGTCGAACTTGGTGAACATCCAGATGCCGCGCAGGAGCACGATCACGAAGAGCACGGCACCGGTCTGGGGCAGGGTCACGTGGAGGAACCGCCGCCACGCGCCGGCCCCGTCCACGGTGGCCGCTTCGTAGAGCTCCGGCGGGATCGTCTGGAGCCGCGCCAGGTACGTGACGACGACGAATGGGAAGAACTGCCAGACGCTTGTCACGATCAGCGACCACATGACGTAGTCCTTGCCGAGCCATGCGGGTGGGACCCGGGTCGCTCCCGTCGCGACGAGCACGTAGTCGACCAGCCCGTAGGAGTCGTTCAGGAGCCACTTCCACAGAATGACCGCCACGATCGTGGGGATCGTGTACGGGAAGAGGACGACGCCCCGGAGCAGACCGCGCCCGCGGAACGTCTCGTTCAGCAGCAGGGCGGCGGCCACCCCCAGCCCGAGCTGGAACACGATCGTGCTTCCCGCGTAGATCGTCCCGTACCGGATGCTCCGCCAGAACCCCCCGTCGGTCGCGAAGTAGCGGTAGTTGCCGAGGCCGACGAACGTTTGCGCGGGGAGGAAGGCGTGCTTGGCGAAGAGGCTCAGCCAGAAGTTATAGAGGATCGGGTACGCGACGAGGCCGCCCAGGAGGAGTAGTGACGGCGCCAGCAGGGCCCAGCCGACCAGCGCGCTCTTCCGCACCGAGCCTCCCGACCGGGCGCGCGGGACCGGCCGGCGCCGGTCCGGCGGGGCGCCCGCCTATGACCAGCGCTTGAAGCCGAGCTACGTCAGCAGCTCCTCGGCCCGCTGCTGGGCCCGGACGGCGGCTGCCTTGGGGTCCGTGCCGCTGACCATCGCCTCGATCACCATGTCGGCCACGATTCCCGACCCGTCGAGCTCGGCGAGGAAGGGAGGAGCTTGTCGTCCGGCCGGCTGAAGCCGATCGGCAGGAAGCGGTGCTCGCGGAGCCCCGCGATCATGGCATCGTGCCACGAGCGTCACTTCCGGATCCGCGGATGGGCCAGGTACTCGGGGTCGTCGATCATGGACTTGAAGATCGGCGTCAGGTGGATCGGCACCGAGTGGCAGTACTTCATGTAGTGCTCGCGCTTGTAGAAGATCCGGAGGAACTCGAACGCCTCCTGGGGGTCCTTCGATTGGGTGAAGACCGCCCAGTTCTCGCCGTCGAGGGCGGAGACGCCCGTCTGCCCCGAGGGGCCGTGCGGCCGGAAACATCGGCTGGAAGTGCTCCGGGTCCCGCATGCCCTCGGGCGCGTAGCGCTCGATGTACCCAATCGTCCGGGCGCCGCTCAGGTACGCCATGGCCACCCTTCCGGTCGCGAGCGCGGCGAGGGTGTCGAGGTACTTCTGGCCGGACCAGGAGGGGGGCATGAACCGGTTCAGCCGCCGCAGGAACTGGAGGGTCTCGACCATTGCCCGGCTCGCGAGCCGGGGCCGCCAGGTCTTCGAGTCGACCCAGCTGCCGCCGTTGGACGTAGAGCTTTTCGCCCGGCATGGTCACGCCGTATCGGGTGCCCTCCTCGGTGAGGGCCGCGGCGAGGTTCACCAGATCGGCGTAAGTCTGGGGAGGCTTGAGCCCCTTCTGCTCCCGCAGGTCGCGGCGCTCCGCGATGTAGATGCCGCCCATCGCGTGCGTCCCGCCGTAGTACCTGCCGTCGAAGTACTGGAGCTTCTGCATCGCCTCGTGGATGTCCTTCTCGCCGAGCACCCGGATCAGCTCGTCCATCGGGCGAAAGAGCCTCTTCGTGTAGAGCGAGGCCGTCATGAAGGGGTTCAAGTGGGTGAGATCGGGCGGACTGCCGGCCGCGATCGCCGCGGGGAGCTTCGTGTTGAGATCGCCCCAGGCGAGCGGCTGCTGCCTCACCCTAAACCCCGGGAACCTTCGCTCGAACTCGACGACGCTCCCCTCCTGGATGGTCTTGACGGTCTGCGGCTCGACCTCGGAATGCCAGACCTGGAGCTCACGGACCTGCTGGCCGAGCACCGCCGGCCCTCGACCGAGGAGTGCCAGGGCGGCGGCGGCCGCCGTCGTCCCCGTGAGGAATTGCCGGCGGGAGCGGCGCCGAGTCTGGGAGGGGGTGCGCGGTCGGCTGACCTGGCGCTTCATGCTCTCGCCTCCGGCGTCTCGGCAAGCTTGGTGGCGCGGCCGGCGTGGCGCGCGTCGTTCATGCGCAGTCGGGCCAAAATTTACCACGCCCCCCCCCGAGCCTCACAAGCTCGAGGCCGGATGAGCAGCGGGAACGACCGCAGCCGGGAGGACTGGGGCTGCCCGGGGCTTTGTGCGGAACCACCAGCCGAACGACCTGGGAGATGCGCGACGAGCGCGTGTCCGATGCTGCGCGCGAGCCGCCTTCGCCAATTGTGGGTCCCCACACCTGGCCCAGACGCACGACGAGTCAGCGGCTCTGCTCCAGAGACACCCCGCCCGGCGCCCGCCCGCGTGCAGGCGCGCGGGTCTCGACACGGGACGTGCCGTTGTCGCTCCCCGGACCCCGGTCTGGGCCCCTCGCCGACCTCGACGGTAGCGGGCGCCACGCGCCGTGTGTGGCTTGCCGGCCCTCCGGTTCTGGGGTAGGCTCGTGGCCACTTCGCGGTCAAGCGGCGCCCTGGCGGTGGGTGGGATCGCATGAGGCTCAAGGTCGCGGCGGTCGAGGCGATGATGAAGGAGTGGCCCGCCGGCGCCACGCTGGAGGAGGCGCTCGGCGTGTTCGAGGTCTTCGCGAGCGGCACGCTGAGCGACGAGGTCTATATTCTCGACGACGTCAGCGGCAAGCGGATCGCGATCGCTCCCGCCGCGCTTCGCGATAGGTACCGCCGGGGGTGAGCCATGGCCATCGTCACGATCTCCCACCAGATGGGAACCGGAGGGCCGGAAACCGGCCTGGCGTTGGCCAAGCGGCTCGACTACCGCTACGTCGACCAGGACCTGATCTCAGACGCCGCCCGGCGATACGGGTGCGTCGAGGAAAAGCTCTCGCACCTCGACGAGTCCAAGCCCTCGCTCTTCGAGCGGTTTGACGTCGAGACGCGGCGGTACGTCACGGTCATCCAGACCGCGCTCCTCGAGTTCGCCGAGGCCGACAACATCATCCTCATGGGGCGCGGGGGGCAGTGGCTCCTGCGCGGGATCCCGCACGTGCTTCGCGTTCGCATTACCGAGCGGTTCGAGCAGCGCGTCCGCAACTGGGTCCGCCGCACCGCGGAGCTGACCGGCGAGACCCCGAACCAGCGTGCGGCCACCGACTTCGTCCGGCGCGACGACAACGATCGCGCGGGCCGCATGAAGTACCTCTACGAGGTCGACATCGCGGATCCCTCCCTCTACGACGTCGTGATCAACGCCGAGAAGGTCGCCAACGACGCAACCGTCGAGCTCATCGAGGGGCTCATCCGGCGGCCCGAGTTCCAGACGACCGACACCGCCCGGGAGGTCGTGGCCTCCCGGACGCTCGCCTCGCGGGTGCAGGTGGCCCTGGCGACCCATCCGGAAACGCGCAAACACCGGATCACGGTCGAGGCTTCGGAAGGGATCGTCACCCTCGAGGGAGGCGCCGCGGCGCTCGACCACGCCGTCGAGGTGGCTCGAAGCGTGCCGGGGGTTCGCCTGGTCAAGACAAAGCAGGTGGAGATCCCCCCGATCCCGCCGTTCGTGGCCTGATCGAGCCGTCGTGTCTGGTCCGCCGTGACCGGCCGCGCGCTCCACGGCGGGCCCGCGGTCGCCTCCCACGGAGCGTCGTCCGCCCGATGGTCGACGAGTGGCGCCGCCAAAGACACGAGCGGCCTACCCGGATGGCGTGCGTAATCCGCTCGTCGTGACAAGCGTGCGTCGGGCGGGGTTCGAGGTGGCCTTCACCGTAGACCTCGGCGGCGTGTGCTCGGGTGACGACCCGTACCAGCTGAAGCGGGTGCCGATCCAGGGCGCGCCCAGCGCTGCCAAGTTTTCGACTTATCTGTCCGGCACCCGCCCTCTCCGGTGCGATCCAGCTCCGCTGGAAGGTACAGGAGCGGTTCCTCGAGTAGGGGCCGTCGATCCTCAGGGGCCCGCACCGAAGCTCTCCTCCGGGTCGGGATTCGGCGACGAGCCTGGCCGCGCGGTGGGCGCGCGCCCGGCCTGGGTTCCCGCGCGTCACCCTCCCCCTCGAGGGTCGCGGACGAGGGACGACCCGACGCGAGACCCCGACGCGAGCGTTGCGTGAGCCACCCCGGGCGCCTGCCCCACCCGCGAGCGTGCAGGCGCCTGATGGTGTCGAACTACGACCGGCTGATCCGCGTCGCGTCGCGGGCCCACAACCCGTTCGCCGCCCTGTTCGAGGTGACGCACCGCTGCAACCTGGGCGGCGCGAATCGCTACCTCATCACCGAGGGCCCGGTCGGTCGGCCGCGGCCGAACAGCCTTGTCGTCGACGGCGGCTGGCGCGCGCGAAACGTGGCCTCTAATCGTTGACGATGTGGCCGGTAGTATCCGAGCCGTGCTGATCCCGCCTTGACGGCGAAATACACTTCACATACTATCGCGTTACACTGGCACATCGAGGGGAAGAGGGGGCAGACCGATGGCCAAGCTCCAGATGTCGTTACGCGTCGATCCCGCGCTGATCCTGAAGGCACAGAAAGTCCTCGGCACGCGAAGCAAGACCGAAGTAGTGGAGCGCTCGCTTCAGGCGGTGATCGAGCTCGAGCGGCATCGTCGGATGATTCGGCGGTTCAGTGGCGCCGGCCGGCCGGATGATTTCAAAGACTCCTGAGATCGCCGTCCTGGATACCTCTGTGTACGTCGAGAATGTCCGATCGGGACGCTTCAGAGAACGACTTCTCACTCTCCCGTTCCTCGTTCGGGTAAGCGCCGTGGTTGTTGCGGAGCTGACACGGGGTGCGCGTTCCCGACAGGCCAAGCGGTTCGTCCAGCACCTGAGTCGGAACTTCACCCTCGTGGTTCCCACCGACCGTGACTGGGTACGCTCGGGTGAGATCGTCCGTGTGCTGGCGGACAAGCACGACTACGAGATCAACAAGATCAGGGAGATCCACTTCGACGCGTTGATCGCGCTGACCACTCGGCGTCTCGGCGCCTATCTCGTCACGTGCAACGCCGGAGATTTCATGGCGATCCGAGATGTCGTCGGCTTCAAGCTCACCTGCTGGTAGAGACGTCGCGCCAAGATGATGCTCTCCGGTCGCTTCTACTTGAACGGCGCGACCTTGATGACGACCGCCACCGGCCGCCAGCTCGAGGTGGCCCGCCAGGCCGGCTTCTCGGGCATCGAGGCTCGAGCCGAGCGGCTCGTCGGCGACGCAGGCGAGTTGGGGGCGGCCGCCGCTCTCGTCCGCCCGGGGGAAGTCTGGAGCCTCAACGGTGTGCGGCTCGGGCTCAAGCCGGCCGGCGCCGCCGAGCTCGACACGCTCGAGGCCGACATGCCGCCGCGGCTCGCGATCTGCCGCGCTCTCGGCGCGCCGTACCTGCTCGCCGTGCCCGCCCGTGTCCCCGGGCTCGACGCGCGGCGCGGGCTCCCCGGCACGCGTCAGGGCCTCGCCCGGGCGCGCGATCTTGCCGCCGCCGCCGGCGTGCGGGTCGCCTTCGAGTTCCTCGGGTTCCCCGACTGCCCGATCCGCACGCCCCGGCTCGCCGGCGAGGTCGTCAGCGATGTCGACGGCGTGGACCTGATTCTCGACGTTGCCCACTGGCACGCGAGCGGCGGTCCCCCGCTCGAGGGCTTCCCGGTGGACCGGCTCGCCGGTCGCTGAGGTCTCGGAGGTCGAAGCGGTGCGGCCGGCGCGGGCCGGGTACGAGCGGGCCAGAGACCGCGAGCGCCATTTCCTTTAGCGATGTGCGTCTCCCTCCGAGCGAGATGATCCAGATCGCGAATGCGCCCTGCTCGTGGGGCGCCCTGGAGTTCGACCTCACGGAGCCGGCGCCCGGCTACGCCCACGTCCTGGACGAGATGGCGGCGACTGGTTACGCCGGGACCGAGCTCGGAGACTTCGGCTTCATGCCGACCGAGCCCGGCCCGCTCCGGAAGGAGCTCGCCCAGCGGGGCTTGGCGCTCCTGGCGGCGTTCGTGCCGGTCGCCCTGGCCGATCCCGCGGCGCACGCCGCCGGCGAGGAGGTCGCCGTCCGGACGGCCAGGCTCCTCGCCACCGCCAGCGACGAGCGGCCGATGGTCGTCCTGGCCGACGACAACGGCTCCGTGGCGATTCGACGAGAGCACGCGGGGCGTATCGCTCCGGAGCACGGCCTCCGCGACGCCGAGTGGGACACCTTCGCCGCCGGCGCCATGCGGATCGCCCGCGCGGTGCGCGAGGCGACGGGGCTCCGGACGGTGTTCCACCACCACTGCGCCGGCTACGTGGAGACGCCGACCGAGATCGATGCCCTGATGCGGCGCACCGATCCCGGGCTCCTCGGGCTCTGCCTCGACACGGGCCACCTGACGTATGGCGGCGGCGACCCGCTGGCGGCGCTGTCCCGCTACGGAGATCGCGTCTGGCACGTCCACTTCAAGGACTGCGACCCGGCCGTCGCGCGCGAGACCCGGCAGCGGGGCTGGGACTACTTCGAGGCCGTCCGGCGGGGGATCTTCTGCGAGCTCGGCCGCGGCTCGGTCGACTTCCCGGCGGTGGTAGCAGCGCTCGGCGAGCGCGGCTACGGCGGCTGGATCGTGGTCGAGCAGGATGTCCTGCCCGGCATGGGCACCCCGGCCGAGAGCGCCCGCCGGAACCGCGAGTACCTCCGCTCCATCGGCCTCTGACCAGAGCCTGGACCCATCGCCAGATCCCCGCCGTCCGAACCGTCACGCGGTCATGATTGCCTCCAGGCGCGGAGGACGGCCCCCGACAGGCTATACTGGCGCAGTCGTGAACCGGCTGGATCCGATTCGGCGCGTTCTCGAGGCGCGCTCCGATGTGCGGCTCGCGTACCTCTTCGGTTCGCTCGTGCGCGGCGAGGCTCGCCCGAACAGCGACGTGGACATCGCGGTCCTCTTCTCGGGCTTCCCGCCCACCGAGAGCCTGGACCGGCTCGTGGCCGAGCTCGAGGCGGCCTCGGGTCGAGGCGTCGACTTGGTCGTCCTAAACGACGCGCCGCCCCTCCTGGCCCACGAGGTCGTCGCGACCGGAACCTGCCTGGTGTGTCGCGACGACGACGAGCGCGTGCGCTTCGTGGCGCGGACCGTCTCCCGCTACCTGGACACCGCCCATCTCCGGAGGGTGCAGCACGCGTACCTGCGTGAGCGGACCGAGGCTCGCCGTGCCCGTCCGCGCTGAAATCGTTCGCCGGAAGCTCCTCGAGATCGGTGAAGCGGTTGGACGCCTCCGGTCGTGGCTCCCGGTGACCCTGGACCGCCTCGAACAGGACTTGATGCTCCAGTGGGCTGTGACGCACGGCCTCCACATCGCCGCCGAAGGCCTCTTCGACGCGGGTGGCCACATCCTGGCCGGCGAGTTCCAGGAGGCGGTCGACGAGTACCGGGAGATCCCTCCCCGCCTGCTCGCGCGGGGCGTAATCTCGCGCGAGACCGCGAAGCGGCTGGAGAGCCTGGCAGGCTTCCGGAACGTTCTCGTGCACGAGTACGCCGACATCGACCTCCGGCGGGTCCACGCGGGGCTCGGGCGCCTCGACGACCTGGAGGCCTTTGTCGCCGACGTGGAGAACTGGCTCCTTCAAAGGAAGGGGCCCCGCTGAGCGGCTGCCGCCCCTCCTGGGTTGCCGGTGACCCACTGGCGCCTCAGACAAGTGGCGTCACCTCCCTCCTGTCAGAGGACCCGTCCGCCTGTTCAACGACACGCCCGGCTCCCCGTCAGAACGGCCCGCCGTGGCGCGCTTGCCGGCCCCGGGGTTCTAGGGTAGGCTCGGGGCCGCTTAGCGGCAGGCAAGCCCGGGCGCGAGAACCGGGATCGCATGAGGCTCAAGGTCGAGGCGGTCGAGGCGATGATGAAGGAGCGGCCGGCCGGCACCACGCTGGAGGAGGCGCTCGGCGTGTTCGAGGTCTTCGCCAGTGGCACCCTCAGCGACGAGGTCTATATTCTCGACGACGTCAGCGGCAAGCGGATCGCGATTGCGCCGGCGGCGCTTCGCGACCGGTACCGCCGGGGGTGACCCATGGCCATCATCACCATCTCCCACCAGATGGGGACCGGAGGGCCGGAGATCGGCACGGCGCTGGCCAGGCAACTCGACTACCGCTACGTCGACCAGGATCTGATCTCCGACGCCGCCCGGCGGTACGGGTGTGTCGAGGAGAAGCTCTCGCACCTCGACGAGTCCAAGCCCTCGCTGTTCGAGCGATTCGACGTCGAGACCCGACGGTACATCACGGTGATCCAGACGGCCCTCCTGGAGTTCGCGGAGGCCGACGACATCATCCTCATGGGCCGCGGGGGCCAGTGGCTCCTGCGCGGGATCCCGCACGTGCTGCGCGTGCGCATCACGGAGCGGTTCGAGCAGCGGGTCCGCAACTGGGTCCGCCGCACGGCGGAGCTGACCGGCGACACGCCGAACCAGCGCGCGGCCACGGAATTCGTCCGGCGCGACGACAACGACCGCGCCGGCCGTATGAAGTACCTCTACGAAGTCGACATCGCGGACCCCTCCCTCTACGACGTCGTCATCAACGCCGAGAAGGTCTCCCAGGCCGCCGCCGTCGAGCTCATCGAGAGGCTTGTGCGGCGGCCCGCGTTCGCGACGACGGAGATCGCCCGCGAGGTGGTGGTCTCTCGCACACTCGCGTCGCGGGTGCAGGTGGCCCTGGCCACCCACCCGGAGACGCGCAAGCACCGGATCACGGTCGACGCGAGGGAGGGGGTCGTCACCCTCGAGGGCGGCACCGCCGCGCTCGACCGCGCGGTCGAGGTAGCCCGGAGCGTGCCGGGAGTGTGCCTGGTCAAGACGCAGCGGGTGGAGATGCCGCCGATTCCGCCGTTCGTGGCCTGAGCCGCGACCGCTGACCTCTACTATCAGACGACGACGCTGCCCTTCGTCACGGTCGATGCGCCAGCAACGGTGGCGACGGTGGAGGTGAAAGGCTGGAAGCACGAGGTCAGGCGCGCCGACTGGGGTCGCCAAGGGGAAGCGCTGGTCGTCGCGACGCTGCCGGTGGCCGGGACCTTCATCACCCAGTCACAACCTCGCCGGGCTCTGGACGGTGAAAGTCTTCCTCAACGGCCAGCTCATCGACCAGGGCTACTTCGAGCTGGTCCCGCGGAAGTAGCTCGACGCGACCGCCTCCGGATTCGTCCACACCGGCTCAGGCCATCAGGACGGCTGTCCCCTCGTCGCGTCGTTCGTGGAAGACGACCCTCAAGCCAGCCGCGCGGGCTTCGCTCTCGAACTCACCGTCCACGAACTGATGCTCGTAGTGAATGCAAGCACGCTGTCCGCCCGGCGGCCCGACGACGTCACCGAGTTGCGGCTGCCAGTCGGACCCGGTGAGGCGGGCAACGAGCCGCGTCAGTCGAACGGCGAGCACGTGTGGTGGCCGTTCGGCTGGCAGGTAGCTGATCAGGATCCGCCCCCCGGGGTTCAGGTGGGGCTTGAGCTTCCGGAGGCCGCCGATGCGAATGTCCGCCTGAGGGATGTAGCCGTAGCAGAACCACGAGAAGATGAACACGTCATAGCGCCCGGGCAGCGCGACGGTCTCGATGGGAGCCGTGTAGAGCTCCGCCGAGAGGCCTTCGCGAGCACCTGACGAACGACGGCGATAGTGCGAGGGGGGACGTCGAGACCCTCGACACGATAGCCGAGCTTGAGCAGCGCGATGAGATCACGCCCCGTGCCGCATCCGACCACCAGGATCCGATCCGCCGGCTTCAGAAAGCGATCGTACAGCGCCTTCTCCCAGGGCATCAGGCCCGAGAGAATGTAGCCTTCCGCCCGGCCGAACTCCTCCCAGCTGTTGGCGATCGCTCTCTGTAGATCCTGAAGTCGCAGCGTTCCCGCGGCGAGGTGCATCAAGGCGCGGCCGGCGAGCTGGAGCGCGCGGGCGGCGCCCCAGATGACGGCGAAAAGGCCCTTGCGCCAGCCGCTTATGCGATTACCCGCGCAGCCCGAAATTTGACTTCAAGCGCTGCGTTATGCGCATGTGGATGCTGGGCCTTCGATGTGCGCCACGGACCGCGCTTCGCCCTGCCCCGTGAGCCGTAAGAGCAAGGCTCGCAAGGCGGACGCGGCTGCCGCGCGTGAGGCGCGCGCGGCGCTCGTCCACGCGTCACCCCAGCGATGGGTCCCCTGGCTGGTGCCAGTGTTGTTCGCCCTCCTCACCTTCGCCGCGTCCCTACCCACGCTCCAGAACCAGTTCGTCGGCTGGGACGATGATATCAATTTCCTGGACAACCCCCACTATCGGGGGCTCGGCTGGACACAGCTCCGCTGGATGTGGACGACGTCTCTCATGGGCCACTACATTCCTCTGACCTGGATGACCCTCGGCATGGACTACGTGCTGTGGGGCATGAATCCTTTCGGTTATCACCTGACCAGTCTCTTGCTG
>Ga0137361_10000740_pt1 | contig 18958 bp, 16 predicted proteins | sample Mad1_80_16metaG_FD_104923 | JGI IMG/M metagenome (GOLD analysis project Ga0137361, IMG submission 104923) | Vadose zone soil microbial communities from Angelo Coast Range Reserve, California, USA - Mad1_80_16 metaG | ecosystem: Environmental > Terrestrial > Soil > Vadose zone | place: USA... | reverse complement strand
GGGACGAGCCCCTTTGGCTCAGCGCCCGCCGTTTCATTGGTCAGGTCCACCTTGATCGGCCCCGCAAGCGCCGGCAGGAGCACCGCAACGACACTCACGGCGATGATCAGTAGGGTTTTGGTGTTGCTGCTCATGACGACCTCCTTGACGAACATTTGGTTGTTGGACGGTAAGCGGCGACTGCGCCACCAGGCGAGAATGATCAAGACGGGCAGTATGGCCAAAAACCACACAAGGGCGAACGCGCCGTCGGTGACGAGCGGATAACCCGGAAATTCGGCGGAAGGGAGTTGCGCAGGAGGCGGCATGCCTGCAAGCCCGTAGATGAGCGGAAGAATCTCGCGTGGACTTGTCGACCGGCTCAAGTCCGACCGAGCGCCATAGCGATATTCGATCTCGCCGTAGGCTTCGTCGCCGGCCGATGGCGTAAACGTCTGTCGCGCGCTGGCCAGCCGAATGGAAACGCGCGGCATCACCCGTTCGAGTTTCGCCAGCACGTTTCGCTGGAGATCAATGTAGCGAGGATCCTCGGGCGCAAGGTGGACCGTGATGGCGAGCGGCTCGGCAAGGCCGGCGAGCTGTCTTGCGTCGGCGAGAGTAAAGGAATTGCGGCGATCCTCGGTGACGTCGGTCGATGCCTTGATCTGGGTCACGACAAGGAGCGCGACCGCCCCCGCAGCAACGCAGACGGCGGACCGTATCAGCTTTTGCCGAAGCGCGATGCCAGGCGGCAACCAGACGGCTGCCAGAGCCGCAAAGGCGCAGATGGCAATCGCCACGCCAGCGACGAGGCTCGCCGAAAGCAGCCCTTGCTCGAAGGTGCGAATGACCTGGGTCAGCGACAAATGGGCGAACCACTCGAGCCAACCGGGGCGACCTGCGATGGTGAAATCGAGCACCCAGGATCCGATGGTAAATGCCAGCGTCACAATCGCGGCCGTGGCGCTGCTCTCGGTGACCGACGCGGCGAAAAACGCCACCGCGCCGATCAGCAGGCCGTAGAGAAGGTGTCCCAGGAAAAGCGCGACGATCTCGGCCGGAGACACGTGTCCGCCCGCCATCCACCAGATGAAGACCGACGAAAGGACCGGGATCGCGCATAACAGCCAGGCGAAGAACACCGCGGCGAGCTTGATGCAGACGAGGGTTACCGTGCGGTACGGCAGCTGGATCAGGAGCCGCAATGCGCCGGACTGCTTCTCTTCGCCAAGCGCCCGAATGGCAACGAAGGGAAACAGAAGTGTGACGGCAACGTAGAACGACCCGAAGGTAGGGACCAAAACGCCGTCCAGGGGCGAAAGACTGGTAGCGAGCACCGGCGAGTTCGCCGCCGCGGCGCTCGCCTCTCCGTACAACGATATCGCTTGGAAGAAGCTGTAGCCGACGAGCGGACATGCGAGCAGCAGCAGCGTCCACAGGGCGCGACCGCTGACGATTTCGCGCAGCTCCTTCACGAATAAGGGCCAAACCGGAGCGCCGCGCGCCAGCGATGTCTCAGGTGAGAGCAAGAAAGATGTCCTCCAAGTTTGCGCCAGGATGATTGGCTTCGCCACGCAACTCGTCGAGGGTACCGACACCCCGGATTCTACCGTCCGCCAGCAGGGCAAGACGATCACAGACCTGTTCGGCATCGCGGAGCTGATGGATCGACAAGAGCAGCGTGCGGCCTCCCGATGCTACGCGCCGCAGCACAGCCATCATGTCGCGAGTTTGTCTAAGATCGAAGCCATCGAACGGCTCGTCCATCAGCAGAATCGGGTGCCGTGTCAGAAATCCGAGCGCGATGATCAAGCGGCGGTTGTAGCCTTTGGACAGAGCGTGGATGCGCTTAGCCAGCACGGGGCGGAGACCGATCATTGAAACGATCTCGGATGCCTCAGTCGTCGAGCGCCGGTAGACGCCCGCAAAGAAAGCCAACGCCTGCTCAGTCGTTTGATCAGCGTAGGGGCGAACACCATCCGGCAGGTAGAAGAATGAGGCGCAGGATCTATCGAACCTCGGGCATCACCACACATCATCGCAGGGGCATCGATGTCCATTGGAACCCTGCCAGCGCAGAAGCGGTCCGAGGGTATTCTCATACCTTCGGACCGCCCGCGAGAATTAGCTCTTCGCGCTTGCCGTCTTGTCGAGGGCGGCACGCAGGCCTTTGGCGAGTTTCAGGGCGTCGTCATTGGCCCAGAAGTGAACGAAGATGATCCGCGGTTCTTCCGACAGCATGTGGCTGTGGATCGCCGTCACCTCGATCCCGTTGGCACGCAGCGTGCGCAGCACTTCGGGGACCTCTGAGCCGATGAGCGAATAGTCGCCCGTGATCGCCGCCTTGCCGCCACCGGTAGGCTGGAAATTGATGGCGGTCGCCCCGCCCATAATGGGCGCGCCCACCGCCATCCCTTGCTCGGTGATCGGGTCGCGGCGCGGTATGTTGACCGCATAGACCCCGCCGTTGTTGACGCCCTTCGCGCCGAGGATCTGATCGATCTGGGCGGTGTCGAGATCGATGGCCGGAGGCTGGGCTGGCGGTGCCGCAGGCGTTAGAGGCGTTTTGGTCAGCTCAAGTGCGGCCCGGATCGTCTCGGCCATCTTTATCGGATCACCGTGCCCGCCGACATGCATGTAGAACGTCAGCGGTTCGGCACGCAACAGGTGGTTGTGCACCGCGGTCACCTCGACGCCGCCCTCCAGGAGCTTGGCCATCACCGGGTTGACCTCGGTCTGAAGCAGCACGAGGTCTCCCATCGCCATCGCCGTGTTCCCCATCGGTTGGAACGCGATCCAGCCACCGAGAGCCAGTGTTGGCCGGATCGTCACGCCTTCAAGCGTGACCTGCAGGTCAGAGCGGGGAAAGCCCCAGCGATGAACGGCGCCGCCGACCGGTCCGGTTCTGCCGAAGATGCCGTCGATCTTGGCCCAGTCGATGGCTTGCGCATGGGCGCCAGCGGCCGTTGACAGAACAATACCGCAAGCGCTGAGAAGTTTAATAACACGCATGGTAATGGTCCTCCGTGATTCAGGCACGAGTGCCTATGTGTTGACTTTCGGTCTCAAGCCGGCTGGCCTTAACGATCCCGCGAAACCAACGCCCGTTACCGCTCGCCACCGGCTGACATTCGGTACGCGTTGAATGTGCAAGTCCTTTGACACCAGACGATGCGCCAATCAATGCGGTTGCCACGAACGTTGCATAATAACAAGGATGGAAGTCATCATCTTCATCTAAGACCCTCCTCGGTGCGTTGTCGTGACACAGCGCCCGAGCGCGCTGAGGTTTCTACGCCCCGCGCCTCCCCTTGATTTCCGGAAGGGAGAAGCCGAACGTCATTCCAGCGCGAAACTCTTCGACTGGATGCCCGTTCACGACGGCATGGCGAAAGCCCACGTCGAAGCTGAGGTTATCCTTCACCTGCCAAATCGCACCAACTAGGCCGGAGACCGTTCGCGACTGACCGATCTCCTCTTCGTAAAAGAACTCGGCGACCGGCCGCACCTTCCACTTCGAGGGCCCCTCGATGATGCCACCCAGGAAGAAGTCGGTGCGGCGGTCGCGCGTGAGTTCGGTGACGACGTTGGCGTGCACCGTCCCCCAGTCCCAGCGCTGAGACACGATCGTGCCGAAGCTCGCACCGAAACCACTGTCCGCGTGAAGGCCCGGCAGCAGCGGCCCGAATTCGATCGCGATGCTCGGTCCGCTGGCGCCCTGAAGGCTCCCCTCCCTCAATACGCCCTTGAGAAATGCCCCGACGCCATTAATGCTCGCGCTTTCGTCGGAATTCGCCAGGGGAAATTGTCCCTGGCCCTGGAACACGAATTCCCAGTTCTTTGCGAAGCCATAATTGAAGATTATGAACGGCGCGACCAGCGACGTCTGCGCGCTCTGCCGTAGTATTCCGGCCGGCTCCAACTCGATTTCCACCTCGTGCGGGTCGGCAACCGCCGCATCGGTGCCGTCGAACGGCCGATAGGCGAATGACGCCGTCGAGCCAACCATGGCTACGCCGATAACCACTGCGCACGTAAGCGATGATGAAGACCCGATCTTCGAAATTCGACGCCTCATTCGCACGCTGCCACTCCCTCGAAGCCCATTCAAGGCGCCGGCCGGTACACCCATACGGCAGCCGGCTCTAACGATGCCGCCCGCACCGCGAGAAACAGCCGGTCCACCGACGGAACGAAATAGGAAGTGCGCGCGCCTCGGACCGTGGGCACTCTGGCGAGGCGACGATAGTCGCCCGCGCGTGCGTCGAAGACGTCGATGAAACCCTCGCCGCAGCTGACATAGACGCGTCCGCGCTTTGCGTCGACGAAAAGATCGTCGGCATCGCCGCACAGTTCAACACTCGCAACACTCTCTCCATCGCGGGCGGAAAACGCTGCGAGTCTTCCCGGGGTCCGGAAGGCGACCAGGACACGCTGGGCATCCTCATCGAGGGCCATTGGAAAATTCGCACCGCTTTCTTTCACGCGCCACAGTGCCTTCGGTTGGCCACTGCCACTATCGAGCACCGCGATTGCCCTTGCACGCGGCACGTTCACAATGATCTGGTTGTTGCTGCGGTCGAGCTGGAAACCCTCCGGATGCACCGGCAACGGGAAATCGGCGATCTTGGTTCGCGTGGCTGGATCGATCGTCGCGATGCCGCCCCTTCCGTAGCCGATCAAAACACGCTTAGTGGTTGGATCGATGCGGATATTGTCCGCATCGTCGCCCAAATCGATGCGACCTGTTTCGGCATAGTCTGCACCGCGATACAGGCGAACCGACCCATCACCGCCATTGGCCACGTACAGCGTATCGGTGGATGGCTCATACCCCACGCCTTGCGGTTCCGTCAGCCCCGCAATGATGTGAATCACCTTGCGCGCCATGAGGTCGACCACGCCGAGAGAGTTGTTTTCAAGTTCTGCAACGAACAGCCGGCTCCGCAGCGGATCAAGAGCCATGTGATCGATCCGCCCCTTCACCTCGCCGAGCGCAATCTTGCCTTCCAGATTAAGAAGGGGCGTCTCAGGAAGCTGGGCCACCGATCGCGTCGCAACCAGCGGCAGCGTCATGGCGGCCGCGAACAGGAGGAGGGTAATACGCTTCATAGATTTCATCGTCTGCCTCGCCGCAGCTGCGCTGGAGCGCGATCGTAAATCGGCGGTGTCGATTTTTGGTTGTCTTCACTGCTTCATCGGATCGCATTGCCGGGTGCTCGTACCCCAAAAGTCAACGCAGTCCTCATACGTTGCCGGCCCGCGTCCAACCGCCTTGGCGAATAGATATTTCACTACGGCGTCGACCTCGCGTTGCGACAGAAAATCGTTGCCGGCCGGGGGCATGTCCTTGCCCATTTCTTCGCGCGTGTGTCCGTAGCAACGCTTGTCGGTGTACGCGAAGCGGTCATGATACGGCATGCCGGTGCCGGGCCGACCGCATTTCACCACTTCGATGAGCTGCTCGGACGTGAGATGCGTTGCGCGCAGCGATAGGGCATTGCCGCCATAGCCTTGGTCGCCCGATGCATCCCATTTATGGCAATACTGACAGACGGCTTTGGTTTTGAAGATCTCTTTGCCGAACTCGACCAAGCGAGCTTCTTCCGCAGTCGGCGCCGCCTGGGCGACGGCTGGCCGCATATCACCCGCAAACCAGAGGAAGCAAGCTGCGGCAGCAATCAGCGCCGTGCACCTGCCCGTGAGCTTTCCCGCGTCTTTCAGGACTGTACCAATCATTCCGAGACTCCCGATCTGGCCCGCGTAAACTCCTGCTTTTCAAGCGCGGTAACTGATGTCCAGCGAAATAATCGGTCCGGGCGTACCGGCCCGGACCTTCAAATGGCCGTTTCAATCCGGCCGCCATCGCTTCATAGACCGGTCGCAGGCTCGCCCGTCATCAGATCATAGAAGGTGGTCTTGGCTGAACCGCCTTGGGCGGTCATCACCTCGAAAACAGGCTTTCCGTTCCGGATTTTCTCTTTCACGGAGAAGACAGTTCCCTGCGCCGACGCTTTCTGGATGATTGCTGGGATTGTCACCTTCGTCATCGAAAGCAGCGTGTGGTACTGCGCTGACCGAGCGATATGCTTGAGGTCAGCGAACACCTCTTTGTCGGGAGTCCAGGCCGCTCCAGTCGCATCGCCGCCGTACTCGTTGAAAGAATTGTCCTCGGCGGCGGTGTCGAAGCCCTTGGCAGAGGTGTAGACCGTTAGGGCAAGTTTGCCCTTGTCCATTTCGTACTTCGCTTCGGTAGGCACCTCGGTGCCCTTGGCTACCTGTGCAATGCCTTGCAGGAGGGTGATCTTCGCGCCTGCCAGGGCTTTAACAAGCACTTCGTCTGCGCTCTCGGCCGCTTGAGCTGCAACGGTACCCGCAAGAGTTACGAGCGCGACCGTTACGGCCAATTTCCAATTTCCACTCATCTTGGTCTCCCTGGTGTGCGTCATTGCTTCACTTACCTGTCGACGTTTGCAGTTAAGTCGCGGCGGATAGTCCGATTTTGCATAAGGGAGGCTGATCGGACGCGTCGTGCCCGGCAATCTCGTTAGTTCTCCGGAAGCGCGTCCGCGCGGTCCGCTCGCCAATGAGACGTGCAAGTTGTTCGCAGAAAAGAGTCCATATCGACGACATCACGCGTCCTTACACCTGCTGCGAGCGCAGACTTAACTGTTGGACGCGATGCTTCGGCTGTCGCCTCGTGGGGAGATCGCTTCCCCATGGACCCATTAGCGTGGAACGTCTGTACGCTGTCAAGGATCAAAGCATTTCGTCGCAAGACGGAGGGAGGCTACATGGCTTTGTTTAAGGTAGTTTTATGCACTTGAGGCAAGATTGTGGGAGAAGGGCTATGCGTCGCGATTTCGCGTGCCACATCCATTTGAGGGCCAACAGGTATCGCTCCAGCTCGGGTCGAGTGAGCAGTCCCTGCGGCATTACTGCGCGAAGTGGATCAACATTTCAGGATATGGTTGGTCGGAATACATTTCAAACGGCAGGGCAGAAATGATATTCATTGATTTGTAGGTGGAGGCGGATCGACACCGGGAGCTGCAACACAACTCCTCTCAACTGCAAACCACGGTGGGCGCCAACAGTCGAGGCTAGGATGCGTCTATTGATCGTGGAAGATGAGGCGCGGATTGCGGAGCTCGTTCGGGGAGCGTTGGCACGCGCTGGTTTCGCGGTCGATGCGGTCGCGCTATGCGCCGAAGCGCGGGCGGCACTCACGGTCACCTCATACGACGCAGCGATTGTTGACCTCGGTCTGCCTGACGGCGACGGATTGAGCTTGCTGGCAGAGCTGCGAGCGAACGGCAATCTCACTCCCGTGCTGGTGTTGACGGCCCGCGATGCTGTCGAGGATCGGGTTCGCGGCCTCGACACCGGCGCGGACGATTACCTGGTCAAACCGTTTGCGATGGAGGAACTCGTCGCGCGAACGAAGGCGTTGCTGCGCCGTCCTGGCGGGGCGCTTGGAATGACTCTGAAAGCCGGCAATATCAGCTTTGACACCGTCGAACGGGATGTCAGGATTGGAGATGCCCCATTGGTCTTGCCGCGCCGCGAGAGCGCAATTCTGGAACATTTGATGCGACGTCTTGGTCGCGTTGTGCCAAAGCCCGTTTTGGAAGAAAAACTCTACGGGGTGGATGACGAACATGGGTCAAACACGATTCCCGTTCACGTGCACCACCTTAGACGTAAGTTGTTGGATGCAGGCGCAACCGCGGAGATCCACACGGTACGCGGCGTCGGCTACATTCTGACTGAAAGCAGCGCATGAAGACGGTTCGGCTCCGCTCGCTGCAGGCAAAGTTGGCGCTACGACTCGCCGCGCTTTATGTGGCGGCGACCGTCATAGCGGTCGCCGCCCTGATTTACGAAGCCTACGAAACCGCAGATACCCTCAATGATCGCGAGCTGAGTTTGCGGGCCGCCGATCTTGCGCGCTACGTTACGGTCGATTCAACTGGGGCCGCCCGTCTTGAGCTGCCGACGGAGCTTGCCGCACGCTATCAGGCCGGCGGCAACACTGACATCTTTGTAGTTCGTCGCGCTTCCGATGCGGTCGTTGCGGCCTCGCCGCCGAATTTCGGTGAAGTTGCAGCCAAATGGCCAGCGGGAACGGACGAGCCGAGCTATTTCCATCTTAAGGACTTCGGCGGCGAGGGGCGCGAGTACTACGGTTTGACTGTGGTGCAGAGCAGTGCGGCAGGCCCGCTTTCCATATCGGTCGCACGCGCCGATGCTGACATACTGGTTCACTCCCTGTTGCGCGAATTTGTACTCGATTTGGGGTGGATCATTCCATTGCTGGTCATCGCCACGCTGGTGGTTGGCGCGGTGGCAATACGAAGCGCCTTCAAGCCTGTCGCAGAAGTATCGCATATGGCGGCGGCGATTGGTCCGGGCGCGACGTCGATCCGGTTGCCGGAAACAAATCTACCAAGTGAGATCATCCCCCTGGTCACCGCTGTCAATCGCGCGCTGGACCGCCTCGAGCAGGGCTTCCAGGTTCAGCGTCAGTTCACCGCGAATGCAGCCCATGAGCTGCGCACACCCCTTGCCATTGTCACAGCCGCCCTCGATGTCGTTGAGGAGAATGGTGAGATAACCAAGATCAAAGCCGATGTAGCGCGGATGAACCGGCTCGTCGATCAGCTTCTGCGCGTTGCCCGGCTGGACGCCGTCGCGCTGGACGTTTCCGACGTTGTTGATCTCAATGATGTTGCCTCCGAAATCGTGGCCGCGATGGTGCCGTGGTCGCTCGCTCGGAAAAGATTCATCGCGTTGCATGCGAACGCCGAACCTGTGGTGGTTAAGGGGAACCGCTACGCCATCGGTGATACCGTCAGAAACCTTATCGAGAACGCCGTTGCTCACGCACCCCCATCGAGCGAGGTCACAGTGAGCACATCAGCAAACGGCACCGTCAGCGTGGCCGATCGCGGCCCAGGAATCGCAGCCGAGCAACGCAAGCATATTTTCGAGCGATTCTGGCGTGGGAGTGGGAAGGGAGGCTCGGGGGCGGGGCTAGGACTCGCCATCGTGACGGAAATCATGAAGGCCCATCAAGGCAGCGTCAGCGTCGATGATAATCCCGGCGGTGGCATAATCTTCACACTGCGCTTCGGTTACCCGATGAGTCAGCAAAAGAAAAAAAGCCCCGCAGGAGCGGCGGGGCCAGGTGAATGAATCGAGCACCTCGATTCATTCCCACAAATACTCGGCTGGAGGGAAGGTGCAGCCGGGCATTCGGGCTCGGTAACCTGGGCGACCGTTTTTGAGCGATTACAGTCCTTTTGCAGCTCCGCACTCGAAAAACGGACGAACACCAGATCAAAATCTCTGTTGCTCAATTCTAATCATTATCATCGTCGTTGCCATCGCTACGCAGCCGCCCGGTGAAAGCATCAACTACGAATGCGTCGGTTCGTCCGTCTTTGGAACCCATCGCCATGACGAGCCGTCCGCGCCGTACGACCTGAACATTGGTCCACCCGTCGGACACCAGCTTCTGTCTGACCTGTTCTTCGGTCACGGGCCTGCTGCCCTCGATGAATACCGGCCCCCTGTCGCGCTCCGGCGCCGCGATCACGAAAGCGGCAGCGGCAAGCAGTATTCCACCCGCAATAGACCACACGATCGCTCGTTTCATGGCTCTTGCTCCTTGCACGTTGGCGTCGAGCGCGTCGAAGGAGCCGCAGTGAAGCATGCTGCCTTTAAGGCAGGTTTAAGTGCAGATTTACGGAACTGCGACAAAAGCAGCGATGCAGCACGGGCTTTTATGGGTCGAGACGAATGTTTATGCGTTCGCTCGGCACCCGCCATGAAGACCGGGTCTCCGTCGCTTTGCCGACCTCAAGTATCCCCTACCTGCGCGCTGCCGCGAGCTCCTTTATCTTGGCACGGATCGGATCGAACGGACCGTATTTGTGTTGCTCGGGCGGAAAATCATCCGCGTAGGGCCCGTAAGGTGTATCGACGGGCTTCTGCAGCTTGTTAGGAAAATCCTTGTCGAGATTAGGTCTGACCGGACGCTCAAGGCTGTTGACGTACGCCGCGACATCATAGGCGTCCGTATCGGACAGCACCGGCGCGTCAAACGTGGTACCGAACGGCATGTTGTAACGCACGAAGGATGCGAAGGTCAGCACCCGTGTCATGCCGGCACCGTTGTTATAGCTGTCTGGTCCTGCCAGCGGCGGAAACTGGTAACCTGGGCCCTTCCCGGCGCGCTGGCCTCGTCCGTCCTTGCCATGGCAGGAGGCGCAGGTGTCAGCGAATACCTTCGCGCCGTTGTCGAGATCAGCCGCGCGGCCGGGCTCCTTGATGCTCTTCATACCGGCGCCAATGAGCTTCGCGCCGTCCGGAATTCCGGTCGACAGCCATTTTATATAGGCAAGATACGCCTTCATTTCGGTCCCATCGAGCGGTATGACGTGGCCGTTCATGCTGCGCTCGAAGCAACCGTTGATGCGATCCTCCAGTGTGTCAATCTGCGCTTCGCGCGCGCGATATTGCGGGAACTGGCCCCATGCCCCCATCAGCGGCACCGAGTAGGGCTGCGTGCCGGCCTTAAGGTGGCAGTTTTGGCAGGTAAGGCCACCGCCGACGAAGCGCTTGGCCGGATCGATTGCGGCCGGACCGATCTGGTTTGGGGTATCGGTAAAGAGGGCGTAGCCGTATTTGACGAGCTTGCCGAAGGGATCATCTCCGACCGAGCCAATGCTCGGCGGCGTCCATTCCGCGAGATCGATCTGCTGCACGTCCGCGGCCGGCGCTTCGCGCGCCATCGCGACTGCGGCAGCCGCCAGTGATAACATCGAAATCAAGTGGATGCTCCGTTTCATTTTCGAACTCCCGATGAAAGATGGATGCCTGCAGGTCCAGACTTGGATTGTCGTCAACAGTTGTGTGAGAGAAAGGGATAAGCCTCGCTCGCGCTGAGATCGCTGCCCGGACACCGCATGCGGTGGGATTGGCTGACATTTCTTGATGTTCCGACCCTCCAACCGCGTTTCAGCGCGGCGCGAAGCCCAGAAATGGAGGCGGAGGGTATTGCCTGCAAAGCATCGTTTTTCTACCTTGCCTTAGTTTTTCTCATAAAGGTCCTCGGATGCTTCGCCGTCTGCCACCCTTGAATGCCCTCAAGGCCTTTGAGGCCGCGGCCCGCCATGAGAGTTTCACCCGCGCCGCCGAAGAGCTGTGTGTCACTCAGGGCGCCGTGAGTCACCAGGTCAAGGCGCTGGAGGCGGAACTCGGCATCAAGCTCTTCAATCGGGAGCGCCAGCGGTTGCTGATTACGGGGGCGGGGCGCGAGTATCTCGGTGTCGTGCGCGATGCGCTCGATCGGATCGCGGTCGGTACTGACCGCCTCGTGCAACGTCAGAGTTCGGGCGTTCTGACCGTCAGCACGTCCCCGGATTTTGCAGCGAAATGGTTGGTTCACCGCCTTGGCCGGTTCGCCGAGGCCCATCCCGACATCGATCTCCGGATCTCAGCGACCCTGCATCACGTCGACTTCGCCAGAGAGGAAGTCGATCTTGCGGTTCGGCATGGCGATGGCAATTGGGCGGGGCTCGACGTTGTGCGGATGTGCTCCGAGCAGTTGTTTGCGGTCTGCAGTCCCAAACTCCTTTCGACACGCCACCGCATCAGCAAGCCGTCAGATGTGCTGAAATTCCCTCTGCTGCATCTCGACGATCGAAACGATTGGTCGAAATGGCTTGAGGCCGCCGGTGTGGCGGGAGCTGAGCCCACGCATGGTCCAGTGCTAAATCGTGCGAGCATGGTGATAGACGCTGCCGTCGATGGCCAGGGGGTGGCCCTTGCCCGCACGACACTTGCCGCTTGGGACCTGATCAATGGGCGCTTGGTCCGACCATTTGATCTCGTGTTGCGGTTGTCCAAGAATTATTGGGTCGTGTGCCCCAAGGCGACATCCGGGCTTCCTAAAATCACCACCTTCCGCGCTTGGCTCTTGGCTGAGGCCGCCGAAGACGCACGCCGGCTCAAGACACTCACCCGATAGGCGCAGCGCGCGTCAACGCTCAAGCCATTGCTTCAGCTTTAGGAGTCAGATGGTTTATATTGCTAACGAAGGAGACCGACAAATCAAGCTACGTCGGCTCCCGGCCTGAATCTGGACCGGCAGCACCGGCAGTCGACGGCGCTGCCCCCCTAAAGCTGCGTTAAACGAGCGCGTGTATGCTGATTTGTTGCGCAACCCAGCGGCCATTGGCTGGCCGTGCGATCTTGGCAATTGAACGAGTTCAGTGCATCCTTCGATTTGCAAGGGCCAGCACCATCAATGAATCTTTCTGAACCATTCATTCACCGGCCAGTCGCGACCGCGTTGCTGATGGCGGCGGTGGCATTTGTCGGCATCGCCGCATTTCCCTTCCTGCCGGTTGCTTCGCTGCCGCAGATCGACTTCCCGACCATCCAGGTAACGGCCAGTCTCGCGGGAGCGAGCGCGGAAACAATGGCCGTATCGGTAGCGACACCGCTTGAGAGGCAGTTGTCTCAAATTCCAGGTATCACTCAACTGACGTCACTGAGCACGGTCGGCGCAACTCAGGTGGTCATTCAGTTTGATCTAAGCCGCAATATCGATTCCGCTGCGCAGGACGTGCAATCGGCCATCTCAATTGCTGGAAAGACTTTGCCGCAGGCGATGACCTTGCCGCCGACCTACCGCAAGGTCAACCCAGCCGATCCGCCCATCCTCATCCTGGGCGCCCGCTCCGCGACATTACCGCTGACCCGGATCAACGAATATCTCGACAGCTTTCTGGCCCAACAGATCGGACAAATGCCCGGCGTCGCTCAAGCCCAGATAGGCGGCGACCGCCGGCCGTCCATCCGGATTCAAGTTGACCCGGCGCGGCTTGCTGCCCTTGGTCTGACACTCGAGGAGATCCGGCCGGTCATCGTCAGCGCCACGACGGCAGCGCCGAAAGGCGTGCTCAACACAGCTGAGATCGGATTCACGATCGCTGCCAACGACCAGATCCTCGAGGCGGAACTCTTCAACGATGTCATCCTTGCGTACCGAAATGGTGGTCCGATACGGGTGCGCGATGTCGGTCAGGCGGTCGCCGAGGCATCGAACAGGAACCTTGCCGGTTACCAAAATAACGAGCTCGGCGTTATACTGAACGTCTCGAAGCAACCCGGCGCAAACGTCATCGAGACGGTCGACCAGATCAAGGCTCGGCTGCCGCGGCTCACGGCAAACCTTCCCCCGGCAATGACGGTCCAGACCATCTTTGATCGGACCGAGGTCATTCGAGCCTCAGTGCACGATGTCGAATTCACGCTCGTGCTCACGATCGGGATCGTGGTCTTAGTCGTTGTTCTATTCTTGCGTAATCTTTGGGCGACCATAATTCCCGGAATCACGATTCCGCTGGCGCTGCTCGGTTCGTTGGGCGCGATGTACATGCTCAATTTCAGTCTCAACAATTTGTCCCTTATGGCGCTTACGATCGCGATCGGCTTTGTCGTCGATGACGCCATTGTGGTCGTGGAAAACATTTATCGACACATCGAGGACGGCTCATCGCCGCTGGAGGCTGCGCTCAAGGGATCGCGGGAAATCGCTTTCACGGTGTTGTCGATCAGTCTTTCGCTGGTGGCTGCCTTCATCCCTGTCTTGCTCATGGGCGGAATCATCGGCCGGATATTTCGTGAGTTCGCGCTGACGGTTACTGCATCGATCGCTGTTTCGGTGCTCGTTTCACTTACGCTTGCCCCCATGCTGTGTTCTCGCTGCATGAAGCGTGCTGAGGAGCACGGCCGTGTTTTCCGAGCGATTGAGGCCGGGTTCGATTCATTGCTGTCGGGCTATCGACACACGCTCGACTATGTGTTGCGTCATCGGGCAATCACACTCGGGGTATTCTTTGCCACCTTGGCATTGACGGTCGTCATGGCGGTTGAAATCCCAAAGGGGTTCTTCCCCCTCCAGGACACCGGCTTGATCACAGGAGTGTCGGAGGCCGCCCAGGACGTCTCGCCCGAGCGGATGATGCGTCTGCAGCGCGCGCTTGGCGAGGTGATACTGAGTGATCCCGACGTGCAAGGGTTCGCTTCCCAAACCGGCAATAACGACAATCCCACGACTGCAAACACCGGGCGCTTTTCCATTGTTCTCAAGCCCCTCGGGCAGCGCACAGCACCCGCCTCTCAGGTTGTGGAGCGCCTCAGGTCTAAGGTCGCCGAGATAACCGGCGTGAATCTCTTCATGCAGGTGGCGCAAGACATTAACGTGGGCGTGCGTTTCTCGCGTGGGGGATTCGAGTACACGCTTCAAGGCGTCGATATCGCCGAGCTGATTGAGTGGTCGCAAAAATTGATTGAGAGGATGCGCAGACTGCCGGAGTTGACCAACGTATCGAGCGACCTACTTGCAAATTCCCCGCAGCTCAAGGTCACGATCAATCGCGACCAAGCTTCGCGGTTCGGAATTTCAGCGCAACTGATCGACGACACGCTCTACGACGCCTATGGCCAACGGCAAGTGACGCAGTACTATACCCAACTCAATTCGAGCCCGGTAATTCTTGAAATCACGCCGGAGCTGCAGAGCGACTTGTCCTCGCTCGATCGACTTTATGTGAAATCGCCCGTCACCGGAGGCGTCGTACCGCTAACCGCGCTGGTGGACATCGATTCGAACAAGACTGGACCTCTCACCGTCACACACCAAGGCCAGTTTCCAGCTGTTACTCTGGCGTTCAATCTCCGACCCAGTATTGCGCTCGGCCAAGCCGTGGATGCCATCTCCCAAGCCGCGAACGACATAGGGATGCCGGGCTCAATCATCGGAACCTTCCAGGGTAATGCGCAAGCTTTCCAAAGATCGCTGTCTACCACGCCAATTCTAATCTGCGCGGCGCTTATCGTGGTCTACATCATTCTCGGCATGCTGTACGAGAGCTTCATTCACCCGCTGACGATTCTCTCGACGCTCCCGTCGGCGGGCGTGGGTGCCTTGTTGGCCTTGCGTGCCGGTGGAATGGATTTGTCCGTGATCGGGATCATCGGAATTATTCTGCTGATCGGCATCGTCAAGAAGAACGGCATCATGCTGGTCGACTTCGCCATTACTGCCGAGCGCGACGACGGCATGACGCCGCTCGAGGCGATACGCAAAGCGTGCCTGTTGCGATTCCGTCCAATCCTCATGACCACGGCTGCAGCGATGCTCGCCGGCGTGCCGCTCGCGCTCGGCACCGGCCCGGGGTCGGAACTGCGCCAACCTCTCGGTTATGCGATGGTAGGCGGGCTTGCTCTCAGCCAACTGTTGACGCTCTACACGACGCCGGTGGTTTATCTCTACCTTGACCGGTTGCAGACCTGGCTAAGTCGCAACAAGAGAGATGACGATAAACCGAAGGAGATTCGGGCGGTCGCGGCCGAATGATGCTTTCAAGTTGGGCGCGAGGCGTTGATCGGATTCACGGTTCGGCGAGCGCTCTTCGTTGGCTTGGTTGGCGGAGACCGCCGTCAAGACGATGCCTGCACTTTTGCATGCAACACCACGTCTAAAGCCGGGTTTTGCCTGGAAATGCTGACACGTTGCTAGTGGAGGAGACGCGTAGATGAAGCAACTTTGGCTCCCGTTGGTGTCCTACCTGATTCTTGGATCGCTGCCACTGGACGACGCTCAGGCACAGCAGCAGTCCGTGGTGCGCGTCGCGCTCCCGGGTACAATCGAGCCTGTAATCCTCAGCCATATCGGCCCAGCATTTACGGCCGCTACGGGCTATCCACTCGAACTTGCCCGCGCGCCATCGATCGCACTGGTAAATCGCATCGTCAGCGGCGAACTCAGGCCAGATGTCTACATCAGTTCCGACGCGAACCAGATGAAGTTGTTGTTCGGACCGGCCGAGAACGAACGCGCACGCTGGTACATGACCATTTTGCGTTCCCGAACGGCACTCCTCTACAGCCCACGCAGTCGTTTCACCGATGACTTCGAAGCGGCGAGGACCGGCAGATTGCCGTGGTACGAGGTGTTGCAGCGCCCGGGTCTGGTGCTCAAAAGACCCGATCCCACAGTGGACTCCGGCGGCTACCGCGCGATCTTCGTTTTCGAATTGGCAGAAAAGCACTATCGGATTCCTGGCCTGAAGGCGCGAACCATCGGCATCGACAACAACGAGAGCCAGTATTTCGACCGGACGAAGGACTACCCCTTGCTCCGCAATGGAAGCATTGATGCTACGGTGCAATTCGTCACGAATGCATTGGTTGGAGGCGTGCCATACATCGATCTCCCGGAGGAGGTCGATCAGAGTGACCCTGCGCTGGCAGAATGGTACGCCACAGTCAGCTATACGAACCCGCGAGGCCAGACGTTCCAAGGCGCTCCCGCATTCTACGGCGTCACCATTCCCGCCGCTGCGGAGAATGCGGCTGGCGCCGAGGCGTTTGTGCGGTTCCTGCTTTCAGGGTCATCGCTCAATAAATTGGAGCGAGCAGGGTTTCTGCGCGCCGAGATCGTAGCCGCAGGCGACCTGAACGCGATTCCGTCATCCCTGCGATCGCTTGTCAGGGAGCGCTCGGGGCCGTGACTTTTCGCTCGGGCAGATCGGTCACATAAATGGCGACGCAGATTTATTTAGTGCAGGTTTCGCCGCCTGATGACCTAAGGTGGCGCGAAAGTCCCCACCGTGGGCTGATTTCTACGCGCACGGGCCTTCTCATCAGACATCTGCGGGAAGCGGTCGCACGATCGGTCTTGCGTTCACGCCGCCCCGGCCCGACTTCGCAACCAGGATTTTTTTTCCGTTCTTGCAAATCGCTACTTCCGGACGAAGGCTGTCAAACGCCGGATCAGGACTGACTCTGACCTCGATGCGTTCAACCTCACGGCAGTCGTAGCCGGCTTGGCGAATGATTTGCGCAAGCTCACGTTCATGAACGCCGGGAGGGGAAGGGGCCTGGGCGACCGCGACCGGCGGACAGACCGCCAAAGGCAGAGCAACAAGTGCCAGTTGAGGCCGTCTCGACATTTGTTCCTCCTATTTGAGAAATCTGCAGCTTGGTAGGACCGCGACAAGTCAGGTCTCACTGGGTGACGCTCAATGCGTTCGCCATGATGGTTTTTAGGCGAGGTCCGCGAGCCCCGCATGAGCGTGTGCCAGACGGCCTATTCCGGCAAGAAGCAAATTTCACTGAAACCACAAAACTGCCACAGGTCCATAAAACTGCGTTAAACAAGCTCTCGTAGGCTGACATGTTGCGCAGCTACGACGAACATTCTCCGCCACGACCGCGCCTGCTTTGACACTTGACAGTGCAAAGCGCGTTGCCTTTATTGAGCAGCATGGGGAATGCGATCTCCCCACGAGGCGACATGCCGAAGAATCGCGTCCGGCGCCGATGCAAGGACGCACCATGTCGCTACTTCTTGCCCTTGCCGTCTCCGAGCTGATGCAACCCTGTTTCACGGGAGCGATCGCGCGGTCGGAGATCCTCATCCTGAAGCGGACTTTTCTCCTGATCTCTGCACGATCGGAGTGCGAACAACAAATACTGCGTTAAAAATTCTGCGGTAATCAATGCAGCCACGTGTGATCGAAGAAGCGCTACATGAGCCAACGATTTTCCCTGAACGTCAACGGCAAGAGCCACAACGTCGATGTCGATCCGGACAACGGGTGGCCGTATTCGCCGGGTGCCGTTCTCCCCCGACCGCGTGAGGGGTGCACTGTCATCCTAAAGCAACCGAAACACCTCGACCTGGAGGACTCATATGGTCAAGCTAACCGTCAACGGAAAACAACACGAAGTCGATGTCGATCCTGACACCCCTTTGTTGTGGGCCATCAGGGAATGGATTGGGATGACCGGAACGAAGTACGGTTGCGGCATTGCCCAATGCGGCGCCTGCACGGTCCATGTCGATGGGGTGGCGACGCGGTCTCGCTCGCTTCCGGTCAGCGCCGCAGCCGGCGCGCAAATCATGACCATCGAGGGCCTTGCCCAAGATGGCAAGCTGCACCGTGTACAACAGGCCTGGCTCGATCTCGACGTGCCGCAGTGTGGCTATTGCCAGAGCGGCATGATCATGGCGGTGGCTGCTCTACTGAAGGAAAAGCCCAAGCCGACCGATGCCGACATCGACAAGACGATCACCAACATCTGCCGCTGCGGCACCTTCCAGCAAGTGCGTGCCGCGATCCACGCGGCCGCGAACGCGTGAGGGAGGAGTTGATGACCTACGTTCCGCAAATCAATCGTCGCACCTTCGTCGTCAACGCAGCCGCGCTCGGCGGCGGCTTGGCGCTCGGCATGGATATTCCGCTCGGCCCCAATGTCGTCCGCGCCGCCGACGGGTCGCCGGAAGTGACGGCCTGGGTGGTGATACGCCCGGACGACACCGTCGTCATCCGTATTGCGCGGTCCGAGATGGGGCAGGGCACGATGACGGGCCTCGCTCAGCTCGTCGCCGAGGAGCTGGAATGCGACTGGTCCAAGGTCACGACGGAATTCCCAACCCCGGGGCAGAACCTCGCACGCGGGCGCGTGTGGGGCAACTATTTTACCGCCGGGAGCCGCGGTATCCGAGAGTCAAACGAATATGTCCGCAAGGCCGGTGCCATCGCGCGAACTATGCTGACCCAAGCCGCAGCGAGCGAATGGCAGGTCTCGGCGTCGGAGTGCAGTGCATCGAACAGCGTAATCACGCACAAGCCGACGGGCCGCACAAAAACATTCGGCAACGTCGCCGAAGCAGCCGCCAAGATCGAGCCGCCGAAAGACGTGGCACTGAAGGATCCGAAGGATTGGAAGATCGCCGGCAAGCCGCTCAAGCGGCTCGACACCGCGCCCAAGGTCACCGGCGAGCATGTCTACGGTTTGGACGTGAAGCTGCCCGGAATGCTTTGCGCCGCGATCAGGGACTGTCCCGTGTTCGGCGGTAAGCTGGTGAGCTTCGATGCCGCCAAAATCCAAG
>Ga0137361_10000739_pt1 | contig 18968 bp, 19 predicted proteins | sample Mad1_80_16metaG_FD_104923 | JGI IMG/M metagenome (GOLD analysis project Ga0137361, IMG submission 104923) | Vadose zone soil microbial communities from Angelo Coast Range Reserve, California, USA - Mad1_80_16 metaG | ecosystem: Environmental > Terrestrial > Soil > Vadose zone | place: USA... | reverse complement strand
GGTTGTCCGGTGATCGGGCAAAGGGTAGTGAACTCGGGCGCGGTGAAGCGCACGACATAGTCCGCATCCCGATGCGGATTTGCCACCGATTCAATCACGGCCTTATCGGGCGACGCGGGAATGGGAACTCGTTTCCCCAGCTGCGTTAAGCGACGCGCCATGCTCAGCCTTCCTCATAAACGCAGGATTGGCCGACAGAGGGACGCGACAGCCGCACACGGCAGACTTCGGGCAGACGCGCTTTCGCTTCGCGATAAATGTACCGCGCAAGATTCTCCAGCGTGGGCGCGCCGAGACCGCCGATGTCGTTCAGCAATTGATGGTCGAGTCCCACGCGGATGTCGGCCAGCGCCGTGTTCACCTCGGTAAAATCGCGTACCCAGCCGGTCCGCGCGTCGGGTTCGCCCTTCAGCGTCACTTCGGCATAGAAACTGTGACCGTGCAGTCGCCGGTTGGAGCCCAAAGGGGCTTCTTCCAGATAATGGGCGGCGTCGAAGCCAAATTGTTGCGTAATCTCGATCATGGGCCGGGCTTTGGCAGGGCTAAAGGGCCTCGTCAAGCAGGGCCGAATTGGTATTGGGCATGTGCAAGACGCCTATCTCAAGGAATTCCAATCAGCTTGTGGGTTTGCAGCGAAAGCCGCCATTGCGGGTGCGCCATGCAATAGGCCGCGGCCGCCCTGGTGTTTTCGCCACGCCTATCGCCGTCCATCGGCTGCAAGAAGAAATGCGCGAAATCCAGATCGGCAAAACGCTCGGGCTCCGCACCTTTTTGCGGATAGATCAGCTTCAGCTCGTTGCCGTGTCGGAGCACGAATTCCGCTCCCGCCTTGGGACTGACGCAGATCCAATCGATGCCGGCAGGCGGCACCAGCGTGCCGTTGGTCTCGATCGCGATCTCGAATCCGCGTCCATGCAGCGCGTTGATCAAGTCCGCGTCGATCTGCAACAGAGGCTCGCCGCCGGTACAGACGACGTAGGGCTTTGCCCTCTCGCGGTTCGGCCACTCGGCGGCGACGGCTTCCGCCAGTGACTCGGCGGTCAAGAATTTGCCACCGCCCCGCCCGTCGGTGCCGACGAAGTCCGTGTCGCAGAAATTGCAGGTCGCGGCGTCACGGTCCTCCTCGCGACCGCTCCACAAATTGCAGCCCGCGAAGCGCAAGAACACCGCGGCACGGCCCGTGCGCGCGCCCTCGCCTTGCAGCGTGTAATAAATTTCTTTGACCGAATGGGTCATGCCGCCTTCTCGCGGTAACGCTGATAGCCGGATCGGCGCAAGCGACAGGCGGGACATTCTCCACAGCCATAGCCCCACTCGTGCCGGCGCGTGCGGTCGCCGTAATAGCAGGTGACGGTTTCTCCCACGATCAAATCGACCAACGCGCCGCCACCGAGGCGTTCGGCGAGCCGCCAGGTCTCGGCCTTGTCGATGAACATCAGCGGCGTATGAACCGTGAAGTTCTGCGCGAAGCCAAGCGCGAGCGCCTTTTCCATCGCCTTGATGGACGCGTGGCGGCAATCGGGATAGCCGGAGTAATCCGTCTCGCACATCCCGCCGACGAGATCGTGAATGCCTCTTCGACTGCCAAGCCCAGCAGCCGCGGTGAGGAACATCAGATTGCGTCCCGGCACGAAGGTCGTCGGCAATCCGTCTTCGCGCATCGCGATCGCAACATTGTCGGTCAGCGCCGAACCGCCGATCTCCGACAGCACGTCGAGATGCAGCACATGGTCTTCGCACAGCTTCGAGCGCCAGGGCGCGAATTCGCACAAACCCGCAAGCACACGCGGGCGCGCCTCCATTTCGGCGCCATGGCGCTGACCATAGACAAAGCCTACGGTTTCGACGTAGTCGAACCTGTCCAGCGCCCAGGCAAGACAGGTGGTCGAATCCTGCCCGCCCGAAAACAGCACAAGCGCTTTTGCTATCGCAGCCATAAATCAGATTTAGCGCATGCAACCGCCGGGCGCGAGATAGCTTAAGCCGCAGGCGCTCGAACTCGCATTACCGTTCGCTCAGGAGGGAAGTTCAGGCTGACCGTCGTGCCTTCGCCCGGCGCGCTCACGATGGCCAATTGTCCGCTATGCAGACGTAAAAGGGCGTTCGCCAGCGGCAGACCGAGGCCGAGTCCCTCAAAGCTCCGCTCCAGCCTGGCATCGAGCTGCTTGAAGGGTTCAAGCGCCTGCTGAATAAGTTCCGGCGCCATGCCGATGCCGGTATCGCGGATGGCGATCGAAATGCCGCCATCCGCCGTAGTCTTGGCGCGCATGTCGATGCGGCCGCCGACGTCGGTGAACTTCGTTGCATTGGAGAGAAGATGCGCCAAAATTTGGTGCAGCCGCTTGGGATCGGCTCGCAGCAGCGGGAGAGTGGCCGGCACGGCGACACGGATAGGAGCGGCTTCTTTTGCTCCTTCCATTACGGCGTCTCTTGCGGTTTCCAGCGCATCCGGCACGTTCAGTTCCAACTCTTCGAGATCGATAAGGCCGCCTTCGACGCGCGAGAGATCGAGAATATCGTTGATCATCGAAAGCAAACGCCGGCCATTGCCGTGAATATCGTCGATATACCCCCGATAACGCGGAGTGCCGACCGGCCCGAACAATTCCTGCCGCATCACATCGGAGAAGCCAATCACCGCATTCAGCGGCGTTTTCAATTCATGGCTCATGGCCGCGAGAAAGACCGCCTTCTGCCGCATGGCTTCCTGGGTTTCGCGCAACGCACGAAGCGTCGCTTCTTCGGATTCGCGTTTCTCCGTGATGTCCTCAACCGTGCCTTCGTAGAACAGAAATTGATCGTCATCGTCGGTTACAGCGCGCGCGTTTTCCACGATCCAGATCGTCGATCCGTCGCGCCGGCGAATTTGCGAGACGAAGTTGTGAACCGTGCGCCGATCTTTCATCAGGGATTCGAACTCGTTGCGCCGGTTTGGATCGACATAGAGAGAAGCGGCGATGTCCGTCAGCTCGGCCTTGAGTTGACCCGGCGACTCATAGCCGTAAATCTGCGCCAGGGCCGGGTTGACAATGAGATAGCGACCTTCGCGCGTGGTGCGGAAAAATCCTTCGATCGCGCCGTCGACAAAGGCGTGATAGCTGCGCTCGTCGAGCAGCTTTTGCCGCAATTCCTCGACGTGGGTTTCGGCCTTGCCCGCGCGCAAAAGCGGTGCCGGCGGCGATGCAAAGCGCGCCGAATGCCACCATCGCGGGCGCGACTTCATTGCCGGAGAGCGGTATCAGCGCGAGACCGATCCCGAGGCCGGTTGTGAGCGAGGCGATAAAGCGCCAGCGGCCGAAAATTTCGAAGCCTAGGGGATGTTCAATGTCTTTTTGCGGAAGGGACATGAGGCCGCCGGCAATGCTGCCAAGCCGTCATATCAGCTAGTTCTAAACATCCTGTTGGCGCCAGGTCCGTCGCTCAATTTTTAGGCATTTGAGCTTAGTGGACCATGAAAACAGCCAGTCCGGCATGGGCGATCAAATGGCGGGTGACGCCGCCAATCAGGCTCTCGCGCAAGCGTCCGCGGCCGTAGCCCCCGACGACCAGCAAATCCGCGCCCCCGTCCGTTGCCGCGGAGAGCAGCGCTTCGCCGATACGCTTGCTGCCGGGATCGATCAGCCGCTCGGTCGATGCGACGCCATGCAGAGCGAGATATTCCTTCACGCCTTCGGTCGCTTCGGCTCGCAAGGGAGGCCGCTGCACGCTCAGGATTTCGACGCTGTCCGCTTTCTTGAGATACGGCATGGCGGCGCTGACCGCTTGGGCGGCTGCGGTCTTGCCGTCCCAGCCTATGGCGATTCGGCGGCCGAAACTTTTCGGCGCCTCGTCCATCGAGCGCAAAACAGGGCGGTCGGTCTCTACCAGCACTTGTACAAAGGCTTCGGCAAGGCCTTGCTGATCGCCCTCCCTTAAAGGCGCGAACACGACGAGATCGGAGAGCCGCGCCGCCGCCGTCAGTTGGTCACCGAAATTGCCCTGCACCTCGCGCAAGGAAAGCGTAACCCGATCGGACCGCTTGGGGGAGCGCACGCGTTCGATGCCGGCATCCGCACACGCCGAACGAATGCTCGCTTCGATGCGGCGCGCAGCTTCATCGCCCGCATCCTGCGTCGCCTTGACGACCTCTTCGACCACGACGCCGGAAACGCCATCGGTGAAGAAGGCAAGAGTCTCGCTCAAATCGGGGCGCACGAAGAAGGCAACGACATGGGCGTTGAACGGTTTAGCCACCGCGATGGCATTTGCAAGCACGGCCACGTCGCGCGCTCCGCCGGTAACCGGGGCAAGGATCTTGGCGATGCTCATGGAGTCCTCGCTATCTTGGTCCCGGGCTCCATTATCGAATGATCCTCCAGACGAGGCAAATTCCGGGATATTCATCGACAGTACCTGTCACTTGGCCGTCAATTGCCGATTTCGATGACGTAGCCGTCGGGATCGGCGAAATAAGCATAGGGCGCGCCCGGGGCGTGTTCGCCGCGCTCAATCAGCTTTCCGCCGGCCTTCTCGATCTGCGCGATACATTTCTCGAAGGGACCGCTCATGGCGAAGCCGAAATGCGACACGCCTCCATGGCCGACCGGCTCTCCCCTGCCCGCTTTGTAGAGCGTGATGACATCCTTGGCGCCCGGCGAGCCTAAAAACACCATGCGTGTCCCGGCGGTGAATCTCACCTTGAGACCGAACGCTTTCTGGTAAAACGCAAGCGAGCGCTTGAGATTGCTGACATTGATGTTGATGTGGTTCAGTCCGCGCGATCTGATCATGGGCCGCATCTCCTAACGCTCCTTCTGGATACTACCGCATGCCCCCATCGAAACGCGAAGTCTCGCCGCGCGCTTGGCAGCGCATGCTGAGCGGACGTCGGCTCGATCTTCTTGATCCCTCGCCGCTCGACATCGAAATCGAGGACATCGCGCATGGGCTGGCCCGCGTCGCCCGCTGGAACGGGCAGACCAAGGGCGCCAGCGCTTTCTCGGTGGCGCAGCATTGCCTGCTGGTCGAGCGTTTCGTCGCCGAGCTGAAACCAAAATCGCAAAAACCGCTGCGGCTGGCCGCGCTTTTGCACGATGCGGCCGAATACGTGATCGGCGATCTGATCAGTCCGTTCAAGGCTGCGGTCGGGCTCGATTACAAGGCCTTCGAGCACAAGCTCACGCGCGCCATTCACATCCGCTTCGGACTGCCGCCCGACATGACGGCGGACGACACCGCGCTGATCAAGCGTGCCGATCGCATCTCAGGCTATTTCGAAGCCATCCAGCTCGCGGGTTTCGGCATCGAGGAAGCGCGCAAATTCTTCGGTACGCCCCGCAGAGTGACGCCGCCACGGCTGCATCCTCAGCCCGCACCGGAGGCGCAAGCGCTTTATCTCGAGCGCTTTCGCCGTCTCTCGGTTTGATCGAAAGCCTCCGCTTGCTATTCTCCAAATGTCTTGGTTCTTAGGTCCATGTCGCGCCTGATCGTCTCGTCCTACGCCCAAATCGCCGAAACCGTCCGCCGGCATCGCCCCTCGCATATGCTGACTCTAATGGTCGAGCCTTTTGTCGAAACGCCGGAGTCCATCCAGCCTGACCGCCACTTAAGGATCAACATTCATGATATCGTCGAGCCCGCTGAAGGCGCCATCGCGCCCGCAAGCGACCACATCGCCGACATGCTCGCCTTTGCGAGGACTTGGGACCGGCGCGATCCGTTCCTGGTGCATTGCTGGGCCGGTATCAGCCGTTCGACGGCGGCCGCCTATACCCTGCTGTGCGATATCCGCGGGCCTGGCCATGAGGAGGCGATCGCGCGTGAACTTCGCGAGCTCGCGCCGCACGCGCAGCCAAACCGGCTGATCATCCGTCACGCGGACCGCTTGCTGGAGCGCGACGGACGGATGATTGAGGCGGTGGAAAGCATGGGCGAAGCTCGCGTGGTCTGGGAAGCCGATGTGGTCGAACTGAAGCTGATGGCGGAAAGCAGCGATGCCTGAGACCAAGAAGCTTCACCTGCTCAAGCCGGGCGTCGAATCCGCCGATCGTACCGGCGAAGCCTATGCCGTGCTGATCGGCCTGTCGGCGGCCATCGTTTCCGTTGCTGAAGAGCGTCCGCGCGTTCTTGCGGTCCACCGCGCCGACGGCGGGGATGCTCTGCCCTTCGGCACCTTCGATCCCGTCGCGCACCGCACTCTGGAATCGGGATTGCGCAACTGGGTGGCGGAGCAAACGAGTTTGCAGCTCGGCTATGTCGAGCAGCTTTATACCTTCGGCGATCGCGGCCGGCACTTGACGCGCCCCGGCGAAGGACCGCGCGTGCTCTCGGTCGGCTATCTCGCTCTGACGCGACCGCAGGAAGGACGCGGCGCCCACGACACGCAATGGCGCGATTGGTACGACTATTTCCCGTGGGAGGATTGGCGCAAGAAACGGCCGTCGATCATCGACGACATCATCCTGCCGCGCCTGAGCCTCTTTGCCACCGCGGCGCCGGACCTCGAACTGCGCGAGGGCCGGCGCGACCGGGCGCGACTCTGCTTCGGCAGCGACAGTACCGGCTGGGACGAGGAAAAAGTGCTCGAGCGCTACGAGCTTCTGTACGAAGCGGGGCTCGTCGCCGAAGCGCAGCGCGACCGCCAGACGCCGCCGCCGGGCGGTCCCGCGCCGCCTCTAGGTGCCGACATGGTGTTCGATCATCGGCGCATTCTTGCCACCGCCATGGGACGGCTGCGCGGCAAGATGAAATATCGTCCCGTCGTCTTCGAGCTGATGCCGCCCGAATTTACGCTGCTTGAGCTGCAGCGCACCGTCGAAGCTCTCTCCGGCATCCGTTTGCACAAGCAGAATTTCCGCCGTTTGGTCGAAGGCCAGGGCTTGGTCGAAGGCACCGGGCGCATGTCGCGCAGGGCCGGGGGCCGGCCGGCCGAGCTCTTCCGCTTCCGTCGGGAAGTGCTCCGGGAACGCCCTGCCCCAGGCGTGCGCCTGGCGCGCCGTGGAGGCCGTTAGGGCCGCGAATTTATCGCTTGACCGCGTAATACTCAGGAGTAGCATAAACCTCGATATGGCCCGGGTCTTTGAACCGGCCTTTTTTGATACCATATATATGCTCAGAAAGAGCATTATGAGGATGGGAATGAGAGAGCTGCGCTACACGCCTGAAATCGCCGCCGCGACGGCGCCTCTCTACGCCAAGGTCAAACATGTCGTGCCGGAGGTCGAGTGGCCGGTCTTCGCGCCCACCATCGCCGCCATCAACAGCCTTAAGCGCGAAAAGCGGGCCGTCATTCTGGCGCACAATTACATGACGCCGGAGATCTTCCACTGCGTCGCCGATTTTGTCGGCGACTCGCTGCAGCTCGCGCGCGAAGCGGCCAATACCGACGCCGATATTATCGTCCAGGCTGGCGTCCATTTCATGGCCGAGACAGCGAAGATTCTCTCGCCGGAAAAGACCGTGCTGACTCCCGACATCAAGGCCGGCTGTTCGCTTGCCGCCTCGATCATCGGTGCCGATGTGCGTCTCCTGCGCCAGAAATGTCCCGGCCTTCCGGTGATCACCTATGTCAACACTTCGGCCGAAGTGAAAGCCGAATCCGACATCTGCTGCACATCGTCGAACGCGGTCGACGTCGTCGAGGCTATCGCCGCGGAGCACGGCGTCGACACGGTCATCATGATCCCCGACGAATTCCTCGCTCAGAACGTCGCCAAGCAGACGCGCGTGAAAATCATCACCTGGAAGGGCCATTGCGAAGTGCACGAGCGCTTTACGGCGGCCGACATCCGATCCTATCGCGCAGCCAATCCGGGCGTCGTGGTTCTCGCACATCCCGAATGCCCGCCCGAAGTCATCGCCGAAGCGGATTTCGCCGGCTCGACTTCAGGCATGATTTCTTATGTCGGAGCGAAGCGCCCCAAGCGCGTCGTACTGGTGACCGAGTGCTCCATGAGCGACAACGTCGCCGTCGAATATCCCGATGTGCAATTCGTGCGCCCCTGCAATCTTTGCCCGCATATGAAGCGCATCACGCTGCCGAAGATTCTGCATTCACTGGAGACGATGACCACCGAAGTGATCGTCGATCCCTTCATTGCCGCGCGCGCGCGATCCGCCGTCGAAGCCATGCTGAGGGTCAAGCCGAGGCGCGCTTCCATTCAGCGCCACGCCGCATGACGCGCGCTAAAGCGAATGTCGAACCGATTAGCTTTCCTCCCCCGCGCGCGGGGGAGGTGCCGCGGAACGCGGCGGAGGGGGGACGGACGGAATTACCGCTCGCCCTGCCCTTCACTAACCCGCCGTCTCCCATCCTGATTGAACCGCTCGTCCGGGCGGCTCTCGCCGAAGACCTGGGCCGCGCCGGCGACATCACCACCGACGCCATCATTCCTCCGACCGAGATCGCCCGTGCCGTGATCGCCGCGCGCGAACCGGGTGTCGTCGCAGGGCTGATCGCCGCCGGTCTCGCGTTCAAGCTCATCGACCCGAACGTGCATCTCACGGTGCGCGCGCCCGATGGCAGCGAAGTGACCAAAGGCACCGCGATCGCCGAGCTCGAAGGCCCTGCGCGCGCCCTCCTCACGGCTGAGCGCGTGGCGTTGAATTTTCTTGTCCATCTTTCCGGAGTGGCAACAGCCACCCAGCAACTCGTGAAAGCGGTCTCCAGCACCAAGGCGCGCATCATCTGCACGCGCAAAACCATTCCCGGAATCCGGATTTTGCAAAAATACGCCGTGCGCTGCGGCGGCGGTCTCAATCACCGCTTCGGTCTCGATGATGCCGTGCTGATCAAGGACAATCACATCGCGGCAGCCGGCGGAGTCGCCGCATCCATCAAAGCGCTGCGCGGCCGGCTTGGTCCGATGGTCAAGATCGAAATCGAAGTCGATACCCTCGCCCAGCTCGAAGAAGCGCTCGCCGCCGGCGCCGAAGCGATCCTGCTCGACAACATGCCTCCCGAGCTGATGAAGCGCGCGGTTGCCATCACAAATGGCCGCGCCACCCTGGAAGCCTCGGGCGGCGTCACGCTCGAGCGCGTGCGCGCCATCGCCGAATCCGGCGTCGACTTCATCTCCTCAGGCGCGCTGACCCATAGTCCCCACGCCCTCGACCTCGGTTTAGATTTTTTGTAAGACCGCCGCGCCCGGTTTGGCCAACCCAGCTATCTCGCCGCCGAGGACCGCATCTCAGCCTGCCATTTTGCGCGCAGCTCGGCGCGGGGGACTTCGGCTCCACGCAAGAAGACGCGGTTGATTCGCCGCGTATTGGTGATGTCGTCGAGCGGATTGGCATCGAGCACGACGAAATCCGCGCTCTTGCCGGTTGCCACCATGCCGAGATCGTCGAGACCGGCAATGCCCGCCGAAGTCCGCGTCGCTGCGACGAGCACTTGCGCGGGTGTCATGCCCGCCGCGACCATGTTTTCCATCTCCGTATGCATCGTCCAACCGATGAATTGATCGCCGAGCTGCCCGCCGCCGTCGGTGCCGACGCCGATCCGCACGCCCGCCAAGGCGAAGCGCGCCACGCCGCGCGCGAGCTTGTTCCAGGCTTCGCGATCCTTGGCGAGGTCGTCAGGCTTGGTGCTTGCCAGCCGCTCGCGCAGGCGCTTGATCTGCTCGGGCGAAACCGTCTCGGCCACCAGCGGATGAACCGGATTGAGCCATGGCGCGTAGGTCGTCCGCCGCGGGCCCCCGAGCGCCAGCGTGAAGAACACGTTGGGCCGCGTTTTCAACAACGCCATCAATTCGTCGTCCGTATCGCTGACCATATGGGCGAGGCCGTCGACATTGGCGCGCAACAGGCCCTTGACGTCCTCGAGCCCCGTGGCGTGGACCACGACGCGGATATTGTTGCGATGGGCTTGGGCTATGATCGCGCCGTAGATCGCCGGCGAGAACTTCCTCACCGTGCCGCCGCGACTGTCGACCCAGGTCTTGAGCATCGTCACATTGTGCGCGGACAATTCCTGCATCGCCTGCGCAATATCGGCCTCCGTCCGGATCAGGATGGCGGAGTGCCGCATATTGTTGGGACTGATCTCGTCCTCGGGCGCCAGACCACGGCCCGCGGTCAGGAAGCGCGCCGCGCCCGGATATTTCCCGGCCGCGGTCTCGTCGCGCATCTGATACGGCAATTCGCCGAAATCGGTGCCGTAGGCCATGCTCGCGGCGACGCCGAAATAGGCGAAGCGGTACATGTGATCGAGGATGTTTTCGCGCGTGTAGTTTTGCGGACCGCTGGTCAGATTCTTCATGTAGCCGATGTGCGAATGCGCATCGATCAGCCCGGGGATCACGGTCTTGCCGCTAAGATCCACGCGCGTGGCGCCCCGCGGAACCGCAACCTCGCCGCGTCGGCCCACTGCCGCGAAGCGGTTGTTGTCGACGACGAAGGCCGAGTTCTCGATCGGCGCGCCGCCGTCCCCGGTGATCAGCCGCGCGCCCTCGTACACGGTGACCGCAGTCTGGCTCTTGGCGTCAGACGAAGCGAGCGCAGCCAAAAACAGGCACGCCGTGAACAGCAAAGACGAGATGCGATTGAGGCGCTGCATTGAAACCCTCCTCCGACATCGGAGGGGCCAGGATGCGACGTTCCAGCATTGTTAGCAACGTGGGTCACGCGCGTGCGCGCACCAGCCGAGGGATGGCCGTGGAAAAGACTCGCTACGCCCCGTTGCCGACCGCGCTGACGGTTTGGACCGTGGGCTTCGCCTGATCGGCTTGCGCGCTAACGCCGGCCACCGCATCGCGCGGGAAGAAGCGATAGAAGACGTGCTTGCCGATCTGCGTCGTCTTGAGCATGTTCTCCGCCCAGGACGGCGTCACGTTGACGCTGTGATAGGCGATCGCGTGCCCGGTTTCGCCGGCGAGCCTGACCTGTCCTGTCATGATCTTTTCGGCCAGGAGGCGGACCTGCCCCCATACCGCTTTTTCTTTGGGGCGAATCATCGATCCGTCGCAGGCGAAACTGAACTGGCAATCGCGCCGGCCCGGCTCGACGCCTTCATGCACCACGTCGCACACGGTGCTCGCGTAGTTGGGGTTGCGCGTGCGCTGAAGCACGACTTCGGCCACCGCCTTCTGGCCGTCAACGCCTTCGCCGCGCGCCTCGTAATACATCACTTGAGCAAGGCATTCGCTCTCTGCCGTGAGCCGCGCTCCGGCAAGTTCGACCGGAGCCTCGATCGATTGCGCAACGGTCTGCCCAGCCGAGAAAACCTCAGTCAATTTTTCGGCAAATACGCTGATACTGATCAGCGGCGCAATGCCCAAAATCACGAACGAAACCGCTGCCACCAGCGCGCCATCTGCGCGGCGATGGGCCATGCTGACCCCGTCCATCATGCCGGATACTCCCTCCCAAGCACGAACGGCCCCCGCCTGGGACAATTTGCTACCAGTCATCGGAGCGGCCGTCAACCGCAAATCGACCGATCATGACGCCTCGTCACGAATGCGTTAACGATTAATAATCTGTACAAAGATGATCCTTGTACGTTTCATAGATTCAGTCCGTTTCGCGGTTGGCCTGAAGGGCCGCCTGGGCCGCGGCCAAACGGGCTACGGGAGCGCGGAACGGCGAGCATGAGACGTAATCGAGGCCGACGCGATGACAAAAACGCACCGAATCGGGATCGCCGCCATGCTCGCCGCAAATGCCAAGCTTGAGCTTGGGGCGCACTTTCCGGCCGCGAGCGACCGCAATCTCGATCAGCTCGCCGACGCCGGCCTGGTCGAGACTCACGAAGGGATCGCGTTCGATCAGGCCGCGCGTCAAATATTCGCTCAAGAAGCTTCCCGCGTCGTCTCGGCTGACGCCAAGCGTGGTCTGCGTCAAATCATTCGTGCCGAAGCTGAAAAACTCGGCCGTTTGGGCGATCTCGCCGGCCATCAAAGCGGCCCGCGGCAGTTCGATCATGGTTCCGATCAAATAGGCCGGCTTCCTGCCGCGCTCGGCCGCGACCTCATCGGCTACGGCTGCGATACGGGCGGTCAAGAAATCGAGCTCGCTTTTGAAGCCGATCAGCGGCAGCATGATTTCGAGAGCGACGCGTTCACCGCTCGCATCCTCGATGTCTATTGCGGCTTCCAATATCGCTCGCGCCTGCATTTCGTAGATTTCGGGGTAAGTGATGCCGAGCCGGCAGCCACGGTGGCCGAGCATCGGATTGGCTTCGGCAAGCGCGATCGCGCGGGCCCGCAGTTTGCTTGGATCCGCACCCGCCGCCTTCGCCACTTCGGCAATCTCTTCGTCCGAATGGGGAATGAATTCGTGCAATGGGGGATCGAGCAGCCGGATGGTCACGGGCCGTCCGGCCATAATGCGGAAGATCTCGGCAAAGTCGCCGCGCTGCATCGGAAGCAGCTTGGCCAGCGCGGCTTTCCGACCCGCGACATCGTCGGTCAGAATCATTTGGCGCACGGCCAGGATGCGCTCTGCTTCGAAGAACATGTGTTCGGTGCGGCAAAGGCCGACGCCTTCTGCGCCGAAGCGAAGCGCGGTCTCGCAGTCCGCCGGCGTATCCGCGTTTGCTCGTACCTTCAGCGTCCGGCGCGCGTCCGCCCACTGCATCAGCGTCGCGAAGTCGCCGGTCATCTCGGGAAGCAACATCGGCACGCGGCCGCGATAAACCTTGCCCGCCGCGCCATCGATGGTGACGATCTCGCCGCGCGCAATCGTGCTCGCGCCGGCCGCCATCACCCCACGCTCGGCATCCACTTTGAGCGCGCCCGCGCCGGTGACGCAGGGGCGCCCCATGCCGCGCGCGACCACCGCGGCGTGACTCGTCATGCCACCGCGCACGGTCAGGATGCCTTTTGCTGCATGCATGCCGTGAATGTCCTCGGGGCTCGTTTCAAGCCGCACCAGGATGACATCGCGCCCGTCCCCCGCGGCACGCTCGGCCTCGTCCGCTGTGAACACCACTTCGCCGGTGGCGGCACCGGGCGATGCGGCGAGCCCCGACGCGATCAGTTCCTTGCTCGCGTTGGGATCGAGCGTCGGATGAAGCAGCTGATCGAGCGCCGCAGGATCGACGCGCAGCACGGCTTCGTCCTCGCCTATCACGCCTTCGCGCACCAGGTCGACCGCGACTTTCAGCGCCGCTTTTGCCGTTCGCTTCGCGCCGCGCGTCTGCAGCATGAAGAGCTTGCCTTCCTGCACGGTGAATTCGACGTCCTGCATATCGCGGTAGTGGGCCTCCAGCCTGCTCGCGATGCGCTTGAGCTCCGCGAAGGCTTCGGGCATCGCCTCTTCCATCGAGGCGCGTTTCGCGCGCGACGCTTCTCTCGCGCGTTTCGTAATCGATTGCGGCGTTCGGATCCCCGCGACCACGTCTTCACCCTGCGCGTTGATCAGGAATTCGCCGTACAGCGCGTGCTCGCCGGTCGAGGGATCGCGCGTGAAAGCGACGCCTGTCGCGGACGTCGCCCCGCGATTGCCGAACACCATCGCCTGGACATTGACCGCCGTTCCCCAATCCTCGGGGATATTGTTGAGGCGACGATAGGTGCGTGCGCGCGCGCCCATCCAGGAACCGAACACCGCGCCGATCGCGCCCCAAAGCTGCTCGTTCAGATCGTCGGGGAACGGTCGGCCCAAGACCTTCTGCACTTCGGCCTTGTAAAGCTCAGCTATGCGCTTCCAGTCGGCGGCGTCCAGATCGGTGTCAAGCTCGACGCCCTTGTTGGCTTTTTCGTTTTCGAGGATTTCCTCAAAATGAGCGTGATCGACTTCGAGCACCACGCCCGAATACATCTGGATGAAGCGCCGATAGGAATCATAAGCGAAGCGCTCGTCCTGGGTCAGCTTCGCCAAGCCTTCGACGGTCCGCGGGTTGAGGCCGAGGTTCAACACCGTGTCCATCATGCCGGGCATGGACGCGCGCGCTCCCGAACGCACCGAAACGAGCAACGGCTTTGTCGGGTCTCCGAAGCGGGCGTTGCTAAGTTCGCCGACGCGCTTGAGCGCCGCTTCGACAGCCGGCTTCAAATCGGCCGGATATTTCTGCTCGTGCTGATAGAAATAGGTGCAAACTTCCGTCGTGATGGTGAATCCAGGCGGCACGGGAAGTCCGAGATTGCTCATCTCGGCCAGGTTAGCCCCCTTGCCACCTAAGAGCGCGCGCATCTCCGCGCTGCCTTCCGCCGCACCTGCACCAAAGGAGTACACCCACTTCGTCATGTCGCCGGTTCTAGCCTTCCACCTTCGAAAAATCCGCGACCTGATGCGCGGCGGCAACAATCTCCGACAATAACCTCAACCGGTTCTCGCGCAGGCTCTTGTCCTCGGTATTCACCGTCACCTTATCGAAGAAGCGATCCACCGGCGCGCGCAAATGTGCCATCTCGGCCATCGCGCGGCCAAAGTCTTCGCGCTGAAGCGCCTTTGTAACCGCGTCTTTCGCGGCCAAGAGCGCATCGTGCAACGCCTTCTCCTCCGCTTGCGTCAAAGCCGCGACATCGGGAGCATCACGATATTCGCGCTTGTCCTTTTTTTCCTCGATCTTGAGAATATTCGCCGCGCGCCGGTAGCCGACCAACAAGTTCGTGCCGTCGTCGGTTCTCAGAAACGTCTGCAAAGCGTCGACGCGCCGCACCAGCCGAACCAGATCGTCCTCATTGCCCAACGCAAACACGGCATCAATCAAATCATGGCGAACGCCCTTTTCGCGCAAGACCACCTTGAGACGGTCGATGATGAACTCGATCGCCGCCCGTTCCGTCTCCGCGCGCTTCTCCTTGGCGCTTGCTCTCAACGCGCCAAACCAGCCGATGTCGAGCAGCAAGCCCAACCGCAGCCGGTACTGGTTCTCCAGAATAATCCGCACGATTCCGAGCGCGGCCCGGCGCAAACCATATGGGTCCTTCGAGCCGCTCGGCCGTTCGCCTTCGAGGAAGAGCCAATAAAGGCTGGTCAACTTGTCGGCCAATGCAACCGCGGCCGTGACCAATGCGGTCGGTGCAACATCCGATGGCCCCAAGGGTCGATAATGGTCGCGAATGGCATCGGCGACATCCCGCGGCTCGCCATCGTGCAAAGCGTAATACGCTCCCATGATGCCTTGCAGCTCGGGAAATTCGCCGACAACGCCCGTTGTCAAATCGGCCTTGCACAGCGACGCAGCTCGATTGACCTTCTCGACGGTGTCCTCATCCGCGCCCAGCGCTTCGGCGACCATACGGGCTTTGGAAACAATTCCCTGTACCTTCCGTTCCAGCGTGAAGTCGTCGTAGAAACGAATGTGTTCGAGCTCCGGCAAGCGCGACTTCAGCGTTCGCTTCCTGTCCTGCTCCCAAAAGAACTTTGCGTCCGAGAGGCGCGCGCGCAGCACGCGTTCGTTGCCGGCGACAATCTCCTTGCCGGCGTCGGCGGCGACCATGCCCGCGACCATGGCAAAGCGGTTGGCGAGCTTTCCCGTCTTCGCATCGCGCAGCGCAAAATATTTCTGATGCGCGCGCATCGAGGTTTGCAAGATCTCCGGCGGCACGTCCATGAAGTCCGTATCGATATGACCGAGCAGGACCACCGGCCATTCGGCGAGACCCATGACTTCGTCGGCGAGTCCTTCGTCCTCGATCAATTCGAGACCGAGCGCGAACGCCTTCTGCTTGGCTTCGTGCAGGATGATCTCCCGCCGCTCGGCGCTATCGAGGATCACATGCGCCGCGCGCAGCTTCTTCTCGTAATCCTCGAAGCGGCGCACCTGGATCGGGCCCTCGGATAAAAAGCGGTGCCCCCAAGTGACGTTTCCGCTTTTGATCCCGGCGAGTTCGAACGCAACCGGCTCGCCGTCGAACGTTGCGACCATGCCATGCAGCGGCCGAACCCAGCGGAAACTGCCTTCGCCCCAGCGCATCGATTTCGGCCAGGGAAGTTTAGCGGTCGTTTCCGGCAAGATCTCGCCAACGACATCGGCCGTGGCGCGCCCTTTGCGATGGATCACCGCGACATAGAAATCGCCTTTTGGATCAGCCCGCTTTTCGCACGCATCGAGCGTGACTCCGGCGGATTTCAGAAAGCCTTCGATGGCTTTTTCCGGCGCGCCCACCCGTGGGCCCTTCTTTTCCTCCGAGACGTCGGGCTGCTTTGCCGGCAGGCCGGAGATCGTCAGCGTCAGCCGCCTTGGTCCTGCAAAACTGCGCACGGCTTCGAAGAGCAGCCCTCGATCGGAAAGCGCGCCGATGACGAGCCGCTCCAAATCCTTCGCCGCCTGCATCTGCATGCGCGCGGGGATCTCTTCGGAGAAAAGCTCGAGCAGCAGGTCAGGCATCGGCCGCCTGCTTTGGCGCGTACGCACCTTGGCCGCTCGCAAGCCAGGCTTCGCAGCACGCTTTTGCCAGCGCCCTCACCCGGCCGATATAGGAGGCACGTTCGGTGACGCTGATGACGCCGCGCGCATCGAGCAGATTGAAAATGTGGCTCGCTTTCAGGACTTGGTCATAGGCCGGCAGTGCGAGCTTTGACGCGAGCAGGCTCTTGCACTCCTTCTCCGCGTCGGCGAAGTGGCGAAACAGGATCTCAGTGTCGGCGCGCTCGAAATTGTATTCCGAGTATTCGCGCTCGGCCTGGTGAAACACTTCGCCGTAACGGAAGCGTTCGTTGAATTTGAGGTCGTAGACGTTCTCGACGCCCTGCACATACATGGCCAAGCGCTCGAGTCCGTAAGTAATCTCGGCCGACACGGGGGCGCAGTCAAAACCGCCGACCTGCTGGAAATAGGTGAATTGACTCACCTCCATGCCGTCGCACCAGACTTCCCAGCCCAAGCCCCAGGCGCCAAGCGTCGGGTTTTCCCAGTCGTCCTCGACAAAGCGGATGTCGTGTCGCGCGGGATCGAGTCCGATCGCCTTCAGGCTATCGAGGTAGATCTGCTGCACGTCGTCCGGAGACGGCTTCAAGATCACCTGGAACTGATAATAATGCTGCAGCCGGTTGGGGTTCTCGCCATAGCGGCCGTCCTTCGGCCGCCGCGAAGGCTGCACATAGGCCGCACGCCACGGCAGCGGCCCGAGTGCGCGCAATGTCGTCGCCGGATGCGATGTGCCCGCGCCGACTTCCATGTCGTAGGGCTGCAGGATGAGACAGCCCTGTTTCGACCAGAAATCCTGCAGCGTCAGGATCAGGTCCTGGAAAGTCGCGGCCTTGGGCACGGGGCTGATCCTTGCAAGAGGCTTGACCTGATAGCCGCCGCGGGAAGCGGGGGTCAAGCTATCGCGACATCGAGCGCCGCCCCATGGCGCAGCACAGCTTCGGCGGCATCTGTGCTCCGCCGATCCGCCTCATGCAGCACAAGGCCGGCAGCGGGCGCAAAACCCGCGCCGGGCGATTTCACGATTCTAACAATAACCCGCTTCGGCTGCTGGCCAAGACGCGGAAAGAGCGGAAAGACGACACCGCCATAGGCGCGAGCGGCTCCGCGCATGTCCTCTTCCCTGTCAGCGCGGATGATCGCGGTCACGGTGCCGTCCTGCCTGGTCATCGCGAGCGCGGCCCTCGTCCACTCCTCCACCGCTTGCGAAATATCTCGCGTGGCGCGGTCGCGAGCGCTACTGGGCGAGACCTGCCCAGTATCGGGATGAAACGGCGGATTGAAAAATACATGGTCGAACTGTCTGCCGCGCTCGGCGAACCCAGCAACATCCGCCTGCTCGAAGCGCACACGATCCGCCATCGCATTGCGCGCGGCGTTTTCGTTGGCGAGTTGAACAAGGTCTGGATCGATTTCGATTCCGGTGACGCGAACTCCGGGCACGCGCGCGGCAAGACAAAGACTCGCGACACCGGTGCCTGCTCCCAATTCCAGAACCTCCGAACCCGCTTCTGCCGGCACTGCCGACGCCAACAGCACGGTATCGTGTCCGGCGCGAAATCCTTTCACCGGCTGAGCCGCCGTGACGCGCCCGCCGAGAAAGCGATCCAGGGTAACGCCCGAGAGGATCACTCCGGTTCGAATTCCTCTTCGCGGGGCTCCGCGTCGGCCAGAATGCGCCGCGCGCGCTCCAGCTGTTCGTCGTAAACCACCATCAGGCGTCGCGGGAGCGCGCCGATGCTGCCGTCCATCACGCTCATATGGGCATCGAACAGCAAAGTGTCGATTCCCGCATCCTTTAGAACGGCTTGCGCGAAAGACAAATAGACCGCGTTGTTGGTGCGAAAGAGCTCTTTCATAGCTTCGTCTTATAGCATTGCAAGGGCGTTTCTTGACCGCCGCCACAACCTCTCCCTAAATGAGGCGTAATGGAGCGGCAAGGGCAGCCATGAGAACCAAGGCTTGGCAGACCAGTGAACGCCCGCCGCCGATCAATCCGGTCGAGCGACTGGCGACGCTGGTGGGCAACGATCTTTCCGAAGTCGACGCGGTCATCCATTCGCGCATGACCGCGGAGACGGCGCTGATTGCGCAACTGGCATCCCATCTCGTCGACTCCGGCGGCAAGCGCTTGAGGCCACTGATCACGCTCGCCGCTGCGCATCACTTTGCATATGCCGGCGATGCCCACGTGAAGCTGGCCGCGTCGGTCGAGTTTATCCACACCGCGACACTGCTTCATGACGACGTTGTGGACGGGAGTGCGCTCCGGCGCGGACGGCCCGCGGCCAACACGGTGTGGGGAAACAAGCCGAGCGTCCTGGTTGGCGATTTCCTTTTCAGTCGCGCATTTCAGTTGATGGTCGAAGCCGGCTCGCCGCAGGTGCTCGCCATTCTCGCCAATGCCGCCGCGGTGATCGCCGAAGGCGAGGTCATGCAGCTCCGCTCATCGCAGAATCTCGCGGTTGGCGAGAGTGAATATTTGAAAGTGATCACGGCCAAGACGGCGGCTCTCTTCTCCGCCGCAGGAGAAGCGGGTGCCGTCATCGCTGGCGCGCCTCCGGCGCAGGCGACCGCGCTGCGACAATACGGGCACAATCTCGGCATCGCCTTTCAGCTCGTTGACGACGCGCTCGATTACTCCGGCCGTCAGGCCGTAATGGGAAAATCCGTG
>Ga0137361_10000726_pt1 | contig 19060 bp, 14 predicted proteins | sample Mad1_80_16metaG_FD_104923 | JGI IMG/M metagenome (GOLD analysis project Ga0137361, IMG submission 104923) | Vadose zone soil microbial communities from Angelo Coast Range Reserve, California, USA - Mad1_80_16 metaG | ecosystem: Environmental > Terrestrial > Soil > Vadose zone | place: USA... | reverse complement strand
GGCCAGAGTAGCGTCAGGCAACTTCCCTGGTGGTTTCGCTCAAAACCTGCTTCAGAACCGGTGATGGTATCAAGAGAGAAACGCCAGAGCGTCGCCGACTCACTCAGCGAGAAGCCTACATCCTGCTGAATCCAACGATTGCCGATGTGCAATTCGTGCACCTGCGTCACCTCTCCGGTGCTATCAAAATGACCATTTTCCAACTCGTGGCCCCGAACGCGATAGTATGCCTGATCGTTGCCACCGCCGAGCAAGTGAAGATTCCATTCACTGGCAAAGCGCGTTTGGAGGCGCGACTGACCGTTGTTTTGAATGGTGTAACGCACTACTAGTTTTTCTTCGCCCAAAGGCAAGAAGAGTATCTTGCTGAGTTGCACAGGCAGAGGCCCCAGCGCACCTGGCCGTAGCACTTGACCATCACGTCTTAGTGTAACAGTCATTCCATGGTTGTCCTGCTGTACCTCACTGGTGTAGGGGAGTTCCACAAAATTCCCCTGCTCCTCGAACTGTGATTGTGCAAAGTCTAATAACGTGACACTCGGAGCAAGAAAATGATCAATCAGACTGTTGCGGCGGTAGTGATCAAAGACAAGGTAACGGTCAAGGTCCGCCTCTTTTGTGCGCACTGTCGTATGGGGCGAGGCAGGCTCCGTCGTTTCTGCGGCATCCGTCTCTGTTGTGTCCTTCTGCGCTGCCAACGCCTCGCGCTTACGACGCTCCTGTTCGTATTCACGTAGCGTTCGGTGGTAGCTCTCCTCGCGGCGCGTCATCACACACGTCAGATTGTGCATACTGCGCCTCATATCCCACTCGAAGATCGTGCCACCATGCAGCGGGTCCAGATACAGGTTGTGCTGGTCGCTTTCAAGCAGCAACTCTTGCTGACTGTCGCGGTCGAAGTCGGTGAACTCGTAGCGCTGCCAATGCCCAGCGCCGAAGCGCACGCGGTCTGCAGCATTTTCAGCCTTGATGAGATGATGATAAATAGCGGAACGTATGTGTCCCATGTAAATACCGCCGAACAGGCCATGCCAGTAGGTATCGTTGGCCTGTGCTTTCCACAACTGCACCAACCCTGTTTCCGCTGTAGCGCCAGCAGCATAGACAGCATCATGGACACGCAACATCTTTTTATGCTGGTTGTTGATCTCCGGGTAACGCACCAGGAAGTTGCGCCAGAAGCCACCGCGCATAAACTGTAACTCGTCGTCCCGCTTCTCTTCTTCCAGGCGGTGCAGTAATTGGCCGAACAGGTATGCTTTGTGCGCCGGTAATGCCCACTCGGTCATTTCAATGTACGACGACGTGGGAAGGTAGATGCGTCCTAGTGCTGGATAGGTGCGTGCGTACTCACCCAGGAGCGTCGTATGAATCCAGGAATCGTTCTGTTCAAGTGCAGTGAAAAACTCTTCGACCCAGCCAGTACGCTGTTCAGCGCTCTCATCCCCCCAGCAGTATGCATAGGTGCCAGGCCAACTGCCGAACTTTTCGCCGTCGTCGCCCATGGCCACGATCCGCTTCCCATCAGGTGTCGCCAGGGAGCGCAAATTCTCAATCGTCTCAGCAGCAGGTCGCCAGGGAATGGTGTAACGCATCAGTTTACTGGTAGCGTACACTTTCAAGACGCTGCTTTGATCTTCGGTGGCATAGTAGCCATAGAGGTCACTATCCTCCAGTCCCACATTTTTGAAATGGACATCGTCGAGAATGGTCCACTCAATACCCGCTTCGCGCAGCAGGCGCGGTAATCCTGGCTCCCAGACACGTTCTGCAATCCACATGCCTGTTGCCCTGGTGCCAAAGTGGTGTTGTAGGCGTTCAGTGAGACGGCGAATCTGGCCTATCTTATCAGCGTCAGGAATGGAAGGGAGAATCGGTTCATAGTAGCCGCCACTCACCACCTCCACTTGATCGCGCTTGACCAGGGCCGCGACACGTTCCAGAAACTCCGGGCGTGCCTCCTCGATCCAATCAAGCAGCGACCCGGTATAGTGCAGCGAAAGACGTACGCTGGGATGCTGTTCCAGCGCCTGTATCATGGGCAGATATGACTCTTCGTAGACCTGCTGGAAAACCCAGGGGAAGTTGCCCACCGGTTGGTGATGGTGGAGCAATAGTCCGAGATGGATACTGTTTGTTTGTGTCATCGTTATAGACCTCACCTGCTATCCTTTAGAGCAGTCTATCATCTCATTCCTCTTTTCGCAATAGTTCCAGATACCCAGGGTGTAAGAATTCGTGGTAGGCAGACAAGCAGGCGGAGCAAAGGGCTGGCTGGCGTGTCGAGAGAGCGACGAGGGCGTGCCTCATTGCACCACCCCGAAGCCCCCCGTCGGCACGCCCTCGTCGCGGACGCGCTGAAGCGGGTCCCTACGCACGTTCGCCGCTTCCTTGCCAACAACTTTTTCCTACACCCAGATACCCACTCGTAGACCGCCACTGCTGAATGCCTCGGAAAAGCCAGAGGAAGCACCCAGAACCTACATACCTGGTTCCGAAACTGTTATAATGCTATATATTGGAACTGAGGTAGATATCCCAAATGGCAAACATAAAATTACTACTTGTTGATGACCACGGACCCCTACGCAAAGCACTGCGAGAAGGATTACAGGCGACCGGAGTTGTGCACGTCGTCGGTGAGGCAGCCACCGGGCACGAGGCCGTGGCACGGGCGCTTGAACTCGACATGGACGTCATCTTGATGGACGTCCAGCTGCAGGACCCGCAATCCAAACGCAACGCCCTCAGCGGCGTGGGAGCCGCGGTCGCCATCCGCCGTGAGCGCCCGCGTATGCCCGTCGTCTTCTACTCGATTCAAGATGACGACGAATACTACCGCGAATTTCGCGCCTCTGGCATCCTCACCCACTACGCCTACGTACGCAAAAGCAACTACCTGCTGCCTGGCATGCTTGTCCCGCTGCTGCGTGATGCGGTGAACGGTCGAAGCCTGGTTGACCCTGAGATCGAAGATCGCGTCCAGGAAGTGCGCGACCTGGATGAACAATCGCCTCGCGCCTTGCTAGAGCCGAATGAACTACGTGTGGCCGAATTGGTGGCACAGGGTATGACCAACGAACAGATCGCTGCTCGCCTCAATCTGCACGATAAACGGGCTGTTAGCCGGACCAATGGCCGCATCTATGCCGCCTGGGGTCTAAGTGAAACGGCAGTCGATGACAAAGTGGCACGCGCACGCGCCACGCTGATCTATACGCTCAATCGCATGATTATCTGGGATGAGGATGGCGTTGCATTGGTACAGGACCGTCGGGGTGAATGGGTACCACTGTACCAGGAGGGATAAGTTGTCACTCGCTCATCTGCTTGACCCTGCCCAAATCTTAGAAACGACTGCACTGGCTCTCTCCATCTTTAGCCTCGTCGCCTTTCTCTGGCTCACCCTTACCGTCTGGCTCAATGGGGACCGCCGTACCGGCATTGTACGACTGGGGGTCGTTGGTCTGAGCCTCTCTGCCTTATTCTTCTTCATTCACGCAGTGCTCATCTCCAGCTCGCTTCCCACCTTTTCCACTATTCCCACCCCTGCGAACACAGCAGAACTGACTCCCCTGGATTACCTGTGGCATCTCCTGTGGCTGCCCGCGCTGGGTGTCCCCTACATCTGGTTTGCTATTGGCCTACATTATGCCGCCCTGATAAAGGCACGCTGGCGGCGGCGCCGCCCCTGGATGTTGTTCAGTGGCGCAATACTCGGCTGCATCGTCTTGCTGCTGCTGATCCTTAATCAATCGACAGCCACCTACGCTGGAACGCTGCGCCTGCTAGCGTATGCAGCTTCCTCTGACACCACCCGTGCAGGGCTATTGTCGTCACTTGTCTTGCTGCCAGGGCTATTTCTCGCTTATGTCACCTTCTGTGCCATCGGGCCGTGGTTCACGCCGGGCCGCGTGAGCCGTCTGTTGACAGTGCTCTGGCAGGCTCGTCTTAGTAACCCTATCCCAACGCAGCGTAGCGAGCCAGCTTCTTCTTTACGCCATAGGTTGGCAGAAGCCTTCTGGGACGATCCTGCCGATCTAGAACTCTTAGAGGAACCAGTCTTCTCCTGGCACGTGGCCCGGCCCGGCTTGCTATTGGCGGCGCTGCTCATGGCTGGTCTCACCACGACGCTTGGCGTCTTGTGTCTTCGCTCACCGTTCAACTGGCTCGCTATCGAACAACATCACTCGCTTCCTGCACCTCCTGTTCTACACACGCTTCCCTTCAACTTGATTGTGCTTGATCTCATTGCCACTGGTACGGTCGCGCTCATCATCCTGCTCATCGGGTATTCCATCGTTCGTCATGGTATCCTCATCGAGCGTCCCCTGGCACGGCGAGGCTTTTTTGAGCAGTGGCGAGGCATCGTCATCGTCGCGACAACAGTGGCCATCTTCATTGCCCTGCTAGTGAGCTTGACGCATAGCAGCCTGGTCAGTCTGTTGCTGATTACTTCACTGGCAACGGGCGCCTACGCCCTGTTCACCTGGAGTAGCTACACCGCCCATGATCGCTATATTGCCTTGTTGGGTCCATTTTTACGCAGCACTGGTCTGCGTCACTGGTTGAACACTGATCTGCAAAAGACTGAGCAAGGATTGGAATCCCTCTTTTTCCATCTTTGCCACAATGTGTTAGCGGTACAGTGTGCGCGCCTCACCGTGATAGCGGGCTCTTTGCGACATAGCTTCAACTACCGCTGGCCCGAGAACGCAAGGGTAGGTGAGGCTCAGCGCAGAGGCAGTTCCGTAGGCATGAATGCGCATCGCCTCCATATGACAGTAGATGGGCAACCAATGATCTGTTGGGTATTACCGATGTATGATGAGCGCGGCCTTGCGGCTACCCTGTATCTTGGCCCGCGCCAGGATGGCGGGGCGTTTACCGATGAAGATATGGACCTGGCCCATGCTTGTGGCCAGCGCATACTAGACACCCTCGGCAATCACGAAGCCATGCAGGCAGTTGCCGAGCTGCTTCGTCGCCGCATTGTGGACGTGAAGCTCCTCGGGGCTCAGCAGCGCCGTGTTCTGCATGACGAAATACTGCCACAGATGCACCTGGCCCTCTTGCGTCTGGAGACACTACGTGAGATACCCATGCAAGGTGCTCGGCAGGAGAGAGGATCACCGCTTGCCACAGCCAATGTCCAAGAAACCTGGAAGGCTACTACCCTGGATGAAGCTGTCGATCTGATCAGTAATGCGCATCGTCGCCTGGCAGCGATGATGCGCGCTACAACGCCGAGTGCACCGCATCGCCTGGAACGTGATGGTATGATACAGGCCATCCGTACTATGTTGGAGCAGGATTTTCAACATGCCTTTGATGAGGTTGAATGGCGTGTCTCGGACGAGACTGCCGCTTGTATTGACGAGTTGACGCCGCCAGCTATTGCTGAACTGATCTTTGCTGCTGTGCAGGAGGCGCTGCGTAACGCCGCACGCCACGCTCGTGGAACTGACGTGCATCGTCGTTTGCGCCTCACCCTCCAGGCCACGTGCGCTCCCCACCTGGAAGTGATTGTGGCGGACGATGGCGTGGGTATTGCCTCGGCCAATAGCTCCACGACGGGCACTGGCGGTGGTCTACTGACACACAGCGCTCTGCTCGCCATCGCTGGCGGGAGCTTGACCATCAAAAGTGCCCCCGACGAAGGGGTGACTGTGCGCATTTTTCTCCCGGCTGAAGCGTTACGTTAGCAAGGAGGTTTATTATGATACTCATCACTGGTGCCACAGGCTACATCGGACAACATCTTGTCACCCGACTTGTCGCTCAGGGCAAGCGACCACGTTGCCTGGTGCGCGATACACAGCGGGCCGCAGCTATCTTACCCTCCGAAAAGGTTGAGCTCGTACAGGGCAATACCACTCTACCGGCTTCACTGGAGGTGGCTATGCTCGGGGTAGATACCGTTGTGCACGCAGCTTTCATTACCGCAGACCGGAAACAATCGGCAGGCAACCACTACGAAGCAACCAACGTCCAGGGAACCGCGAACGTCGTGCAAGCAGCCCAGAGCGCTGACGTCAAACGTATGATTGAGATGAGCGGTTTAGGCACAAAACCCGATAAACCAGGGAGCTACATGCAGGGACGCTACCTAGCCGAAGAAGTGCTCAAAGAGAGTAACCTGGACTGGACCATTATCCAACCTTCGGTGCTGTTCGGCAAAGATGCCCCCTTCATCAAGGGGCTGAGCGATCTCATCCGTACAGCCCCGGTTGTTCCGCTCATCGGCGGTGGTAACACGCTGTTCCAACCGATCTACGTAGAGGATGTCGTGACGGTGGTGATGAAGGTATTGGAGGACCCAGTACGCACGACCGATAAGACGTATACGATTGGTGGCCCGGAGTACTACACGTTTACCCAGATCATCGAGGCCTTGCTGCATGCTATGCACAAAACCAGGATCAAAGTCTATGCCCCTACTCCCCTGGTGGGCATAGGAGCGGCAGCCATGGAGGCGGTATTGCCGAAGCCTCCACTCACCAGGGCAGCAATGACGCTTTTCTCATTCGACAACATCACCGATCTGAACTCCGTCGAACGTGATTTCGCTTTCAAGCCGCTGTCGTTTGCCAAATACCTGGCAGAACAGGGAGTGTGAACGAGTAACTCTTCAGGTCTCCTCACTGCCTGCGGCAGTTCGCAAGAGCTTTTTTATGCAGCGGGCATGGCAGCCTGCGGCTGCCATGCCCGCTGCATAAAAAACGTGCGAGCCGCCGGAGGCGGTGAGGAGTCAGGTACCTGAATAGTTACGTGAACGATCAACGATCAGGTTCCCTCCAAACACACTATTGATATGCTATAATAGAGGGACATGTGCGTATTTCATATTGAAGTAGATGCACATAACGTGTACCGTCTGCATATAGGCATGCCTGGCGGGGAGAAGAGATGGCACACGTTATTAGCTAAGATGGAGAAAACCCTTGACTGTGTCACCTGAACGAACACTGCAAGTTAGCAAAGATTTGCACTTTATCGGCGATACGCTGATGAGTATTTCTCGTGTGCTTCATGAGCATACTCGTCGCTTGGAGCAGGCCGTCGAAGGCGTCTATGCCACTGAAGGTAGTGACCCCCGTATCCGTTTGTTGAGCGACTCTTTGATTGTGAGTCGCAGTGCTGACCTACAATTGGGGCGTATAAATCAGGCTGTAAAGCACGTATTACTCGCTTTGCAAGACCAGATCAGCAAAGGAGAATATGCCTCATCTCCACCTCCATCAAGCACTATGGGAACTTCCCAGACCCCGTCTCCTTCTGCATCTACTACGTCCGAGGTCATTAGCACCTTGGAGCGCAAACGTAGCGAGCTAGAGACCCTGGAGACCCTGTACGAAATTGCACAGGTGCTAAACTCGACCTTGGAGTTTGATAAAGTGCTGAGCCTGGTGATGGATCGGGTGATTGCGGTTGTTGGTGCGGAGCGAGGTTTCATCATGCTGGTCGACCCGAAGACGCGTAAACTTGAGTTCAAAATCGCACGGGATGAACAGGCACGTGACATTAGTGAGCGAGCCTTTCAGATCAGTCGTAGCAACGTGGAAGAGGTAGTGAGTAGCAAGGTGCCTAGACTGCGTGACAATAGCTACGATCCTACGAAAAGTATGATGGCGTATGACATTCGCTCCATCATGTGTGCGCCGCTGATCGTACGCAACGAGTGCATCGGCGCTGTGTATGTGGACAGTCGTAGTGGCAAAGCCAACTCGTTCAACGCTAAGGGCCGTGATCTGCTACTGGCCTTTTGCAATCAGGCAGCCATCGCTATCGAGAATGCCCGGCTCTTCAGTAAGGTCAACGAAGATAAGCAGTACATGGATAACATCTTTACTTCTATCGCCAATGGTGTGATCGCCACCGACTCTGCAGGTCTCATCACCACCTTCAATCAGGCAGCCAGCAACATCCTGCGCCTGGACCCATCATCGGTAATACACAAGCACTACCAGGAAGCATTTCAGGCACTGCCCCAGCTTCGCCTGGGAGAACTGCTACAAAATGCCTTGTTGCAGCACGAACACGGCACTATCGTCGCTCATTCCATCGAGGGGATCATTCCGGGCCGTGGCCTGGTCAACCTGGAAGTGCATCCTTCTGCTCTGCGTGATCAAGGAGTACACATCGGTATGGCATTGGTCATTGATGATCGTACCGAGATCAAACGCGCCAGGGCTCAGGTGAAGGAAATCCGCGAGATCTTTGGCCGCTATGTCAATCCGAATGTCGTGCAGCAACTCATTGAAGACCCCAAGGCACTCAACCTCGGAGGGGAAACGAAAGAAATTTCTGTCATCTCTGCCGATCTTCGCAGCTTCACAGGGCTGAGCGAAAATATGGCCTCTGAAGAAGTCATGGATTTGCTCAACAACTACTTCGAGATTATGGTCAAAGAAATCTGGGATGAGGAAGGTACTCTCACCGGATTTTGGGGCGATGCCCTGCTGGCCATTTTCAACGCCCCTTTAGCGCAAGAAGATCACGCGTTGCGTGCGATACGCGCTGCCTGGAAGATGCGCCTGACAGTTTTAAGGTATCAACGTTCTCAACCACAGGATAGGTCCATCTCGTTTGGTATCGGAGTGAATACAGGTAAGGCCGTGGTGGGTAATCTTGGTTCTCGTGGGCGTATTCAGAACTACACCGCCATCGGCGATGTCGTCAACGTGGCATCTCGGCTGCAAGGGAAAGCTTCAGACAATAACATCTTTTTGAATCACTCCACCTTTGTCAAAGTGCGTAGCCATGTGCAGGTTGAAAAACTCGAACCGGTGTATGTGAAGAATCGAAGAGACCCATTGGATGTGTGGCTTCTCAAAGGGCTGATTTGATTTGCTATCTTCTATCCAGCATGAGAGGCTTGCGCAGGACAAAGCCTACTTGCTGGATACGAATGAAGCCAAACCATTCATAGAGCCGATGAGCGTAGGTATTATCCTCCTGCGTGTTGAGCATGATCCGCAGCACCTGTGCATCCTTGAAGAAGCGGATCGCCTCGCTCATTAAGCGTGCGCCAATGCCCTGACTGCCAACCGATGGATGAACGGCGATACGCACGAGGTAGCCCAGTTCTCCGTCCAGGGCGTTGAACTGGTACCCTACCACCTGACCATGGAGTTCCGCGACCACGAAATATGGATGCGTCTCAGCAATGTCGCGAAATGAAATCGCATCATAGCGCCATAGCTCCTCAAAGCACTCCCGCTCGATGGTCAGCAGCGCGGGGATATCGCGTGTCTTAACCGGGCGCACCGTAACCTGCCGATTCCCCTGGGTCGGAACGTTGTAATCAAATTTATCGTAGGCGTAAAGGAAGCGATAGGGTGAAAAGCCGAGAGGTAAGAGGATGTCACGCAACCAGTCTTGCTCCACGTCGCTCCCAGAATAGTGTAGATAGCGTACCCCTCGCGCCACTAAGAGTGGCTCCAGGAATTCAAGCAGCGTACGAATCATGCTGACATAAGAACGGCTCTCAGTCCAGCTCACACCGAAACCACCTATCCACGCAGAAGGTGCATTGACCGTTTGCGAGAGGAGAAAACTGGCGAGCGAATCGCCATTGAGGAGGCCCACTGCGGGATAGTGTGTGAGGAGTGCTGGCAGTTCCTCCTGGGTGAACCTCTGGTAGACGTATTCCGAGGTTCGTAGCAGACGCTCCACCAGGGGCAAATCACCGCTAGTCAGTACGCGCAGCCGGTCAGAACTGCGTGGCATGCTTCCTCCAGTTGATCTAGGCATCCGGCCCTTTCACCTCACGTCGCAGCCGCCCAATGTCCGGCCTGGCTGCATGGCGCATACGATAGCCGGTCAACTGGTGAATGCGGCGCAACTCCGCAATCAGCACGTCGGTGTTAATGCGAAAGGGGGTATCAGGAGCCGGGCCAAGGCTATCCACCGCTGCGTCGTCTCCCAACAGCAAATTGATACACGTCGCGACACAAGCCGCCATCGCTTCCAGGTGGTAGCCGCCCTCCTGGACCAGCACTAACCGCCCGCCACACAAGAAGCTGGCCAGTTCGATGATGATGGCGTTGAGTTTCGCAAAACCTGCCGTGGACAGATACATGTTCGTCCGCGTGCTCATCTGCGGAATCGCATCTTTCCAGTGCGCATCAAAACCAGCTGAAACCAGGATGAACTGCGGGTTGAAACGTTCGGCGGCGGGAGCCATCACCTGGCGAAAGACGGGCTCGTAGGTCTCGAAGCCGGTCGTTGCGGGTAACGGGACATTGATGGTGGTACCCAATCCCGCCCCTTCACCTCGTTCATCCGAGAAACCCGTGCCGGGATAAAACGGTGCCTGATGTATCGAGAAGTACAACACGCGGGGGTCCTCATAGAACATCTCCTGGGTGCCATTCCCATGATGCACGTCATAATCGATAATCATGACACGTTCAAGCCCATAGTGATCAATGGCATAGCGTGCCCCAACGGCCACATTATTGAAGAGGCAGAAGCCCATCGCCGCCTCCGGCAAGGCATGATGACCAGGAGGGCGCACCAGGCAATAGGCGTTGTCAACCTCACCTTTCATGATGGCATCAATGGCGGTGAGAGGTGCGCCTGCTGCCTTAATAGCCGCTTCATAGGAGCGTGCGGAGATGTAGGTGTCTGGAGCGAAATAGCGTGTTTCACGCCCCCCGTGGGCCATTTCCTCGGCTACCTTGCGAGTTGCCTCCTCTACCTCCCGAATATATGCACGCTCGTGCACCGCCGCCAACTCATCCTCGCTGGCTGCGCGTGGTGCCATGAGCACTAAGCCGTCGCGCTGCAACCAATTCAGTGCTTCCAGCACCTTCATCGCCATCTCCAGGCGCTGCGGTCTCTCCGGGTGCATCTTCGGTGTGAGATGTTCCAGAAAAATTGGATCATAGATCAGGGCTGTTGTCATGGCTGTTCCTTGAGATGAGGCCTGAAGAGCTCCATTATTCGTTCGTCAAGGCCTCTTTGACCAGGCCAGGAATGTCAAAGATGATATCAGCAACGGGCACCCTGGCTGCCTGTAATGCCGCGACCTTCCCTTGCGCAGTTCCCGTATTGCCGGAGATGATCGCTCCCGCGTGGCCCATACGTTTTCCGGGAGGGGCAGTACGCCCTGAGACAAAGGCCACGACCGGCTTGCTCATCATCTTGATGTACTCGGCAGCATCTTCCTCGTCGCTCCCACCGATCTCGCCGCACATGACCACGACTTTGGTCTGCGGATCAGCCTCAAAGAGCTTCAAGTGATCCACAAAGGTCGAACCGATAATGGGATCGCCGCCAATGCCAATGCAAGTAGACTGACCGAGGCCTGCCTCGGTGAGCAAAGCTACGACTTCATAGGTGAGTGTGCCGGAACGCGAGATGAAGCCGACGGGACCGGGCTTGAAGATCTGATAGGGGATGATACCGATCTTGCCCTGTCCTGGTGTACACATGCCAGGACAGTTCGGGCCAATCAACAACGAACTGTGTTCACGCACAACCAGCATGGCCCGGGTCATGTCGATCACAGGGATGCCCTCGGTGATACACACAATCAACGGAATGTCTGCACTGGCGGCTTCCATAATGGCGTCGGCTGCGCCTGGGGGGGGAACAAAGATGCAGGTTGCATTGGCACCGGTGGCAGCCTTTGCCTCGGCAACTGTATCGAAGACCGGCAAGCCTTCCACGCTCGTCCCGCCCTTACCGGGAGTAACGCCCCCGACTAACGTTGTACCAGCCGCCTTCATGTTGCCCGTATGATAGTGTCCTTCACGCCCGGTGATGCCTTGCACGATGACGCGCGTGGCGTTGTCAAGCAAAATACTCATGCTGTTCGTCCTCTATCTCTTCACTTCGATGGCGGCAACAATCTTCTCAGCCGCATCGCGCATATCCTTGCCCCACTCGAGTCCGGCATCCTTGAGCATGGCCCTGCCTTCTGCTGCACCGGTGCCTGAGAGGCGAACGACGATTGGCAACCCTTCAGGCAGTTCGGCCTGGGCCATAATCACGCCCTTAGCCACTTCTTCTCCGCGAGTGATGCCGCCGAAGATGTTGACCAGGATGCCCTTCACCTGGGGATCACGCGCCACAAAAGTCAACGCTTTGTGCATTACTTCGGCCCTTGCGCCGCCACCGATGTCGAGGAAGTTGGCGGGCTTGCCACCCACACGAGCGACCATATCAAGTGTGGTCATGACCAGGCCCGCGCCATTGCCGATGATGCCCACATCGCCGTCCAACTTGACATACGTCAGGCCTTCCTGCTTTGCCTCAAACTCCAGCGGGTTTGACTCCTCTGGCTCTGCCCATGCGGCGTATGTCTTCTGACGGAACAGGGCATTGTCATCGATGAGAATTTTTGCATCGGCGGCCTGGACCTGTCCATCAGCAGTCAGTGCGAGCGGGTTGATCTCGGCCAGGCTAGCGTCGCTCTCAATGAAGGCCCTGGCGAGCGCGGTGAGGATGGCCGCAGCTTTGCCAATAACCTGGTGTGGGAAGCCTGCACGTGCCAGAATGTTACGAGCCTCAAAGGGGCGCAGTCCCCAATGCATGTCTATTGGCTGCCTGATGATCTTCTCAGGCGTTGTGGCTGCTACCTCTTCGATATCAATGCCCCCTGCCGTTGAGACCATCACAACGGGTGCCTGCGTTTTGCGATCCAGGATGATGCCAAGATAGTATTCTTCTTTGATGTCCAACTTGGAGACGACGAGCACTTTTTCGACTGTCAGCCCTTTGATATCCATGCCCAGGACTTTTGCGGCGGAGGCTCGTGCCTGCTGCGGGGTATCCCCGAATTGGATGCCGCCTGCTTTGCCGCGCCCACCGACGTAGACCTGGGCTTTGATCACCACCGGCCCAGCCAGCTCGCGGGCAATGACCTCGGCCTCCTCTGGCGTCTGTGCTACACGTCCAGGTTGGATCGGGACCCCATAGCGCGCCAGGATGTCTTTAGCTTGATATTCGTGAATCTTCACTGGATCAGCTCCTTGTAACTCATAAGAATAGTCTATGCTAGCAGAAGCTATATCCGCTACATGAACCAACGTCATGCTAACACGCCCGCAAAGGGGTGTCAAGAACCAGGACGCGCACTATGTGATATAGTTAAAGTAGGGAGTCTTGTGTAAACTGTTCTAGCATTCCTTTCTGATCTAACATTTCATGGCTTTGCTGTAGCAAAGATGAAGGAGGGCCACACTATGGGGGAGAATCGTGATGGAATCGCCCGCATGCGTGCAGTGACCATCTCACGCGAATATGGCAGCGGCGGTGGCGAGATTGCCGCACGGCTTGCCAAACGCCTGGGATGGCAGCTAGTTGACCATGAAGTCCTCGTACAGGTAGCGAAGGAACTGGGTTGCACCGAAGCGGATGTAGAGTCTTACGATGAGCAAGTTGAAAGCCTGGTCTCACGCATTTTGAACAGCTTGCAAATAGTCCAACCGACAATGCCGCTGGCTGTGCCGAAGGCAGAGTCAGGAGGGCAAGTCTATCAGCAAGCCCTACGCAGGGTCGTCGAAGCCGCTGCCGCTACAGGGCATGTTGTGATCGTCGGTCGCGGCTCCCAGGTCATTCTGGGCAAGCGGCGCGATGTCCTGCATGCGCGTGTGGTGGCACCACTCAATGCTCGTATTGCCTATGTCATGCGTCGTGAGAGCCTGGATCGGGCGGCTGCCCATGCACGCATCCAGTTCAAAGACCGTAACCGCGTCCGTTACCTGCAGGCAGTACACAGCCTGCACCCAGAGGATGCACACCTCTATGATATTGTGGTGAATACGGCCATCCTCGGTCTGGATAGTGCCGTCGATTTGCTTTGTATGGCGCTGGAGCACAAGTCTCGGCGGCTCACGACGCCAAGTGCCGAGCTAGGGCCGGTAGCAGGCCTGGCACGTTATACTGGTCAGCCGAGCGATTTCAGCCAATCCGTGCAGCCGACCGAGCCGCAAGCAGGGAACCCCAAGTCATCTGAGTGACCGGACTACGAATTTGATGAACAGGTCCTTATGGGCACGGTAATGTCCCGTGCCCGCACTGAGGTGTGTGTCCAGAACCTGCTATGTGCCATAGAAAGCGAGGAGAGATGTCAGCAACGTTCCGTGCCTTTATGGTCAATAAAACTCCAGAGCGCTTTACCGCCCAGGTACAAGAGTTGTCCCAGGCCGATCTTCCAGCAGGAGAAGTGCTCATTCGTGTGGCCTACTCCAGCGTCAACTACAAAGACGCTCTGGCCTGCATTCCCGATGGGAAGGTTGTGCGCAGCTATCCTCTCGTCCCCGGCATTGACCTGTCAGGGGTCGTGGTCGAGTCTAGCGATCCCCGCTTTCAAGCGGGAGACGAAGTGATTGTCACCAGCTATGATCTCGGAGTTTCTCACTACGGCGGCTTTAGCGAGTATGCGCGTGTGCCTGCCGCGTGGGTTGTGCCGCTGCCGCAGGGCTTGACGCTCAAAGAAGCGATGGCGCTGGGTACGGCTGGTATTGAGGCTGGTCTGGCAGTGCATCAACTGGAAAAAAACGGTCTTACGCCGCAACGTGGTCCGGTGCTGGTGACGGGTGCGACCGGAGGGGTAGGTAGCCTGGCCGTGAATATGCTGGCCAAACTCGGCTACACCGTTGCAGCAAGCACGGGCAAGCAGACAGCACATGCCTACCTCAAGGAACTGGGTGCGAGCACTATCCTGAACAGGGAAGACGTATCGGCAGAAAGCAACCGTCCCCTGGAGAAGGAGCTATGGGCAGGCAGTGTCGATTCGGTGGGCGGCACTACACTGGCTTATCTGATCCGCACCGCCAGGTATGGTGGCTCAATCGCGGCCTGTGGTCTCACGGGTGGTACGGCGGTCAGCACCACGGTAATTCCATTCATCCTGCGGGGCGTGAATCTGCTGGGGATCGACTCGGTCTTCTGCCCGATGGAGTTGCGCCGTGAGGTATGGCAGCGGCTAGCAAGCGATCTCAAGCCCACGCAGCTAGCTCATATCAGTCACGAGGTGACATTGGACGAGTTGCCCCAGGTGACGGCTGCGCTGCTCAGGGGTGAGGGCAGAGGAAGGACGGTTGTGAGGTTGGGTGGCGGGAGTTAGAGAGTCTCGCGCCCTAAGGGTAGGGCGCGGGACTTCGAGCAAAAAACGATTTACGACACCGTTACCGAGGAAGCGAAGAGCCAGTCCGGCTTTTTGGTGGTAGCATTAGTACCCAGCTTGTAGATAGTGATGATCTTGTCGGTGGTGTCGCCATTGGAGTCAAAGCTCTGATGGCCGGTCACCCCCGTAAAGTCGATGCCCTGGATCGCACTGATCACTGCCTCGCGGAATGCTTTGCCCGCCGTTGCATCGCTTGAGCTTGTCGGCGGCTTCGCTCCGTTGGCCAGAGCCGTCTTGACCGCCTGGATCAGGATATTGGCACAGTCATAGGCCGCTCAACAATCTTGTTCGCCGTCATTGGAATATGTGATCTTATCGTAATGTAAATGTGATAATTCGGTGTCGTAGAACAGGCATTTCGGAGAATGGTTGAGTAGAAAAAACGACGGTTTTGGGGACTGAGCTATATAGGACCAGAAGGCTCTTTCATGGAGACCATGGCAGGATGAGGGCAAAGTGGTTGCTTGCTGAAAGAGGTGCCTCTTGCTCTTCTGTATGCACCAGGAGAGATTCTTTTCAACCAAGTGCTCAGTTTGTCCCCGTCCTGGAATGGTCTCCTATTAGCAAAAATATATCACGAAGCAGGTGCAACTCCAGCATCCTGACGAACTTGCCGCAGGTGAGCATACATGGCCTGGCGAGCAGCTTCGGGATCACGGTGCCTAATGGCGTCGAGGAGGCGTTTATGGAAGAGTTGTCCGCGCTCAGGGCCGCCCTCAACCTTGAAGATCCCCTTGCGCTGCTCAGTGAGCAGGTCGACAATGGAGTCGACGAGGGCGAGCACCAGGACGTTTTCTGTGCCCTGGGCCAGGGCGCGGTGAAACTGGTTGTCGGCGGCAATGTAGGCATCGGCATCCTGCAAACTGGCATCCATCGCCTGCACCGCTTCCTGCATGGCCGTCACATGGTCCTGAGTGGCACGCCTCGCAGCGAGAGCGGCAATCTCCGGCTCCAGCATTTCGCGCACCTCCATCAGATCAGCTAAACCGCCCGCATGCTCGACTCTCATCAGCAGTTCGAGGGAGTGGCTCATGGCCTGCGAGGTGGCATTAATCACCATAGCTCCCCGACCGGGGCGCGTCTCGATCAGCCCCTGCTGAGTCAGCGTCTTCATGGCTTCACGGACCGCCGTGCGGCTGGCGCCGAATTGCTCAGCCGATTCGTTCTCGGTTGGGAGCCGATCCCCAGTACGCAGTTCGCCACTGAGAATACGCTGCTTGATCTGCTCGGCGATCTGCTCGTACAGTTTGCTTGGTCGTATCGGTGTATACATGTCGTCTAACTCATTTCAATAGATCACACTCACGTTAGTATGATGATAATCTTAAATTATAATAGTATAAATATACTAAATGTGGGCATATTTGTCAAGTTGCTTCATTGCTGCCTGCTGTTTTCGGAGGGGGAAAAGTTTGCTCTGGGAGGATCACGTCCTACTTCAATAGCACTGGCTCCTTCGCCTCACGATATTTTCGCTGCACCGTTAGGAACAATTTCGTAGATCAGGACCAAATTGCCCCCAAAAAGGATTGACAAACGCCTCAAAAGTTTGTATGATAATCATATAATATTATGGTAGTACAAGTAGTAGCGGACGTTGGCACGACATCTGCGTAAGGCTAACTATTTTGTGTTAGGAGGTTTTCTATGGCAAATCTTGGTTACGTGGGCCTGGGTGCAATGGGGAGCCGCGTGGTCAAACGCCTGCTTGATGCCGGTCATAGCGTCACGGGCTACAATCGCACGAAGTCGAAAGCACAATGGCTCTTGGACGCCGGAATGCATTGGGCTGACTCTCCTCGTGAAGTGACAGAAAGGGTAGATATTGTGTTCACCATGGTGACAAACACGCATGCCCTTCACGAGGTCACATCAGGTCCAAACGGGATCCTGGCAGGGCTGGGACCGGGAAAAACGTACATCGATATGAGCACGGTCAGTCCCTCCAAGTCGAGAGACCTGGCGGCAAAGGCCGCAGAAAAGGGAGCACGCATGCTTGATGCACCTGTCTCCGGCAGTGTCATCACGCTCGAACAGGGGAAATTGTCGCTCATGGTCGGTGGCGAGCAGGGTACCTTTGAAAGAGTCAAGCCTATCTTGCTGGCGATTGGTCCAAGAGCGGACTATGTCGGTAAAAATGGTCAAGCCGTCTTGATGAAGATTGCGGTGAACCTCAATCTCCAAGTCCAATTTCTGGCCCTCTGCGAAGGGTTACTTCTGGCTGAAAAGGGGGGCATTCCTCGTGAAACCGCCCTTGAAGTGATGCTCAACAGCGTCATTGCCTCCCCATCATTACAGTATCGCGCTCCCTTTATCCTCCACATGCCACAAGAAGCATGGTTCGATGTGAACATGATGCAGAAAGATATGCTCCTGGCGCTAGAGATGGGTCGGGAACTGGATGTGCCACTGCCAACGGTTTCGGTGAGTAATGAGTTTCTCACTGCTGCCCGAGCAATGGGGCTTGCCAAGCACGACTTTGCCATTGTGTATGAGGTCCTGGCGCAGCTGGCCGGGTTAGGCAAACGATGAGTATACGGAACGTGGTTCATCTGCCAAAGCCGTATTCCTCGCCACCCCGTTCAAGCCTTTCCAAGGCGTGCGAATGATGGCAGCTGAAGAAGTGTGAGTCCTGAACAGGGAGGACCCCATGAAGGGCATGGAACGCAGAGAAGACCGTGAGATTTTGCGCACGGCTGGATTTACTGAAACTGAAATAGAACGATTGAGTCGATTTCGTAGTGCTTCTAAGGCATGGTTCAAATGCACTTGACAGTTTCCGGTAGTGTATCCCCTGCTAAGGGTCGAGATGGGTAGGAGGATTCAGTAAGATGAGTATACAATTTTCCCAGAGGAAGCCGAAGAGCGAAGACTGCAAACAGGCCATTCAAACTGTCCAGCAGCAGGTGCAAGAGGCTGCGCTTGCCGCCATCACCGTGGTACTGGAAACCTTTCTGGAAGCGGAGGTGACCGCGAAACTCGGACGGAAGAAAGGCAAACCACGGCACGTGAGTGGGCAAGCCCATGAGATCGACTGGTACTGTAGACATTGTGGCTGTCGGGATGCCAAGCGGTTCATGCGAGATGGGCATTACCAGCGGGCGCTAGCTACCAACTGGGGAGTGGTGAAAGCATTGAAAGTGCCGATGCTGGAATGCCAGGAATGTGGTCACGATGTGATCTGTCATTACGCCATCCTGGAAAAGTTTCAGCGCTTTTGGCTGGATTTGGACCAAGACGTATTGTTGGGCAGTGACTTGTGCGAAAGCTTGCATCACCTGAGCCAACGCTGGAGTGACATGGTAGGAAGCAGCGTGGACCTGCGCACCATCAATGAATGCATCAATCAGATCGAACCTCTGCTCAAGCAAGCGCATAGTACGCCCATCACGGAGGTGTCCCATAGTGCAATGGGATGGCATCTGACTCACCATCCAGACCGAAATTTCAACCCTTAGCAAGAGATACACTACCCGCTTCGGGGCAAGTATACTTTCTACAGTTCTTTCGTTGATCACTCGTCCTTTGTAAGAAAACCAATACTAAAGTACAGCCGTCATGCTGTCATAGTAGTACCCATGAGTGAATCATGATGGAGAGGAACAATGTTGCAACCTGAGATATCCAGCTCAAGACAAGAGCAAGGATCAGTAGCAGGGAGCCGTGAACAGTTGCTGCATATGTACGAGCAGATGCTCAAGATCCGCGTGTTTGAAGAGCACGTCAATGAGCTCTACACCACTGGCAAAATGCCTGGGCTTGCTCACCTCTATAGTGGTGAGGAGGCTATTGCCGTGGGAGTGTGCGAGGCCCTACGGCGTGATGACTACATCACCAGCACCCATCGCGGCCATGGGCACTGCCTGGCCAAAGGGGCTTCGGTTGACCGTATGTATGCTGAACTGCTGGGCAAAGAGC
>Ga0137361_10000725_pt1 | contig 19061 bp, 14 predicted proteins | sample Mad1_80_16metaG_FD_104923 | JGI IMG/M metagenome (GOLD analysis project Ga0137361, IMG submission 104923) | Vadose zone soil microbial communities from Angelo Coast Range Reserve, California, USA - Mad1_80_16 metaG | ecosystem: Environmental > Terrestrial > Soil > Vadose zone | place: USA... | reverse complement strand
TAGATGTAGTCCATGCCGCGATTCGACGATCGGTTTCCTTCGTGAAGACGAGCACGTAGTCTTCGTTGCTGCCGATGGCGAGGCGTTCTTGGAATCGGTAGCCGCGGAAAAAGTCCGTAAGCGTTTTGGTGGCAAGGTAAGCGGGTTTGGGTTGGTAGACTTGGGCGTGGTCTGACAGATAGGCGTTGCGGACCAGACCGAAGTGATGTTCGGGATCTCTCGGGTCCGTTCCATCTTCGCGCCAGTCGTACCAGATCGACATTGGGATGTCGTTGGCGATGTTCGTGAGCAGTTCGCGGGTGAGCAGGGCGCTTTGTTTTGCTTCATCGATTCGCGGCCAGGCTGAGGAAAAGCCCCATTCGCTTGAGATGATGGGGATGACCCGGTCGCTACCGCTCGCGGTGCTGACACCTGATCCGTCGCTACCGCTCTGGGTGCTGACACTAGGGCCCGCACCACCACTGCTGAGACGCGGTCTATACTGATCGATCAGTTGACGGAGGCGGCAGTATTCGTTTGCGGCGCGTTCGGGATTAGTTCGGCGGTAAGGATGAACTGACACAGCTGACCAGTAGTCGAGCAAGCCGGCTTTGAAGCAAGCTTCGAGGAACTTGAAATCGATCCCTGACGTCGCCGGGCCGATTAGTTTTTCATTCGGGACATTCGCGCGAAAGGCACGTCCCACCGTTAATGCCAGAGCAACGTACTCGTCCACATTTGGGCGCGGCGGCCAGAACATCGTGACGTTCGGTTCGTTGTACATTTCCCAAGTCACGCCACGACCGGCGAAGTGCTTCGCCGCGGCGACGGCCCAGCGGGCGAACGCCTGTCGCGCATCTTCGGTTCGTGGCGGTGAGCCGTAGAGCGGATTGCCGTAATCAAGAATGAAGAGCGCGCGCAGCTTGAACTGATCGAGCGACTGCATCAATCGATCGTAAGCGGAAAAATCATAGTGTCCGCGTTCGCGTTCAGTTCCGTCCCATTTGAAATCCATTCTCACCCAGCGAAAGCCCGCGTCCGCGATCATCTTCATCTCGCCGGGTTGAGGGTCAGTAAAATGAATGTTCACTCCCAGACCCTGCTCGAGCGTTGCCGAATTGGTATTTGAGAACCAGGCTTGGGGACAATTGGTAAAGGTGCGGTCAGCGGAGATCGAGAGCGAGAGGAAAACAGAGAGTAACGTCAAGCCAAGCCGGAGCTTCATCACGATCATGAGCCTTGATCGAAGTCCCAAAGGGCCAATCGTGAGAAGACCCCCTCGATCGCAACTGTTGCGGCGTATCCAGGGGCCGGAAAAAGATCCTGCAAACGCCAACGCGAAGTTTCCTTTGGATCGAGACGGCTCTCCAGGAGCGCGGCGGGGGCGCCGGGCGCGAGCGAAACATCGAAGTCGTCGAGCGGACAAGATAAGCCTTCACCGCGAGCCTTGATGTAGGCTTCCTTGCGGGTCCAGCAATTGAAGAACGACTGCGCCTTAAATGCCGGAGTAATAGTACTGAATGCTTTGACCTCAGCGGGGGAAAAGAAGTGTTTGACAACTTCATCAGTCACAAAGTTTGGCCGCATGAACTCAATATCGACGCCGACTTCACGATCGCGCGCGATCGCAATTAGCGCCATTCGATGCGAATGTGAAAGATTGAAACGAATTCCCTGCGAAGTCTTGCGGTCATTCAGGAAGGGCTTACCGTAGTCGCCCACGTCGAGTTGCAATCGACCGGGCTTTGCTTTCAGGTAACGACCCAGTATTAGTTTTAGAGATGCCCGCGCTACGCAGAAGCGACGGCGATCGGAGTCAAAACGAAAACGATCTGCGCGCATTCGATCGTCGAGCGAAAGCGCTTCGTCAAAGCTCCAGGACCACCGCGCATCCAGGCTTACGCGCCAGATGTGAAGGTCATTAGGAGAGATCTCAGGCGATACAGGTCCACACTGCCACGATTGTCGGTCCGCCCCAGCAGCGCGAACGGGTCGCTCAGTCTTCGGCGCTAAGGTTGGGCTTATTGCCTGCATATCTGTTTCGCGAACCTCGTAACAGCCGGTGAAAATATTTCGTTTCTCTAGCCCAGGCGCTCAGAGAGCGTGTCAAAACTCGTGTCAGAAACCCGGAGCGGTAGCGATGGAATCCTAACAATTCCGCAAAACTCGATGATCCGGTCGCTACCGCTCGCGGTTCTGACACGGACTCTTCACGCCTGGGCTAGTAAAAAACAACCACGATGATTATTCGCCGACACTTCATCCAGCGACGGCCAAACGTGGCCAGACGCGCTGCGAAATGTTTTGTGAAAGCAAGCGCGCTCCGGAAAGAAGTTCTTCCGCGCACGACGCCGGCGCTACCGAACCGAGAAACTGGAGCACGCGAAAGGCAAACACCGTTCGATCGAATTTTTCGGCGTGCCAACGCAGCGTGTATTGGTCCCATTTCAGGCCTTCGAAGTTTTCGATCGCGGTAGCGAGCGTGCGGCTGTCAGGCTGATCAAAGAAGACGCCCGTCTTCCCTTCCTCCACGGTTTCAATCGCTCCACCGCCGCGATAGGCAATCACTGGACGTCCCGCGGCGTTCGCTTCAAGCGGCGCCATGCCAAAATCTTCTTCACCCGGAAACAGCAAGGCGCGGCAGCGCGCGGCGTAATAGTTCACGATGGCATCAGGCTGTCGTCCGAGGAATTCGATGCGATCGTCCGCGAGTTTTTCCAGCCGTGCTCGATCGGGACCATCGCCGATAATGATCAATCGCCGGTTCATTCGCTTGCAGGCTTCGATCGCCAGGTCGATCCGCTTGTAAGGCATCAACCGCGAAAGCACCAGATAGTAGTCATCGATATCATTCGACATGTGAAAACGATTTACGTCGATTGGCGGCGGAATGACCAAAGCCTCCCGGCCGTAGATTGCCTTGATCCGATGTGCGACGACGCGCGAGTTGGCGATGTAATAATTTGGCTGCTGCGCTGCACGCAAATCCCACTTGCGCAATCCCCACATGCAAAAGGGCAATGCCGCGCGCGCCATTTTGCCGAAGCCCTCGCGCGCGACGTAATCGTCGTAGCGCCAAATCCAGCGCATCGGCGTGTGGCAATAACAAACGTGAACCGCATTGCGCCGGCGCCGCACGCCCTTTGCGTATCCGGAACTGCTGCTGAAGATCAGATCATAGGCTGAAAGATCGAAGTGCTCTACGGCGAAAGGATAGAGCATGAAGTAATGTCGAAAGCGGCGATCCAGGGCGGGAAGCTTCTGCATCGCTGACGTGCGAATGTCGGCCTTGCGCAGACGCTTCGAAAGACTATGGGGCAGAGCAACGGTGGTGTAAATAGGTGCGGACGGAAACGAATCGTGCATGGCTTCGGCCACCCGTTCGGCCCCGCCCATCTGAACAAAGTAATCGTGTACGAGTGCGATTCTGGACAAGCTGTCTGACCTCAAGAGATGTTCATCGTGGTGATGCTCATCTAAAGAAAGTCAGAAAGGACGCGAGATTTCAATCTGCACTCAATTTGACTTCAAAGGCAGCCGCGTTCTTATGCTGTGGTGTTTTGCCGCTCTCAAAGACGCGCCGATATATGGACTCGATCTCTTTCATGAATCTCTCGATTGAGAATTTTGCAATTGCATCGTAGCGTCCATTGCGGCCAAGTTGACCACGCAGATTCTTATCGCGCAGCAACGTGAGGATTGCGTCGGATAACTCTGCGCGATCTCGACCGCTTACCAGGTAACCGTTCTCGCCATGACGAACCATCTCCGGCGTGCCGCCGACTGCGGTAGCCAGGACCGCCGTGCCGCTGGCGAGCCCTTCGAGTACTGTTAGTGCAAACGGTTCCTGATGTGAATTGACCACCAACACATCCAGGCCCTGCATTACGTTTGGAACATCGTCCCTATTCCCCAGGAAGCAAACGCGATCGGCGATACCCAGACTTTGGGCGACCTGCTTAAGTTTCTTCGCATACTCCTCGTCGCGATTGAACAGCGGTTCGCCGATGATTAGCAGCAGCGAATCTGGAATCTCGCCAGCCACCTGCGCAAAGGCTTCGATCAATTCAAGCTGTCCCTTGCGCGGCGTGAGTTGGCCGACGATGCCGACGACTGGTTGCGTTGCCGACAGGTCCAGCTCTCTACGAATCTCTTCTCCGGCATCAGCGTTGGGTTGAAAACGCTCAAGATCGACGGCGTTGTGAATAACGGTGATTGGCACGCGATGCGTTAAAGTCCGAAGCAAAACGCCGCGAAAACGATCGGCGACGGCGTGCGACACGGCGAGGATTCGGTTTTGCGAAGTCGTGCACGCAAAAAGACGGATTGCGGTGCTCAGTGGATGCCGAGGCAAAATGTCGTGTGCGTGCCAAATCACAGGTACGCGCAAGCCCAACGTCGCGGCCGACATCACTAAGCCGGCGCGAATGCTGTTCGCGTGAATTGCATCGGGTTCTTCATCCTGGACTACGTAGCGCGCGGTACGAATCACCTGCGCGAACGAAAGCAGGTAACGAAATATCCGGTCGATTCGCCAGGTAAAACGTGCTTCAAGCACCTGGAGGCCGCGCGTTTTAACTCCGGCAGCGCGAGTCATGTTCATCAGGCGGCTGTTCTCCGGACAAACAACCACCGGTTCGTAACGATCACGATCAAGTCGCCCGAGGATCATCAGCAGGACACGCTCGGCGCCACTGACTGTTCCCGTGTGGTTGTAAAATAGAATTTTCAAAATGCAATCCTTCAGATCTCAATCACTTCGCGGTCGGTCTCGCGCCGCGGTCTCATAGTCTCAGCGCTGATCCATCCAATTAACAACCAGGCGATCGGCGCCACGGAATAGATTGTAAAAGTCAGTCCGAAGATGCTGTTAAGGACCAATGGAGGCATGAGTGATGCCGCGATGCGCTTGAGATCAAACCCAGGTGTGTCGCCTCGCGCCCGACGCGCCATTGACAGGGAAAGCCAGGTCGCGCGCGAAAGAATCCAGATAAAGAGCAAGGCCCCGGGAATTCCGCAGGCGAGTGCCAAAACCAGAATGAAATTATCAATCGGGGGCAAATCACTTTCGTGCGCGAACCGCGCCTCGCTTAGCGATCCGGCGCCCAGCCCTGCGCCCAGCGGCCGTGATGGTAATACTTGGGTAACCAGATAAGTCCAGTTCTCAAGACGAACCTGCATGCTCTCTTCTTCTGCGGGCTTCAACGTCCCGCGCTGCGTATGAGACAAAAGGGTGCCGACAGTTTCCTTCTCGTCCTTGCTCCACATTTCGTCGTCGGCGGGCGGTTTCACGAATGCAACAACCAGCACGACCGGCAAGAGCATAATTGCCAACCGCGCGGCGGCCCCAATCAAACTGTGTGCGCCGAGTAACACCAGCGTTCCTACTCCCAATATCAATCCAAAAACCGCCGTGCGCTGGCCACTCAGTAAGATTGCCCCGGTTGATGCCAAGCCGCAGATCAGCCAACCGATCCGCGCTGCAAAATGCGTCGCGCCGGCAACAAAACCGAAAGCAACGATCGCACCTATCTCCAGATAGCGCCCCCATTCTTCGGCGCTGCTGAATGTTGCCAGCGCGCGCTGAACATGGCCCACGGCGATTGAAGCATACAGGTCGGTGTTGTCGATCCAGTATTGTTCAAAAGCGGGATAACCAAACAACATCTGATAAACGCCATGCAGCGAGGCCAGAATACCCACGAAAACAACCAAGCTCAGCGCCAAACGGATAAATCTTTCGTTGACGGCTTGGCCAAAATAAAACCAGGTCAGCGGCACTAGCATGAAAAACGCGCCGGAGATACCCACGAAGAGCCCGCCCTGAAGCGGATTGAAGATCTCAAGAAAGAAGAGCAGACCCAACAGCGAAACCGAGCTGGCGAGTGGCGTCGCGCGAAAAATATTCAATCGTTCTTTGCGCATCAGAGCGGCGATGGTGACTATGGTTACGATCGGAGTCAGGACGTGAATAGGATCTTCGCTCGAATAATTAACAATCAGGTATTGCGCCCGCCGCAGCAGACCGCGAAACGGCTCGAACAACATCATCGCCACCAGGGTAGCTTCGAGACTGACGAGGAGTGGCAACGTCATCAGCCACAACAGGGCGGTGAGAATCCAGGCCCGCAGAGTCTGGCCTCCCGTACTGATGGCCCACACCGTGAAAAGACTGGCGGCCTGAATCGGCGCCAGCCATAAGAGCGTGAGCTTTCGTGGCCTTAGAGGCTGCTGGTAAACCGTAGCACTCAACTCAAATCTCCAAAATCAGCTTTCGATGCCGCGCGCACTGGCCCAGCGCAACGTCGCTAGCGCTCGCAAGCGCGCAATTGGAATATCGTGACGTTGTGGCCGCAAGTATCGCCAGAAGCCAAGCTGTCGACGCTGAACCAATCCCACCACGGCCGCAACCAGCATCACGCTGTAACCAATTAGCGAGGCTATGGCCGCGCCTTGTATGCCCATCCGCGGTATCAGAATGAGCAAGGCCGGTGCCGTCACTGCTGCTGATAAGAAACGCGCAATGGTGCTCAAACCCGGATAACCAAAACCCTGTAAGCCGCTGATTACAATTGCGCTCGCGCTCCAAACAACCGCCGCTACCAGTAGCCAGCGAAACGCTCCAGTGGCTGGCACGAAGCTGTTGCCAAAAAGCACCCTTAAAATTAATGGCGCCGCCAACCAAAGTGGAATCAGGATTAACAAATTCGCGTACAATGTCAGTCTCAGTGTTCGGCCCAAGAGTGTTTCGGCCTGGTCTTGTGCGCGCGACCCTGCGACTTCCGGCATTAGCGCATCCGCCAATGCGCCCGCGACAAAAGTCGTCACCTCCGAAAGACGAACCGCAACGACATACAATCCAATCGCCGCGCTTGAGGCCATCCCGCCCAGCATCATTTGATCCAGCCGCAAGGTCGTAAAGTCAGCGACCCCTCCGGCATAGTCACGCAGACCGTAATGCATCGAGTTTTTGAATTCGGTCCAGCATGGCTGCCAGCGCGGCTTCAGTTGATGCTTGACCGCGATCAGCGCCAGCAACATCGAAGAGGTTTGTGAAACAATCATCGTGAAAGCTGCGTTGGCAACCGTAAGATGGCCCGCCAGCCAAAGACCTGCGAATCCGAGCGCTTGAACGCCAAAAAAGATCAGGCGTGCGGCGCCGGCCCATCCGAAGCGTCGCGTCCCTTCCAGCAGGCCGCGCATAAGATCGAGAAAGATCACCGCGGGAATATTGATCATGTAGATGCGCATCAACAGCATTACTGAAGGGCTGCGCTCGGCGACGAGATGTGGAACGATCAAGACCGCGACACCGATACCCGCGGCACCCGCGACCAACGTATAAATCACCGCATTCGAGAAGAGGCGTGAAACGCGCTCTGGCTCTTTGGCCATCCAGTAGCGATGCGCATTAGGTAATCCCAACTCAGCGAGCAACGCAATGACCAGCGGCCACAAAGTTATCACCAGCAAATCGCCGCGACCGGCAGGGCCAAGAGCGCGCGCGCCAACCAGACTGGTGACAACGCTGCACAGTAGAATTGTGCAATCGGTCACGAGAATCAGTCTTGCGCTGCGTATGATCACTCTCGGTTAAGTCCCGTTATTCTGAGCTTAGACCGGTTAGCTGATGAGACTCTCGACGACAAGTTTCGAGCGCCGCGGGCCTTCGCCCGGAGATGCGACCGTAGTCGCCTTACTCGATTGGTTGAGAGCAGACTCGGCCTGCCGGATCCGGTTCCGTTTCGCAATCGCCCAGTTGCCAAGCCAGCGCAACCATGACGGACTGGCCCAGTCCCACTCTCCAAGGAATTCGACTGGCGAGGCGCCGCTGGCTCGTTTGAAGCGATAGACGCCGGGATTGGCGACCGGATCGATTCCCGCCAAATCGTACGAGACAATTCCAATCCGCTTGCAGTGCTGCACCAGCGCCCAAAAGACGGCATACGAAGCGTGGAGTTCTCGACCTCTTTCATTTGTGGCCCAGAACAGGGCGCAGGCTCGATTCCCAAGCACCAGACAGCCGAGCAAACTAAGCAGCTCACCCTTCTCGTCGTCACAGCGGTAAAGCACGATCTGCTGCTTCAATTTTTTCAAAAGCTGCTCGATCTCTTCGCGGGAGTGTTGTTCCTCCAACCCTTTCAGGTTCTGCATCGCGGTGTAAACCGACAGCACCTCATCAGCATTGGGATCGACCCATTCCCGAATGGTTACGTTGGACTCGTTCGCGCGCCGCAGATTTCTTCGCCAGTTCCGTTCGCATGCCGCAAGCAGACGATCCTCGTCCTTCATCAGATCCAGAGTCATAGAGTAATTTGTAGTTAGCGGCGACCAGGACATAGTCCAGCCCTGAGCGGTCATTCTTAAGGCGTCCTCAGTATGCCTCTCGCGATCGCATCGAAAGCGACAATAGGTTCGTTTCAAACCCGTCGTCAGCAAAATGGCTTTGTGCAAGCCGTCATCGCACGCCGAAAGATCTCCGACGGGTCCGCCTTCGCACCAGATCAAGCCAATGCCGAACGCATGGCGGCGCAACGCACCCTGCATCATCGCGATAATCTCGCCTTCTTCATTGAAAGCGGCCCAACGGCATGGTTCCCAATCCAAACCGCGCCTATATTCGCCCCAGGCATAAGTCTGAAACGGTGAATAATCACCGAACCGCACGAGGGCTTGATCCCAGCATCGGCGCGCCTCTTCATCCGACAACATTTCCCATCTGGCCATGAAAGTAAACTCCTCTACATTACGCGGCGAACTCGAGGTTCTGACTCAAAGGCGCCGCTTTCTTATTTCTCAAAACCTGCCCGTACATTTCATGCATCTTGTCAGCAACCCGGTCCCATGAGTAATGCTGCATCACTCGCCTCCTGCCGGTGCGTGTCAACTCTTCCCGCAGCGCGCAATCCAACAACAGTCGCCGCAAGGCTGCGGCGAGCGCCGCTGAGTTACCTTCGGGAAAGATCAGTCCCGCATCGTCGATGACTTCAGGGATGGCTCCGCAGGTCGAACCGATTACAGGTAATCCGCTGGCCATTGCTTCAACCAGAACTCTGCCGAACTGTTCGCGTATGCGGTCCGTCGTCTGCGTCGGCACTACCAGCATGTCCATCTGTTGATAGAGATCGGGGACTCGGTCGTAACTGATCGCGCCGGTGAAATGAGCACGATTCAACAGGCCCCGTGACGCCAGCGTGGTTTCAAAGCTTTTGCGCTCAGGCCCGTCCCCGACGAGGAGGACCTTCCACTTTTCAGCTCCAAGTTGCGCGAGCGCGTCGGCCAGAATATTTAACCCCTTACCTGGTAGCATGCGTCCAACGAAACCAATCGTTGGGGTGTCGTTTGATTCGCTGTTGAAGACACGTCGCTGATAAAAGGCCTCAGTGTCGACGCCGAACGGAACGATCGCGACCGGCTTTTGGAAACCCTTGGCGCGTAGAAGGTCGCGCACAGTTTCGCTGCAAACATGCGCCGCAGCGACGCGTCTTAGCGCGCGCCGTTCCAGCCAACTGAACGGTGGCGGATAACGATGGAAGATGTTCTGGCAAGTTTGCAGTACCACCACCGCTTGCGGCGCATACCAACTACAAAGGGTCAACACCTCGGCACAAGCAACGCTGTATGGCTCGTGATTGAGATCAATTAGATGCGGCCGATGCCGGCGCAGCGCAGCCACAATTGGTCCCGGTTCGTAAGCAAACAATTGAATGTGCTTTGAAAAGCGCGGTCGCGCCTTTATCACGGGAAACAAATCGTCATCGACTGCGTCGACCTCAACCTCAGCCTCGCGCCAACGGTTAGTCGTCACCACCTCTAAGTCGACGTCGGTATATCCACGCGCCAGCGCCCGTTCCCGCTCTCGCAGAGCGGGGGTCAAGCTGGCATGAGCTATGCGCAGTATTCTCATGCGGCCTCCTGAGATTTTGATTTGAAGGGGTCTTGCCATTTCTTCTCGCTGGGATTAACGGCGTTTAGAGTACCGACTTTAGTCGGGCTTTCTCCTGATCATCTAAAAACCCGACTGAAGTCGGTACTCTAAACAGGCGTTGCTCGCGTCGCTCTTGAAATCGATGCCATTTTGCTTCCGTCAGCGCGTACACGCCGGAACTCTTCGCGATGAATCGCAGCCGGTTGTCCTGCCGGCCCAGGGGAACCCGCCAGCGCGAATGCGAGTCGTTAGTTCCTTTCCATACCGACCATGAAGCGCGGTAACCGCACTGCGCACTTAGCCGTTCCAGGGCGCCATCGCACTCACCGAAAGGCCACGCCAGCAGATCGACCGTCTTATGGACGATGTCTTCCAACACTCGTCGTGACTCTAACAACTCGAAACGCGCTTCGTCTGGTGTGAGACGATTGAAATGACGATGCCAAAGGCCGTGCGAACCAATCGTGACCAGCGGATGCCGGGATATCTCGTGCAGCTCTTCTTCAGAGAGATAACCATCGCGATCCAAGAAGCCAGCCACCACGAAAAGCGTCATCGGCAACAAATATTTTTCCAGAATTGGCAGCGCCACCGTCAGGTTGTCGCGATATCCATCGTCAAAGGTGATCGCAACCAGATGCTCGCTTTCTTCTCTGTTCAGCGTCTCGACCAGTGGCACAACGCGGCGGCGACGCGAAAGCCAACGAAGTTGCTGCTCGAAGCGCTCCGGCGAAATCATCTCGTCGCAAGGTGTCGCCTCATGCGGCTCGCTGATCGTGTGATAGACAAGAATTGAATGCATGTTAGAAGACTTTAGTTGCCGTTTACTTTCTCCAGCCAGCACTCCCGCCAAAACAAGAGCGACTGGCGCGGACACATGCGATGACAGATGCCGTCGCAGGTGGCCCCTTCAAGCAAGACAGTGTCCTTAATCTCGCGTTGACGCGAAGTCCCTTCGAGGATGATCTTATCGACTCTGTTTTGCACCCGCATCTCGCGTCCACAAAACTCAGCCATTGCCGGCGTGAACAAAAGACGTTGATGTTTTCCGTCGGCATCGAGAGTCTGCTTAATCTGCGGCAGCGATTTCACTCTTACTCGATCACCCGGCTGGAGACTCAGCGATACGCTCGTACCGTTTTGAGTTCCCGGACCCGCAACAAACCCCCAACTTCGGAATCCTCCCAGGTGCGCGATCTTGTTGTAGACAGCAATGGACAGGCTCTTCGCCCATTGAAGAAACGAAACTCGATTCCGGGTAAGGTCCCACAGGTACTGTTTCGGCTGCCAAAAGGGCAACGGAGACGACGCGTTTAGGATTTCACTCGACTGGCAAAAGAACTGTCCGTCACGACTGGCCAGGGCAACCAGATCTGACGCGGTCATTTGGAGTGCGCCGGCAGAGCGGAGCGGCGACGCCGCTTTGGATTCTTCCGCGGCATTACTTCGAAAGCGCCGTCGCCGCTCCGCTCTACCGGCGCATTCCAAATTTTTACCAACCGGCTTCAGCCACGCCTGTTTCCAAAAAATCAAACAAGCCTTAGCGCAACCTCCGTGGCTCTTGCCGTCACAGCGCAAGTCTTCAAGAAACACCGTGTTCTCAAGTTTGCGCATCTCCCGATCATCGACGCAGGTCTTAAACGCCTGGCGCGAGACGCGAAACTGGCGGCCACTGAAGGAGAGCATCTCCGGCATGAACGGCAGGTTTTCCAGCGTGCCTTTCTCGTCGAGCGTCGAAAGAATTTCAGCCGACGAGCGCACTTCTACCAAATCGCCGGGAAAGAATCTGGCTGGCTCGTGATTGGTTGCAAACCGATGAAGCATCGTTCGTTGATTGATTAGCTCGCGCCGCGCGCGAGCACGATCGCGGGTATGGTGCGCAGCAGGATCGACGCGTCGAGTCCCAGTGACCAGTGATCGATGTATTCGAGGTCAAGTTGCATCCACTGTTCAAACGAGAGATTGCTGCGTCCCGATACCTGCCACAGACAAGTTAATCCGGGCTTCACGCTGAAACGGCGCTTTTGCCAGGCTTCTTCCATGCGCAACGCGTCGCGCACCGCCAGCGGCCGCGGGCCCACAATACTCATGTCACCCAACAGCACGTTAATGAGTTGCGGCAGTTCGTCGATGCTGGTCTTACGCAGCCATCGTCCAACTCGAGTGATCCGCGGGTCGTTGCGGATCTTGAAGATCGGGCCCGTCTTTTCGTTCAAGTGCTCGATGTCTTTCATCCGCGCTTCGGCGTCTATGCTCATCGTGCGGAACTTGATCATCCGAAAGCGGCGCTTGCTAAGCCCTACTCGTTCCTGAATAAAGAATATTGGCCCGTTCGAATCGAGTTTGATCGCAATCGCTACCAGCGCAAAGAGAGGCGCGCAAATTATCAAAAACACTGACGCGGCCGCGAGATCCATCAAGCGTTTTGCTTCGGTGCGCCAGCTAAACGGCGGCGTGCTGCGCAGAGACACGATGGGGATCCCGTCAAAGTCCAGCGGATGCAAGCTTGCAAGTTTTTGCGGAAAGAAGTCAGACAGCAGATGTGTCGTGATTCCCTGCTCTTCTAACAACGCGGCCGCTGACTCGATTTGGGTGTAATGCGATTTTATCGGTAAAGCGATCGCCACTTCGTCAATTACTTCGTTGGATATGATTCGCGGCAGGTCTTCAATCGTTCCCAGGCATGGCGGGCCCGCAACCTCGTCGCCCGAAAAGGCCGGATCGCTATCAACATAACCCAGCAATTTGTAGCCGAGATCGTGCCGGTGCTTCACTTGCGCGGCAAACCTTCGGCCGCGGGGTCCGGCGCCGATGATCACGAGCGCTTTCACGTTGTGTCCGTGGGCGCGCAAGCGGCGCAGATTGAGTCGGAGCGCCACGCGGCCCGCTGCCACGAGTACGAAGCCGGCCACGCCAAAACCGCCGACAGTCAGAAGATTTATCGTGGCCCACTTGCCCAATTGCGCCGCCACCAATAGAGCCAGAGAAGAAATCGCCACGGCGCGCGCGATCTCTCGCAACTCTCCGCGGAGCGAACTCAGACGGTGCGAAACGTATAGGCCCTGGGCCGCAAACGCCGCGTACCATGAAAGCAGCAGGATGAAACCAAGGATTGCGTTCGTAACCTTCACGCGCTCGGAGAGATAATCAATAACGAAAGTAGGGTTCTGTGATGGCGAATAACGATAGACAATCGTCAGGCCGAGCGATGCCGTCAGCAAACCAAGATCGCTTAGCTTCAGAAAAAAGTCGGTGATTGATCCGTGACGGGCAGTCATGCAGTCTTCGATAGTGGTGTTTAGCGCACCGACTTTAGTCGGGCTTTTGGTTTGCGATTGAGAGCCCGACTAAAGTCGGCACTCTAACGCAGTGATTAAAGTTTCGGCGCCATAAAGGCGGCGACGTTCGCCACCCGCATGAAGCGCTCGATCTTTGAAATCCTGTCGCGAGGAACGAAAACCATATCGCCGGGTTGCAGAGTCAGATCGTTCTCGAGGTCGCTGGTGCGCCTTATGGTCTTCAGGTTTAGCAGCTTGACTTCCGCGATGTCGGAATTGATTTTGCGAAATACGACAACTTGCGATGACTTCGCACTCTCTTTCATGCCACCGGCGAGCATGATTGCCTGAATGGCCGTGACTCGTTCGCGCATTTCGATCTTACCGGGTTGTGCGACTTCTCCAGCAACCACGAAATAGGGCTTTTGAAACTCTTTCAGAATTACGGTCGCAATCGGATCTTGTAGCCGCGTGCTCGCTTGTTTCAGGATCGCTTGCCGCGTCTGATCCACGGTCATACCCGCGACTTTCAGATCGCCGCCAACCTCCAGCGTGATGTACCCGTCGGGTTGGACGGTCACCGTCTGATTGAATTCAGGCGAATAGCGATATTGGATGTCGAGCACGTCACCGGGCTGCAGCCGATATCTGTCTTCGGTAACGGTGGTTAGTCGCGGCGGCCGCGGATCTTGGGCATGCGCAACGAACGCCACGCCAAGAATGAATATTGTTGCGAGTGAAAGTAGGCTATGTTTCATTTCAGTTCCTGGCCACGACAAATGGAAAATCTACAGTCTCCGATAAAGCCACTCCGGTACCGGATAACGGCGCTTATTCAATACGAAACCGAGAAAGTTGCCGCCGGCATTCTCGATGGTGCGTTGGGCGTTCAGGATTTCGTCGCGGCGGGACTGGCCGGCTTCAACGACAATCACGATACCGTCAACCATCGCTGCGAGCACTGCGGCCTCAGCAGAAGTTCCCAGCGATCGGCAGTCAATCAGAATGTTGTCAAAACTCACGCGCAAAGCATCGACAGAATCCAGACCGGTATCGATCGCTTCGCCTTCCTTCGCCACCCGCATCAGAAAGGACCTTTGTGGTAGTGCCTGCGTCTCATTTGTCTGCTTCTTCTTTTTCTTTGCCGGCAGCATCCAGAGGTTTTCAATATTCGTCGGATGACAGTTCCAGGGCATCTGCAAATAATCTTCGACGCCCAGACTTTGCAATCGCTCCGCGTCAATAACGAGCGTGCGTCGACCCGTATAGCGGGCCATCTCAACCGCGAACAGTTGCGTTACATGACTGACGCCTTCACCATGCGAAGCTGACGTGAAAGCAATGGCGGCTCCTTCGCGGAGTCGTTGCGATCCGGTCTGAAGGCTGGCCAGCAACAACTGCAAGTTGTGTTGCTTGTGGCCATTGGCGCGCCCATTCTCCGGCGGCATTTGCGCTTCGATGATTTGCTCTTCGACTTGCACCAATAATTTCCTTAGCTTTGTAATTCAGCGACTGGAATGCTTTTCAGTTCAAACTCATTAGGTTCGCGGCTGTGGCGGATGAGCATCTTCCGGCTATTTTCCGGTACGGTGGCGAGCACTGGTGCTCCTGTGAGTCCTTCGAGTTGGCGCGGCGTGTAGACGGCGTCGCTAAGCATCTCAGCAGAGAAAACGCTGCCCAAACTCAGAAACGCCGCCAGGACAATGCCCAGCATTAAATTCACCGGGCGATTGGGCGACGTTGGAATCTGTGACGCAGTTGCAGCTTCAGCTATCGATACGTTCGTGATTTTCTGCCGGTCGAGTTCGTCCGCGATCCGCGCTTCTTCCCGCTTCTTCGCATAGAGTTGGTAATTGTCTTCGGCCTGCTTCACTTCGCGCTGGAGGTCGTTATGTTTGCCGGTATCGCTCTCAAGCTTTTTCAAAGCGCCTTCGTATTGTTGCAACTGTCGTGACAGAGTATCGTGGCGCGCGCGGGCTCCGGTCTGATCCAACCTCGCGCGAGACAATTCGGTTTCCAGCATTTGTCGCAGGGGATTGAGGTCGGTAGCTTCTTCGACGGCAGTTTTTCCCTCGGCGCGGGTGAGCGCCTCACGCGTATTGCGAATCTGATCATCGATCTCGCGCACCAGCCGATCGTCGGGCCGAAACTTGGTGAGCAACTGCGTCCGGCGATTTTGCAGTTCGACGATCATCGTGTTCAGACGCTCGGCGGAATATTGATTTGGAAGTTGGCGGCTTTGAGTTACGACCCGCTTCGGCATGGCCGCCAGTTGCTGCTCGATTCGGGCAATGCGATCCGAAGCTTCCTTCAGCGCCGTTTCGCTTTCGAGCATCTTTGATTTCGCTTCGGCGGTTTTTTGCAGCGTCAAATCCTTTTGCTGGCTCAGCACCACCAGATTGTTGCTCTGTTGAAAATCCGTCAGCCGCTGTTCGGCCTGTCGTAATTGAGTTTCGTATTCGTCGGCTTTGTCTTTGAAGAAATCGGTAGCGCCCATTGGATGATTCAGCTTCAGATGCTTTTCCAGGTAGTGCTCATCCAGCTTCTGCAACACTGAGGCTGAGAGTTCGGGCGAATTTGACGCATAAGTGATTGAAATGACGTTGGCCTTGCGCGCCGGCGTAATGGTCAAATCCTTGCTCAGCCGATTTACGGCGCTTTCTTCGCGTAGTGTTTCCGGGGCCGAGCGGCCGAACAATCCGGTTTCAGCTTTCGCCAAGCCGCATTCTTTGACCACCTGTGTCAGGAGATCCTTGCTGGTCAACAACTCAATCTCGGAATTGATCTGATTCTCGCTAACTTCATTCTCGACAGTCGGCGGCGGCGCCCCGCCAGTTTGTTCCGCAGTGATGGCGACATCGACGCGCTGGTTCTTCACCAGGATTTTGGTGCGCGATTCGTATTTGTTGGGAAGCAGGAAAGTAACGATTGCCGTGCCGACAACCACGATGAGAAAAATGGAGAGCACCAGGGTCCGGCGACGGAACAAAGCTCCCGCTCCATCGCGTAGACTGATGGCATTAGCACCGATTCCCGTAGTCAGTTGCCGCCCCTTCATAAACTAACTTCCCGAGGGGGTTTAAAGGCTGAATTGTCTTGAAATTCCAAGGATTGGGGAGCTTGCGAGGGTATATCGAAACCGTCTGGGGCGACTTAATGAGGCTTTACCAGATTTCCGTTAGGTCCAATTCAAAGCCTGACAAGACATCTTCGCCGGAAATCTTCTGAGGATTTTCTAAAACTTCCACGGACTCATCAGCTCGGTAGATGTGAACTCGTCTCTCGAAAGGGTCAATCAGCCATCCGAGCCGCACGCCGTTTTCGATATATTCGCTCATTTTGTTCTGTAAGTTTTTCAGACTATCCGACTTTGAGCGCAGCTCGATAACGAAATCGGGAACGATTCGCGCAAAGCGCTCCTCACGTTCCTCTTCCGAGAGCGCGTAATACCTTTCTTTCAGAATCCAGAAAGCATCGGGCGCACGCTTGGCGCCGTTGGGTAATGTAAACATGCCGTTCGATTCGAAAGCGACTCCGGTATTGTCTTTTTCAGCCCAAGCACCGAGACGGACGTCTATTTTCGTGTTCTTCCGGCTGGTCTCCAAAAAAGTTGGCGGCATGACGATGAGGTTTCCTTCCTTATCCATCTCGAAGCGAAAATCTTGATTCCGTTGGCAAAACTCATAAAACTCTTTATCAGTCATCTTCAACGGACTAAAATCGAGAGTCAACAAAACTGAATCCTGCGTCGCCGCTACTGACATTTCTTTACACCTCGTAAGACATTCTAGCCTGATATTCGAGAAACGGTAAGACTCAAGCTATCTTGCTATCTCGATTGCGGGAAGACCTGCGGCGCGAAGCTGTTGATTGAGCGCCGGGATTTCCTGTGACTTGATAATTTCCCAATCGGCCTGCAGCGTGCGCGAATCTTTAATAACATCCGGCACGGCGCTCACCACTGGTTGGTTCGGCGCCACGTCGACACCTTCAATGATGTTGAAAAGCGCGCTGACTCTTCCAGTCGCTGACGCGATGTTCAGTCTGCCTCCAGCCGCGCCGAAGCCACCGCGTCCGCCGCCTCCCGCGCCTGTTAGCGCCTGAAGCTTTTCGCTTAACGCATCGAGTCGCGTCTTCGCGTCGCCGTCAGGAACGCGCGGGCGTAGATCGAGCAATCGTTTGCGGATCGTACCGGCGCTCTCTGATATCGAAGAGAGTATGAGCCATTCGTCGTAGAGTTCTTTCGATAATCTGAACTGTTCGGCCAAGTCTGCAGTCGACGTCTTGACGCGAGGATCCATCTGAACCATCAATGGCTGAGAATATTTCTTGCCATTGACGGTGAGCACCACCGTGTACTTGCCGGGCATCGCCCAGGGCGAAGTTGGGGCTGGCGCGGTGTTTCGATAAACGGCGGCAATCGGATATTCGGGCCGCACACCTGGCACAGGTGCGTAATGGAAGTCCCAGAGAAATCGATGCATGCCGGGTTGGCTTGCCAAGCCCTGAGGCGGCCTCAACCAGTACGCCGGGATGTTGAGTGTCGGATCGGGAGTCGGCAGCGGATCGGCGCTGGAATATCGGCGCACCAACTTACCTGTATCATCTATGATTTCCAGCGTCACCGGGCCCGATGTTGGCGACCCGATGTAGTAGTAAATCATCGCGCCATCAGGTGGATTTTCGCCGGCAGCAACATCGGGAGGAAGAGGCGTGTCGGAGTTCGTGTTCCAGCGAACGCGCAGCGCAGTCTGCGGACGAAAAACATGTGCCGGTGATTTTGCAATCGACGTCTGAAGTTGCCTCAGCGGCGTGATGTTATCCAGAATCCAGAAACCCCGCCCATGTGTTCCGACGCAAAGATCGTCCTCTTTGATGATTAGATCGCGAATCGATGTCGCCGGCATGTTCAGCCGCAGAGATTGCCAATGATCTCCATCGTCGAACGAAACGTAAACCGCGCGTTCAGTTCCCGCAAACAATAAACCCTTTCGCTCCGGATCCTCGCGCACCACATCGGTATTCTCGTTGGCAGGAATCCCGCTCGTAATTTCCGTCCAGGTACTGCCCGCATCGCGCGTGCGATATATATGCGGGCGCAGATCGTCGAGCCTGAGCGTATTGATGGCCGCGTACGCTGTGTTCTTGTCAAAGTGGCTGGCGTCAAGAATCGAAACCTTCTGCCACGGTTTCAATTGCTTTGGCGTCACCTCTGTCCAATGAGCGCCGCCGTCAGTCGTTCGATGAATCAACCCATCATCGGTGCCGGCCCAAATAAGATTGATGTCCAAGGGCGAGGGCGCAACTGCGTAGATCACGCCTCGTTGAGTAGGTTGTGCATTGGGTTGTGACCGAAACTTGCCTACCGTTTCAGGCACATCGAAAGTCTTGCGCGTGAGATCGGGACTAATCTGCTCCCAACTACGCCCGCCATCTTTCGTCTTCCACAGTGTGTTCGCGGCAAAGAACAGCACATGAGGATCTACGGGCGAGAAGACCACTGGCTCGGTGCGCACTACGCGAAAATCTGGGCCGCGAAGTGGTTTGGGCAAGATGTTCTGTGCTTGCGAGATGCGGCGATCGTAACGCGTTAGCTTGCCGCCGTAGACGATGTCCGGATCAAGCGGATCGGGGACTACATAACCGTATTCTTCGGCACTGACTGGATGCCATTCGCGGAAGGTGATCTCCCCGTCATTGCCGCGACTCGCCACACAGGCTGACCCGCTTTCCTGTTGGCCGCTGCACAAACGATAAGGAAACGCATTATCCGCGTTGACGTGATACATCTGGGCCGTTGGCTGGTTGTACCAACTGCTCCATGACTTGCCGCCATTGACTGTGATGATTGCGCCCTGATCGCTACCCAGCAGGAT
>Ga0137361_10000722_pt1 | contig 19077 bp, 27 predicted proteins | sample Mad1_80_16metaG_FD_104923 | JGI IMG/M metagenome (GOLD analysis project Ga0137361, IMG submission 104923) | Vadose zone soil microbial communities from Angelo Coast Range Reserve, California, USA - Mad1_80_16 metaG | ecosystem: Environmental > Terrestrial > Soil > Vadose zone | place: USA... | reverse complement strand
CGGCCGTCGCCCTTGGTGTCCTGCAGAGCGACGAGGAATCCACCGGCCGGAGGCGTGTCGTTGCCGTAATACCGGCCGCTCCATGTGTTGACGTAGACCACGCCGTTCGGCGCGACGACGAGGTGCCGCGCATGGCCGATATTGTCCGCGAACACCGTCGCGCAGAAGCCGGCGGGCAGCGTGATTCCGCCGTTATCGTCCGCGCAGACTTGCGTCGCGGTCGTCGGCCGTTCCTGGCGAGCCGCCAAGAACGATCCGGTTGCCAGCAGCACGCCGATGATGAGCCCCGCGTAGAGAGCGCGTCCAGACAGTGAGTCGGCGATACGCATTGTGTTCGTGCTCCTCCCAACAGTTTCCCTAGAGCGCGTTAGCTTCGACGGGCGCACCGCGCGGCGCGAGGCCGAGGCCCTCGGGTGCGGCGCCGGCGCGCTCGGCCACAGCGGCCGATTGGACGCTCGGCGCGGCGGCCACCGACGTCAGGTTCTGGCGGCGCGCGCACCATACGAGAAGAGTCGTAAGAATGAGCGTTGAGATAGTGGTCGTTCGGAGAAAAGTGCTCACGGACGGGTCATCCTTTCACAATCGCTGGCCGCGAGAAGTCGCTCCGCTCGTTGTGAGGAGCGGGCGCGGGCTCACGTCACCGGTCGCCTTCATTTCCGCAAGAACGCGATACGTCGGTTCGGAATCCCCGTGGTCCGGGTAGTCTGGAGCCGCGCCGGCCCCCGTCCGGATCGGGGCTCCCGGAGGGGCTGAGCGATCGCGGTGGGCACGCCGGGGCGCGCGGGACGGCGGCCCTGGCCACCTCGGGGCGCTGCGCGGCCGCAGGACGAAGGCTGGTCCCGGCGACGGCAGCGTGGCCAGACAGCGGTCTTGGGGGAAGACGAGCAGCCGGCCATCGAAGGAGTTCGCGGAGTTCGACGCGGCAGCCCGCGTAGGAGTGCCCGGCGGGGCCCCCGCGGGATCTGCACACAGCGCGGCCCGAGGCGGACGGTGTTGTCGCGGGCGACGCGGCGCGGGTAGCGACAGCTGAGGAAGCGGTCGAGATCCCGCGGCGGCCGCCGCCAGACGGCGGTCGGATCGGTGGGCAGGTGAAGCGTCGGTTGTAGTCGGCGAGGAAGGTCGGCAGGTAGGCATTGGCGGCCTCGAGGGTGGCAATGCGCCGCAGGCGCAGTTCGCTGACGAGACGGTCCTGCAGAGTCTGCCAGAGCCGCTCGACCCGGCCCTTGGCCTGGGGCGAATGGGCCTGGATGTAGCCGATGCCGAGCTCCTGGAGCAGGCGGCCGAGGTGGGTGGGATGTTGGGCGCCGTGCAGCTCTTCCTCGAGCGACCAGTGGCGGTCGTTGCGGACCAGGATATTGAGGCGGTCGCCGTAGATCGCGAGGGGCAAGCCGTACTCCCGGAAGACCTGGGCGAAGACGACGGCGTAGCCATGGAGACCCTCGGTCGGCCGGAAATGCGGCGCCAGGAGCTGCGAGGTGGCGTCATCGATGGCGCCCAGAAGGGTCATGGCGGGCCCGCGCGCCGCGAGCCACTCATACGGGCTGCCATGAACCTGCACCAGGCCGCCGGTAGCTTCCGGCGGGCGCCGGCTGCGGTGAAGCCGGGGCCGACGGCGCCGCCGGGTGGGCTGCGCCGCCGCGCGCGCACCGAGGCCCGGCTGATGGTCAGGTGGTGCTCCTCCTACAACTTCTCGGTGAGGTGGACATCGTTGAGGCCGGGGTAGGCCGTGATGATGAGGGCGCTGATACGCTGCCGCAGGTCCTCGTCGAGGCGCCGCGGGGACGGCCGCCCGCGGCCGCGATGCAGCAAACCCGCGGCCCGTCGCGGGCGAAGCGCTTCTTGAGGCGGTGGAATTGTCGAACCGAGAGGTGCAAGGCCGTGGCGCCCTGCTGATTGGTGATCCGGCGCGTAGACCAGGCCCGCCCGGGGCGCTTCCTTCCTGCTCATCGTGAATGTCTCCATGGGGCGACAGTTTCACGGAACAGTTAGACATGACGGTTTCATAGACCATAAGCAGTGTCTCGCACGCCCCTGTCTCGCACGCCCCTTGACCGTCCGTTCCTTCCGGACTAGCCTGTGGCGCAAACATCTCGCCCAGGCTTCCTCAACGAACTTCCTCTGTGGGAGGAGGATTCCATGTCCAAGGAATGGTTCTATGGCGCGGCCGGATGGCTCATCGTCCTCGTGTTCCTTGTCGGCTTGGAGCCGGCAATCGGTCAAGCCCCGCCGACCGAGAACAAAGGGCTGACGGTCGGCTCAACGGCCACAATCGATCTCGGCCCTGAGATCGGCGTGCAAGGGCGGACGCTCAGACTGCGCCTACTGACTATCGCTCCAGGAGGCGTCCTGGCACTGCACAGCCACAAAGACCGTCCGGCAGTGGCATACATCATCCAGGGCACCCTGACCGAGCATCGAGAGGGCGGATGGGTCAAGGAACATCATGCGGGAGAGAGCTGGCCGGTGGGAACGGACGTGACGCACTGGGAGGAGAATACAGGCTCCGAGCCCCTCGTGGCCGTGGCCGCCGACGTCCCGAAGTCAGGCATGTAGCCTCCGCCGTTCTGCCGTAGCGACGGACAGCGGCCGGGCTCCGTGCAACTGACCGGCGGCTTCTGAGAGATACAAGATGGCGGGTATCGAGGACAAGGTCTGCGTCGTGACCGGCGCCACCTCGGGGATCGGGCTGAAGCGCTCGACGAGATTCAGCCACCAGGCCCCGGCTGCGGGTGAAGTGGAAATGAAATTGCGGATGCTCGACCATCCACGTCTTCACGGTCGGATGCACCGGCATGCCGATGCCGATCGCCACGAAGATGATGTGGAACGCGAGTGACACGGCCATCTCGGAGCGCGAGAACAGGAAGGCAGTCATTGGTCATCCAGCCGCCCTGTCGGCCCTGTGCGTTCTTAACAACAACCCCCGCCCGCCTATCACGGCCGCACTTACGCACGGTCGGCAACACCGTGAGCAGGGTGTTTTTTCAGAACGACGAGCGAGACGACAAGGGCCACGATCATCACCGTCAGCAGTCCCAGCTCGAGCGTCGCCCCCTGGAACACCCCCTCGTTCTTTTCGAGGAGTCGGGCAAACTCGGCGGTGAGCACTAGCACGCGACGGATCGCGGCGATCAACCCGACGATCAGGAACGGCTCCGGCACGAGCGCGTGCTCGCGGAAGGAGACCTGTACAGTGTAGAGAAGCTCGACGATCATCAGGATCAGCAGAATCCGGTCGAGCAGCTCCACGGCATGGTCGGGCAGCGTGCCCCCCAGCAGCGCCTGCACGAAGGCCACGGCCACGGCGACGAGCATCACGAGCGCGATCGCTGCCAGGAGCATTCCCAGACCCACGTAGACCGCGTCCTCGACCCTGATGAAGCCTCGCGTGATCGATTCGCGCCAGGCCTGCGCATCCAGCCGGGGCCGTGCGTCGCTCATACAACTCGCGTCAATGAATGCTGACCCCGTGAACCCAGATTCCGTCGGCTGTGACGCACTCACACGGCGCGCCCGGCACGATCGTAAACGGGATGAGACAGATCCCGTACTCGGTGCGACACACGCGGATCAGTGGACCCGGGTAATCGAAGGGGAGGAGCTCGTAGAACGGGGGGGCCGCAACTTCGGCCGCGAGCGCAGCCGAGATCACGCCCAGGATGAACGCCGCCAGCACTACTACGTATGCGCTCCTCATCTTCATGTCCCTTGTGAGGGCCACGCAGGCAAGGTTACGGCTTGTCCCCCTTCTTTTCCGCAAGAACGCGAAATGCGGGCGTCATCCTCGCGCTGCTGATCGTCGGGCTGCCGGCGGTCGTTCAGGCCGGGTCGGCCCGGGCTGCACTCAAGGACGAAGGGGTTCGGTACCCGCCACGCTGGGGAGCCTGACGGGCGCCAAACTCAGTCAACCGGCCGTTTTGCCGCCATCGGCGGTAAGGACGTGGCCGGTCACGAAGGAAGCTCTGTCGGAAGCGAGGAAGACCACAGCGCGGGCGATTTCTTCCGGCGCGCCGACGCGGCCGAGCGGCACTCTCGACGCCAGGGTCGCCTTCGCCTCCGCGGTCCCGGTGAAGCGGTTCAGCATGCCGGTCTCGATCGGACCAGGAGCAACGGCGTTGACGCGCACACCGGATGCGGCGGCTTCGAGCGCCGCGGATTTCGTCATGCCTTCGACCGCGTGCTTGCTGGCCGCGTAGACCGATGCGCCGGCCGCTCCTTGATGACCATAGGTCGAGGAGATGTTGACGATACTGCCACTACCCTGAGCCTGCATCACACGGAGCTCGTGCTTCATGCTCAGCAGCGTGCCGAGCACATTGGTGTCAAAGGTGGCGGCATAGCTCTCGGGCGTTTGCTCCAGGACCAGGCCAGGCTGGCCTTCGCTGCCAGCGTTGTTGACGGCTGCGTCGACCCGGCCGTAGCGGGCGACGGTCTGGTCGACCAGTTCGCGGACCTCATCGTCATGACGAACGTCGGCCTTGATAAACTCGGCTTCGGCGCCGAGGCCACGAAGTTCGGCCTCAAGGGCTTTGCCTTCCACCTCCCTGCGGCCGGAGACCACGACCCGAGCGCCATCTCGCGCGAAGGCCAAGGCCGTAGCCCGGCCGATGCCCGTCAAAGCGCCGGTGATCAGAACAACGGGGACTCTCATGACAGTTCCTCCTTTAAAACAGCTTAGTTGCGCTGGTGGCGCGTACCTTCTCATTGTGCCTCAGATACGATACGCACCGTATCTTTTTATGGTAAGATACGCTCCGTCTCGTTTAGGATTCACGCGATTCACTGTTTTTTACAACTGCCACTGAACGGCAGGTAGAGCCGCGACGCGATGCGAGCAATGCGGCCGGGACGCCCAAGAAGCGAACGACTCCATCGGGCTATCTTAAAGACAGCCTTCAAATTAGTCCTTGAACTCGGATTCCGTGCGGTGAGTGTCGAATTGATCGCTGCAAAGGCAGGGGTTGGAAAGACGACCATCTACCGGCGCTGGCCAAACAAGGCGGCCGTGGTCATGGATGCGTTCACATTGATGGTCGGTTCGGGAAGTCTCTTCCCGAGGGCTGAAAGGGCCACGGACAGCATACGACTGCAGATGCGCGCCATGGCAAAATCGTTTAGGGGCGACGATGGTGTGTTAGTCAAGGCGCTGCTCGCGGAAGCTCAGTTCGATCCGGAATTGGCAAAGGCCTTCCGTGAAAGATGGACACTCCCGCGGCGCAAGCTGGCTCTTCCTGTCATCCGCGAAGCGATTCGCCAAGGGGGAATGCGGCCTGATATCGACCCTGAGGACACGATCGATCTCTTGTACGCACCCATTTACTACCGTTTGCAGATGGGCACGGGCCCTCTCTCCGACGTATACGTTGATGCAATTCTTGACCGCGCCATGAAGGGTCTTGGACGCATGTAGCCGCCTGTGACGGCACCAACCCAATCCTTCGTGCACAGAGACCTCTCGATGCCGATAACGCCCTTATGTCGCCCACCGTCCACGTGAGTCCAGAGCATCTCCATTGTGTCCGTCGCTCGTCCCGATGCTCGCCTGCGCAGTGCCTGGCGCGCGTCCCGTACCCGCCAATGCTGGTGAGCCGTCCGGAGATCGAACCCGGGACCCCCTGATTAAGAACGCGATCCCGTTTGGCGCTTTCAGCGTGAACCTGTCCTGCGCCGCAAGGGCCATGTTGCCCAAGACAGCGAGCAATACCACAATGATCCTATTGACCTTCTAAAATTGAACTCTCGGCAACCTCCTCGGAGGACGGCGCCTCCGCGGTCTGGCCGCTGCGCCGGCAGGCGTCTGACAGCTCAACGAGACAGACGCGCACCTGCCCCTGCCGGGCCAGCATCGAGAGAATCGAAGTGGCCGACGCCTCAGAGACGCCGATCCGGCAGCCAATCGCCGCGGGGCTCATGGGGCCGCCAGCCCTTAGGCAGTCAAGAATCTCACCGTCGATCTCGGCCCACCAGTCATCTGTCATTTGGCACCGGCCGCTCATCGGTTTGAGGGGTTCTCGAGACGAAGTGCAAAGCCCATGCCTTCTCTTCTGTGCTCGAAATATTGAGTCCTTATAGGTTCTCGGTGAAAGCAGTGCGCAAGGTCGAGGCATCTTCCGTCGGGTCTGCCTAGAGTTTCCGCGACCGTCCCGGGAGCGGCGCCTGTAGCGGGCCGGGTTGAACGTTCGCGACAGCTCAACACAAAGCGGGGGGAAGTGATGAGTGCTCGACCGGGCAAGTGACGCGAGGGATGACCGCCTGATCGGCAGATCCCGCGCTACTAGTGCAGACCACGGGTGCGGCAGTCTCCGTGCGAGCAAGCGACTGGGCGAACTCCGACGATTCGGGCGAGAACCAGAGATCCTAGCCGACCCACGACACTGGAGCATCGTACACGGGCAGCCTCAACCGATGGCGGCAAACCTGTCTGACCCCACGCGCGGGCGCTTGGTGTGCTGGCCGCGCTCGACGGCCCGCTCCAGGATGTGCCAGGCCTCGTCCCAGCTGATGCGCAGGATCCGGGTGGCGCCCGGAATATCGGTCTCCTTGAGGACGTCGATCCCGAGCCGCTCAAAGAGGGCGGTGAACCGGGCCCGCACCTCCGCCCACGGCAGGCGGGCTTGCCGGACGCCGTGGGTCGGGCACTCCACCCGCGGCGGCTGGGCGTGCAGGTAGGTCATGAACTGGCAACTGTCGAGATGCCGCCACACGCGTTCCTCCGAGTGGTCATAGAGCCCCAGCGGGGTCCCGCACTCGAGACACGGCCAGCGGACGTCCTCGGCGTGGCCCGCCCAGACGTCGACTCGTTGCCCCTGGACGTTCAATTCCACCGACCGGACGGTCCACGGCGCTTCGAGGCCCAGCAGATGACGGTAGAGTTCGACATCACGCATGGCGCCAGCCCTCCGGGAGAGATAGAGCTGGCGCCATCCTTACACTACCCGGCTACCCACGGGAAAGCCGGATGAACCCTCACTAAATTGTTCGCCGCGCCACCGTTCCCGTCATAAGCGTACTCTCGCCTGGATCGGCGCGCCGCCGAGGTGGACGTCGAGGTCATGAGTCCACAGCCTAGTCTAGTCAGCCAACATTCCACCGTCCACCGGGATCGATGCGCCGGTCATGTAAGAGGCGTGTGCCGAAGCGACAAAGGCGATAACGTGAGCGATCTCCTCCGGCGTCGCGAGACGTTTGATCGGCACGGTCGAGACGAGCGCGGCCTTATTCTCACCTGTATTGGTGAAGCGCGTGAGCATGCCCGTATCTGTCGTGCCCGGAGCCACCACGTTGACGCGGACACCGGTCCCAGCGACTTCCAGTGCGGCAGACTTTGTCAGCCCCTCCACCGCATGTTTGCTGGCTACATATACGGACGCCCCCGCAGCGCCGACACTTCCGTACGCCGAGGAGACATTCACGATACTTCCACTCCCTTGCGCGAGCATGACGCGCAGCTCATGCTTCATACTCAACAGGACACCTAAGACGTTCGTATCGAAGGTGGCCGCATAGCTCTCCGCGGTTTGCTCCGTTACGAGACCACGCAGCCCTTCGGTTCCGGCATTGTTGACTGCGATGTCCAGCCGTCCAAACTGCTTGATCGTCTGATCGATGAGATTGCGGACATTATCTTCGGACCGCACGTCTGCCCGGATGAATTCGGCCTTAGCTCCGAGAGCCCTTAGCTCCGCCGCCAGATTCTGTCCTTCCTTTTCGCGACGCCCGGACACAACAACGTGCGCCCCTTGTTGTGCAAATGTGACTGCGGTCGCTCGACCAATACCTGTGAGTGCACCTGTGATGAGAGCAACGGATTCTGCCATTTCTGTTAGTCCTCCTTGCCTGGTATAATATGGACGTACGTATACTGAGATGCCGGTCTCGGCATCGTCGATTCAAGCGGACAGCGGTCCGGTCAGCGCCGTTTTGGGCGAGGGATTATCGAAAGTTGGATCGCCTCGAGTGCAGGGAGTGCGGTAAATTGCCGAGCAGCAGGGCGAGCAATGCCTAAGCCATCCAACCGCGAAATAATTTTAACCGAAGGGCTGCGCGTCGTGCTGGAACGCGGATTTTGCGGCGCGAGCGTCCGCGACGTTGTTCACGCCGCAGGAGTTCCGCAGGGATCATTCACCAATCACTTCGCGTCGAAAGAAGCCTTTGGTCTGGAGATCCTCGGCCTCTACTTCGCCCAAGTAGGTGACGGCATCCGGAAGACACTTCGCAACGATGCACTGCCGCCGCTCGATCGGCTTCGGGCATGGGTGGACCTCCAGATCCGCTTTCTCAAGAAGGCGGAGATGCGGAACGGCTGTCTGATTGGCAACTTCAGTATTGAGGCCGCCGACCATAGCGAAGCGATCCGCCGGCGACTCGTGGAGATATTCGATGAGATCCAGGAGTCGGTTGCCCACTGCTTAAGGGCGGCCGTGAAGGCGCGTGAGCTCCGACGGGCCACGAACTGCGACGAACTGGCGAGTTTTCTGTACTCATCCCTTCAGGGCGCCATCCTGCAAGCCAAGGCGGAGCGTAGCGCGATTCCTCTCGAACGATTCAAGAAGGTCCTCTTCTCTGCGGTCCTACGGTAGGGGCCTCGGCGCCGTCGGCGCCATTTTTCGCGTCAGCGGTTGAACTCAAGATACGTACGTAAGTATTATCCAGGGCCACAGAGCGGGACCCTCCGAGGGCTCAGCAGGTCGTGGCGTTCGGCGCTCGTGAGCGGGGCCAGTCCGAGGTCATCAATAACGACGAGGTCGATCTTGCGCTGCAGCGCTCTTGTCCAACTGCTACCAAACCATCCCGAACCACGCTGCTCCATCCCGCGCGGCGTTAACACGGCTTCGGATCGCGTTGGGCATTTGAACCCGGTCATCACGTTTCCGCCATGGTTCTCAATGGGTTCGGAATCGGCTGTCCCGATAAAGTCGGAGCAGACTGAAGCACGTGCCAGGACCAGGACGTGCGGCGCCGCATCGGCGGCCGGACCGTGAGCGTCCGATCACACCGAAGCTGCGCTTCAGTCAGGACGCGTTGCGCGAGGGGAAGGGTGATCAGGGAGTGAGAGGCCGAACGTGCTCGAGCACCTCCGGCCCCGGGCGCCCCTGATCGACCACCCGCCAGCCCACGAGATCGGGTCTCTGGCCGAACAGAACGATGACGGCCCCGTTGCGGGGTGGCGCCGGCTGCAAGCCGCCGTCGACTCGCCATCCGCCGGCCCCACCGGGCATCAACGCGGCTGATCGAGCCCGAAGGCCAGCCGCGCCAGCGTCACGGAGTCGCCTAGCTTCGTCTCGGCAAGCAGGATAGGTCTCGATGCCGCCGAGCAACACGGCTTCCTCAAGGGCAGGTCGCGCGCTGGCCTGTACTGTGTCGTCAAGCACTTCGATCGCCCAGATCGCGCGCTGGACGCCAATGAGCTCTTCAGGCGCCGTGATCTCCTCGTGGCGGAGTAGCTCCGCCCAGGCTCCATCGGGCGTGTCGGCGAGATAGTGCGCTGGGCCCTCGCCCGGACCGTGCCAGCGCGCCTCCGGCTGGTCCGCCGTTTCCCAGATGAACGGCAGACCTGTCGGCGCGTGGCGATAGAGAATCACGTCGCGGGCGAACTGCTCAGCGCGGCTGCGAGAGCGCGCACGTTTTGCGGGCCCGCGTCATCGGGCTTCCAATGTCCGACCAGGAGCTGGGCTGGTCTTCGACCGTCGAGTTGGGTGCGCTTCCGCTCGAACCACTGCCGGATTCCAATCTCGTTGTAGGCGCCGGCGAGTTCCCCGACGATCAAGGCCAGCCAGTGGAGTCGAGCAGCCACGTCGTCCGGCGTCTCTCGAGTTGTCGCGGCATAGCGGCGGACGCTCGCCGGGGAGATCCCGAGCAGTCGGGCGAGCATCTCGCGATCAAGAGCGCGGAGCAACCGTGACCACTCGGTCGAGGGCGCAGGCGAGGCTTCGAGGGCGTCGTTCAACTGGTCAAGACACCGCTCAAGGAGGGCCGGCTCCTTCGTCACCGCAGTCAGTGTCGGTACTATGGCTCCGCCGATTCCCGCCTTTCGAAGGCGAGCGGCCAACCAGCCGAAGATCGTCGCATCGAGTATGAGTCCTTGGTCGCGTTCTTCGAGCAGGCCCATCGCGTCGGCGCGAGCAAGGGCGACCGTACCCTTGAAGGCCAGTCGCGGGGTGGTGAAAGGTTCTCCAACGGACCTAATTCGGAGCATCTGATGTGACCACATCATATCCGAATCGGTTCCGCCCTGCAAACGCGGACAGGCCACGGCGGTTCCTGGGCCTCGCACGGGAAGGCTCTTATCTCTCAGGGCCCGCTTGAGCGGCGAAGCTGCTCTGGCGGTCGCTTGCCGTACACTCTCGGGTTCACGAGTCGTAGGGCACGGAGATCTCCGCGCGTGGAACGGATACGGATCGCGGGAAAGCGCCCCCCATCTGAACGGCTCGAGGCGCGAGTGGGTAAGGAGCAGTGCGCACACACGATTCCCTCGGCCTCAGCGAGGGCGACTGTCAGACCTTCGTGTCAGTCCTCCTCGCTCCCCCTACCGGCGCGACCAGGGCGGGCGCCGGCTGCTCCTCCGCCCCCGAGACCTTCGCCAGCCGCCGGCGATGGCTCTCCACGTCGGCGAAACGAGCGTCCAGAAAGGTTTGGATCAGGTCCCAGGCGACCGCATGCCCAACGACGCGAGCGCCAAGGCACAGGACGTTCATGTCGTCGTCCTCGACGCCCTTGCGCGCGGCCCAATCGTCGGAGCAGAGGGCGGCACGCGCCCCGCGCACCTTGTTGGCGGCGATGACCGCTCCCACGCCGCTCCCCGAGATCGCGATTCCCCGGTCAACAAGCCTTCGGCTCACGGCTCGCGCGAGAGGGAGGACGAAGTCGGGATAGTCGTCTCCGGGCGCGAAGGTCTCCGCCCCGAAGTCAACGACCTCGTAGCCTTCCTCTCGTAGAGACCTTGCGAGGCTCCGCTTGAGTTCGAAGCCTTCGTGATCTGCCGCGATTCCCACTGTCGTCATCTCTCGCCTCGGTTCCCGGGATCCTACGGGTCCGGCTTAGCCTTGTGTCGTCGTTCCACCCTGTGCAGGAGCCGTGCCGAATTTCGCGATCACAGCAGCGATCAGCAGAATCAGGAAATCATCGACTCCTAGCAGCAGGACCTGTTTCGCACGGCACACGCCGTCTTTGGATCCAAGCGGCTTGCGTAAAGATCTTCGGGCGCCGCGGCGCCCGAAGATCGCGGACGGGCCCGGGCGCACTCACGTCTGCGCCACGACGGAGCGTGCTCAGACTGCTCCCGTTGAGCGTGCGCGGGTCCGGACTCACCGCATCCTAGCGAAGGCTAAGAGCAACAAGACCCCTGCAGCCGCGCTCGGCATTAGCGGGATCCAGCTCTTCACTCGCCTGAAGCGGCTCGGGCTCGCGTCGCAGTGGCTGTACCGTTCGATACAGGTCGTTCAGAATTATGCGGTCGTCTGTGTAGAACGATCCGGCGGCGCCTCGCCTCGGGCGCTCTCGTCCCTCCTAATCTTCCGATTTCCGACGCTTCGCGCACGCAGACCGGGCAGGCCTGCCCTTTGCAATAGCTGTCTGTCGTGCACCGAAGCGAGGAGGTAACTCGGATGATGCGCAGCTGCCGGGGAGGGACGTTGGACCGTCGGATTTGCCTGCGACGCTGGGTGGGGGAATCGGGAAATCGGGCGCCGTTGGCGGAAGCCCTGGAGGGCCCGCTGACTCTCGCAGGCTCGATCCTCGACATACTCGCGTCGCTTCGCGACCGACCTCGGCCGATCGATCGGTACATCGACTACTTCGGCGGCGCTCCCCTGTCTACCCGGTGACCGGAGAAGGACGGGTCAGACATGGAGAATCCTGACCTACCACGGTCGCTCCATGCCGAGCCTCGGGTGGACGCCGGTAGAACCCCGGGCCTAACGCTCCGGCGTCCGGGAAAGTGGGCCACGACGTGCGTGCCGCCGGGAATGCCGGCCCTCGACGAGCTGGTGAACGTCAGCCATCAGACCCTGGTCGCGCCAGTTGAGGGCATGGACGAGACCGTGATGTTCGCTCATCATCAAGGACCACCTCGCCCAGGTGTCTCCGTTTGGCGTAAATAATTACGAGGGCGCGACCAACGTTGCCGGCCAAAACCAGCGGCCGCCGCCCGCTGCCGCAGTTTTATAGATACACGTCCACGAAGGCACTCAACAATTGGAGGGCATCATGAAATACGCAACGCTCGGCAATACAGGTCTCCTGGTTTCGAAACTCTGCTTCGGAACCATGACATTCGGGGACGGCAGAGGGATCTTCAAGGCCATCAGCTCCGTGGGCCAGGCTGAGGCTGATGAACTGATCAAGACTTCGATTGATGGCGGCATCAACTTCTTTGATACGGCTGACAATTACACGGAGGGCGAGAGCGAAAAGATTCTCGGACAATCCCTGAAGAACCTTAACATCGCGCGGAAGGATGTCGTGATCGCGACGAAGGTCTATAGCCGCGTCGGCCGTGGGCGGAATGACATCGGCGCTTCTCGCGGCCACATTATGGACGGTGTGGAGGCCAGTCTCCGCCGTTTGCAGACCGACCATATCGACCTGTACCAGATACATGGCAACGATTCCGTGACCCCTGTCGAAGAGACGCTCGGCGCTCTCGACACCTTGGTGCAGCAGGGAAAGGTCCGTTACATCGGCTGCTCCAACTGGCAGGCATGGAAGATTGCCAAGTCCCTCGGCATCTCGGAGTTCAAGAACCTGGCCCGATTCGGCACGCTTCAGGCTTATTACTCGATCGCCGGGCGCGATCTCGAACGGGAAATCGTTCCCCTGTTGGAATCCGAAAAGGTCGGCCTGCTCGTGTGGAGCCCGCTTGCCGGCGGGTTGCTTTCCGGCAAGTACAGCCGGACGGACCAGAAGCCCGCGGATTCGCGCCGCACTACCTACGACCATCCCATCGTGGACAAAGAGCGGACCTGGAAGATCCTCGAAGTGATGGCTCCGATCGCGAAGGCACATGAATGTAGTCCTGCACGTCTCTCGCTAGCATGGCTCTTGTCAAAGCCGGTGGTAACCTCGGTGATCATTGGCGCGAAACGCCTCGATCAGCTCCAGGACAATCTCGCGGCGGTTGAACTCACGCTCACTCAAGACGAGCTTTGGCAGTTAGATGAGGTCAGCGCGCTTCCCCCTGAGTATCCAGGGTGGGTGCTGCCATTCCAGGGGGCCGACCGTCTGGAGCCGGTTGATCGCTGGGAGCGTTTTCGCGAGGCGAGAAAGTCGCATTGATCCTGCAAATCTCCTCCCGACTGCCGGCAGTCTCAGAAGTCCTTGTAGTTCGTGGTAAGCCGTCCGGGGATCGAACCCGGGACCCCCTGCGAGCGTGCGAATGGCTCTATCGAGCTCCCCTCTGCGCAGGTAGAGAGAGCCGACACCCCAATCGGCCAGGATCTGGCTGTATGGGTGCCTGACCGCTTCGGCGATCCTGATCCCCTCTTCGCCGCAGGCAATCCCGTGGGAGAACTGTCCCAGCTCGGCGAGGGACCAGGCAAGCTGGGCTCGGGCAATCACTGCCGGAAGACCTGCCAGACCGAAGCGCTCGCGGGTCAGATCTTCGTGAAGAGCCTCGACGTTCCTGTGGAACTCCACTGCCCGTCGATAGTCACCGAGGTAAAAGTCGGCAATGCCGACGTAGGTGTTCGCCACGATCCCCGCACTCTCGGCAGAATTGTGCCCCTTCACGGTTCTCCGCTTGACACCGGGGACACTTCATGCCGGACCTCTAACCAGACGGGTCAGTTCACTGCAGCTGCGAGGAGTGGGCCGAGCTTAGCTGGAGGCTCTCGGGGGATCAAGGATCGCCGATCCGCCCACTATCCCTTCAGCTCCTTCTTGAGCTCATTGAGGAAGCGCCAGTCGGTGCCCTCGGCGATGATCTTTTGAGGGCTGCTCTTGATCAGGCCGACGTCGCGCAGTCGTAGCGCGTAGAAGCGCACCGAGTCCTCGGGATCGTACTCGCGCCACTTGCCGTACGGGATCTCCTTGAGACCCTGCAGGGCATAGTCGTAGCGCGAGGTCCGACCTCTTTCCACCATGGACCGGACGATTCGTTCTGGTTTGAGGGCGCACACGTTAGCGGACTTGAGAATGGCTCGCAGCGCGCGTGGTCGCCACCGGGTGCTTGAGGACGAACTCCTTGGTGCTCGCCACCAGGCAGCAGAAGTACTGGGACCAGGGCTTGTCGGTCGTCGTGTTGACCAAGACGTGACCGATCTTCTTCGCTCGCATTTCCAGCGCGTCCGGCGGGCCCACGAAGAAGGCGTCGATCTTTCCCGCGGCGAGGAGTCGCGCCGCCTCCCAAGAATCTGCGGGAATCGGAAGCAGCACCCAGTTGATGTCCTTCTGTGGATCGAGGCCTACGTGCGCCGCGAACATGGAGATGAAGACATGGTCGTCGCCCACCCCCTCGTACAAAGCGACATTCTTGCCCTTCAGCTCACGAGTGGATCTGACTCGATCACTTCCGACTAGCTCGACGCAGCCGATGTGGCTCCCGGCCAGAACGGCGAGCGGCGCTCCCGCCTCGATCGCGAGAACGTCCTTGGGGCCGAACGACAGGCAGACGTCGACCTGGCCCGAGAGGAGAACCTCGGGGGGCCAGGCCTTGGTCTCACTGGGCCACTTGACGTACCGCACGTCCGTGAATCCCTCGCTGTAGAGCAGCTCTTGCGCGACGTATAGTGGCGCTACACAGCTTGGGAAGGGGCTTTCGAACAGCCTGAGCCTCGTCGTCTCGGGCGGCGGGTCCGCGTCGGCCCGGCCTGGTCGGAGGCCAACGAGTCCAGCGGCGCCTGCGAGGGCCATACGACCGAGGAATTCGCGGCGGTCCCATTGGTCGACCGACTTGTTCATTCGAGTCCTCCCTCAGGGACGAGTGGCCTGAGTGTGACACGAGTGAGAGGCAGAGCGGCGGTCTATTCTCGGTTCGAGTGGACTGCCGACCCTTATGCGTGGCCTGCGCGGACGCCATGCAACCCGTGGAGTTCCAGTTGTGGGGTTGGTACGGACCTCCGGAGCGGAGCGGCTACATCACCGCCGCCCTTCCCAGCGAGGAGGGCGGCGATGGCTGAGAGATGCAGCCGCTGTGGCGCCGCGGGCCGGGAAGCATCGGTGGTGCCGTGAGTGTCCGCGCGCAGCCGGGAACAAGCGGGCTGGCTTGAGGTGCAGGAACGGCTCGAGGGCTAACTGCCTGCTCCTGATCCTCGCGCCGGAGCGCACGTTTTCGGGCTGTAGGCGCCCCCGGCGCCTTCCGCGTTATGTTGGTAAGAGGAGGAGGACGACGAAGAGATGATGTCCCTGCGTGTGATCGAGTTCCAGGGCCTGGGGATGAAGAAGCTCGTGCTGGCGCTTGCCTTTATCGCTGTGGCGGGGTGCGGGCGCGTGGAGGGCACGGTCTACCTGGCGAACGGCCGCGGGGAGGCGACCCGTCAAGTCGGCGCAAAGGTGGTCCTGGTGCGGGCTGACTTCAGGGCAGCGTTCGACCGGGGGATCCTGGAGTTCGCCGCACGGCGCGCTCCGCTCGAGGCGGAGTACAAGGCGCTGGACAGCAGGCCGGAACCGACGACCTTCGACGAGTGGAAGGCGACCAGGGCGCAGATGGCGGAGAGACTCGACCAGCAAGCGGCCGAGTTTGAGGCGTGGGCGATGAAACTCATCGAGTGGGCCAAGGTCGATGAAACGATCACCGGGCCCGATGGACATTACGAACTTCACGGTCACGGGCAGGACGTGGTGGCGCTAAAGATGACGCAGCAGTCGATCGGAGACGTTCACTTCGAGAGCCTCTACTTCTGGGCGAACCAGGTGGTCGGCAAGAAGGTGGATCTCGGGCTCGCCGTTCCTCTGCGGACCCTCGGGGTCGCTGTTCCCCTACGGACCCTGCTGGATGGGGCGGCGAAATGACCTTCTGTCTGATCTTGCCGACGTAGACCCCACCGTTTCCCAAGAGCACGGGAAGAACTGCAGTGGATCGCCTGCCGGAGCATCCGGCGGCGCGGGTGCCTGTCGAGCGCAGGCCGGAGATGGACGCTGGCCGGGCCGAACGGACCTCGCTCAAGGGCCCCCGGGCGCATGGGCCGAACTGCTCTTGCCGCGGGTGTGCGACGCTGGCCGGAGTGGGGCGAAGGGGCGAAGCCCGCCATTTCCTCCGCCCCGGCCCCTGAATGCCGCCGAGTGAGTTGGGCAGACTCGCCTCACCTTGCCAGGTCGAAGGTGAAGATGCTCCCGTTATCAGCCTGGGTGCCATCGTCGTTGAAGACTATTTCCCCATTCACCTGGATCGGGGTGTGTGGAGAGGAAGGCGGTGGGATGAGGTCGGAGGCGCCCGTGAAGACTTGGACTGGGGGAGAGTTGCTTGAGAGCCTGGCCGCACGACGGCGCGGTAGGGGCAGCCCGTGGTGCCCACGCCCGTCACGTCGATGAGGTTGGCGTGGGCCTCGATCGTGCCGGTCGGCCCGGGGGTGACCTGGGTCAGCACATGGATCAGGCCGGACAGGGTCACGAAATCGCTGGGGGTGGAGAAGCAACGACAGGGATTGTTGGGGATGTAAGTGTGCCCGCCGGTAATCGCGTACATCCGGCTCGTGGTGACTTGGTGCTGCGCCTGAACCGGTGCGGCAACAGCGAGAGAAGCGGCAGAGTCAGGAGGATGAGGCGCCCCAGATGGAAGGGGCGCTGGTGGTTCATTGCTTTGGACTCCTTTCATGGGCCGGACTGTTCGGGTGTGACACCGTGGCGGACACGCTCCCCGTCGAGAGGGAACCCGGGAGGCCCGTGGTGGGCGGCTCAGGCGCGCTCCAGGAGATCAGGGTTCCTCCCGGTCGCGTGCTCAAACGCGTTCTCGGCGCGGCGGTGTTCAGGGCGAGAGGCATCCCGAAGGTGTCCTGCCCACGACAGTATGCCTCGCCTGGAGCTGACACGACCGCGTCCCGGGCGGCCGGGGCTCAGGGCCGGAGTCACTAGAATCAGGCGGTTGGCCGGTAGCCAGCCATGGCACGCTCTCTGCCCTTCAGCACCGCGGCCGGTCATGTCAGCGGTCGACCATCAAGGAGGGGTACATGAGAACTCGAGCAGGCTGGGGGCGACTCGCCGCCGTCCTGAGCGGACTCCTTCTCGTTTCGTCACCAGCCAACGCGGCCGGCATCGGGCCCGTCGAGGGCGGAGTCCTTCCCGGGCCGCTGCCGCTCTTTCCTTCGGACAACTGGTGGAACGTCGACGTCAGCGGCGCACCGGTGGATCCTGGCTCCGCGGCCTTTATCAGCGTCATCAACAACGGCGGCACGGGCCGGCTCCATCCCGATTTTGGCGGCGAGGTCGTACCGGGGAGCTCACAGGTCTACGGCATGCCGTACGTTGTCGTAGACGCCACACAGCCGAAGCTCACTGTGCGATTCATCGCGTACGGAGGGGAAAGCGACGGGGTCGGCGTGCCGTTCTATCCCGTGCCCGACGAGGCCATCACTCGGCCGCACTGGATCGAGGGCGGCGACCCCGGGAACGTCGACCTTCGCGGCGGCCAAGACCGACACCTGCTCATCGTCGACCGCGACAACAAACTGCTCTACGAGCTCTATCACGTGTACTACGACACGACGACCCGTCAGTGGGTCGCGGACAGCGGCGCCTTCTGGGACATGAATACCGACAATCGCCGGCCCGAGGGCTGGACGTCGGCCGATGCGGCCGGCCTCGCCATCCTGCCCGGGCTCGTGCGCTACGACGAGGTCTACGACCCTGGCGTGACTGAGATTCGGCACGCCTTCCGTGTCACCGTGCGCGCGACCAATGGGCACGTCTACCCGGCGTCACATAGCGCTGGCTCGACGTCGGGCGCGCTTCCGATGGGCGCGCGCCTTCGGCTCAGAGCCGGCAAGGATATCTCGGGCTTCACGCCGGAAGTACAAAAGATCTTCGGCGCCATGAAGCGCTACGGCCTAATCGTTGCAGACAACGGCTCAGATATGTACATCGGTGGCACCTTCGACGTGCGCTGGAACAACGACGTCCTAAACCCAGCCTTCGACGCGCTCACCGCCAGCGATTTCGAGGTCGTCCAGCTCGGCTGGACGCCCAGCCCGCCAGGGCCTCCTAGACTGCTCAGGGTTCACTGAGTCGATCCGCCACCGTACCGCGGGTGACGGTCTGGATGTTGCCACGACGCCCTCCGGCCGGCTCCTATTCCACGTGCTCGCGGCGATCGTCGAGTTCGAGCGGGACCTGATCCGCGAGCGGGTCGTCGCGGGGATCCGCCGCGCCCGGGCGCAGGGCCGATGCCTCGGCCGCCCCCGCCTCTGCCGCGTTGACCTCGCGGAGGCCCGCCGGCTCCGAGGCCGCGGGTGGTCCTACCGTCAGATCGCGAAGCAGCTCGGCGGGCACTTCGCCCGAGCTGGTCGTGATCGTTCGCGTCACCCCAGGCGTCGACGTCTCGTGCAAACGCGGGATAGCTTCGGCTCAGCGTGTCGAGGAGACTCACGGCGCGCGTCCATGCAGTGCGTCCCGGCGCCGGCGTGAACGGTTGCCCGGCTCGCGTGCTCCGGCAGAACGCGGGGCCGCCCGCCCCGCGGACGACCACGAGCAAGCCGCCGGCGCGCCGCAGCCAACGGTGGAGTCGTCCTCAATGCATCAAAACCCGCTTCGGAACCCTGCGAGATGTCGATGTTTCTCTCGGGCGTTTTCGGGGGGGCCTGTCGAAGGATACGGGGAGTCCCTGTCCGCGGCTTCTGGGGTTTGCAGCGCGTTGCTCCGGCGGGGATGCCATCAGGCAGCGCGAGCACGTATAGGCCGTCGAGTCGTCCGCGACGGGCGTGGGGGTCTCGGCGGGCGTCCCGCCGCAGCCGCGGCAGCGCAGCTCGTCCGGGACGTGGACAGCGTCGGGGGATCGTCGCCTCACAAGACGACCTCGAAGTGGAACTCGAGGCTAGTTTCGCCCCCGCCTGTCGGCGGATCGTTCGAGAGTGAAACTTGGCGCGTCGATGTGGTATGGAAGGGGCGGCGTGGCGCCGACAGTCATACCCCGTTACCGCATTGGAGCGTGCT
>Ga0137361_10000718_pt1 | contig 19103 bp, 14 predicted proteins | sample Mad1_80_16metaG_FD_104923 | JGI IMG/M metagenome (GOLD analysis project Ga0137361, IMG submission 104923) | Vadose zone soil microbial communities from Angelo Coast Range Reserve, California, USA - Mad1_80_16 metaG | ecosystem: Environmental > Terrestrial > Soil > Vadose zone | place: USA... | reverse complement strand
TGGGATCCAGGCTCGCTCCGCCCACAAGCGCGCCGTCCAGTTCTTCCTGCGCCATCAATCCCTGAATGTTGTCAGGCTTGACGCTGCCGCCATAGAGAATCCGGAGGGCAGAGGCATGATGTACGGAGAACTGTTCCCCCGCGCATCGCCGGAGAAACCGGTGAGCAGTCGCCGCAATTTCCGGGGTTGCCGTACGGCCCGTACCGATGGCCCAGACCGGCTCGTATGCAATCAGAATACGGGAGAACTCTTCGGGGGTCAACGCGCCCGGGCCACCCGTGAATTGCCGGAGGAGAACTTGCTCGGCCAGGCCGGAATCGCGGTCTTCCTGCATTTCACCCAAACAAACTATGGGAGTCAGGCCGGAATTGAGCGCGACCAGCGTCTTCTTGGCGACGTTGTCGTCCGTTTCACGGAAGAGCTGGCGGCGTTCGGAGTGGCCGATGATGACGTAGCGGCAGCCAGCCTCGGCGAGCATAGGGGCGGAAACTTCGCCCGTGAAGGCGCCTTCCTTGCTCCAGGAAAGATTCTGGCCGGAGACGGCAATCTGCGTGCCTTTGGCTGCTTCGGCGGCCGTAGAGATGGCGGTGAAAGGAGGCGCGACGATGATGTCGCAGTGCCTGGAGTTTGCGACTAATGGCGTGAAGGCCGAGAAAAATGCGCGAGTCTCCGCGATAGTCTTGAACATTTTCCAGTTGCCGGCGATTACGCGGCGTCGCATGACCAGGCCTCCAAGCTTAAGGCGGACAAGCAGGAATGCCTGCCCCACTCGAGCGAAAGAATCGATGTGTTCATTTGTTGGTGAGAGCTTCGACTCCGGGAAGTTTGCGTCCGGCGAGAAATTCCAGGGAAGCGCCGCCGCCGGTGGAGATGTGGGAAATTTTGTCCGCGAGGCCGGACTGATGAACGGCTGCGACGGAGTCGCCGCCTCCGACAATGGAAGTAGCGCCGGCGCTGGTGGCGGCTGCGACGGCCTTGGCGATCTCGAGCGTGCCTTTCGCGAACGCGGGCATTTCGAATACGCCCATGGGACCGTTCCAGACAATGGTTTTTGCAACGGCAATTTTCTGACGATAGGCTTCGATGGTTTTGGGACCGATGTCCAGGCCCATCCAGCCGTCGGGTGTGGCGGAGACGGAAACGGTCTGCGTCGCGGTGTCCGCTTTGAATTCCGCGCCGACGACGTGATCCACGGGAAGCAGCAGTGCGAATTTCTTCTTTTGGGCTTCTTCACGCAGACGCCGCGCGAGGTCCAGTTTGTCGTTTTCGACCAGCGACTTGCCGATGGGCTGGCCGTCGGCATTGAGGAAGGTGTACGCCATGCCGCCGCCAATGAGCATGGCGTCGGCAATTTTCATCAAGTTTTCGACGACTTCGATTTTGTCGCTGACTTTGGCCCCACCGAGAATCGCGACGAAGGGACGCGCGGGATTGGTCATGGCTTTGCCGAGGTAGGACAGCTCTTTTTCCATGAGCAGCCCCGCCGCCGCCTGCCGGACGAAGCGCGTGATGCCGACAACGGAAGCATGCGCGCGGTGAGCGGAGCCGAAGGCGTCGCAAACGAAGACGCCGTCGCACAGGGCGGCGAGCTGCTTCGAAAAGGCTTCGTCGTTTTTTTCTTCGTCGGGATGGAAGCGGACGTTTTCCAGCACGAGCACTTCCCCGTCGCGCAAGGCCTTGCTCTGGCCTTCGGCGCCTGGACCGACACAATCCAGAGCGAAGGCGATCGGCTTGCCGAGCAGCTCTTCCAATTTTTTGGCGGCGGGCCTGAGGGAATATTTTGGATCCGGGCCGCCTTTGGGCCGGCCGAGATGCGAAGCAAGCACGAGCCGGGCGCCCTTTTCAATGGCGAGCCGCAGTGTCGGCAGAGTTTCGCGGATGCGAGTGTCGTCGGTGACGACGGCGTCTTTCAAGGGAACGTTGAAATCCACGCGGATGAAAACGCGTTTGCCGCGGAGGTCGAGGTCGTTGATGGTGAGCTTGGTCATGATTCGAAACTCTGAGATCCGGAAAAATAAAGAGGACAGACTAAAGTCTGTCCCACATTTAGAATCTAGACGCCAGGAGTTTGATCAGGTCGCGGCAACGGCAGGAGTAGCCCCACTCGTTGTCGTACCAGGCTAAAACCTTGACGCAGCGGTCACCGACAACTTTGGTGTACTCGGCATCCACAATGGAGGAATTCGAATTGCCCTTGAAGTCGGCGGAGACGAGCTCTTCTTCTGTGTAGCTGAGGATGCCCTTCATCGGGCCGTTAGCGGCAGCTTTCAGGGCGGCATTGACGGACTCTTTCGTGGCGGGCTTGTCGACGAAAACGGTCAGGTCCACGACGCTGACATTGGGCGTGGGCACGCGCATGGCGTAGCCGTCGAGTTTGCCTTTCAGCTCGGGGATGACGAGGTGCAGCGCTTTCGCGGCGCCCGTGGAGCTGGGAATCATGTTGATGGCGGCGGCGCGAGCGCGGCGCAGATCCTTGTGCGGAAGGTCGAGGAGCTTTTGATCGTTGGTGTAGGAATGGATGGTGGTCATGGTGCCGCTATGGATTCCAAACGTTTCGTGGAGGACTTTGGCAACGGGTGCGAGACAGTTTGTGGTGCAGGAAGCGTTGGAAATGACGTGATGCTTCGCAGGATCGTACGTCTTGTCGTTCACGCCGAGGACAAAGGTGGCGTCCGGGCCATCGGCGGGCGCAGATATGATGACTTTTTTCACCGGTGCGCGAAGATGCTTCTTCGCGTCGGCGCCCTTAGTGAAAAGACCGGTAGACTCGACGACGATGTCCGCGCCGACGGAGGCCCAGTCGATTTCGGCAGGATCTTTCGTCTTGAAAACCTTGAAGCTCTTCCCTTCCACGGAGATGGTGTCTTCGGTGTGCGTGACGGTGTGCGGCAAGTTGCCGAGGACGGAGTCGTACTTCAGAAGGTGTGCGAGCGTCTTGGCATCGGTGACGTCATTGACGGCGACGAATTGAATGTCCTTGTCGTCGAGCGCGGTACGCATGATGTTGCGTCCGATGCGGCCTAAGCCGTTGATGCCGACCTTAATGGCCATTACTTCCTCCGATGGTGGGTGACAAGAATTGCGGCAGTGAAGGAGCGAGTGACAGCCGCAGCCGCACAAGAAATGCTATGGGCTGCGTGGACAAAAGTCAACGCGGGCAAAATTGGGCCGCTATAATGGCCCGCGATGAAAGAGTGGGCACCTGCATCGGCTTTGCGCTGGCTGTTCGATTCCGAACGCGTCGCCGCAGACCGTTTGATTCCCCGCTGGATTTTCCTGCGCGCGCTGGGGCTCATCTATTATTCCGCGTTTTTCTCGCTGGTCTTTCAAATTCGCGGATTGATCGGGCCGCACGGAATTCTTCCCGCGAACGAATATCTGCAAGCCTTATTCGAACGATTCGGCCATGCCAGCTATTGGTACGCGCCGACGCTGTTATGGTTTTCGAGCGGGTCACGCGCGCTCATGGTGATTTGCTGGGTGGGAATGATCGCTTCGCTGCTTCTGGTATTAAATTTCTGGCCGCGCGGCATGCTGGCGATCTGTTTTGCGTGCTTCCTCTCGTTTGCCAGTGCCGCACAGGATTTCTCCGCTTACCAGTCCGATGGGATGCTGCTGGAAGCGGGATTCATCGCGATGTTTCTTGCCCCGGGCGGATTTCGCCCGGGTTGGGGCGAAGATAGCAGACCTTCGCGCGCGAGTGTTTTTCTGCTGGTCTGGGAATGCTTCCAGATTTATTTCGAATCGGGCGTGGCGAAGATCATGGGCGGCGATCCGCAGTGGCGGAACTTCACGGCGCTGGACGAGTATTACCAGAATGGCCCGCTGCCAACCTGGATCGGCTGGTACATGCAGCATTCCCCGCATTGGTTCCACGCGGCAACGTCGTTTTTCACACTGGCGCTTGAACTCGTACTGGTGTGGACAATGTTTCTGCCGCGGCGCATTCGAATCGTCTGCTTCTTCATCGTGACGGTCTGGCAAATCGGCATCATTCTCTCCGCAAATTACACATTTCTGAACTACCTCGTGCTTGCGCTGGGGATTTTGTTGCTTGATGACCGCTTTGTGTTGCGCTATTTGCCATCGTTTTGGAAAAAGAGCTACCTCGCCACAAAAGAAGCGAAACCGCTCCTGACACCCAAACAGGGGGCAGATTGGCATCAAAAGTTCAGTGTTCAGATCTCTGCGCTGAAGCTCGCGGTTAATGCGGTCATGCTCTCGTGGATCTTTTACGCCACGCTGGCTGAATTGGTGTGGATGATTAGACCCCTGCCGTTACCCACGATGCCCGTCTCGGCGCTGGAACCGTTTCGAATTGCAAATAGTTATGGCCTTTTCGCGAGGATGACGCGAGGCCGCTATGAAATTGAATTTCAAGGCTCGGACGATGGGCAAACCTGGCTCATCTATCCCTACCACTTCAAGCCCCAGGATCCGGCCAAGGCTCCGGGAATTTATGCGCCGTATCAGCCACGCTTCGATTGGAATTTGTGGTTCGCCTCGCTGAGTTCGTGGCGCCAGGAACCCATCATCGTGCGCACGGAAAAGAGTCTTCTTCGGGGCGATGGCGATGCGCTATTGCTCTTTGCGGGCAATCCGTTCCCGCAGGGTCCACCAAAGCAGGTGCGCGCTGTCATTTGGCAATACTGGTTTACGACGCCAGCGGAAAAACGCTCGGAGGGTGTGTGGTGGCGGCGTCAACTGCTCGGGCTGTACGCGCCCACACTAGAGCGCGAAGGCGACGGAAGAATCGTCGTTTTGGAGTGGCCACCGGCGATGAAACCGAGAGAGTAACACTATTGCGGGAATTGCTTGATGCCAGTGACGTGGTCGCCGATGAAACGGATGAAAACCGTCCTGGAGGGGGGCTGGCCGTAAATCCAATCCTCGATGTCGTTGCCGTCGGAGTCGCGCTCGCGAACTTTATGGTCGGGCTTGCCGATGGCGGCGACCACTTCTTCGCGGTCCATGCCGAGAACGGGCTTGCGCTCCTGAATGGCTTTTTTCATTTCCGGCGGCAGTGTATCGAACCATTGCAACGCGGCGGAACGCTCCTTTGCAAAATTAAGGAATGGGGCGAGGAGTTTCTTCAAATCATCCGGACTGAGATCCGGAATAGGTTTGTTAAATTCCAGAAAAATCGTGCTGCCCATGCCGGGCTGCATCCCAGGCGGGCCCTGATCCTGCGACGAAGTGGATTGCACGCTGGGCATGGTACCGCCCATGCTGACCTGAATATGGTCGCGCCAGCGCTTCCTGCTGCCCCGGCCACCACCATTTACATCCACGACGATCTGGTGAGCGCGAAATTCGAGTCGCGTAATTTGGACTTGATCGCCGGTGTTGACCGCCGCGCCATGATTGGCGACGGCGCGGTCCAGCAATTCATCATTCAGCGGGTTGCCGACGTTAATCAGGAAGCCTTCTTTTCCAGCTGGCATGGGCTTGACGGCTTTGGCAAATTCGCCGGAAACGTACCGGATCAGTGAAAGTTTCGAAGTGTCTTGAAGCGTGGCGCTGGAGGAAGTGCTCGAACCCTTCGCGGGAGCCTGGGAGCCAGTCTGTCCGTCACTCGAGGACGAGGCCCCGTTGGGGAAAAGCGGGATGTCGCCGTCCGGCGGAAAACTTGCGCTGGGGTTCGCGGGCGAACGAAGGCTATTGACGCGCGGAACGTCCGCGTCTGCGAAGAGGAGGAGTGCCATCGAGAAGACGAGCCAGCTTGGCATAATCGGCGCGGACCCGGCATAGCCGTGGTCCCATCCCCTATTCTACGATGCAATGAGGCCGCTGAATAGCTGCCAGCCTCCGCGAGGGGACATCACTATTTTAACAGCACTTTGAGCTAGAGGGGCGAGTTGCGTCAGGCCTACCCACACCTTCGCCTTAACGCGAGACCACCTGCACGCCCTGGCGGTCAATGGTCATGGGCAGGACCGCCCCACCAGCCTCGGCAATGGCCCGCTCCACGCGTTCGCGGGCATCCGGCTCGATGAGCAGGACGACGCACCCGCCGCCGCCGGCGCCGCAGACTTTGCCGGCCAGCGCGCCGTTGCGCCGTGCGTTTTCGATGACGCGGTCAATGGTCTTCGTCGAGATGGTGGGCAGGTTGCGCTTTCGAAAGGACCATTCTTCGCGCATCAGGCGGCCCGCTTCGGGCCAGTCGGGCTTTTCGAAAGCCAGACGCATTTTCTGCGCGACGTCGGAAATGCGCTCCAAGCTGTTTTGGACCGCGCGCTTGCCTCCGATGTGCGCCTTGTAGACCTCCCAATTGTTGATGCCGTGCTGGCGCGGCTTCCCGGTGTAGCAGACGACCACGCGCCGCTCGAGTTCGTCGAGATTCACGCGAAGCTCGACGCGGTGTTCTCCTCCGGGCGGAAGTTCGATGGCCGCGGCGCCGCCGAATGCTGGCGGATAGTGATCCTGCGTTCCGGTGGGGACGTTGATGACGATGGCTTCGGCGTCGCGGCTGATGTGGATCCAGTCCACCTTGCTCTTCCCTGCTCCGGTAAACCGATCGAGCACGGCGCAAATGGTCACCGCCATCGCGCTGGAGCCGCCGATACCGGCGCCGGCGGGAGCCTCGGAATCGGTCGTAAGGGTGAAGCCGCCCTCCGGCTGGAAGAATTTAGTGATTTCCGCGAGTAACGGAAGGCGGTAGCGCTTGGCCTTCACGAGAGCGGCGAAGGAAGCGAAACTCTCTTCAAGCTTGATGTCGCGGGAGATGAGCTTGATGCGATTGTCGTCTGCAGGATGCGTTTCGATGCTGCACGAAGCATAGAGCGAGATCGCCGCGTTCAATGTGACCGAGCCGGGATGGAAGAGGTACAGCGGCCAAATGTCTAGAGTGCTCCCGGCGAAGTCCACGCGTGTCGGTGCTTTGGATTCGATGATCATTGAGATTCGGCTAACTCGATTCTGATGAGATTACAGTCGAGTCAGTTTGACGGAAGGAGCGGCCAAGCTCAAGCGAGGATCACAAGGCGTGTCAGTGGAAAGACAATAAAATACGAGGCCGTTTGGCGGAGAGAGCCAATCGAGGCGTCAGTTGCCGCCAACGGTGGCGGCGCGGTTGCGGGCGATGAGTTGGGGGCCATCCTCTTTTTCCTGCGCGAGGGCGGGATTGGGTTCGAAGCAGCGGCGGCAGCGGGCTTCGTAAGCGCCCATCGCGCCGACAACAATCAGCTCTTCACTCTCGACCAAGCGCTGGGTGTGAACGGCAGGATTGCCGCAGCGCACACAGATGGCAAGCAGCTTGGTGATTTCTTCGGCGATAGCGAGGAGGCGCGGCATCGGTTCGAAGGGGCGGCCGCGGTAATCGGTGTCCAGGCCCGCGACGATGACGCGCTTGCCGAGATTGGCCAGCTTGGTGCAAACGTCCACCACTTCGTCACCGAGAAATTGCGCTTCGTCGATGCCGATAACTTCGGTGCGAGGCGACAACTTCTCCATGATTTCCGCGGCCTTGAAGACGGAGTCTGAAGGAATGCCGAGACCCGAGTGCGACACGATTTCGTTGGCGGCGTAGCGTTCGTCAATGGCGGGCTTGAAAATCTGCACGCGCTGGCGTGCAATCTCCGCGCGACGCAGCCGGCGGATCAATTCCTCGCTCTTGCCGGAAAACATCGGGCCGACCACCACTTCGATCCAGCCCATATTGCCTTTGACGATGTCCACGGTTTCTCCCTAACAAGCAGTGATCCGAAATCAAAGATCAGAATTCAAGGAAAAACAAAACTTCGAACGATCCGGTTCCATTCACCTACCGCTCCTAAGAGGAGCTCGAAGCGCTCGCCGCAGCAGCGCTATACATCTTCTCATTATAGAACGGAGCGAAGGCGGCAAGCACGGCAACTCGAAAGGCTTCCTGGCGTGTGATGAAATCGTTGGAAAGCACGCCCCAGGCACCCTGCGCGTCGCGGATGCCAACCGCGCCGGCAAATTTGTCTATAGCCACGGAAAGCTCAACGCCGTTCTCGAGAACTTCGTGAGCCAGCGCTTCCGGCACCTCGATACCTCCGGAGCGCCCGTAATGGCCGTGCACGCCGTCGGTCACGTACGCCCAGCTTTCCAGAAAAACGCGGCGGCGCCCATATTGCTTTAGAGCCGTGCGCCACTGCACCCCTTCCGCGGATGCTCCCTCCTGAACCACATCCAGTCCGCCCTCCAAGCCAACGAAGTACCGCCACGCATCGCCATTCTTCCGCGCCAACTGCACCAACGCTTCGGCGCGCTGGCGGGCGCCGCGCATCAATTCCACTCGCGATGCCGGCGTATGGCTGACGCCACTTTCAACGTCCACGCCGACGACTTCGAATTGTGCATTGGGAGCGAGGAGACTCGAAAATGCCCCAAGGGCTTCCGCGACGGCGCTGAGCTTCGGGCCTCGTTTGCTTCCGACAGCGAGGATAAGTTTGTCCATCTGAGCGCGAACCGACGCGCCGATTCTAACGGTACTTGAAATAAAATATCACTGGAAATTCACAAGGCTGAGGAAAACTTTCGGGGGCATCTAAAGGGAGCTCAAGTTCATACGAGCCTCGCTTGAGGTCAACCTGCAATTCCGGCCGGATGTCCAACAGGCCACGGCCTTGCCTTCCGCTCAGCGCACCGGGGCGACGAGTTGCCCCGGAGATTCCTGCGGAAGCGTATAATAGTTCGGTTCCGAATTCACCAGCGTGCACACCACGCCCGCTGAGTCGAGAGGCCTGGAGAAAAAGTAACCTTGCGCAAAGTCGCAGCCGAGCGCTTTCAGCCGGCTCACCTGCTCCGGTGTCTCCACCCCCTCCGCCACAACCTCCATTCCTAAGTTGCTTCCGAGGCTTAAAATGGTTTTCACGATTTCCGGGCTTTCACTGTTGTTCAACATTTCAGAGACGAAAGAGCGGTCGATTTTCAGAACATCCAGGGCAAAACGGCGCAAGTAACTCAAGGACGAATATCCGATGCCGAAGTCATCAATGCACAAACGCACGCCGAGGGCCTTCAGTTCGCTGAGAATTCGAGTAGTGCGCTCCTCATCGCGCATGGTCACGCTTTCAGTCGGCTCGAGTTTCAACCTGTCAGGGGCCAGCCCGGAATCGCGCAGGATTTCTCCAACCTGGCTGACCAGATCTTTCTGCGCGAACTGCTTGGCGGAGACGTTTACGGCCACCGTAAACGGAGGCGAGCATGGAAACTGCAAGTTCCAGGCACAGATCTGCCGGCACGCCTGCTCCAAAATCCAATGCCCAATCCACAAGATCAGGCCGGTATCTTCCGCCGCCGAGATGAATCCCCCCGGCATCACCAGCCCAAACTCTGGCCGCTGCCAGCGCACCAGGGCCTCGAAGCCGATGATAAGGCCGTTGACTTCCGGCATCAGCCAATCCAGGTGTGCCAGCCGCGGTCCGTCTTTGCGGGAAAGACATTCGGGCGCGGCGCGTCCGTCCTCGACCGCAATCACTTCATATCCTGCGTGCTCCAATGTTTCTTGAAGCAGGCACCGCGTGAGGGGATCATCGTCGGCAACGAGAATTTTCATGTCCTGATGATTCCGCGCCGCCATCGATCTAAGCTGCATGCCCGCTCCCGTCACCACTCCTCCGTGGCTCACTGTCTGCACCCGAGCCATTGACGTTGATGCCGCAGGATGGCGGGACCGGCTGGCTTTGCACAGCGCGTTATCCCCCAAGGATTTGTTTGTTGCAGACTCGATGCCAATCGTGCTGGCACGCTTCGCTGCGAGTCTGGTGAAGCGCCCGTAAGTCCAGCGCGAATCTCCTGGATTCTTGTTTTCATCGACACCTCGCCCAAAAATCTGCTGACGCCGGGTCGGCCTAAGCGCGTAGGCAGACCGCCGACTCATGCCAAATAGCAATCCTTGCGCTAGTTCCGATGAGCTGGAGGAGAGGATTCGCCAGCCCGAGAAGAAGATTCTGGAAGGGAATTCAAGTATTTATCGGTGAATAGAAAGAGTCAAAGAATTTGTCAGTCGACGGCGCGAAATGGCTACTCATCCTAGTGGAATTGCCGGTACGCCGGGTTCCATTATGCGCGTGCGCCAGCTCCGATCCAAGTAAATCGGCTAATTCACGTGAGGTTAAACCGATTCAGTAGGCTCACGAAAGCAAGCGTGGCAGTTCGCTTAATCCTGCTGCCACGGCCAAATGCTCCAGCGTTCTGACACCTTCCTTGACTCTGTAGGACGGTCGCGTTACACCGGAAATGCCAGGCAATTGACACCATGCCCGCGGTTCGACATGTGCACCTCCGACTCCAGGGCGCAGGGTAGCCCGCTTCCCCCTTGTATGCTCCTCGTTACCAGTGTTTTGCATCAACTCTTGGCGCTCCTCGCAAAAAGGCACGCCGCGTGCTTCTTCCACAGAGCGAGCAGCGGCTTGCAAAAAATCGAAAGTGTTGCGGATGGCCGCTGCGTTCACGAAGCAGAGTGTGGAGTCCGAATTCCATGTCAATTCCGCAAGCGAGGAGCCGTGAAAATAAGCCAATTGAACTCATTCAATCCTCGGCGAAAGGCCAATTCAGCATGAGAGCAATCACGTGGGAGAAAAATAAGCTCGGATTTGTCGGAGTCGGCTACATGGGGCGGCCGATTGCGCAGAGGTTGCTCGAAGCCGGCTTCAAGCTGACCGCTTATGACCGGAACCGCAGCAAGGCGGAGGAGTTAGTTCGATACGGCGGTACCGTCGCGGAAAGTCTTGCGGACCTTTCCTCCAGTTGCAACGTTGTGTTGTCGTGCCTTCCGAGCGACGAAGCTGTCCTGAACATTTACACAGAAGCGGACGGCGTATTCGCCAATGCGCATCGTGGCTCCCTGGTCATCGACCTGAGCACGGTGTATCCCGAGACGTCGCAGGAACTCTCAAGACTAGGTTCAGAGCGTGGAGTTGAGGTCCTCGATGTGACTATATCGGGGAGCACTCCTGCCGCCGAAAAGGGGTTGCTGACTCTGTTCGGTGGTGGTGACAAAGCATGCTTTGAGGCCGCTGAGCCTATTTTTCGCGCGATCGCGCAAAAGTATTTCTATCTGGGGCCGAGTGGTTCCGGAGCGACGATGAAGCTTGTCGTGAACACCCTGCTGGGAATTGGAATGCAGGCGATTGCCGAAGCCGTCGCACTAGGTGAGAAGGCTGGTCTTGATCGCAATGGCTTGCTGGACGTGTTGTCCCAGACTGCAGTGGTCGCTCCAGCGCATATGGGCAAACTGCAAAGAGCGATGAAGAGCGACTACAGTCCGCAATTCCCGATTCGGCTAATGAACAAGGATTTCGGGTTGATTCTCAATCTCGCGGCTGCCGTTGGCGCGCGAATGCCCGCAGCGGGGGCTGCTTTTGAGATCAATGCAAGGCAATCGGACGAAGGAGCGGAGCAAGATTTTTCGGCGGTGATTCTGCGGATGGAAAAGGAAGCCCATTTGGATTTTGCGGACGAAGGGCGGATTCGAAGGGGCGCCCCTCGAGAGAAGCTGGTCTAACGGGATGAAGTCCAGTCTCGTTGCATGCGTTCGGAGTTAGGAGCGGCAATGATTCAACTGAAGGTGAACGGAGCCGGGCAGTCGTTCGATGGTGATCCTGAAATGCCGCTGCTCTGGTATCTGCGCGATGTCTTGGGGCTGACCGGATCGAAATTTGGCTGCGGCGTTGGGCTTTGCGGTGCATGCACGGTCCACGTGAGCGGACAAGCCACGCGATCCTGTGTAACAACCATGCGCGATACTGCCGGAAAGGAAGTCACGACGGTCGAAGGCCTCGAGAAGAACGGATTGCATCCAGTTCAGAAGGCCTGGATGCAAATTAACGTGCCGCAATGTGGCTATTGCCAGGTGGGACAGATGATGCAAGCGGCGGCTCTGTTAAACAGCAATAAGAAGCCGACCGATAAGCAGATCGATGAGGCGATGTCCGGAAACATCTGCCGTTGCGGAACGTATCACCGGATTCGCGCGGCGATTAAGGCAGCGGCGGGAGAAATGGCATGAGCGCGATTGAAAACGTCAGCCGGCGCCGATTTCTGACGGGAGGCATCATCGCGGCCGGCGCGCTTGTGCTTGGTGTGCGTTATTACCACAAGCTGCCGTCGGGCACCAAACTTCCACACGATACAAACGCGGATCACGCCACATTACATCCCAGCGTGTACCTCGGAATCGACGCAGACGGCACGGTGTGGATCGTGGCCAGCCGCTCGGAGATGGGCACGACGAGCCGCACTACGCTGCCACTCGTTGTCGCCGATGAACTGGACGCCGATTGGAAGCGAGTGAAGATCGAGCAAGCCATTGGCGACAAGCGATACGGTGACCAGAATACGGACGGATCGCACTCGATCCGCTCGTTCTACGACGCGATGCGCGAGGCGGGCGCAACGGCGCGATTCATGCTGATTCAGGCTGCGGCTCAACAGTGGGGCGTTCCGGCTGCGGAGTGCGAAACCGATTTGCACGTCGTTGTGCACCGCTCGACGAACCGCAGAGCGGGTTATGGTGAACTCGCTAGCGCCGCGGCGAAATTGCCGGTCCCTAGCAAAGAAGAGCTGAAGCTCAAACCAAAGAGTGCCTGGCGGTATATAGGCAAGGGGGAAGTGAGCTACGACCTCGAAGCGCTCGTGACCGGGAAAGCCATTTATGGCATGGACGCCCGTGTGGACGGCATGGTGTACGCGTCAGTGGAGCGTCCGCCTGTACTCGGCGGCAAAGTGAAATCGTACGACGACAAGGAAGCGTTGAAGGTCAGTGGTGTGCGTCAGACTGTTCCGATTGATCCATTCCAACAGGCACCGGCCTTTCAGCCGCTCGGCGGCATCGCGGTCATTGCGGATAACACGTGGGCAGCGTTCCAAGGTCGCAAGAAGCTGAACATTTCCTGGGATAATGGACCAAACGAAACCTACAATTCGGACTCATACAAAAATGAACTGCGGGAGACCTCCCACCGTCCGTGCAAAGTGGTGCGCAATATTGGTGACGCGGATGCCGTGTTCGCCAAAGGTGGGAAGGTGCATAAAGCAGACTACTACGTTCCGCTTCTGGCACACGCCACGATGGAGCCGCTGGTCGCGCTCGCCGAATTTAAAGACGGCAAAGCGACACTGTGGGCTCCGACGCAGAATCCTCAAGCTGTACAAGACATCGTTTCAAAGGAGCTGGGGATCGGGAAGGAAGATGTAATTTGTCATGTAACTCTGCTCGGAGGCGGATTCGGGCGCAAGTCGAAGCCCGATTACGTTGCTGAGGCTGCGGTGTTGTCCAAAAAAGTGGGCCGGCCAGTGAAAGTGGTCTGGACCCGAGAGGACGACATCAAGTTCGACTACTACAACGCCGTCGCTTCGATGTATATGAAGGCGACTCTGGGCGCGAACGGCAAACCAACGGCGTGGCTGCAACGGTCGGTCTTTCCTCCGATTCCTTCCATTTTTGATGTGAATGCGGTCTACGGCGATCCTAGCCATCTTCAACAGGGCTGGACAGACATTCCCTACGATCTTCCAAATCTTCGCATCGAGAATGGCCCAGCGAAAGCTCATGTCCGCATCGGCTGGTTACGCTCGGTGGCAAACATCTATCACGCATTTGCCATTCAGTGCTTCACGGATGAACTTGCACGTGCGGCCGGGCGTGATCCGCTCGATTATTTGCTCGACCTGATCGGGAAACCGCGCACCATCGATTTCAAAGGTGTGGAGTACCCGAATTATGGTGCTTCGTTGGAAGCCTATCCCTGGGAAACCGGTCGTCTGCGGCGTGTAACGGAGATGGCGGCCGAAAAATCGGGGTGGGGAAAGCGCAAGCACGGCAAGGGAACTGGCGTCGGGATTGCGGCGCACCGCAGTTTCTTGTCGTATGTGGCCACGGTCGTTGAAGTCGAGGTCAATGACCGGGGTGAGGTGCGGATCCCTCACGTGGATACGGTTCTGGATGCGGGCTTGGTGGTAAATCCAGAAGCGACCCGCGCCCAGTTCGAGGGCGCCGCAGTGTTTGGCGCCAGCATTGTGCGCAGCGGCGAGATTACGGCCACGAAGGGTGTAATCGACCAGTCGAATTTTCAGGATTATCCGGTAGCTCGAATCGGAGAGGCGCCCTCTCAGACGAACGTGTACATCGTCGATAGCGACGCTCCGCCGGCGGGCGTCGGTGAGCCAGGGGTGCCGCCATTTGTGGCGGCGTTCTGCAACGCCATTTTCGCTGCAACGGGCAAGAGAGTGCGGGATCTGCCGATCACAAAGCTCGGCCTAAGTTAACGGTGTCTGCGCCTTATGGAGAGCCGTACGCAGCTGGATTGAAAAATTGCAAGTAAGGAAGAGCCATGACACAAGACAAGACGGAACGCCATGCGATGTTTGCCTCTGCAATTCTGCTGGTGCTTTTTGTTGGACTCACACTTTTTGTTGTCTCGATTGTGCGGGCTAGCCCCGGTCCAGACAGCGCGGCCAGCGGCGCGACGTTCCGGGCGAAATGCGCCATGTGCCACGGTCAAGATGGAAGTGGCTCTGAGATTGGAAAGAGCATGAACGTTCCGAACCTTCGCTCACCGGCAGTCCAGAAGCTGCCCGATGCGGAACTCGCTCAAATCATTTCCGACGGCAAGGGCGGAATGCCTTCCTTCAAGAATTCGCTCAGCGAGGATCAGATTCACTCCCTGGTGGCGCAGATTCGCTCGTTGCGTGAAAAAAAATAGTCCGGACTCGGTACGCTGCGTTACTTCACGAGCAATCGGGTTGGTTCTTTCAGAAGCGCGCCGCTTGAGCAGGAGGTACGTCATGAATAACAAGAAAAATCGACAGCGCAAAGAGGATTCACTCCGTCCGCATCTCGCGTCAGCTTCGCGCACTCACGACGCAGGGGACTCCACCATTTCCCGGCGTGGGTTCCTCGGGCTTGCGGCGGCGTCCGTTTTCCTGGCACACGCCGACCAACAAGTCCCGCGATTGGAATCCAAGAATGGTATCCCGTATCGAACGATGGGCCGCACCAAAGAGAAAGTATCGCTCATTGGGCTCGGTGGCTATCATCTCGGCAAACAGGCAGATCCCCAGGAAAGCATTCGGATCATCCGCACAGGGCTTGATGAAGGGATCAATTTTCTCGACAACTGCTGGGACTACAACGGCGGCGAGAGTGAAATCCGAATGGGCAACGCGCTGCGCGACGGTTACCGGCAAAAAGCCTTTCTTATGTCCAAGATCGATGGACGCAATAAGGCCGCCGCTGCGAGTCAAATCAACGAGTCTCTGCGCCGTCTTCAGACTGACCGGATCGATCTGCTCCAATTTCACGAAGTGATTCGCGACACCGATCCGGATCGCATTTTTGCCGAAGGCGGAGGGATGGAGGCCGTCCTGGAGGCCCAAAAAGCGGGCAAGATTCGCTTCATTGGCTTCACAGGCCACAAGAGCCCGGACATTCATTTGAAAATGCTGGCCACCGCTTCAAAGCACGGTTTCGCATTCGACGCCGTTCAGATGCCACTCAACGTAATGGACGCGCACTTCAATAGTTTCGAAAAGAAAGTTTTGCCCGTCTTGCTCAAGAACAACATCGGCGTACTGGGTATGAAACCTATGGGGGATCACATTATTCTCGAGAGCAAAACGGCTACCCCTGTGGAGTGCCTGCACTACGCTATGAATCTTCCCACCAGTGTCGTCATCACGGGTTGCGATTCGCTCCTGATTCTTCAGCAAGCTATTCAAGCTGCCCGCAGCTTTCAACCGATGAACTCTTCCCAAGTCGCTGACCTTCTGGCAAGAACCGCAAAGGCAGCGGAAGCAGGCCAGTACGAACTTTATAAGACGACACACCAGTTCGATGGAACCGTCGCCAACCCACAATGGCTTGGCTAGAAACACAACGATTTCCAGATAAGCAAGGAGATACGGACAGTCAGAGTGGGATCAAGTTAAAGGAAGAATTTTGGAGGCTAATCGTGAATAAGAAAGAACTTTCTGCAAATGCAGCTGGAAATGTTTTGCTTGGCGGGGAAATTTCCGTGCATCGTCTGGGCTTCGGGGCGATGCGCCTTACGGGCGAGGGCATCTGGGGACCGCCAAAAGATCGCAAAGGGGCGTTAGCTGTTCTTCGACGGGCCGTGGAGCTTGATATCAATTTCATTGATACCGCGGATTCTTACGGCCCAAACGTAAGCGAGGAACTCATTGCCGAAGCGTTGTTTCCATACCCCGCTGGCCTTGTAATTGCCACCAAAGGAGGCTGGCACCGTCCCGGCCCGAATCAGTGGACCCACGATGCAACTCCTTCGCACCTTCGCAAGGGGGTTGAGGAAAGCCTCAAGAGGCTGCGCCTGGAACGCATCGACGTCTATCAACTGCATATTCCGGACCCCGTTGTCTCGTTTGAAGCATCGGTGGAAGCTCTGGCTCAGATGCGAAAGGAAGGCAAGATTCGGCTGGTCGCGTTGTCCAACGTCACGCAAGAGCACATCGAGCGAGCGCGCAGAATTGTCCCTATCGTCTCCGTGCAGAACCGCTATAGCTTTGCCGACCGCGAATGGGACTACGTGGTGGATTATTGTGAGCGCAATGGAATTGCCTTTATTCCCTGGTTCCCACTGGGAGCGGGCAAAGTTGCCGGCGAGGTGCTTGACCGAATCGCGCAAGCACGCCTTGCGAGCCCCACGCAAATAGCGCTGGCCTGGCTCCTGCGGCGATCTCCCATTATGCTGCCCATCCCAGGGACTTCCTCGATCGAACATCTCGAGCAGAACGTTGCGGCGGCTTCCCTGCGCCTGGCTGAAGAAGAATATGAACAGCTCTCTCGCGTTCCCGAGCTGGTGGCATCACGGTGAGCCGTCCGTTACTCTGTCTGTGACGCAAACTAGTCTGTGTTGCAACTAGAATCAGGCGCCCGCAAACTAGTTTGCCACGCAAACTGAATTTGCCTCGCCCCGCTGGATAACTTCTTTGTCTAATTCCACTTAGCCCCCCAATTGTCCTTTCACTGGTACCGCGTACCACGCTCCGAGGGGTTCCTGACTCATCAAAATGCAGCACTCAGCAGGGAGAACAAGGGCTGATAAAAAGGTCTGGTGACTTCTACCACGGGCGAAACAAAGAAGCATTCGAGACTACCATGCGACGCACGGCGAACCTTCCGGAGGGAACGCCACGGCAGGCCCGTCTACGAACTTCCCGGCACGCGCAGGAACGGATCGCACCGGTGCCGCCGGTTCGAGGCAGCGAGCCGGCATTGCACGATCATCGCCTTCTCGAATGAAAATCAGCCGGTCCTGGCTGTGATCCCAATCGATGCAGACCAGGTCGTCAGGATGTACTTGATCGGTGGCAAGCAGATTGGCAAGAGGAGAGACAACATGGCGCTCAATGGCCCGCTTGAGATGCCGCGCACCATAGCGCTGGTCCGTACCTTCCTGAAGTAGGAATTCCCTGCCCGGACCTGTTACCCGAAAGAGAAATTGCCCTTTGGCAGCTTCGAATACTCGCTGCTGGACCTGACCCAGCTCGATCTCCAGAACTTGTTCCAAGTGATCCCTCCGCAAGGAATGAAAAACAACCACCTTGTCCAAGCGGTTCATGAATTCGGGTGAAAATTTGCGCCGTGCTGCTTCTACGGCGGCACGCTCCACCTTCAAGTCCAATCCTGTAACGGGCTTATCGTTTGGCTGAACGAAACCCATCCCGCCGCTCATGAGTTCCGACATTTCGCTCCCACCCAGATTGGAGGTCAGGAAAATAACCGTGTGGGACAAATCTACACGACGATTGTCGCCCAAAGTCAAAGTCGCCTTGTCCAGCATGCCCAGCAGAAGCTGCCATAGCGCATCGGAAGCCTTTTCAATCTCGTCGAACAGCAGGAACGACAACTTCAACTTATCCGTGTGGCTCTGTGCCAGGGCTTCCTGGGTGATAAGAGGATGTGTTTCACGATGACCTAAATAGCCCGGAGGTGAACCGATCAGCTTGGCAATTTCGTGGGAATGCTGAAATTCGGCGCAATCCACCTTAATTACCGCGCGGGCATCCCCGAAGAGAATCTCCGCGGCCGCTTCGACAACACGCGTTTTGCCCGATCCGGTAGGCCCCAAGAACAACAGGTTGCCCACTGGCCGTCCCTGCGAGCTCAATCCGGCGCAAAAGACCTGATGTAGGTCGACCAGCGCCTGAACTCCTTCTTCCTGCCCCACGATCTTGGCCCGCATGGAACCGTGGAAGTCACGTGTTGCCTTGCTGCGGATTGTCAGGTCCAATTGCTGTCTGGCGGCGGCTCTCATTTCGTACCTCCTCGCGTCCGGCCCCCGCGAGCGAGACGCCACCTTTGGCAATGCATGGGTAGTGCCATTCCTCTAAGGACGAAATGCGGCTGAAAACCACGTAAAGTGGTTTGTTTGGGAAAATTCCTCGGGCACAGGTGCTGGCTATGCGTTGACAGCTGTCAGGCGGTTGACAGAAGACCTCTGATGTTAAGATTTTGATTGCAGGGATCGACACCCCGTAATGCCGGAGTAGAAGTATGTCTAGTTCCAATCCTCTTCTGTGGCCCAGGCCGCCCGTAATTTGGAGGTATGGAATTGCGGTTCTATCGGTTACCGCAGCACTGACCATTTCACGGTGGCCGGCGCTTCACTTGCAAGAAGCTCCCGTATCACTGTTTCTTTGCGCCGTCATATTAAGCGCGTGGTTCGGTGGAGCCGGCCCGGGATTGCTCGCTACCGCACTATCCGCTTTCGCTTTCTACTATTACTTCCTGCCTCCGATCTATTCGTTGGATGCAAAGCCCGGAGAGATACCACGCCTTCTCGTCTTTACGGTGTCAGCCGTGTTTGTCGGGTCGCTGAGCGCTGCGCAGAGGAGCGCCATGGAATCGCTCCGGCGCGCGCGCGATGACCTGAAAGAAACAGTTCAAGAGGTCCAGAGGACCAACGAGGCGTTGCAAGCAGAGAGTCGTGAACGCAAGCGGGCGGAAGAGGCTTCGCGCCAGGCGCAGGCGGATCTCGCGCGCGTCAGCCGGGTGACCACCATGGGAGAGCTGACTGCCTCCCTGGCGCACGAAGTGAATCAACCGATTGGCGCCGCCGTCACCAACGCCAATACCTGTATTCGCTGGCTGGCGCGCGACACCCCTAATGTGGAAG
>Ga0137361_10000717_pt1 | contig 19105 bp, 18 predicted proteins | sample Mad1_80_16metaG_FD_104923 | JGI IMG/M metagenome (GOLD analysis project Ga0137361, IMG submission 104923) | Vadose zone soil microbial communities from Angelo Coast Range Reserve, California, USA - Mad1_80_16 metaG | ecosystem: Environmental > Terrestrial > Soil > Vadose zone | place: USA... | reverse complement strand
TCGGCCGGACGCATGGCCGGGCCGGTCTGTTGGAACTCGTCAACGCCCAACACATTCACGTGAATCATCTCTGGTTCATTGCCGATCTCTGGTGGTTCAACTACACGCCGCAAGCCGGCCAACTATTTCGCGGATTTGCCAAGCGATTTGCCTCGGGATCGATTTTGCAAGCTTCGCTTTTGTTGCCGCAGATGATTCGGCGTTGGCTCGAGCGGCGCCCTCGATGAACGCGATTTTGGTTCGGCCCCGATTCGGACTTTTTATTCCCGTAGAGGCTTGCTTTCAGCCAAGGTCGAAGACTAATATTACTCGCGTCTCTCATGTTCGATTTCGGTAAGATAAATCGGAGAACAATATGAAAAAAGTTTTTGTGCTACTAACATCGGTGGCTCTGTCAGTTGTTGCACTATTGCCTGTAATCGTGCAGAGTCAGGGTCAGTCTCAACAACAATCGAATGGGCCGCAAGCTGAAACGCAGAAAGCGATTCATCATGATGTGTCCCCTCCTTTGCGGGACGTACCAAACCCGCCGAGGTCGGATGTTCCGCGCGAGAAGCCGCTCAGATTGATTCCACATGCCGTTCACGATCTGCAGGACCCTGTCGTGCAGACAGCGGGCGGGCCGCTGGTTAACACCACGGCGGGTCTGAACATTGCCGGCGTCGGCAATGGCGACTACGGTTTTAGACCGAACGCCGCGCCGCCTGACCCCAACGCTTCGGTGGGCGCGACCCAAGTCGTCCAGTGGGTCAACGAATCGTTCGCGGTGTTTGATAAAACAACCGGGACGATAATCCCTGGTTTTCCCAAAGCCGGAAACAGTGTCTGGGCTGGCTTCGGTGGGGGCTGTGAAACGAACAATGATGGGGATCCGATCGTCCAGTACGACAAGGCGAACAATCGCTGGATACTTACACAGTTCTCAGTCTCGACCACACCATATCTCCAGTGCGTTGCCGTTTCGACCACGCCTGACGCAACCTTGACTTACAATCGGTATGCGTTCAACTACGGCAATGTCCAATTTCCCGATTATCCCAAGCTGGGAGTTTGGCCGGATGCCTATTACATCTCGTTCAACATCTTCAACAACGGGACTACTTTTGCGGGCTCGAAAGTTTGTGCTTATGACAGCGCGGCCATGCGCAGCGGCGCGCCAACTGCCACGCAGGTATGTTTTCAACTGAGCTCTGCTTTCGGAGGCCTGTTGCCGTCTGACCTCGATGGATCAATAGCTCCGCCCTTGGGCTCGCCTAACTTCTTCCTCAATTTCGGCAGCAACTCGCTCAACCTGTGGAAGTTCCACGTGGACTTTGCGACTCCGGCCAATTCGACGTTAACCGGACCAACCAACATTCCAGTCGCAGCATTCGTGACGGCTTGTAATGGAGGAGGCACGTGCATTCCGCAACCTAACACCAGTCAGAAACTCGATTCGCTGGGTGACCGATTGATGTATAGGCTGGCGTATCGCAATTTTGCGGATCATGAGGCGCTGGTAGTAAACCATTCAGTAGCCGTAGGCTCGAACAGGCACAACAGAATTACATCTGTCCGTTGGTACGAACTCCGCAATCCCACCGGAGGTACCATTGCGAGTGGAACGCCGGTAGTATTTCAGCAAGGCACGCTTTCTACCGCCGACGGTATTCATCGTTGGATGGGAAGCATCGGCATGGACAAGATTGGCGACATCGCACTCGGCTACAGTGCGTCGAGCGCTTCCGTCTTTCCCTCAATTCGGTTTGCCGGCCGAATACCAAGTGACCCGGTGGGCCCCGGTCAGATGGAAAGTGAAAACATCATCTTCAACGGCGGCGGATCGCAGCTACCCAACTTGTCTCGGTGGGGTGATTACAGCAGCATTAGCATTGACCCGGTTGACGACTGCACCTTCTGGTACACGAACGAATACCTGAAGAGCAGTGGCACTTTCAACTGGAGCACGCGCATCGCGTCGTTCAAGTTTCCTGCCTGTTTATAGGTCCGACGAACCGAGTCGTCATTTCTGGCCTTCCGAGTTACATCGGAAGGCCGTTTTATTGGTGCGAAGAGCTACCCATGAGTTTCCAGCTTTGGAAGCTTACTTGCATTTCCAGACGCGTCCATCTTGGCCACGTGTCAGCGTGAAGGTCCCGACTGCCTCTTTCGTATCGCTGATCACAACCGTCAACGTCAGCTTCTTTCCGTCTGTCCAGCCTGAATAACGGGCGCGATGGGCATCGCCTGACTCTCCCCGACGTATCGGGCCACCATGCTCCCGAACATAGGTGCCGCTCAGATTGAAGTTGCCTTTACGGTCGACCACCAATGGTCCATCTATAGTTCCGTTTGCACAGTCGTATTCAATGGTAGCGGAGTGTCCGGTCACCTCGAGGCGAATGTGCTCACCGCCCCAAGCGCCGTTCATTATTCGCCGATTCTCATGCGTCATGCCTGAAGAAACCAAGGAAAAGATCAAAGAGGAGAGGAAGACGGCGGGTAATACCTGGCTGCGTATCGTGAACCTGACCTTGCCCATATGTCTTTGATTAGCTGATGCTCAGCTTTCATTTTATCGGACTATTCTCGAAATGCTAAACGCGCACGGTTGAGGGTCATTTTTCGACTTAGAGAAACGCAAAAAATGTTGACTTTCGCGTCAAGTGCAGTGCATTATGCACCAGCTCAAGATTTTTACCCGCGAGCACCAACTTGCCCGCATTACGAATCAATTACAAGCCTTCTGGAGGAAGCCCTATGCGAATTAATCAAGTGTTTCGGTCACGGCTGCATTCAACTCGTCTCGTCATATTTTGGCTGCTAATTCTTTTGGCGGCGGGGGCCATCGTTCGCAACCTGACCAGCACCATAGCGGCAACGCCGACAGGCATCCCTACGAAACCCGACCTCAAGCCACCAATTGATTTTTCGAGTGCTGATCCTGCCGATACCTCAAAGAGTAAGACCCCGGAAAAGAACGCGCAGGATCCGCAAAAATCCGGACGGGCGGATGAATCTCAATCGATTCAACAGCGGGGCTCGACGGCTGAAGGCGACGAGCATCACGATATCTCGCCGCCGCTGTTTGCAATACCGCCCGCACCCCGTCGCACGGGTCAGAGGATTCACGATCACGAACTGCTCCCGCGTCCCACGAACCCGAATCGAAAGGACGCCGCGCTGCAGACGCAGGCGCCGACCGCGCTCGCGCCCGCGACCACATTTAACTTTGACGGCGTCGGCAACGGTTTCTCAGGACCGCAGGGCACTTTTACTGTCAATTCCGCACCGCCGGACACGAATGGCGACGTGGGTCCCAATCATTATGTACAGATAGTCAACTCTGACTTCGCAGTTTTTAATAAGAGCGGCACAGTGCTCTATGGCCCAGTTCCGATTAACACTCTGTGGAGCGGCTTTGGCGGTGGCTGCCAGACGAACAATGACGGCGATCCCGTGGTAGTCTATGACTCCATCTCTGATCGTTGGGTCATCTCGCAGTTTTCAGTATCCACGAAGCCGTATCTGCAGTGCGTCGCCGTTTCGCAGACAGCCGATCCGACGGGCGCCTACTATCGCTATTCGTTCAGCTACGGCAACACAGATTTTCCGGATTATCCAAAGCTGGGAGTTTGGCCCGACGCCTATTACATCACCTTCAACATTTTTGCGAACGGGTCGACGTTCTCGGGCGCCAGGGTCTGCGCCTATGACCGCACGAAGATGCTGTCCGGTCAGGCCGCGACCCAACAATGCTTCAATACTTCGAACCAATTCGGTGGCTTGCTGCCGGCCGATCTGGATGGCGCGCAACAGCCTCCGGCTGGTTCACCAAATTACGTCGTCGGTCTGGGCTCGGCCGCGAATCAACTCGCCTATTGGAAGTTTCATGTCGATTGGACCACGCCAGGCAACTCGACCTTCACAGGACCAAGCACTCTCACCACGGCAAACTTCTCTGAGGCTTGCAGCGGCGGCACGTGCATTCCTCAGTCAGGAACCACGCGAAGACTGGACTCGCTCGCGGACCGACTGATGTTCCGGCTCGCCTATCGGAACCTTGGCGATCATGAAGCACTGGTTGTAAATCACAGCGTCACTGCCGGTTCCAGCACAGGAGTTCGGTGGTATGAGCTTCGACCTGCGGGTGGAAATCTCTCGATCTTTCAGCAGGGGACCTATGCACCCGACTCGAACTATCGCTGGATGGGCAGCATAGCAATGGATCAGAGCGGCAACATGGGGTTAGGTTTCAGTGTTTCCGGCAGCTCGATTCACCCACAGATTCATTACACGGGCAGGTTGGCAACTTCACCCGCCGGCCAGATGGATCAAGGGGAAGCTTCGATCATCGATGGCGCAGGTTCGCAAACGGGCACGCTTAGTCGCTGGGGGGACTACAGCATGATGGCTGTCGATCCCAGCGATGATTGCACCTTCTGGTACACGACCGAATATATTCCCAGCAACGGATCGTTCAATTGGAAGACCCGTATCGCCTCATTCAAGTTTCCTGGTTGCGGCACCGCGACGAATGACTTCTCGATCGCCGCAAGTCCCGTCAGTCAGAGCGTCGTTCAAGGCAACGCGGCCAGTTATAACGTGACAACAACCGCCGGCGGCACGCCGCAGACGGTAACATTTTCAGTGTCCGGTCTACCCACCGGAGCAACTGGAAGCCTCAATCCAACGAGTGTCACAGCAGGCGGCAACTCGACGCTAACAGTGACGACCGCCGCGAGCACCCCGACGGGTACTTACACGCTGACGATCTCCGGCAGCTATCCCGGCGGAACTCCAACGCATTCGACAAGTGTACAGTTGTTGGTTACCGCTCCGGTCACAAATAACTTCTCAATATCGGCAAGTCCATCCAGTTTGACGATCGCGCAGGGTAGCTCGGCGTCGAGCACGATTTCGACCGCACTTGTCAGCGGCTCGCCTGAAACGATCAACCTAACAGTCAGTGGCGCGCCCGCGGGTGTGACTGCATCGCTTAGTCCGACCTCTGTCGCCACCGGTGGTAGTGCCACGCTGACAGTCACTGTTTCAGGCAGCGCCGCCACAGGCTCGTCCACACTCACAGTGACGGGCACAGCCCCTTCGGCAACGCATAGCACAAATGTGACTCTCACGGTGACTGCGCCAAGTTCACAGTTGTTACTAAATCCCGGGTTTGAATCAGGAAACGTAAACTGGGTAACGACGACTGGCGTGATCAGTAATTCCGGACGCACGCCGCACAGCGGTTCATGGTTCGCGTGGCTGGACGGCTATGGCACGACGCACACCGATTCGTGTTATCAGCAGATTACGATTCCTTCAACTGCCAACGCCGCGACACTGACTTTCTATCTCAGCATCGACACGGCCGAGACGACGACTACCACCGCTTACGACAAATTGCAGGTGCAGATTCGCAACTCGTCGAACACGGTGCTGGCCACGCTGGCGACGTATTCTAATTTGAATAAGACGACCGGGTACGTACTGAAGACGTTTGATCTGACAGCTTACAAAGGACAAACAATTCGGGTTTACTTCCTCGGCACGGAAGACGTATCGCTGCAAACGTCGTTCGTGATCGACGATACGGCCGTTAATGTGCAGTAGATCTCGCTCCGCGGATCTTAAGACCCGGCAGGCAAGTCACCGGCAGGCCCGAAAACCTGCCGGTGATTTTTTGTGCCCGGCTTAGCGCGTTTTCACTAATAAACAAATTTGCGGGCGCGAATCAGGGACCACGTCGCAGTATTCATCCGCAGATTATGGTAGATTGCGCCGATTAAGCAGACAGGAAGTTCAATCTGCGAAAGCGGCGTAATCTGTGGATGGGCCCGGTGGTTAAGATCAACCGCCCGGTATCGCAGGCGGTTCCGACCAAGGTGCTCTACGAATCACGACATCCTAAACCGCATTTGAGATCCGAGAATGATGATGTCGCCCGGGCGCGTGCGGCCGTCGTTCTGTCGCATGATGTACAGATCCAGCGTGAAATGTTTGTTGAAGGCGTGATTGGCCCCGACCGCAAATCTGTTCCGCACCCAGTCATGCTGGCTCCAGTCGTAGAAGACTTCGTCAGCGACATACCCCGTGAACTTCGCTTTCTTAATCATAAACGGATGTTCGATCTGGCCGCGAATGCGATAGCGCCAGGCATCGACTTGCGGCTCGCGCCAGCGGCGCTCGAACCAGTTGCGTTCCACCAACGTGAACTTGCCAGCCGGAAAACGCAGAGTAGCGCCCAGAGTAAGCCGGTCTTCATATTCACTCTTGCCATGAGGCGGCTTAGCTTCGCGATGAAAGTAAAATGGATTGAGACTTAGGTACTTGTTGGCTTTAATTACCCAACCAACTCCCCAGCGCCCATCGACTACGCTGCTGAAATTACTGCGAATTCTGATCGTACCCTGAATTACGAAGTCGACTTTCTTGCTGATCGGTATTGCTAGTTGTGTGTCGTTCCAAAATTGAACGTCGTCCTTCGGTACGGGCGTTGTCGTTTGAGCGTGTGCTCCCCAGCTCGCGCCGAGGAGAATTGAAATTAGAAATAATCTTTTAAGGCATTGATTCAGTCGCTTCATCTCTGTCTCGCGAGCGTATAGTTTGGCAGGACACTGAACGAAGTTAGTCCGACCGCGACGCGATCGCCGGTTTTAAATCGCGTGGCGCTCGCGTCGGGCTTAGGACGCGTGGCCATAATCGGAACTCCTGTCATTCTTTCAGGGGTATTAACGGTCACTTGATACAGTGGAGCCTCGTCCTGTGACTGGCGGCGATGCGTCAGATCGAGACGGATATTCAAACGCTCGTAGGCGCCGACAAAATTCACTTCCTCGATCACACCGTTCGCCAGTCGCCGACATCCTTCCGCCAGGTTCGCATCCTGGCTGATGCAAACGTCCTCGGGACGAAAGACCAGCTTAACCGATTGCCCTTCACGAAATCGTTTGGTTTCTTTTTCGGCAGGCAAGCGAGCGGTGCCGATTTCGATCGCTCCACGGGTCACGACGCCCACTAAAAGATTGGCCGCTCCCAGAAAAGTCGCCACGTATTCAGTGGCCGGGTGATTGTAAACTTCGTCGGGCGTCCCCACTTGCTCCAAATGACCGTTATTGAGCACGGCAATGCGGTCACCCATTTCGAGAGCTTCTTCCTGATCGTGCGTAATGAATATCGACGGAACCTTGACCTGCTTCAAGAGCGCGCGAATCTCGCGACGCAGATGCACGCGCGTCTGCGCATCCAACGCTCCGAACGGTTCGTCAAAAAGCAAGACTTGCGGCTTGTAAGCGAGAGTCCGCGCGATCGCCACTCGTTGCTGTTGTCCACCGGAGAGTTGCCAGGGATATTTCTGGCGATGTTCTTCCAACTTCACCAACTTGAGAAGAGAGCTGACCGTTTCTCTTCTTTCTTTGCGGGGATGCTTGCGAATCTTCAAGCCATAGCCGATGTTCTTCTCGACCGTCATGCGCGGAAAAAGCGCGTAAGCCTGGAAGATGACGCCCACCCCACGTTCACGCGCCGGCAGATCGGTCACGTCTTTGCCATGTAAGACGACACCACCTTTGTCGGGCTGTTCCAGGCCGGCGATGATGCGCAGGATCGTAGTCTTGCCGCTGCCCGACGCGCCGAGCAGGACGAGCGACTCACCTTCCGCTAACTCGAAGCTAATGTCCTGGAGCACCTGCGTTTTCTTGAACCGCTTGCTGAGGCCATGCACACTGGCGGCAACCCCGGTTCGCCGTTCGCGCTCCGGAGCCCATGACACATGCAATTGATCCGTGTCGGGAGCCAATCTCATTTTTGCGCTCATACTTCCTGAGCCTCGAATTCCAGCCAGTCGCGAGCAAAGAATAGCACACTGAAAATCACGAAAGACAAGAGTGCCAGCACGATCGCGATTGCGTTGGCGGCCTCAATCTGACCCTCGTTGAATTTGGCGAAAATGTAGAGCGGCGCGGTTTGCGTGCGGCCCGCGAGATTCCCTGAAACCAAAATCGTCGAACCGAATTCGCCAACCGCGCGCGCGAAAGTCAAAAGCGCGCCACCGACGATTGCACCGCGAAGGCTCGGTAACGTAACGTGCCAGAACGTTTGCCAACGCGTGGCGCCGATGGTTGCCGACGCCTCTTCCAGCGAACGGCTCATTGTATCGAACACCGGCTTGATCACGCCGAATGCCAACGGAAACGTGACGAAGATGTTCGCCAGAATGATCGCGTAAGCTGTGAACATCACTTGCACGCCCTGCGGATTCAATAACCGGCCTAACGTGCCGTATGGTCCCCAGAGTAACAATAAAGCAAAGCCGGCGACCGCTGTTGGGATCGCCGTCGGTAGAGAGATCGTAACGATGACCGCGTTGCGTCCCCAGAAATCGTAACGCGAAAGGACATAGGCCGCGAAGATGCCGAAGATCACATTGAATACCGTGGCCCAAAAACTTGTGACCATCGAAAGCTTGAGCGCAAAGGTGGCTTCCGGGGCAACCAGCGACGACCAGAATGTCCCCAGTCCTTTGCTCGTGCCATAGATAAAAATCGAAAGGAGGGGCAGCAGCACGAGAGGCAGCATGATCGCCAACATCACGCCGATACTGACCGGGCGCGCGACGTCGAAACCGCGAACATGTCGAAGAGGGGTAAGCTTTATCGCCATTTACTTTTACCTTCGCCTTTGCACTGAGTCGCGAAAGACTCCTTCGATTACTTCGGGATACGCTTTATCCCAACCGCCGAAATAGTCCACTGTAAATGGGTATTTGATGGTTGCGAGTTCCTGGTTTTCTTTATCCAGAGCTTCATTAGTGCTGGAGCGGAAATGGAATTTGACGAAGGCGCGCTGCGCCTCCTCACTCCAAAGGTACTGCATGAACGCGTCGATTATGGGCCGGTCAGAGGCTGTGACGTTGCGATCAACTACAACTGCGGGATGCTCGCTGAAAATGGTTGCTTCGGGAATGACGATCTCGGCATCGGCCTTGAGATTGCCTTCTTTCATGAGCAAGGCGTCGAGTTCATAGGTCACGAGTGCGTCGCCATTGCCGAGCTCGAAGGTGGTGCGAGCCTCGCGCGCCGAAGCGGGCGTGGAAAATACATTGCGCCAGATCGCTTGGAGCATTTGCAGCGCGCGCGCGTGATCGGGCTCGCCGGATTGCTTTTGCGACTTCACCAGCTCCGAACCATAGATCGCCAGGATGGACCATTGCGCCCCGCCCGAACTGATTGGATCGGGATGGATCAGTCTAATTCCGGCCTTCGCAAGATCCGAGAAATCATGAATCCCTTTTGGATTTCCTTTGCGCACCAAAATCACAAACGGCGTCTTGTTGACAATCCCTTTCTGTGGCAATGCATGCCAGTCCGAAGTCACGAAGCCACCTTGCTTGAGTCGTTGCGCATCTCGGTCGATTGAAAGAATCGCGATTTGGGCTTTCACGCCTTGTAGAATCTGGTTCGTGACCGTTTCCGATCCGGCGAACGAAGAGGTGAAATGCACATCCTGGCCGTGCTCCTTCTTCCACTTCGCGATGAAAGCCGGATAGACAGCCTTTTCCAGCGACTCTTTCATGATCGAAAAGCCGTAGAGCGTGATATTCGTACCACCACCGGATTCAGACGGAGGCTTTGGCAGACAACTGCTGCCGCCGATCAAGCCGGTCAGCGCTATCGTTAGCGCCGCAGTTCTGAGCTTTGTGAACGACGTTCGCCTCTTGATGAGAAAAGACCTCCTCCATGAACCGCTCAAAGCAGGTTCGCTAATCGATTCTTCTTTTCAGGTGCCAGGATTAACTACAGGGTCTATAGCATATTTCCGAGATTTGGGAAATGGTATTCTGCTCGCTTAATTTTCTGTGAAATCTTAGGGATGCTTTTTCCAGACTTATGCCATTACAAAGGGACAATAATAGGGTTGCGCGTTCCTGCCTTGATTTGAGAGTTCGCTAGCCTTTAGGATGCCTTCTTGGATTTCGATAGTTCCCATATAGAGGAGTTTTTGATTTGTTCGGAAGATTGATGCGCGCGCGCGAGATTGCGCACACAAAACGCGACGATAATCGCGTCGTACGGCCGTTTGCGTGGGGCGCCGAATTTATTCGCGAGCACGCGAACGGCGATGACCCGCATATCGTCTTTGGCGACCACACCGAACGGGTGATGGCTCGAAGCGAGGACTTCTATGCCTTGCCGGAGATTTCTGACTGGCAACTCGCTGGGGATCGCCTGGCGTGGACGAGTGCGATCAAGACTCCTTCTTCGGAAAACAACACTGCGCGCGCGCGGCTGTTCACGCCGCGACGTGAGCGAAAGAATAAACCACGCGCCGCTGTTGTCGTCTTGCCACAGTGGAACGCACAACCTGATAGCCACGTCGAAGCTTGTCGCATCTTCAATGGCTTGGGGATGACCGCTCTGCGGCTGACCTTGCCATATCACGAAGAGCGCCGGCCGCCGGAACTGGAGCGCGCAGAGCACCTGGTCGGCTCAAACATCGGCCGCACGATTCAATCGATGCGCCAAGCGGTGTTGGACACCCGCGCTGCCGTACGCTGGTTAAGAGAGCAGGGTACGGAACGCATTGGAATCCTGGGAACCAGTATCGGTTCATGCATTGGATTTCTCACCTTCGCACATGACGCGGCGATCGACGTCGGCGTTTTCAATCATGTCTCAGGTTACGTTGCCGACGTAGTGTGGAAGGGGATTTCCACGCAACATGTGCGCGTGGGAATCGAGAGCCATTTGACGGTTGACGAGCTGCGCGAATTCTGGAAACCAATCAGTCCCCTGCCTTTTATTCCAAGACTGCTCAACATGGAGCCACGGCCGATGCGCTTCATCGCCGCGCGTTACGATTTAACCTTTCCCGTCGATCTTTCGCGTCAGGTAATCGCCGAAGTGAAACGCTTCGGAATCGATCTCGACGTGGTCTGGCTGCCGTGCGGACATTATACGACCGCCGAATTGCCTTGGAAGGCGATCGACGCATGGAAGATCGCAACGTTTTTCAGGAAACATCTATAGCTGCCGGCTGATGATTCGCTCTAACGGGCTGCGACCTTGTCTATCGAAAGCTGAGATCCGTCTGAACAGTTTCCGCTCCCGAACTGCGCTGGAGCGCACATCGACTGCAATCGTATTGGAAGGTTGTACGTTTCGTTTGAGGTCAAGAATGGTGAGCTGCCGCCCTTCGAGCAACCGCGGGACGACAATGAACCATTGGAGGCAGCCGCCACCAGTCATTATGAACCATGCGATGATGTAATCGGATGGATAGTGAACACTACTAGATTCGAGAAAGGACATCGAGATCAAAAGAAAAACGATTCCCGCGGGAAACGAGAGTAGCAACATGAATAAGAACATTGTTTCTCCAGCGGCGAAGCAAGCTTCGTCTGTTGAGACGCACAGGTTCGTTCCCATGAACAGAACTATAAGAGCCGCCGTCAGCCATGCAGTTATTAGACAGAGTTTGATTTGCCTTCTCATCTCAGAAACCCTAGCGTCTTGACTTATTAGAGTTAGACCGCCAGTCGGTTAATTTGTTCCATACCGATTTCGTCTCTTATGTCGCCGGCAACGCACCAAATGCTTAACGAGCTTGAGCGCGCCAAGCGCCAATTTGATATTCCTGAAAGCAAAGTCATCAGGACTCTCTCTCTTTTAGGAAGGCAAGAGCTCAAGAATGCAGAGTTGCTGATCCGACTACATGAAATTCTGCTCTTTCTGCGCGCTTACCCGCGGAGTGCGTCAGTTCTTAGTGAAGTCGAGAAGACTCTGAAGACATTTGCGGAACGAGTTTCTAACCTTGGGGACGCAGACATCGATCTTTCGCCGCTCGACGATCCCGAAGAGTCTGGCATCGCTGGCACGAGCGTCACGACTAACTTTAGCTATGCGATTGTTCGTTGGCTGGTGGCAAAGTATCCGAAACAGCTTTCGATCGATTGGGACTGGTTTGAAGAAGAGGATCGATTTGGCGCGACGATGCCGCGCTTTCTACCGCTCCTCGAGGAAGAGGCGATGGTCGAAGCTCACGTGCCTTATCGCGATTGGCTGCGCCCGGCGATAGGTGGGCGGAATGAGTTGGTCTGGTTGATCGCACGGTTTGAAGCACTGAATGTATCTGAGCAGCGGAAGGCTGAACTTTACGATTCGCTGAAACTGCACGTGACCTGGCGGTTTGGCGTCCGCCCCTCGCGCACTGGAATGAAGCTGCCCTCCCGCAAAATATTCTTTCACGATCAACCGCTGATTCAACGTCGCGAGATTTCGCTGGCGGCCGAACTCAGCTCGCCGCCAATCGCGGTCGAAAAGGTGTCGACCACGATGGGCGAAAAAATTCTCAACCTGGCGCGCGAAACTTCCGCGGTACGTTATCGAGAGTTGCACGGTTTTACTTACGGAGATTCGCGACGGGTCTTGAAAGCGAGTCTCGGGCGCGGCACTGAAGGCTTTGTGATTGGAGTGCCACCGGAATACAGGCTTCCGCTGCGCGCCTATCACGCGGCTTTAATCTTCAAGAATGGCGTGCCCGTCGCATACTTCGAAGGTCTTTCGCTCTTTGAGCGAATGGAAAGCGGTTTCAATCTTTATTACACCTTTCGTGACGGCGAGACCGCCTGGCTCTACGCGCGCATTCTGCGACTGATGCGACAGCTTCTCGGCGTAACCGTGTTCTCGATTGAGCCCTATCAGATTGGGCACGAAAACGAAGAAGGAATCGACTCGGGAGCGTTCTGGTTCTATCGCAAGCTCGGCTTTCGGCCCGTTCGTCCAGAGTTGATGAAGTTGACGCTGTCCGAAGAGCAGAAAATCTCGGCGAAGCCAGACTATCGTACTTCAGCGCGCACGCTGCGAAAACTTGCCGGTGGTCACCTGCTGTTTGACTTGGAGGTACCTGCCGGCTACGAATCTATTCTCAGCGACTGGGACCAATTTGCGGTTCGCAGTCTCGGTCTGGCAGCTCAGCGCCGCATGTCACAGGACTTCAATGGCGAGGTTGGCAAGATCCGATCTGCATCGGTGAAATTCGTGAAACGCGCTCTCGCTCTGAGAACCGATCGATGGCGTGAACCGGAATTGAATGCGCTGGAGAATCTCGCGCTGGTGCTGGCGATGATTCCCCGCGTCGAGCGATGGAGTGCTGACGAGAAGCAATTGACCGCGCAAATCATTCGTGCGAAAGCGCGTACCGACGAAGCCCGCTACCTTCGCCTCATGCAAAGGCATACAAAGCTGCGCGCGGGAGTCATTGCGCTTGGTTCACAATAAGAGAAAGGCCACGATCGCAGAGCGACCGTGGCCTACTTACTGGCAAAGATTGTGAAGGCGCTTCTTAGAGCGGCGCCAAATCCAACGCCCGATTAAAGCTGCGATAGAGTTCGTTGTAATGGCGAATAGAAATTTCCAGCGCCTCCGGCAATTGCTCGACATCGGAAAGATTGACGACGAGATTAACATTTTGCAGAAAAGCCGCGTGCGGATCCATTGTGCGCACGCCAGCCGTCAGATAAACAAAGAATAGGCGCCGCCGTTCGGACGGCCGCAGCAGTTTGACTTCGCGCGTGATGAATGCCACGCCCTGCTCAAGCGGATCGAAATTCGCATCCAGGATGACTACATCCATACGCTCTTCACGCATGCGTCCAAGACCCTCTGCCATGTTTTCCGCCACAAAGACATCATAATCATGCTCGACCAGCAAATGCGCGATTGCTTCGCGATACGCCGGACTCGTGCATACCAAAACTTTTCGCCTATCCCATCCCGCGCGCTTCCTTCCGCGACCGCTGGTTGAACCACTCTCGGCACTGCGAAGTGCTTGCGCCAGCACCCTAGCGATGTCGTCCAATCCGGAAGGAGTTCCCTGGTTCACCGCCAACGCGTTTCCGTCGACGGCCTTTGAATTGAACTGCGGAGCGGCCACTTGGCGCTCAAAGACTGCAGATACGGGAGCTGAAACCGTCTCAGAGGCCGCAACGGGCTCGTTGCCAACAACGTTGTGCGGCTGAACGTCGACGCTGGTCTGACACTTTGGACAACGTACTGAAAAAGGATGCGACGGCAGCTTCGCTTCATCCAGTCGCAGACGAGCTTCGCATTTCGGACAAATGAGAACCATACCAGTAAGTCAAACTTGCTTTCAGTCTAATCGTTCAGAGTAAACGCCGCAGGATAGTGCTCGCGCTGATTGTTGGCGATGAGATTTTCGGTTTGAGCACGAACGTAATCCTCACCGGAAGTGAGGCCCTTGAGGGACAGCAGCAGGTTGTTCTGATTCGTTGCGAAACCGAGACCATCTTCAACCGTGACGATGTTGCGCTCGATTAGGTCTTTGATTACCGTGTCAAAGTCTTGCATTCCATCCAGTTTCCCGTCACGCATGGCTTCGAGCAACGATTTCCCTTCCGTTTCGCCGTTTTCGATGTATTCACGCGTGCGAGGCGTGGACCTCAAAATCTCCACCGCCGCGATTCGACCGCGAAAGTCGGCACGCGGAACTAGACGCTGCGAGACTATGTAACGAAAAGTCTGGGCCAGCCGGGTGCGAATTACCGGCTCTTCATTCTTCGGATAGAGGCCGATGATGCGGTCAACTGTTTTGGACGCGTCAATGGTGTGCAGGGTGGAAAGCACCAGGTGGCCGGTCTCGGCCGCTTCGAGTGCGATTTCAGTAGTCTCGTAGTCGCGCATTTCGCCGATCAGGATCACCTTGGGTGCTTGGCGCAAAGCAGCGCGCAGCGCTGAGGGAAAATCTTTTGTATCGTGTCCGACTTCGCGTTGATTGATCGTCGAGTTCTTGTGCGTGTGCAGATATTCAATCGGATCTTCGATCGCGACCACATGATAATGTTTCGATTCATTGATAATGTCGATAATTGCCGCCAGGGTTGAACTCTTACCTGAGCCCGTCGGTCCCGTGAGCAAAACCAGGCCGTTGCGAAGGTCAGCGATCTCGGCAAGCTGTGGGGGTAGACTGAGGGAGGCGAGTGTCGGAATGTCGGTTGGGATCACTCGCATCACGATCGAATAAACGCCGCGCTGCTGGAAGACATTGCAACGAAAACGTGCGCGCGAAGGCAGCGAGTAGCTGAGATCGGCCGTGCCGCTTTCCACCAATCTCTCTGCCGCTTCAGGGTTCTCCTCGAGCAGCGTCATAGCAATGATTTCGGTCTGATACGGTGTCAGCTTTTGCAGACCCAAAGGCTGGACCGGCGTCAGTTTTCCGTTAATTTCGACTTGCGGTAACTGGCCGACTGAGAAATTGAGATCGCTGATCTTGTCAGAGACCAGCAACATCCGTTCGATAATGGGCGGCAGATCGAAGAAACTCATCCGTTCCTATTTAATGAAATTGTCTCGAGGTTAATGGTCGATGAGGAGGGCTGAAGTCTTGCCGCAACAACTTCGCGGCGATTTCCATTCTCGCCGATAGCGACGACAAACGCAAGCAAAAAATGTTCAACCGATGTTTCGAGAGGTAAAAGGCAAAAAGCGAGAGGCGTCAGTTGCACTGACATCATTGCTCACCAAGACAACCGGCACTCATTCGTGCCTAGCAAACGCAACCGCCAGTGCGAGGTCGGTTGAAGAGTCAATGCCATTTATGTGGGAACTTTTCCCACGTTCTCCTGTCCACTGCCATCAAGCCTGCCGCCTTTTGATTCCTAACTCCGCGACCAAAACACACCTCAGGCTTCGCATAAACGCGGCTTAAGACGGCTTACTGACACAGGCATGGCGTACCAGCAGGTATAAAAACTATGCTGAACGCGTAAGTCGTAGTCCACGCACTCTCGTGTCTCTAAAACAAATGGGAGTAATGAGACTCACTGATCCAAAGCGGTTTCTCAAAAGGGCTGCGTATCGAAGAGATTTGTCTCCGGCCGCTTTCTCTTTATTGGCTTGGGCGAATCACCGGGCGTTGTTCCTTGCGGTTTATTCTGAGGCTGTGCGGGCGCGGTCGGTTTAGCTTTGCCGGAAGGCTTGCCTGGTGGCGGCGGGGTCAATGCGTCCTTGTGTGACAGGCGATTTATCGTTGCCAGATAACCCTGGGCGCCATTGTCGTCGGTGCCGACGGGAACCAAAAATAATTTGAAAGTACCCAGCGCCGCGTGTTCGACGGTGTAGGTATTCTGTCGCAGCGCCGGCCCGCCTCCGCCACGGAACAGCAGCGAGAAACATTCTCCTCCGGGCGCAGCTTTCATGTCACTGACTTGCATCAGCGTTACCTCGATATCCTTTCTTATACCGGGAGCCCGAAACACAAAAACAGAATTAATGTATGAAACGAATGTGGCTTTGGTGTAATTTGAGAGCGCACCGTATATTTGTGCTGCTTGATCGACGGGATTGTCGTCCGGACTTTTGTGGATTTTCTGGCCCAGGACATTAACAGTTGCCAATGGCACTCCGGCAAAGAGTGCGGCCAGTGTGCCGGCCCGCATGAACGTTCGTCGTGAAATTAACATTTACCCTCCTGGTTTAGCCCGGGGCGGAGGCGAGATCCAATACCGGGATGCGGCGAGGTTCACTTTTACAAATCGCGATCCCGTCGCAATGTAGTCTATTAGTTCTTTAGGAAACATTCAACAGTTTTACGACGCCGGTCCATCAATTTTTTGCGAGAATGCTAATGAAAAAATCGACACTGGTGTTCTCGTTGCCGCGAGGCGGAAACTTGACTCTACGCCCCGTAACGGAGTCGGACGACGAATTTCTTCTCTCGGTTTATGCGAGTACTCGCGCCGATGAGCTCGCCCAGGTCGAATGGCCGGAAGGACAGCAAGAAATCTTCCTACGCTGGCAATTCGATATGCAGCGACGCCAATACGAGGCCCGCTTTCCCGACGCCGAGTATTATGTCATTCTGATCGACGATGCGCCCGCCGGCAGAATTTGGATCGGGAGGGATGCCGAACAGATTCGTCTGCTCGATATCGCGCTGCTGCCTAAGTTCCAGAATCGGGGCGCTGGAACGCAGCTTTTGGGCGCCCTTATCGATGAAGCAAAGATTTCGAACAAACCTCTCCGTCACATGGTGTTCATGCTGAATAACGACGCTCATCGTTTTTATGAGCGGCTCGGGTTCGTCGTAATTGAAGACCTGGGAGCTTACAAACACATGGAGTGGCGCTTGTCAGAACCGCCTGCGGTAGCGGGCGGTTGATTTATCGAGAACGGCGGGACTCTAACAAACCGAAGCTCAACCGCTCGCTACCGCAGGCGGTTCTGACCTAAAGTAGTTAAAGACCGCCTCGTAACGAAAACCCTTTTCGTCACCCGAGATGGGTACGAGAAAGATTTCGAACTCGCCCATCTGCTGGTGCTCAAGCCGGTAGACGCGTTGAGGAAGACGGATATTTCCGGGACCCGCAAAGAAGATCGAAAAGCGCTCCATTTCGCCTTGCTCGTTTGCCTGCGGAAGATAGGCCTTGACCTCGATCAATTCCAACTCGAGCTTTTGGTCCTGGATGTTCAGCTTGAAGCTTGAATTAAGGTGTCGGGAAAATTCCTTCTCGGTCAGAGCAACAGACATCAATCGATCTCCTGGAAATCATTTTGTCTCGTCATGCAGCGTCTTCAGACGCCGGATTTCAAATCGACGCGAACCTGACGGGATCGTCACGACTACTTCGTCGCCGGCTTCTTTGCCCATCAAGCCACGACCGATCGGAGAGACGGTAGAAATCAAACCCGCCGCCGGATCGCTTTCTTCTGGTGTGACCAGGCGGTAGGTGACTTCTTCTTCTCGCTCGGCGTCGTAAAGCACCAGCGTCGAACCGTAAGCGGCTCTGTCGCGCGGAATTCTCGATAGGTCAATGGACGAGATCTCGCTCAGGCGCTGGCGCAACTCGCGGATGCGCGCTTTAACCATCGTCTGGCGTTGTAGCGCGGTTTGATATTCAGAGTTTTCGCGCAAGTCGCCAAACTCGAGCGCGCGCTTGATCTCTTTCGGCAGATGTATGCGCAGCTCGGACTCTAACTCGCCAAGTTCGGCCTGAAGTTTTTGTTTGACGTCAATGGTCATCGCTGATAATTCACTCTGCCACTGACACAGTTCAGAGTTCAAACATCGGTTTGCTCTTTCGCCGAAGAAGCAAGCTAAAGCTTGAACTCTAAACCGCGTCGATCACGCTTTGCCCTTATCGTTCAATGCTTCTTCTACCGCGGCCCGCATTAACTGAGGTGTCGATAATGGGCTGAAGCCCTGAAAGTGTTTCACGATGCGGCCATCGCGCGCGATCACAAAGCTCTGCGGAATTACTGAACGGGCTCCAACTGCCTCGACCAGCGGCGCCGCTAAAGTGCCGTCATCCCAAATAATCTTATATGTGACCTTCTGCGAGCGGACGAATTCTTTCACGTGCTCAGGGTCATTACTCTCGTTGTACTTCGTGGCCAATCCCAGCACCACCAAACCGCGCGACTTGTACTCGGTATTCATCTTTACCAGCTCAGGCATTTCCAGGCGGCAAGGCCCACACCAAGTGGCCCAGATATTTACTATGATGACCTTGTTTGCATAATCCGAAAGCTTGAGCGATTCGCCTTCCAGCGTTTCAACCTTAGTGTCGCGCACTTGCTGAGGCAGACTTACGAATGCTGTGGGCGGCGGGTAGTTCGGTGCTGGATTGTTTGATGGCGATGCCGGAGAACTCGCGCTGGCAGGACTCCCCGATCTCGCAACCCCAGCCCCAGGCTGATTCGTATTCCTTTCAGTCGAGTTGCAACTCGACAACCCAAACGCGCTGATCAAGGCGACTCCGATCAGCGTGAGCAAAATTCGCCCGGGCGTCCAGAAGCCTTTCGCTTTGATCGAAGGCAGTATTGAAGAGTCGCTTGATAAATCCTGCATCTTGTTCTCCTGAGTGTCCGATAAACTTCTGTTTGTCGCTCGATCGAAGTTAAGTCCGCCTAAACTTAGCGACAAACTAAAGCTTGTCGGACATTCATGGTTGCAAAACTACCCGAAACGTGGCAATGCGCGTCAGGTCATCGCCAATAATCGCATATTCTCCCGGTATCAGCGAATTACGCGGACGCAATTCCATGAATACCTCGTCGCCGCCCATGCTCGCCAGCACCCGAACTGCAGGCTTGATGATTTCTTCCGA
>Ga0137361_10000714_pt1 | contig 19125 bp, 9 predicted proteins | sample Mad1_80_16metaG_FD_104923 | JGI IMG/M metagenome (GOLD analysis project Ga0137361, IMG submission 104923) | Vadose zone soil microbial communities from Angelo Coast Range Reserve, California, USA - Mad1_80_16 metaG | ecosystem: Environmental > Terrestrial > Soil > Vadose zone | place: USA... | reverse complement strand
GGACAAACATTTGCGACATCGGCGTTCCCGGCTCAAGCTTTGATCAGCGGCGCGACATCGGTCGACACGGCATCGTCCTTGGCGTTGAAGGCGAGTGCAAGCGCCGGCAGATACTGCCCCGCCTCACCCAGCGTCTCGGCGTCGACGGCGCGCAGCTTGGCGAGGTCGCGCGTCTCGTCCAGCACTTGGCGCAGCGTGTCGGCGGTCCAATCCGCGCCGGGAACCGGCGGCACCGCCAGTAGCAGGCATTGTGGCGCGCAGGCATCGGGCGGCGCGAATTGGAAGGCAATGGCGGTGGTCTCGCTCGCGCTCGGCACGATTTCGATCCATTCATCGACGACCAGGCCGGTCAACGGCTGGGCGGTGTTGATCGGCGCCGTGGTCTGCAGCACCAATGACAGCTTGCTTGCAGCGAGAGTCTTGCCGGTATCGGGCGGCAATCCGACCCAGCGTTCGTTGGCGACGAAGGGCAATTGCGCCACGCTCAAGTTAAGCCGCTCGCCCGTCGCCAGCACCTCCGCGCCGCGCAAGCAGGCGCCGAGCCGCGCCAGCGGCTCGCGCACCCGCGCATGCTGCGTGAACCATCCATTCGGCGCCAGTGCATCGCCACCCTGCGCCCGCCGGCTCGCCGCCAACGCGCCGGTCAGCTCGGCGCCCGCGCTGCCGCAGCTGAAATGGGGCAGCACCACGAAGGATTGGCCGAATACCGCGCGCATGCGGTCGGCCAATTGGCCCGCGCGCGCCCGAGGATCGGCCGCGGCAGCAAGAGCGCGCAACGCCGTCCCCTGAGCGAGCCGCGCCGTGCTGGTCTTTAGCAGCGCCGTCGCCTGAGTTTCCAAGCCTGCGATCGCGGCCGAGCTTTCGCCGGCGGCGATGACCGGCACCGCCGGGCCGATCCCAAAGGCGCCCAACGCCATCAGGCCACTGCGCAGCGCCTCGGCAGTCTTGGTAGTGATCGCCACCAGTGCTGTCAGCTGCTTGTGCGCGGCATCCAGCGCATTCTCAGCCCGCACCACGCGGGCTGCGAGCTCGGCCAAATCGATCGCACCGACGCTGGTCCTCTCTGGCGGGTTGAGGTCTTCCGGATCGGCACCCCGCAAGCCGGTGAGCAGGCGACGCGCCGCGCGCGCCTGCTCCAGCACGTCGAACAGCGTTATCTCGCTGGCGGCCAAATCACCGGGCCGCGTATGCAGCAGCCGCAGATTGGCCTGCGGATCGAAGCCACCGGTCATGTGCTTGGCGAAATAGAGCACTTGCTGCTCGATGTCGGAGAGCGCTGCGTTGGGCTGCGTTGGGCTGGTCGTAGCGTCGACGCCGTAGACGACATCCAGCGGCGCCACGCCGATGGCGCTCAACGTCAGCTTACGCGTCTCGGCCACCGCGCCGGTCGCGTCGAGCCGCTCGATAGTGCAACGCACCCTGCCGGCATTGCCGAGCAGCTTCGAGGCCCAGGCATTGAGCATCGGCTCGGCGCTGGCCCGCGGCGACGAAGCGGCCGCAGGCCAGCCGGGATTGACCACTGGCGCGCCACTAAACAGAACCAGCACTCGATGGCTGAGCGGCGTGCCGCTGCGCCTGGGATGCGCGACGTCGAGCTCGGGCGGCGGCGCATCACCTTGCGCCACGGCGGACAGGGTGCTGGCGATGCGCGAGAGGTTGCCACGGGCGATTTGATAAGCCGCCTCGGCGGTGAGCGCGTCGCTCAACCCGTCGATCGCATCGCCGAGCGCGTCGAGTTTACGACCGACCGCGGCGAGCTGATCGGCCGTGGCGTCCGCTGGCAATTTCTGGAGCACCCCATTGCGATTGCTCTGCCACAGCCGGAAAAGAGCGAGCCCGTCCACCACGTTGTTGGCGGCAATGGCTTCGGTGGCCGGGGCGCTGGGGGTGGCAAGCGGACTCGCGGCCAGCGGGGCGAGACCGCGAAGGGACGCGATGAAGGTATCGAGCTTGAGATCATGCAGGCTGCGCTCGATGCGATAGCCGAGCAGTGCTCCCAGCGGCTGTCCCTGGCGCAGCCCGTCGAGCAGCCGTTCCGCTTCGCGGACGCGGCGCGAGGAGAGGTCGACGGCGAAGGGGCTGTCGGGCGTGGGCAGGCCGCTGGCGCCCAAATGCGCGTTGCGAAGTAGAGCCGCCGCCGCGGCGTGGGTCAAGGATGGCGCATGGATGAATCCGCTATCCTTCGGGTAGGCAAAGAGCGGCCCTGGCTCGCCGGCCGGCAGAGGCGTGACCGCTGTGGCCGGCGCCGCCGGCCGCAAATTCTCGACCCACCCATAAGCTCCGACATAGATGCCTTTGCCGGCGCCGGCGGAAAACGCCGCGAGTCGCTTGCTGGCAAAGGATGTCATCCAGGCATCGAGCCGATGCGTCGACAGATCCAAGGTGCCTTGCATCAGATACTGCAGCCTCTCGCTGTCCAAGCCCTGGAGATGGGCGAGGCTGCTGCGGAAATCGCCGAGCCCGGTCACCGCCGCGGGCGTGGCGAAGCTGGTCAGGCCTTCGAGGAATTGGCGGATGGTCGGGTTGCCGGCGACGCCGGGGGCGGGAAGGTCGAGCTGGCGCTTCCAGGTGAGCGTCGGAAGCGCATCGCTCACGAGATCGACCAACTCGGCGTCGCGCAGCAGCGCTAGGACATCACTGCCCGGCGCGCCCGCCGCGATTTGCGCCGTGGCATCAGCGATCTCGCGCAGCAGCGCATGGCGCAGCAGCAGCTGCAGCAGGCTGGTGCTGCTGCCATCCGTTGCCGCCGGATCCGGCCGTGCCGCGATCACGTCATCGATTCGGCGCAGGGCGAGCAGGGCGGTGATGTAGTTGGGCTCGAGATTGCGCCAGGGCGAGACTTCGCCGGCCTGCACCAGCGGCGCGGTCACCGGCCAGGCGGTTTCGGCGCCGATGATGCGCGCCAAGCGCGGCCGCCAAGCGATGCCGAGCCGCTGCAGCAGCCCCGCGGCCAGCAAATCCTGCGTCGGGATGAAGCCGCTTCCTTGCAAATCCTCGCCGAGGAAGGCGCGCAAATGTTGGAGATAGTGGCGTCCGAACAGGGCCCGCATGCTATAGCCGCTGGAGAGCCCGTCGGTGCGCATGACATCGGCCAAATCCGCATCGGGATCGGGCGGCGATTGCCGCCGCCCAAGACGAAAGACATCGCCGAGATGCGCGCGCCAGACGTTGTCGCGCAGTTTAAGCAACAGGCCTTGCAGCCAGAGATCGGGCGCCAGCGCCTGTTGCTGACCGGCGCCGGGCTGCCACAGATCGAGCGACGTCACCGGCAGCAGCCCATAAGGTTGTCGGCCGCAGCGCAGGATCGGAAACGGCCCGCCGCTGCGGACATGAGTGGCGAAGTGATCGCGCGCCCAAGCGACCAGGTCGGCAGTGAGCCCGGTGCCATCGAACCCCACCAGGCTGGTGAGGTAATAACCCCAGCCGATTTGCCACAGCGCAACATTCATGCTGCGCATGTCCAAGGCGTGGCTGTCGCCGGCTTGGCCGAGATGGCCCAGGACCTCCGGGATCACATTAGGGCGGAGCCCGAGCGCAGCGCCGACGCGGAGCGCATTGGACTGGGCGGCGAGAGTCGCTGGATCGAAGGCGATCTCGATCGAAAAGCTGCGGTGATGCGAGGGATCGTCCTTCGTCGCAGCGGCACGGCGGGCATCGGTGTTGTTGGTGGGCGTACCGAAGGACAGGAATTCCAGTCCGTCGGTGTAGTGATGGGCGTCGAGCAGGCTCGCCAATTGCGCCGCCGCGGCGGCGCCGGTGAGCGAAGTCGCCACGCCGAAGACCAGCAAACTATCCAGACCCGCGGCCAAGGAGGCCGGTGGCACGGTGATGCGCAGCGCCATGCCCTTGGCTTCGGCCTCGTTGAAATCGACCATCCACTTGATGCCGGGATCGATTGGTAATTGGTCATCGGGAACCGCCGCCGGTGCCAGAGTCGGATCCGGGCCAACTGCCAGCGGTCTCACGATGTCGGCACCGACTGCCTGAGTCACGGTCGTGCCGGAGCGCAACAGGGCGATCCAGTGATCGGGCAGCAGCCGTGCCTGCGCAGCGTGGCGCCAGGCAGAATTACGGCCATCCGCCACCACCGCTACCGCCGGCAAGGCTGGCGCGACCGGCAGCGGCTTGTCGGGCGTGACCGGTGCGGTCGGGCGCTGCTGTGGATTGGTCGGGCGCAGCACGCGCTGGATCCAGGCGGCGCGCTCGGCGCCGAAGCGATCCGCCAATTGCCGCCAGGCGGCGGCGCGCGCATTGGCGTCGTTGCCGGCACGCCAATCCTGCTGCCAGTAATGCGCGCCCCAATCGCGCTCCCCGGGCAAGAGATCGGGCTCGTGCGAGTCAAGATGAATCTTGTCGGGATAGATGCGCACCCGCAACTCGGTGACGTTGCCGGGCAGCGTGAAGAAGCGCGTCTCCAGACGAACCGGCAGCAGCAGCAGCGGCAAATCGCCGGGGCAGAGCGTGGCGGCGGTCATGAGTGCGCAGCCGTCGAATTGAAGAATTGTGAGGCGTGAATCGCCAGCCGCACCGGCAGCCGGCGGAGAATGCCGGCCATATGCGCGGCATTGAGACCCCATTGCAGTTCGTTGAGCGGCAGGCCCGCGGGCGGGCCCGCGGCAATGCTCAAATGGCTCGCGCTGCCAACTGCCGTCCCCTCGGGAAGGCCGAAACGCGGCTCGGTCGGGTGCTGCTGGATCACAAGGTAATAGCCCCGGGGATGGTCGGGGCTGCCATTGGCGACCTGATCGGCGGGGACATCGAAGCCGACGAAGTTGATGTCGGGCTCGGCCGCGCCCGAAAACACCGGTAGCTTTTCATCGGCCGCATCCACGTTGGGCGTGCGGCCGCCGCCTCGCGCGAGTGCGGGGGTGAGATAGATGATGGCGTTGGGATAGCGGCGCAGCAGGGCGCTGCGCATCAGCATGACGAAATTCTCGCGCGGCGTCGGGGCGTCGCCTAAGGCGCGCGCGCCCCACTCATGCAGCGGCGGGATGTCCGCGCCGCCACCCCAAAACTGATCGAAATAGGTGCCGAGCTGGTCGGTTGGAAATCCCCGCCACAGCAGCTTGCGCCCCATCTCGACATTGAGTCCGACCAGGAAGGATTCGATAAAACGGCGATTAGTTTCGAGGCCGAGCACCCGGTCGGTCGTGACGGCGTCGAGCCCGGGCAGCAGCAGCTCTTGCGAAAGATCGCGCAGCGGCTCGTACATCGGTTGCGGAAAGGTCGGCGCCCACATCACCGTGTCGAGGCCGATGCCCGGTGCCGGGGCGGCGCGGGCGGTGTCGACGGGCAGGCCCGGCCGCCGCGGCTTGGGGCCGACCGACACGAAGCCTTTCGCCAGGCCGGCGATCGTCTGCTGCGGCTGCGTTTGCTGCGACAGGGTGACGCGGATGTCGCTGAGCGGCATTGGCGAAATGGGATGGGGGATTGTAGCGGCGCGCCCGGGATCAACGCGCGTCAGGTGCTCGACCGCGGCCTTGCGGAACGCGCGCGCGGAGGGGCTGTCATTTGCTGCCGGACCGTGGCTGACCGGTTCGATCGGCACCGGCTGCCCTTCGGCCCGCACTACGAACCAAGGCATGCCGCCCCAATTGGCGATCGCCGCGCCGGTCACACTCGCATAAGCCCGGAAATTTCCCGGCGGCGACATGTGCTGGGACACTGCGGTCATGGTGGCGAGATCGAGCGTGCTCGGCGCGGGCAGGCCGGCGCTCCCGGCTCCGAGCGTCGCCACCCAAGTGCCGCGGCTGAAGCGAGTGCCGCCTTGCGCCACGACGCGCCGGGTGAGCGGTCCACGCTCGCGGCCGATGCGCCGCATCGCCGGGGTGAGCGCCTGAACCGGGATGGTGGTGGTCCTCACCTTCGCCAGCATCGTCTCGGTTCCCGGCGCGGCGCTCAGGCTGATGCGGCTGAGCACAGGGGCGCTAACGCGCAGCATGGCTTCGTCGGCGAGCTTGCTGAAATGTCTGGCCTGCAGGCTCGCACCCACCACCAGACTCATCTGGAGCTGGCGGAGGCGCTGATTGGCGCGCTGCATTTCGCCCGCTTGCTCCCAGGCGGAGGCCATCAGTGCCTCCTGATAATGCTGGACCACGCACGTGCCGAAGGCGGCGACACTGCGCAAACGCGGATCGAGGTTCAACTGGTCCAACCAATCAGTGCCACCGCGCGTGGCGGTGGCGCGCGCCGCATACCAGCGGCCATAAAGCGGCGGCGCGAGCAGCGGATCGGCGGCGGGATCGCTAACCGCCATCAGGCCCGGCGCGTTGACGATTCCAGCGAGCGCCGTCTGGAACGGCAAAGCCGTGATGTCGGGCCAGTAAGTCAGCGGATCGGGATTGCCCGGTGGCAGCACCGGGCGCAGCGCGCCGCCAATCTTCAAGGTGGTGCCGGCCGGAAAGCTCGGCGGCAAGACAAACCCGGGCTGGCTAATGTCGATGGGGCGTTGCCCGAGCCCAGCCGGCGCCGGCTGGGGTCGCAAGCGCGACGCGAGCGAAGCGAAATCGCCGGCGGAGCCGGTCTGGAATTCCCAATGGTGATAGACCGGCAGCGTTACTTGCGGCGGCGCCGGGCTGAGCGACCAGGCCGGCGCCAGCGCTGCGGCCGCGATGAGATCGCCATCGGCGATCGTAAGCCCCAGCCCGGCCTTGCGGCCGAGCTCGAAGGTAGGCACCACGCAGGCGATATAGGCGGTGTTAGGTGAGAGAATTCGCGGACAGATCAGCCGCGACAGCGACAGCTGCGGCGCGCCTTCGAGCGCCGCCCGCACCGGCCCGGCGGTGCTGTCGGCGCCAGCGGCTTGCGCATGCGCCCAGGCCCAGCACTCGCTAAGATCGGGCAATTCCGCGGCGGGGTTGGCGGGTGCCGCGATCTGCAAGCTCGGCAGCGGCGCATCAACGCTGCTGGCGAGCGTGACGCCGTCCTGCTTGCGCACCACTGCCAGGCACAGCCAGGGCCTGAGCTTGGCGTTGGCGGCGGCGGCCGGCGTGAACAGCCATGGGAAATCGGCGCGGTCGAACTCGATGCAAGGGAAATGGTTCGGCTCGAAATCGGCAGTGCCGGGTTGCGGCTCACGGCGGATGATCTGGTTAGCGTCGATGCCGACGACATCACCCGGACCGCGCAAGCGCACCGTTACCGGCGGCATGGCGATAGTGTTGATGGCGAGAGCCGCGCTGAGACGGGCCACGCCCGGCTGGTTGGCGCCGAGTGTGTCCGGCGTGGGGATGAGCGAGGCCGCGCCCTGGCGCACCCAGGGAAGGAAGGTCAGCGAAGCCTGCGGATCGGTGGTCATGGTGAACGTACCTCAGGCGGCGATCTCGCGGGCGGGGACGAGCTGGAAGCTGGCGCCGCCGCGGTTGAGCGCGTCGAGGGCGGCGCGGTAATCGGTCCAGGTCTTGACGCTGCGATCGAGCGCGACCGGGGTGCCGCCATCGAGCGGCACGATCGCCCAGCTCGGCCGCGCCAGGCTCACCGCCACCGGCGCGGCGCTGCGAAAGCGCCCCCGCCCCAGGCGGCGCAGCGGCGCGCGCGCGGCCGCGCCGCTGGCGCTGTGCAGCGCCAGCCGCGATGCCGGCAGGGTGTAGGAGCCCGGCGGTGGCGTCGTCGCCGCCAGAGGATCGATGGTGATCGCCCGATATTCCACCGGCGCCGCCACCAGCTGGGCGGGATCGAAGCTCACTGCGTCGGTGCCTACCACCAAGCCCGAATCCATCGTCTCGAACGACGGGCTGGCGAGTTCCTCATCATCGCTCATGGCGAAGAACTGCGCCGGCGCGAACCGCGCCTGCAACGGCCGGGTCTCGGTCAGTGCCACACCGTTGAGCGCGACCGACAAAGTGAAGCGCCGCGCCCCCGCCACCGGCGCGCCGCCGAAGCTGTCGATATCGCGCCCGGTATCGAGCGGTACCACGCTCTCATTGACCGCGAGCCGCCCGAGCGGATCGAGCACCAGGCCGCTCCCCGGCGCGAGCTTGCGCAAAGCAACCCCATGCGTGCGATTGGGCGCCAACTGCGTACTCCAGCTCTGCGGCGTCGACAGCGCGGCTTCGAGCTGAGCCAGCACATCCACGGCCGGTGGCAAAGGCGGCGGCTCGCCCTGGATCAGCGTCGTGTCGAAGCGCACCGCGAAATCGCACCAGAGAATCTCGAACCTGGCCTTGCCGCTGAGCCGCAGCGGCAGCGGCCCTTCCAGCTCGCCCTCGACGGACACCTTGAACAAATTGTCCGAGCCATGCTTGAGCTGAACCGAGGCGTGGAAATCGGCGATGAAGTGCAGCGGCGCGCGCGCGATCAGCACGTCGTAGCCGACATCGCCCGAGATGCTGAAGCCGTAAGCCTCGGCATATAGTTGCGCTCCCGCCCCAAACTGGATCGTGTTCGAGGTGATGGCGAAATAGGCATCGCAGGTCAGCCGCGGATTCGTCCCCGAGCTCAGCGCGATCGCAACCCGCGCCAGTGGCGGCACTGCAGCCGGCGGCGCAAAGCGCGGGTTGAAGCCGCCTATCGACAACACGAAATCCGTGTTCTCGGCCGAGCCCCAACCTGCCCGCAACGCTGCCGCGCCGGTCAGCGCGTATTTGTGCACCAGCCGCGAATCCACCAGCACCGCGTCGATCGCCGCCGTGTTCTGGTCGAAATCCAGCACGCCGATGGCGTCGAGATTGATCCGCACCAGGTCGTTATCGGCCGAGGGCAAAAGCGAGCTGATCCGCCCCAGCACCAGCAGCCGCTCGCGCGCGCCGAACTCCAGGATCAGCGCCAGATCGAGCTCGACCAGCGTCGGCGTGAACCAGTCGATCTTGGCCAGGATGCCCAACAGATAGGCGCCGCGCTGCGCCGGAAAGGCGCTGGCGAGCGACCTTATGATTGCCGGCGCGTTGCCAACCGGGTCGCGCGGGAACAGCAGCGACTTCAGCGTGTCATTCTTCAGCCCGGCGCGCAGCGCGTCCTGGTCGAAGGTCCGGTTGACGGCGATCATGCCGCCGATGCCTTGCAGCGTGAATCCGAGCCCGAGCGGGATCGGCTCGAAATCCTCGGCGGTGATGAAGACGATCAGCGAATAGCCGCGGCTGCCATCCGGCATTTTCGTCGCGATCAGGCCGAAAGCGCTCAGTGTGATCGTATCGTTGAGCGACAGCATCAGGCTCCCGGCATAGAGCTGCTGCGTCGCGTCGTGGAAAAGAAAACCGCCGCCGCTGACGCCCGCCGCGTCGATGGCGAGGCCAGCGCCGGAGGGCGGTTTGAAATCAAATTGAAGGTCCAGATTGCCCAGGTTTCCTGGCGGCTGTGCATCGGTTCGCGGCTCCAAAAGTAGACGGAAGCCGACCTCCGCAACGCTCGCGATCACTGGCCCGATCGACGTGCTTCCCGTCACAAGAGCGTCGAAAGCGACACTCTTGCTGGGGCCCACACCAAGTGCCAAATCGATCCGTTCTAGGCGTGCCGCTGTCCCCAGCGACTGACGCACGGGGAGACTCAGTTGCAGCTTAGGCTGATTGCCGAGCGAAAAACCCGAACGGTTGGACCACACAAGCGTGAACGAAAGCGGGCTGCTTATTGGGTGCGATGCAACCGCCTCCTGGAGGAATCCATCGCTCTCTCCGAAGTCGATCACCAGCGAGCCTGCGTCGACGCCGACCTCGGTTCTCAGATCAGCGTCTCCATCGAGCTGGCCACTCAGCGCGAGACTGGCATGCGCCACGAAGACCTCGAGCCGACTGGAGTTTGTATCGCCGAGAGGAATCCATGGCGCATCCGGCTTCGCTTTCGCATCCAGCCGTACTACGGTATTTACGTGACTGTCCCCCACGGAACCGCGAACGACGGCCCGCCCTGGATGGACCTCAGCCCGAATGGGCCGTGCTAAGAAGTCACCGGTGAGTTTCAGTGAAATGTATTCCGAAATTGTGAAGGTGTCGCTGGCTTGGCCCGTAATGACGGGCATCAACGCAACGCCATCCGGCAGCGCCGCGACATCGGGACGTGGCGGGATCGGCAGCGCCAGGAATGCCAGCTTAACATTGGCGCCTGCGCCGCCAGACGTCGCCGATCCTCCGAGCGCCGGCATCGAAATGATCAGGTTCCTGGTTTTGGCCGTGCCGGAAGAGTCCCGCGCGTAGTACTGATCAATCAGGCGGCGATCGGCTGCATAAAGCCCCGCATTTCCGCCAAATCCCCGCACCAGAATTCCGATGCTGCGCAAGAACGCGTCGGCATCGAAGGCTGCGCCCCATCCGTACGTCCGCTCGATGGTCGCCAGCGGTTGATCGCCGAGCGGCCCCAGCCGGTCCCAGTGAACCTGCCTCTCAATGTACTCCGCGCGGCCCGTGTCGGGGGCGGCCGGCACTCGCCGCTCGCTCAGCACGCCCACGAAATGCAGCAGAGCGAACAAGGGTGGACCCTGCTGCGCCAGCGCGGAGTAAACGAGATAGTCAAGCAGCTCGCGTGGGAAGGTGGATGCAAATGCCGCAGGCGCGCCGCTGGTTGAGATACGCCGTATAACGTTGCCGGCGGATAACAGCTCACCGGTCAGCTGCTCCAGACTCAGAGAAGACGTATCTGACGGCAGGGACGTGAGATCCCCCAGCGCACCCGTGACGTGCGCCAGGTCCGCAGGGGCGAGAGTCCAACCGAACTGCTGCAGGAATGCAGCAAACGCATCGGGCGAGGCAACCGCGGCCCGAACGGGCTGAAGCGCCTGCGCGAAGCTTGACAAGACGCTTTTGAGGAAACTCGCCGAGCTCATGGCGGCGGCGGAGGTGGCGGAGGTGGAACGACAAAATCGCCCCAATCGAAAAACTCCAAGACGAAGCCAAACCGCTCCAAGTGATTAAGATTCTCAGCCAACGGGTCGTAGCTCCACGTGCCGCCGTCGCCCCAATCCGCGTCCGGATCGATTTGCCGGATGTTGCAGTACGGCTGGTTACCCCGATATTGCCAGCGGTTGGCATGATACCATGGCCAGTGAGGAGGCCCACTGCCGGTGCGACCGGCGGAGGCCGCTTGCCAGAAGTGACTCGCAATTCCCTGTTCGTAGAGCAATTGCAGCGTCGCGCCGGAGCAATAAACACCGATCAGATAGTGACGGCCGGTCCGAGTAGCGAGGTCGTCTCGCGCCGCTTTGATATTTTCAAAGTAGGAGCGGATCCACCGTTCACGCTCTGCTACGGCCGGGAGCTCCGGCCAACCACGCGTATAGTCGGCCGGTTGCGGAGGCGGTGGCGCTGGAGGCGGTGGCACTGGCGTCCCCGGCGGTGGCCATGGCGGAACACCATGTGGGTCGAGCAAGTCGTAGGGATCGAAGTCGATCGCAAAAAAGACCGGTGTATGCGGCGGCTGCCTCAAGACGTCCCTACAGTAGCGGAAGGCCTCGGTCCCATCCTGAGTACCTGCATCGTCGTGGGTGGCCGGGTTTCCATCGGGGTCCGGATTGAAATAGAAGATGTTCTTATGAAGATTGGTGTTGAATGGACCCCAATGGTCGATAGCGTGCTCGTCGTCCTGACTGGACTCCGAGACCCCCATTCCTCCTCCCAGATTGCGGGCGGTCTCCCAAATCGTGAAGAGACTGAATCCGGCGTCCGATAACATCTGGGCTTCCGGCGCGCCCATGCTCAAAGCAGCGCTGTGCCGAATATAGCGGCCGACGACCTTTACCCGGCCTCCGGGGACGCGAAAGTGTCCCCGGTTTGGGCTGAAATTGGTGTCATTTATGTCCTGTAGGTCCGTCCCGTGAAAGCAATCGATCTGGGCAGCTGTAATCGCGTCCGTGTTCGAGAACCCGGGATTCCGAATCGACGGCACGTTCGGCTGCCACCTCTGTGGCTGAAGCATGAAATCGAGGGGATCGGCCATGGGACTCGCGGCGTCAACGTCGAAAGGGACGCCCGCCGGGGTCCCGTCGCGCCTGTTGAACCCATGCGCGAAGCGCCAGAGCACGGGAGCAGTTGGAGGATCGAACCTGTTCCAATCCAGCAACGGACTTCCGTTGGCCAGCAGATCGGCCGGCGCGTTATCCCATAACCTCAGGTCCGCCCAACGGCCGTGAACGCTCGTATCCATCCCCCGATGGCGGCTGGCCAAAGCCGCAATCACGTGGGGCTCTGGTCGAAGCCTTCCGTCGGTGCCGGCAACGTACCTGCAAATGACGGCGGCCATGAATGGCTGAATTTCGACTTCAAAACCAACGGTCAGGGGGAAGTTATTCACCGTATCGGCCCATCCCGCCCAGTAATCCTCGCTGAAAGGAACGTCGGGATCGACGCTCAGCCAGACGTGTGCCCTTCCCGTCGTGTCTGAGCGCTCAACTTCTCCTGAGTGAATGGCCGCTACGACCCGCTTGCAGATCGCATCCGCGTCGATCTGTCCGAAGAGACGGCCTCTGTGGTCAGTGAGCTGCTGCCGCGCAGGTTGCGGAGCCTGAATCGGAGCGACGCGATCAACCAAAAGCGTGAGATTCTCCGGATTCTCCGGGCTTGGGTCCCCCTGCTGCAGAGGGTAAGCTGCTCCATCGGGCTCGCTGGAAGCGTTGGTTGCTTCGGCATGGCCCCAGATGAAATCATCACCCAAGAAGTTTCGGCCCGCGAAGAGCGGTCGCGCTCCACCATTCCAGGCAAAAAAATCGCCTCCGGCGGATATGGCAGGCCCGGTAGGTCGAAGATCGAGACGGGATCGGAAGGTGTCGATACCAAACGACATAAGCAGCTCTTCTATTTGATTGAGGCCGAATTTCCATTTCACGTGCAAACAGTTCGGGCGGAGCGGCTCCTTCGTGCTCCATTCCTATTCAGGACCTGAGGCGAAGTGGAACGTCTCAAGCCATTTGCCAAGAGAACGCGCCTCGCTCGTTTTCCGCGGCGCAACATGTCTCGTCGGTCTGAGGCAGAGCCTCGCTAGTTGTCATCAGCAAGATCAACAGCGATATCGCTGTTCGTCGTTCCGATATTCCTCTTTATGAGTGCGGAGAGCATTGGTGTCACAAAGGAGCGGTTAGCATGTCTGAGTTAAATATCGCAGTTGCAGCATAGACGCTGAGCACGACAAAAGTCCAGGGCGTTACTTACATCCGAGCGAACGAAAGCATGGTGCTGGAAGTTGAACCGTTACTGCACCACGGGCTAAACGTAACTGTGATACATGGCCGTACCGCGCAGATCGGTAGAGCCCGCTGTCCATATGGAGGCGATTTCAGACGCGGAAAGCACCCTGTTCCAGATAGCGAGATGCGAGATTGCTCCCTTGTAGCCCATCGTCTGCATTCCGCCGACGGTTAGAGGACCCGACCCGCCTTGAGGATGTACGTTAAAATCGCCATACTTGTCGGCAGCTACGCGTTTGGCCTCGATCGCTTGTTTCCATAAGATGCAGCCCTTGGTGCGGTCGGTCGCCGAAATCCAGTGCTCCGCTTGCCCTACGACGAACACCCATCTGCCTAGCTCGATCGGCGTCTCGTCATTGGCGGAAACACCGTATTCCATATAGGAACCGTTGCCTTGGCCTGCAGGAGAGCCCAAGTTGAAGGTGTAAAAAGAAAGCCGCGAATGACGATTTGGATTTGTCTGATTATAGAGCCGCAAGACCCACTCGACATCGGTTGAAGGGCTGACCGCCTTCTCTACGAAATGAACGAACTGGTCGGTCGATCCTGCAGTTTGCGCGTTGTCGAGCGCCAGCGGACAAATCCACGCGGCGACGGTTAGTGCGTTCGCATAGGCATGCGAGTATTTTGGATCGCTCTCGATCGTCAAATAGCTTCCCAGTTCTCCGTCGAAAAAGGGAGCTTGCGACTCGCCGAACGGAATGACCGCAAGACTGACGCCTTCAGCAGGCACTGAAGCGTCATGAAGACCCAACTCGTCGTGACACCAACCGTCACTGAGGTCGTCGAGCGGCCAGTAACTTGTTGGCTTCGTGCCCAAAATCGCAACCTTTATGTTCATGATTTCCTCCAATACGTGAGAAACCAGCGGCCGAACGAGGCCTCCCGTGGATCTGATAAGGCATTCGACTTTAACTCGCCGACAACGTCGCGAGCGGGCGTAGTTTGGAACGATCGCACTGTCACTGACATTCGCTGAGCTGGGTACTATGAGTTTATCACCATGGCAATTTCGTACAGCCTACTATTTTGGATCCTGTCCGGGTGGAGAGAGTAATGTCCATATATACCACTGCAGGACCATATTTCCCTTACTCCCAAGGGCTGTCCGCGAATTCGCTGGTGGGGAGATCCGAGCGTGCGCAAACTGGCCTGCCTGCGGCGCGGGTGCAGAACGTCGGCTCATGTAGGAGGACCAGACCAATAGACGCGCAATGATAGAGCATCCGGTTCGGTCTCAAAGTGACCCGTTGGGTGACATCGCGGATTGTTATTTCGATGATCCTCGTCGGCGAGCGCGCAGCACCACAAGACCGAGCGTCTTTGCGGTTTTGAGGTTGACGATCTGCGCGAACTTCATCTGCTCGGCCACAATGTCGAGATTCACACTTTCGCAAGGCTTTTCTCTTACTTTTCAAGTTCAATTTTGATCAATCAGCAAGATCAAGTGCCAATTTTGCAATGGTAAAGCTGTTGTGCCGCGCACTGCTGGTCGGTTGCCTTGGTTCGTTGGTGGCGTTGGAAGTGCCGCGTCCCGCCTGGGCTCCTCCCTACCAATGGTCTCAGTACCCGGAGGCTTGGGGCGAAAAGATCATCGCTCTCGGCCAGAAGCTATTCTTTGATCCCCGCCTGTCCGGAAGGGGCCTCACCGCATGCGCCACCTGTCACAATCCAGACTTTGCATATGGCGATCCGCGGCCGATCAGCATTTCAGACGGTGGGAAACCAGGGCTGCGTCACGCCCCGTCGCTCCTTAACGTTGGTCTTCGGCCGCACCTCATGTGGGACGGCCGCTTCCGTTCGCTCGAGGAGCAGGCCTTCGGTCCTTTTCGGCGGCGTGGCGAAATGGGGATAGGAATTAAAGACGCGGCCGCCCGAATTTCTCGCGATCCGAATTATCGACTTCGATTCTTCAGCGTATTCGGACAGCCACCCTCCCCGGATGGGATGGTTGCGGCCCTAGCTGCATTCGAACGCACCCTGGTGACTGGCAACAGCAGATTTCAGAGATTCGTGCTCAACAAAGATGATCGTGCACTTACCCCACTCGAAAGGTATGGCCTGGGCATCTTCACGAGCAAAGGACGTTGTGTGTTCTGTCACCCTATTTTCACTCCAATGGTCTCAGCCTATCCACTGTTAACCGACTTCGCATTTCGCAATACTGGCGTTGGATTCAACTTCGATGGCTACCGCGACGTGGGCCGCAGCGCCGTGACTTTGACGCCGATAGACTACGGCGCCTTTCGGACTCCCTCCCTCCGCAACGTCGCCGTCACCGGTCCTTATATGCACGACGGAAGCCTGCGCACACTTGATGAGGTCATTGCATTTTACAACGCTGGTGGACGGCCGAATCCAAACCAAAGCCCGCTGTTGCGACCGCTTGGACTCAACATTCAAGAAAAGGACGGCTTGGTCGCATTTCTGTACAGCCTCACAGACCTCTAGTTTTAGTGCTATGGCACAGCTATCGAAGGTACTACGGACCAAATGTGGTTTTAGACGGTGGATGATCGCCGTGCCGAAGCCGCGGCTGTCAGGGCGATAGCGAGCGGGTCGCACCACAGCACCGTGAGCGCGATCAGCCATTGGATCGTCCGCTCACTCCGTGTTCGTGCCGGCGCGCTCAACGACCTTGCCCACCTCGCGACTTCGACACCGCCTCATCGGCTGTGAAACGGCGTGCGCCGCCGCGGCACCGGCCAGATTCACGGCCTATACAGCGATGGTGCGATTGTGAGCGGCCGAGGCTCCCGCTCGACTGGCCCGCCCCGCTTGCGCACACCAGTGGCCATGCCGGCCTCCACGATCAGCCTGGAAAATGCGCGGGCCCGTTCGGCTGCGGTGTTCTCGGATCGCAAATAGACGGGCTCGGACCATACGGTTACGTCGTCAACCGGCGGGGCACCCATGGTTTGATTGTTTTCGGGCGTTGTTTGATTTCCGAGCGGGGTTTGGCCTGCCGTAGGGGCTGACGGCTCTTCGCGTTCCACAGGCGGCACAGGCGCCGCCGCGGCAGGGACCATCTCGGCCGCCAGTAGGCGCATGTGCCACGCGTGACGCTCCCACGCCAGGCGTGCGAGGCGCTCGGGCTTGCCATCCACAGGGTCAATCAGCTCCTCGTACTGGCGAATGTCGTCGTAGGCTTTCTCGACCACCTCGGGCGGCGGCGGGTCGGGGTCGTTCAGGCGTGTGATGAAAGTCCGTTCCAAGCGCTCGAGGAGGACGGCCAGCTGCGAACGATCACGCACACGCGGCCATGGCGGGCGTGCGCCACCATGGGGGAGCACCACAGCGAGGAACCTCGCTTCCCAGGCGGCATCGTCCACCGTAGGGGACCGCAGCGCCTGGGCCCGCAGCTTGCGCTTGAGCGTGATCGACGGATCGCGCGGCTTAGGGCCGGTGGGGAATTTCCGAGCCTCGCCACGGCTGATCTTCGCCCGCATCTTCGCCCGCCAAGCAGCTGCCCCGGTGAGGGTAGCGGCTCGCCCGAGAGCCGTGCCACTCGCGGGGGGACGGCCATTGTGCAAGAGGACAGCGATTGCGACCTCTGACGGGCGCGCGGCGACAGAACCGGCCGGGCCTACCGGGGAGTTGGGCACCACAGAAAGAGCGGAAGAGGTCGCGGTTTTGATTTTCCAGGCGTACGGGTTTGATTTCCATTTTGATTTCCACCGAGGCCGACGAGCGCGGTCCTCAACATTGCGAATTCAAAAAGCGGCGCGACGTAGTGAGGCGATTTCAAAAGTGTGGTAGTGCAGCACGCATACCTCCGAGTTTTCGAGCCTTGCCACAGCGACGCTTTTTGGGTAAGGACACTCGATTTAACCTGTGCGGGACGGCCTCAGGCGCGCGAGTGCTTGTTTTTTGGGACGCGCCGTTTAGACCATGTGGCGCGAGTGTGCAGTGACGAAGGTGACGGAGATAAGGATACCTGCGTCATGGCTAAGTTCTTATTTTTATTATATTAATGACGAAGATGACGAAGATGACTAAGATAGTGATGATCGTGTGAGCACACACCACCTGATGGCGTATAGGGAATTTAAAAAACTTCGTCACTTCGTCACCTTCGTCATTTCCTGTGTGTGCTCAGTGGGTTATCTATGACGACGGGGGTCCACGCTCCGTCATTACCCTGCCACTCCGTCATGGTTGGATTTTCCCATTCTCGGGGCCCCCAACACCGCACCCAGGCGTCGCGGTGCGCTTTTAGCGATTGGAACGTCCAGCCGCGTACACCACTGGTGCGCCACTGGATTGCCCCCTGGGACTCCAAAAACGCTGCCAGCACTTGCTTGCTCAGCGCCCCGACCGCGAAGTCAAACTCGCTCGCGTGCGCTTTAAGCTGCGCTGTCGTCGCCTTCGTGGGCGCCAGAGGTGGCTGGTGCATGGGGATTCTGGGCAGCCGCCCCTCCTGAAGCAGCTCCTCGAACCAGTGTTCGATGGGCTTCATCCCCAGCCGCTGTTGCTTGCGTAGTGCCTCGGTCGCGTGCACCTGCCGGGGATGCCACCCCTCCAGGTCAGCATTCATCAGGTCGTACGCCATGGCTTCCAGGCCACCGGCCTCGTAAAGCTCTTTGTGCAGGGCATCGAAGTAGGCTTTGATCTCATCTGGCGAGGTGTTCCCGTGGCTAAAGTGATTTGACACCTCGAACACTGCATAACGCCGCTCGTGCTTGCCCGCCGGAACCGCCCAGTCCTTGTCGGCCGCCATCATGATGTGCAGTCGGTTGGTCCAGTTGGGGATTGCCTCAAGCCCCTTCTGTTCAATCGTGATGTCTTCAGTGATCATGCCTTGCAGCGCGCCAGTGCCTTTTTTGTCGCCGCCCCACACTGCCTCGTCTGCGAACAGGAACAGGCATTCGAGCAGGTAGCCTTTGAAGCGGCCGGTCAGCAGGTTTTCATCTACGATATGGGCCTTGTGGGCGCCGAAGATTTTACAGAGCGCCTTGCCGAGTGTTCCCTTGCCGGCGCCTTTATCGCCGCGCAGCACCAGCACGACTTGCGCGCATTTGTCGGGATTTTGCAGGCACCAGGCGATCCAACGGAAGATGTAGCCGCTGGAGCTGGGGTCACCGTTGGCCAGGATGTTCGTGATGTGCCACGCCATCAGTGGCCACTGTCCGAGTTTCGGTACGACGCCCCAACCGCGGTACAGATTGAGGCGGTCGCTTGGTGCCTTGCGTAGGTCGGGCTCTAAAACCACCCCTTCATATTGCCGTCGCTTAGGGTGCTTGAGCCATAATTCGCCGAGCGGTGTAGGCTTTTCGACGCCCTTAGCGTCTTTGAGCCAGATTGTTTGATTGGACATCCACTCTTTGAACGATCTGACGGTCATGAACTCCAGTTCGGGATGCAGTTTAACCACGCGGGTTTGGCCGTTCATTTTGACGAAGCAAAACTGCGTGTTCAGGTCTTCGATTTTCTTTTCCAGATTGGACATCGAGTTACCCCCGATAATACCAAGTACACAGGTGCTCGTAATCGGTGGATCGCTCTGCTTGCTTCGCCGCTTCCCTGCGCTCGATGCTCTTGACGATCTTCTCGACCTGCTTCTCTGCCATCGGCGGGATGAACGTCTCGTTGCAGTCGAGGCATTCGGCGAGCGCTTCATCGAACGTCATGCCGCGGGCGGTTGAAGCGTTGCAACCGAGCACTGCTTGGATTGACGGACACAAGGCAGTCGAACTTCACATGCGCGCCGCGATCATGATGCTGCCTCCAGGCCACCGGGTTCAACCCATCCATTCGGCAATGCGAGCTTACGTAGCCGCCGATCGGCGCGACCCGCCGGCGCTGCGGCGCGGGCGCCCTCGCCGAAAGTAACTTTGTAAATTCGGCTGGTGCGGTCCGATGATATGACCTGACCATGTCGAATCGCACCTATCCACAGCGCATGGGCCCACTTCCCGCCGGACAGCTAAGCCCATGATATTTGGCCCGAAGTGATTCGCGCCTGGCCCTTTTGAAGGAGATGCCCGATGAACCGGCAGCCAATGCTGGGCGGGAACGGCTTT
>Ga0137361_10000709_pt1 | contig 19151 bp, 21 predicted proteins | sample Mad1_80_16metaG_FD_104923 | JGI IMG/M metagenome (GOLD analysis project Ga0137361, IMG submission 104923) | Vadose zone soil microbial communities from Angelo Coast Range Reserve, California, USA - Mad1_80_16 metaG | ecosystem: Environmental > Terrestrial > Soil > Vadose zone | place: USA... | reverse complement strand
TCTAGGCGATTCCCCTCGCGTCAGCGGGGGAGCCGTCTCTCGACGAGCGGCCGGAGGGCCCTCACGATCGCTTCGGCGGCCAGCCGGTGCCCGGCCGCGTTCCAGTGGGGATCGTCCTCGAGATAGAGGGGAAACGTCTCGCTGCGCTCGAAGTCGGGAAGCAGGGAGACCACCGCGTAGGCCACTCTGGGCCGGAGCTCGTCGAAGTAGCGAAAGGGCTCACGGCTGTAGGGCCCCCGCCTCGTGTACTCGCGCTCCTCCCAGTTGCGCGGTGACTCCCGCGCGCTGTACTGGTGGGCGCGGGGCAGGATGACGAGGACGAAGGCGGCTCCCCGCCGCCGGCACCAATCGTCGATCCTCGCCACGTTGAAGACGAGGGGCTCGAACCAGCGCCGGGTCTCGGCGAGGGGCGCCTCGGTGACGAAGAAGCGCTCGACCGGCATGCCGCCCACCGACCAGGCCAGGAGGCGCTGATAGGTCTTCGGAGCCAGGCGCTGGAAGAAGGCCAGGGCGATCGGGATGCGGTCGTAGAGATCGTACAGGCCACGACGGTCCAGCATGTGCTGGTAGCGGATGTCCTCCGAGAAGTCGGTCATGTCCACGCAGAGGACGACGATCCCGGGCCGGTAGCGGTCGCCGATCGCCTGCAGGCGGCGGTAGTCGAGGAGGGGAGAGGAGCTGATCCAGCCGAAGTTTGCGACCTCGAGGTCCCTTCCCGGGTAGTCGGAGCGGAGGCGGCGGCGGATCTGGCTGGGGAAGGAGTCGGCCGCCTTCACCCCGTAGCCGTAGGCGAAGGAGTCGCCCAGGACGATCAGGTTCAGGCCCCCCGCGTGGAAGGCCTCGCTCTCCGGCGTGTCGCGCAGGGCGTCCGAGTTGAACTGGCGGCCGCCGACGTCCTTCCGCCAGTGGTCCACGTCCCGGATCAGGTCGCGCTGCTCGGGACGGAAGGGGTAGGGGAGGAGGGGCGGGACGACGCGCTCCACCCCCAGCCACCAGGCCAGCGCGGCCAGAGGCAGAAAGAGGTGCGCGCGCCGCCCTCCCAGGAGCCAGCAGATGACGAAGAGAGCGTAGAGGGCGAAGCCGGCGGCGAGGCCGGCTTCGAAGACGCTCCGGACGGGGGTGAAGCCGTACTTGCGGGCGCCCGCGAGGTCGCGGCCGAGGAAGAGGAGGGCGGCGAGCAGGCCCGTGGTGAGGGTGACGGTCAGAAAGGCCAGCAGGCGAGGAGACCGGCGCACTATCGCGGGGAGGCTACGCTCCGCGGCAGGCCCCGTCAAGGAACCGATCTGGCGCGGCCCCGGAGCACCCTCTCGCTTGACGCCCGGATTCTCCTTTCTATAAGATCCAGCCGCTCTCGTAGCCCGAGGTGACGCTCTGAAGTACCTCTACCTGATCCCCCTCTTTCCGCTCCTCGGGTTCCTGTTCAACTTCATCGTCGGCGTCAGGGTCCTCGGCGGGAAAGCCGCCGGCCACGGCCATGACGCCCACGGGGGTGGCCACGGGGAGGCCCATCCGGCGCATTCGCCGCTGATCGGCCTGGTGGGCGCGGGGGCGGTCGCGCTCTCCTTCCTGGTCTCGCTCTACGCGGTGGTGCAGGCGCAAGACGCGCTGGGGCACACGATCGTGGAGACGCTGTGGGTCTGGCTGCCCGCGCCCTTCTCGGTCGACTGGGCCCACCAGGTCGACCCGCTCTCCTCGGTGATGATCCTGGTCGTCACCTTCGTGGGCTTCCTGATCCACGTCTACTCGATCGGGTACATGGGGCACGACCCGGGATACGCCCGCTACATGTCCTACCTGAACCTCTTCATGTTCGCGATGCTCACCCTGGTGCTCGGCGCCAACTACGCGGTGCTCTTCGTGGGCTGGGAGGGCGTCGGCCTCTGCTCGTACCTGCTCATCGGCTTCTGGTTCGAGAAGCAAAGCGCCAGCGACGCGGGCAAGAAGGCCTTCATCGTGAACCGGATCGGGGACGCGGGCTTCCTGCTCGGGATGTTCCTGATCTTCACCACCTTCGGGAGCCTGGACTTCCGCACGGTGGCGGCCGCGGCCGCGCACCTGCCGGTGGAGCACGCGTGGGGAGGGACCCTCACCCTCATCGCCCTCGGCCTCTTCGTGGGGGCCACCGGCAAGAGCGCCCAGGTCCCCCTCTACGTCTGGCTGCCCGACGCCATGGAGGGCCCCACCCCGGTCAGCGCCCTCATCCACGCGGCCACCATGGTGACGGCGGGCGTCTACATGGTGGCGCGCTCCGCTGTGATCTACGCCCACGCGCCATTGGCCCTCCTGGTGGTGGCCGCCATCGGGGCGTTCACCGCGATCTTCGCGGCCACGATCGGCCTGGTCCAGAACGACATCAAGCGCGTGCTCGCCTACTCGACGGTGAGCCAGCTCGGTTACATGTTCCTGGCCTGCGGGGTCGGGGCCTTCGTGGCCGGAATCCTCCACCTCGCCACCCACGCCTTCTTCAAGGCCCTGCTCTTCCTCGGCTCGGGCTCGGTGATCCACGGCATGTCCGGGGAGCAGGACATGCGGAAGATGGGCGGGCTGAAGGCGAAGATGCCCGTCACCCACCTGACGATGTTCATCGGCTGCCTGGCCATCGCGGGGGTGCCCTTCCTGGCCGGCTTCTTCAGCAAGGACGAGATCCTGTGGTCGGCCTTCAAGGTCGGGGGCTATGGTCGGTGGGTATGGATGGTCGGGCTCGTCACTGCGGGCATGACCGCCTTCTACATGTTCCGCCTCTTCTACATGACGTTCCACGGCACCTTCCGCGGGACGCCCGAGCAGGCGAGCCACGTCCACGAGTCGCCGTCCTCCATGACGGTGCCCCTGATGGTCCTCGCCGGGGGCTCCATCCTCGCCGGCTACGTCGGCCTGCCCGCGGTGAGCGGACTGCCGAACCTCTTCGAGCATTTCCTGGAGCCCGTCCTGGAGCCCGCGTATCACGCCCTGCAGGAGGTCTTCGCCGAACCCGTGCCCGGCCACGGCGTGGAGTGGGGCCTCATGGGGGCGAGCGTCGCGGTCGGCCTCATTGGAATTTTCGTGGGGCGCCACTTCTACCGGGCGAACCCCGCGATCCCGGAACGCCTGGCCGCGAGCTTCGCGGGGGCCCACCGTCTGCTCCTCAACAAGTACTACGTGGACGAGCTGTACGGCGCCCTCTTCGTGCGCGGGGCGGCCCTGGGCGGTGGCCGGTTCCTGCACGGCCTCGATCGTCACGTGGTGGACGGAGGGGACGGCGAGGTGCGCCCGGGCCTGGGCGTCAACGGCGTGGCCTGGCTCACCCGGGACGTGGTGGCCAGGCTTTCGAACGTGTGGGACAAGTACGTGGTGGACGGCCTCGTCAACCTCACCGCCTTCGTCCTGGACAACATGAGCTACGTCTTCCGGGCCGCCCAGAACGGCCTCGTCCAGAGCTATGCGCTCACCATGCTGATCGGCGTCTTCCTGCTGATCGCGGCCGGCCGCTATCTGATGGGACTCTACTAGGGGAGACCTCGATGGATTTCTTCCGGGACCACCTCCTCTCGATCATCACCTACACCCCGCTTGCGGGCGCGGTGGTGCTGCTGCTGGTGCCGGCGTTCAAGCGCAACGACGACGCGGTCCGCTGGTTCGCGAACATCGTGGGGCTCGTGGGCTTCCTGGTGAGCCTGCCCCTCTGGTTCTGGTTCGAGCGGGGCAAGGAGGGCTTCCAGTTCGTGGACAAGGGAACGTGGATCCCTTCCATCGGCGTCCAATACCTCTTCGGAGTGGACGGGATCAGCACCCTGCTGATCCTCCTGACCACCCTCCTCGGCTCCATCTCCATCCTGTGCAGCTGGAGCGCGATCACCGAGCGCGTGCGCGCGTACTACGTCTTCCTGCTCCTCCTGCAGGTGGGGATGCTGGGCGTGTTCTGCGCCCTCGACATGTTCCTCTTCTACGTGTTCTGGGAGGTGATGCTGGTCCCGATGTACTTCCTGATCGGGATCTGGGGAGGCGCGCGGCGGCTCTACGCGGCCATCAAGTTCTTCCTCTACACCCTGGTCGGCTCCGTGGTGATGCTGCTCGGGATCCTGGCCCTCTACTTCCACTCGCGCACGAGCCCGGCCCTGCTCAAGCTGGACCCGACCATCGCCCAGACCGGCACCTTCGACTTCACCCACTGGCTGGCCATGGGGGTTCCCGCGGACCTGCAGTATTGGGTCTTCCTGGCCTTCTTCCTGGGCTTCGCCATCAAGGTGCCGATGTTTCCGTTCCACACCTGGCTTCCCGACGCCCACGTGGAGGCGCCCACCGCGGGCTCCGTGATCCTGGCCGGCGTCCTCCTCAAGATGGGAACCTACGGCTTCGTCCGCTTCTCCCTCCCGCTCCTGCCCCAGGCCACCCTCGAAGCCGTCCCCTGGATGGTCACCCTGTCGATCATCGGCATCGTCTACGCCGCCCTGGTGACCCTCGTCCAGAAGGACATGAAGAAGCTCATCGCCTACTCCTCGGTGAGCCACCTGGGCTTCGTGATGCTGGGAATGTTCGCCCTCAGCCCCCTGGGCCTCGAGGGGAGCGTGCTGCAGATGATCAACCACGGGCTCTCCACAGGCGGCCTGTTCCTGATCGTGGGCCTCATCTACGAGCGGCGGCACACCAAGGAGATCGCGCAGTTCGGCGGCCTCGCCCACGTGATGCCGGTGTACGCGACCTTCACCCTCGTCATCTTCCTGGCCTCGATGGGCCTGCCCCTGCTGAACGGGTTCATCGGCGAGTTCATGATCCTGCAGGCGGCCTTCGCGGCGAACCGGGTCTGGGCCTACTGGGCGGTCTCGGGGGTGGTGCTGGGGGCGGCCTACCTGCTCTGGCTCTACCAGCGCGTCTTCTGGGGCAAGGTCACCCACGAGGAGAACAACCATCTCGTGGACCTCAACCGCCGCGAGCTCGCGACCCTCGTGCCGCTGGTGGTCCTCTGCTTCTGGATCGGCGTCTATCCCAAGCCGTTTCTCGACTTCCTCCACCTGCCCGCGGCTCGCCTGGCCGGCCTGATCCAACCCGAGAAGTTCGGAGGCCAGGTGGCCCACGCCGCCGCGGCCCTCCCGACCACCCCCATCCACGACGAGCCGGTGGTGCCGGAGAAGGCCGCCCCCGCCCAGCGCTAGAGCTGATCCCGGTACTGCTCGAGGGCGATGCGGACGAGCTGGCTCCGCGTGCGGACGCCGGTCTTGTGGAAGAGTTGCTGCGCGTTCCTGCCCTGCGCGACGAGGCCGAGACGACCTAGACCCCCGCCGGCCCCCGTCCGGGTTATCCTCATCGCACGATGAGCGAGGGGGGCATCGGCGTACGGCGCGCGCGCGACGCGGTCACGCCGCTCCTGCTCGCCCTCGCCGTCATCATCGTTCTCGCCTTCCAGGTCTTCCGGCCGTTCCTGCTCATGTTCGCGGTGGCGGCCTCGGTGGGGGTGCTGCTCGCGCCCGTGCACCGCCGGCTCGCGAAGCTGTTCGGGGGACGGGAGAGCCTCGCGGCGGGCCTGCTGGTCCTGGTGACCACGATCGTGATCCTGGTTCCCGTGGTCGTTTCCCTCCACCTGCTCGCCCGCCAGGCTCTGGTCTTCTTCGAGTGGATCCGCCCTCACCTCCAGCCCGCCGACCTCGAGCGGCTCTTGAGGCAGACCGTCCTCGAGCGGCTCCCGGTGGTGCGCGATTGGCTGGGGCGTGAGGAGAGCCGGCTCGCGCCGCTCCTTTCCGGCTCCCTCGGCCAGATCGCGGGGATGGCCCAGGGCCTGGTCCAGGGTGCGCTCACCGGGCTCACCCAGGCGCTTTTCGAGCTGGTCCTGTTCCTGCTGATGCTCTTCTTCCTGCTGCGCGACGGGGCCCGCCTGCGCGCGGAGCTCCGGCCCATCTCGCCCTTCTCGGAGGTCCAGGAGCGGCAGATCTTCGATCACCTGGGCAAGACCGTGAAGGGCACGCTCCAGTCGATGATCGTCGTCCCCCTGGCCCAGGGCCTGGTGGCCGTCATCGGCTTCCTGATCTTCGGCGTCCCCTCGCCGTTCGTTTGGGGCGCGGCGGTGGCCCTCGCCGCGATGGTGCCCATCCTGGGCTCGCCGCTCGGGTGGGTCCCCGCCTGCGTCTACCTTTCCCTCACCGCGGACACCTGGCAGGCGGTCGGGATGCTGGTCTACGGCATCCTGCTCATCAGCGGCATCGACAACGTGGTGAAGCCCCTCCTGCTCCAGGAGAGCGCGGAGATCCACCCCATGCTCGGCTTCCTTTCGATCCTCGGGGGCGTCCTGGCCTATGGGGTGTCGGGGTTCCTGGTGGGGCCGGTCATCCTGTCGCTCGTCCTCTCCGCGATCCGGATCTATCGCATGGAGGTCCTGCGGCCTCCCCTCGCCACACCCGCCTCGCCCCCCGTTCCGGCTGCCGCGTCGCCACCGGTCGAGGTCGTATCTGCTTCTCGCGCCTAGGCTTGGGTCGTGGGCCCGCGGGGCTCTCAGCCTTGCCTCACTCGACGCCGTGTGGTAACGTCTCGCCGGTTTGTCCACCCGGACGCCCCCGGAAGAGAAGCCGGTCGGTCGGGCCTCCGGAGACTGGGTGCGGGTCGTTCGCGACTCGGCGCCCTATCTCGGGATCGGGACGAGCTTGGCCGTCACGGTCCTCCTGGGCATCGGGGGTGGTTACTGGCTGGACTCCCGGTTCGGGACAAAGCCGTGGTTCCTGATGCTGGGCGGAATCCTGGGACTCGGCCTGGCGCTCTACCAGTTCTTCAAGACAGTGGCGGGTCTGAAGTAGTGAGTCTCGGGAAGTACGCATTCCTGGTGCTGGCGGTGGTGGCGACGCTTCTCGCGGCGGTGTGGCCGCTCCTGCCGGCGGACCCCGCGGGCCGCTCGGCGGTGTTGACCGGCGGTGCCCTGGCCGCGGTCAACACCATCGTGGCCTATTTCCTGGTCCTCTGGTCGGCCGGGCGCTCGACGAGCGTGTTTCTGGGGGTGGTGCTCGGTGGGATGGTGGGGCGCATGGCGCTGATGCTCGCCGCGGTGGCCGCGGGGGTCCTCGTCTTTGACCTCCCCAAGGTCCCGTTCACGATCTCGCTCCTCGCTTTCTTCGTGCTCTTCCTCGTCCTGGAGCTGACCATCCTCCACCGGCGCACGGGCGCTTCGGCGGGGGCCCGATGAGGGGGCTTTACCTGCTGCTCCAGACCGCGATGGCGGCAACAGAGCCCGCCCTCGAGCATGCTCCCCCCCATGGGGAGGGCGCGCGCGATGTCGCGGCGATCCTGATGCACCACGTGCTCGACCAGCCGTTTCTGGGCTTCCGTTCGAAGCACCTGGTCTTCTTCGTCTTCGCCGGGGTCCTGGTGATCATGATCTCCCGGCTGGCCATTCGCAGCTACAAGAAGGGCCGCGTACCTTCCGGGATCGGGGCGTTCGTCGAGTCCCTGGTCCTGCTCATCCGCGACGAGATGGCCGAGAAGAACATCGGACACGGGGACGGAGCGAAGTGGACGCCCCTCCTCTGCAGCTTCTTTTTCTTCATCCTCGTGGCGGCGCTCCTCGGGCTCATGCCGCTCTCGGCCACCCCCACGAGCAACCTCGCGGTGACGATGGCCCTGGCCACGGTCTCGTTCCTCGCGCAGCAGTGGGCCGGGATCTCGAAATACGGGGCAGTCCACCACTTCCGGTCGATCGTTCCCCCGGGCTTGCCGTGGCCCCTCCTTCCGATCATGATCCCGGTGGAGATCATCAGCATGTTCACGAAGCCGTTCGCGCTGATGATCCGCCTCTTCGCGAACATGCTGGCCGGCCACATGGTGATCACCACCCTGCTCCTTCTCATCCCGCTCGGGGCCGCCGTGACGACCGCGCTCGGGGTGTCGATGATTCCGGTGGCCCTGGGGATCTCCCTCTTCATCATGATGCTCGAGGTCCTGGTGGCCTTCATCCAGGCCTACATCTTCACCCTGCTCACCTCCATATTCATCGGGATGTACGCTCATCCCGCACACTAGACCCTGGAAAACGACCGCCTACCCTCAAGAGGAGAATGAGACGACTATGGACCCCAAGGCCATCGCTTACTTCGCCGCCGGCATCGGGGCCGGCCTGACCATGATCGGCGCCGCCGCCGGTATCGGCCGCCTGGCCGCCGCCGCCATGGAGGGGATCGCTCGCCAACCCAACGCCGCCGGCGACATCCGCGGCTCCATGATCGTGGCGGCCGGGCTCATCGAGGGCGCGACGTTCTTCGCTCTGATCGTGACCATCGTTCTCGCCTTCAAATAGGTCCCATGAGCCGCCTCTCGAGCCTGCTCCTCCTCTCTTCCGAGGGCGGAGGTGGAAGCCTGACGGACATCGACTTCACGCTCTTCGTTTCCACGCTGGTCCTGTTCGTGATCTTCGCCCTCGTCCTGGGGAAGTTCGCCTGGAAGCCGCTGCTTCAGATGGTCGAAGAGCGGGAGAAGACGGTGCGGGAGCAGGTCGAGGGGGCGGCGAAGGCGCAGGCGGAAGCCCAGGCCCTGCTCAACCAGCGGCAGGACATGCTCAAGGACGCCACCCGCGAGCGCGAGGAGATGATCGCCCGCGCGAGCCAGGAGGCGGACAAGGTCAAGGCCGAGCTGGTGAGCAAGGCGCGGGCCGAGGCCGAGCAGGTCCTCGCGAAGGCCAGGGCCCAGATCGAGCAGGAGAAGACCAAGGCGATCCTCGAGCTGCGGACCCAGGTGGCGGACCTCGCCATGACCGCCGCGGAGAAGATCGTCCGCTCCTCGCTGACGCCGGAGGCGCAGCGCAAGCTGGTCGACGAGACCATCGCCGCCCTGCCGCGCGCTCAATAGGAGGAGGCCATGTCCGAGATCGCCAAGGTCTTCAAGGGCCTCCCCAAGCGGTTCAACAAGGACAACGTCAAGACCGACCGCACCTTCTACTTCTCCCTCGGGGAGAAGGAGAAGTGGACGGTCCGGCTCACCACGGAGAAGTGCGAGGTGGTGGCGGGGAAGCCGGAGAAGGACGCGGACTGCTTCTTCAAGGCATCGGAGGCGATGTTCCTCGACGTCTGGAACGGGAAGCACACCCCCTCGGCCAAGGATTTCCTGACCGGCTCCATCAAGAGCAACAACCCCATGCTCTTGAAGGATTTCGTGGCCGCCTTCAAGAAGTAAGACCCCACTCCCGGTAACCTCGCATGTCTTCGTTCTCGGGCGAGTGTCCATGAAAGTGCTTGGCTTGGCCTTCATGACGTTGCTCTCTTCCATCGCGGCTGCCGAGGATCGGTCTGCGCTGCAGGCCGATCCTTCCAAGACCTGCGACTTGTGCGAGGCTTGGAATGGCCCGCGCGAGCCGTTTCGGGTTTTTGGCAACACGTACTTCGTAGGGCCGGCCGGGCTCGGCGCGATCCTGATCGCTTCCGACGAGGGCCACATTCTCCTGGACGGCGGTCTGCCGCAGTCCGCGCCGCTCATCGACGCGAGCATCCGCAAGCTCGGGTTTCGCACCGGGGCCATTCGGCTCATCGTGAACTCCCACGCGCACTACGACCACGTCGGAGGTATCGCCGCGCTGCAGCGCGTGAGCGGGGCGACGGTGGCGGCCAGCCCTTCCGGCGCGCTGGCGCTCGAGCAGGGCGGTCCGCCCGCCGACGACCCGCAGTACGCGTTCGGCCACGGGGCGAACGACTATCCTCCCGTCAAGGGCGTCCGGGTCGTCAAGGACGGCGAGACGCTCCGGGTCGCTAAGCTCGCGATCACCGCGCACCTGACGCCCGGGCATACGCCCGGCAGCACCACCTGGACATGGCGGTCGTGCGAGGGAGCTCGGTGTCTCGACATCGTCTACGCCGATAGCCTGAACCCGGTCTCCGCGCCGGGATTCCGCTTCACGGGCGACGGAAGCCGTCCAAGCCTCGTGGAATCGTTCCGCAGCAGCATCGCCAAGGTCGCAGGGCTGCCCTGCGACGTGATCCTGGCGGTGCATCCTGACTTCGCCGACATGGACGGCAAGCTGCGGCGTCGCGAGCAGGGAACGGCCGGCGACCCGTTCGTCGATCCCAAGGGCTGCCGTGCCTACGCCGCGGCCGCCACGACGCGCCTCGACCAGCGGGTGGCCGAGGAGCGCCGCCGGCCATAGTTACGGCATCTTCATCGTCATGGGGTCGCGCAGCGGCAGTTGGACGACCTTCCCGCCCGGGGCCAGCGACGTGATCTTCACGTCATGCTTGGGATCGCCGAGGTCGATCTCCTTCTGGTCTCCCACCACCAGCACGGCCATCTTCTCGGGGACGAGCCAGGTCCGGGCCACCCGCTGCACGTCGGCCGCAGTGACGGCCTTGATCCGGTCGCGGTAGGTCGCCCAGTACGACGGGTCGCGCCGCGTGTACTCGTCGGAGGCGAAGATGCCCATGGACTGGGCCTTGGACGCGAAGTTGCTGGGGAAGGTCTGGATCAGGTTGTTCTGGATCGTCTCCAGCTCCTCCGTGGTGACGGTGTCCTCCCGCATCTTCTTGATCTCGCCCAGGACGAGCTGGGTCGCGTAGGCCACGGTCCGACTCTTCGACTGGAAGCCGGCCCGGAACCGCCCCGGATACCAGACCCCGATCGAGAGCCCCGAGCCCGCGGAGTACGCGAGCCCCTCGTTCGAGCGCACGGTCTTGGTGATGCGGGAGGTAAACCCGCTGCCGCCCAGGATCTCGTTCATCACCTCGAGGGCGTACTGGTCGGGGCTGTCGCGCTTGACCGTGGGCAGCCCGATGGAAACCCGCCCCTGGTTCACGTCCTTCGGGATCCGGTAGAGGGCGGGAGGAGCGGGTGAGATGGTGCCCGGCGGGAGGGGCACCGCTATGCGGGGGCTCGGCCAATTGGCGAAAGCCGCCTCCAGCCGGCGGATGACCTCCGCCCGGGGGAGCGACCCCGACACGGCGGCGATCATGTTGGCGGGATGGAAGAATCGGCGGTGGAAGGACGCCATGTCGTCCCGGGTGATCGACTTCACCGAGGCCTCGGTCGTGAAGCGGTTCGTGAAGTGCGCCTCCCCGCTCAGGAGCACGTTCCACTCGCGCGACTCGATGTCGGCCGAATCGTCGTTCCGCTTCTTGATCTCCTGGAGGGCCTGATCCTTGGCCAGGGCCAGCCGGTCCTCCTGGAAGCGCGGGAAGCGCAGCGTCTCCACGAAGAGCTTGAGCGACTCGTCCAGGTTGTCGGCCAGGCAGTTGAGGCTCGCGGAGCCGGAGGTGGGGCCGATGCCGGTCGAGGCCTGGGCGGCCAGGAAGTCGAAGCGCTCGTCGAGCTGCTCCGCGGTGAGGCTGGCCGTCCCCCCGCGCCGCATCTGGGAGCCCGTGAAGCCGGCCAGCCCCTCCTTGCCCGCGGGCTCGAGGTAGCTGCCGGTCCGCACCGTGATCGCGATGCTGACCAGGGGCAGCGCCTTGTCCTCGGCGACGAAGGCCACCATGCCGTTCTTGAGCACGACGCGGTAGTCCCTGGGCGAAGGCGGCGTGTAGGCGAGGGGCTTGAACGTGAGCTGATCGGGCTTCGGGGGGATCTCCTGGGCGCGAAGGGGAGGGGCCGCCGCGAGGGGGCCGAAAACCAGAAGGGCGGCGACGAACAGGCTGCTTTGTATCCGACTCCGATTGTTCATCGACCCCCCACCCTATCCCTCCGATACATCGGAATGCGTCGGAGTTGGCGTTCGCTCGAACGGCAGTGCTGCATTCCGATGCATCGCCCCACATCGGGGGAGGGGAACGCTGCCGCACGCTCGGTTCCGCAATTCATTTCTTCTCGCTCGAGAGCGCGGCGAGGCGCTCCTGGGCCCGTTTGAGCAGGAACTCCACGGCCGGCTTCATCTCCGGCGGCACCTGCGCGGCCATCTGCTGCATCTGGGCGATCCCCTGTTGAAGGCTTGCCGCGTCGGTCTCCGCCTCGATCTGCTTCAAGCCCTGCCGGGCCATGGCCTGGGCCTGCGGGCTGAGCTTCGCGATCTCCGGGTCCTCCGGGGCGGCGCCCTCCTTGCGCAGGAAGACGCCCACGGTGCGGCTTTCCTTCGTGAGGTAGTCCTTGGCCACCCGCTGGAGGTCCTCGGCCGTCACCGCGTCCAGTTTCTCGGGGGAGGTGTTGATGTAGCGCCAGTCTCCCCGCCCGTCGTAGACCAGGAGCTGGATCGCAATGGACATCGGCGAGGCCAGGCGCCGGAAGGCGTTTGCCTTGGCCTGGTTCTTCACCTTCTGGAGCTCCTCGGCGGGGACGGGCTCCTTCTGCAGCCGCTCGATCTCCTCGTAGACCGCCTGCTCCACCGCCGCCGGGTCCTTCCCGTCCTTGACCACGCACTCGACCTCCACGATCCCCGCGTACTTGCGGGGGTCGACCGAGCCGGAGGCCTCGTTCGCGACCTGCCGGCCGAGCACCAGGCCCTTGTAGAGCCGCCCGGTGCGGCCGGACAGGATGTCCGTGAGGAGGTCCAGGGCGTCCTCGTCCTTGTGGACGAAGGGGACGCCCTTCCAGAGGATGCGCACGGTGGGGGAGGTCTCGGCCTCGGCGTTGAAGCGCCGTTCCGCGAGCTGCTTTGGCTCCAGGGTCACCACCGGCGGCGGTTCCACCGTGCCCCGGGGGATGCGCCCGAAGTAGCGCTCGAGGAGGGGCCGGACCTCGGCGATCTTGAAGTCGCCCACCAGCGCGCCCGTGAGGTTGTTGGGAGCGTAGTAGGTCGCGAAGTAGTCCTTGGCCTGGGCCAGGGTGTACATGGGAATGTCCGAGGCCCAGCCCACCACCGGCCACTGGTAGGGGTGCGCCTCCCAGAAGAGGGCGTTGAAATCCTCGTCGAACTTGCCGAGGGGGGTCGACTCGGTGCGGAGGCGGCGCTCCTCGAAGACCACGTCGCGCTCGGAGTAGAACTCCCGGAAGACGGGGTTCAGCAGGCGGTCCGACTCCAGCCAGGCCCACAGCTCCAGCTTGTTGCTGGGCACGCGCACGTAGTAGACGGTCTGGTCCTCGCCCGTGAAGGCGTTCATGAACTCGCCGCCGTTCTTCGTGTAGATCTGGTCCATCTGGTCCTTGATGATGGTCTCGCGCTGCTTCTGGACCAGCTCGTCGAAGCGCCGCTCGAGCTCCTGGTAGCGCGGGGTCTTGGCCTCGGGCTTCTGGAGGTCGTCGATCTCGCCCCTGCGCAGCCGCTCGCGCATCACCGCCAGCTCGGCCCGCATCTGGTCGCGTATCTTCTCCTGCTCCTCGATCAGCTTGAGGTCGGCCTCGGCGTCTTTCGTGCCGATGACCCGGGTCCCCTTGAACATCATGTGTTCGAAGAAATGGCTGATCCCGGTGATGCCGGGGCGCTCGTTGGCCGATCCCACCCGCGCGGTCCAACCCGCGGCCACCGTGGGGGAGTCGTGATTCTCGAAGAGCAGCCACTTCATCCCGTTGGGCAGGGTGAGCTCCTGCACGTCGATCTGGGGCTTCTGGGCCGCATCGAGGGGGACCGTCAGCAGTAGGAGGAGGATCGCCCCGAAGGGCTGGCGCAAGGCGTTCATCTGTCTGGACCTCGATCGCATACAGGGAGGCGAGCCTATCATTTTCCGACCCCCCACCCTATCCCTCCTCCGGCCTCGAATTTGACGGCCCCCGTGCCCGTCGCTACTCTGAACGATGCGTGGAGATGCGGCGTGGCGTGCCCTTGGCCATGAGCCTCTGGCTCTCGTCCGGGGCGGCGATTTCCCGGGCCCAGGAGCCGCCCAAGGCGCCGCCCCCCGCTGAGGAGCCGGCCCTTGAGGTCCCGGAAGCGGTCGAGCCCGAGGAGGAAGCGACGGGCCCGGCCGAGGGCGCGGCCACCGTGAGCCTGGCCGAGGCGGTGCGCATCGCTCTCGAGCGCAACTTTGGCCTGCTCGGAGCGGCGGACGCCCTCCTGGCCTCGCGCTACCGGGAAGGCGCGGCCAAGGCGCAGTTCTACCCGCGATTCACCCCGCGCTACCAGCGCGGTGGGGGCACCGACCTGCTCGGCCTCGACCTGTCCCAGAAGCTCCCCTGGACGGGCGCCACCATCACCGCGGGCGGCAGCTTGACCGCCACCCCCGAGAACGAGAACCCGTTCCCCCGCGCCGCGGACCTGCGCTTCGTGGTCACCCAGCCTCTCCTCCGCGGCTTCGGGCCCAACGCCACGTCCTTCGACCTGCAGAACAGCCGGCGCGGCCGCATCGGACAGGAGCGCAATCTCGAGCTCTTCAAGCAGCGGCTGTCGGTGCAGGTGACGGAAGCGTTCTATGGCGTGATCGCCCAGCGGCAGCTCGTTTCCGTCTTCCGCCAGAGCCTCAAGCGCAACGACAACCTGAGGAAGGCCTCCGAGGCCCGCCTGAAGATCGGGCTGGCCAGCAAGCTCGACGTCTTCCGCGCCGAGGTCCAGGCCTCCCAGACCGCGGACGCCCTCGTGCGCTCCGAGGCCGATCTCCAGGCGGCCCTCGAACGATTCCGCTTCCTGCTCGCCCTGCCCCCCGCACACGCCGTCGAGCCCGAAGTGGTGCGGCCCCAAGGGCGGCTTTCCAGCGAGGACGAGGCGGTCGAGGTCCTGATCCAGCGCGCCTTCGAGAACCGCCTGGAGCTTCGGGAGACCCGCGACCAGCTCGCGGACGCGAAGCGGGCGGCCGCCCTCGCCCGCCAGAACCTGCTCCCGCAGATCGACCTCGGAGTGGGGGTGACCCGGATCGGCTTCGGTCCCACCTACTCCGACGCCTACAAGCTGGCCGACACGCGGGTCAGCCTCTTCGTGACCTCCTCGTACCCCCTCGAGCGATCCAACGAGCGGGCGGCCCAGGCGGTGGCGGCCCTGGCGGTGGACGCCCAGGAGCGGCTGGTCAAGCAGAAGGAGATGGAGATCGAGTCGGAGGTGCGGGGGGCCGTGCGCCAGCTCGAGCGCATCCGGAAGAGCGCGGAGCTCCAGCGCCAGGGGGTGGAGATCGCGGCCCAGCAGCGGCGCCTCGCCATCCTGCGCTACCAACGGGGCCTCGCCAACAACCTGGAGGTCGTGGACGCGGAGAGAGACCTGGTCCTCGCCCGCAGCACGCTGGTGGGCCTGTTCACCAACTACAGCGTGGCGCGTCTCGACCTGAAGCGCGCGGTGGGCTCCCTGGACGTGGAGAGGGAGTTCGGAGAGGGCCCCGGGGAGGCCGCGCCGGGGGCCGCCCCGTGAGCTCGCTCTCCATGGAGGTGGCGGCCCGCCGCGCCCGCGAGGCCTGGGCCCGGGTCCGCGAGAACGCCGTCGCCGCCGCCCGCGACGCGAAGCCGTGGCTGAGGCGCGAGACCTGGACTCGCGAGAACCTGGGCCGGCTCGCGCAGGCCGCCCGGCAGCGGCCGCGGCGGACGGTCGCGGCTCTCCTGGCCGTCTTCGCCGGGGTCGCGCTCGGGGGGCTCGTCCTGCGGGAGGCCGCCGACTCCGGGGCGGCCACTGTGCCCGTCCGCCAGGGTCCGTTCCGGGTGACCATCGTCGAGGCGGGGACGCTCCAGGCCCTGCGCTCCGTCACCTACGCCTCCAGCATCCAGAGCAACCAGGCCAAGATCGTGGCCCTCGCCCCCGAGGGCAAGCTGGTCCAGAAGGGCGACCTGCTGATGCTCTTCGACGCCGCTCCCTTCGAGGAGGAGATCCGCCGCAACCAGGCGCTGCTCTCCCAGGCCGAGGCCGACCTCCAGAAGGCGCGCCAGGACATCAAGCTCCAGGGGATCCAGAACCAGGAGGAGCTCTCCGCCGCCCGCCTCAAGGTGGAGCGCAGCGACCTCGAGCTCAAGGACGTGCAGGACGGGAAGGGCCGCCTCAAGGAGGACGAAGCGAGCTCGGCGGTGGCCAACGCCGATCGCGATCTCAAGAAGGCGGAGAGCGCGCTCGAGGACCTGAAGCCGCTCCTGGCCGAGGGGTTCATCACCAAGATGGAGCTGGAGCGGGCGGAGCAGCAGGTGGCGCGGGCGGAAGACGACCTCGCCCTCGCCAAGCGCCGGCGCGACGCGCTCCTCAACTTCGGGCGGCCCTTGGAGATGTCCCAGGCGCGGTCGGACGCCCTGTCCAGCAAGGAGAGCTTCCGACAGCTCGAGGCCGCGTCCTCCTACCGCATCGCCCAGAAGCAGGCGGCCATCTCCTCCGCGGAGAGCCGGATCGAGGAGGCGAGCGCCAAGCTCGCCCTCGCCAAGGAGCAGCTCGCGCGCTGCGAGGTGCGCGCGGACGTGCCGGGGATCCTGGTCTACAAGGACGTGTTCTTCGGCTCCGAGCAGCGCAAGCCCCAGGTCGGCGACCAGGTCTGGGCGAACCAGCCGCTCCTCATCCTGCCCGACATCTCGAAGATGGTGATCGACACCAAGGTGCGCGAGACCGACATCCACAAGGTCGAGCGCAACCAGAAGGTCACGGTCCGGGTGGAGGCGTACCCCGACCTCAAGCTCACCGGCGCGGTCACCCTCGTGGGCACCCTCGCCCAGGAGGAGAAGGAGCGTCGCGGGGTCAAGTTCTTCGGGGTCACGGTCCAGATCAACGAGTCGGAGCCCCGCCTGCGGCCGGGGATGACCGCGCGGGTGGAGATCCAGGTCGAGGAGCGCAAGGACGCGACCTACCTTCCCCTGGAGGCGGTCTTCGAGCGAGACGGCCGCCCGCTCGTCTACGTCGCCCACGGGCGCACCCCCCGGCCTCGGGAGGTCGTCCTCGGACCATCGAACCAGGACTTCGTGGTGATCGAGAAGGGCCTCGAGCCCGGCGAGCGCGTCTACCTCCGCGACCCCGGCGCCCCCCCCTCCGACTTAGGCGGCCTGACGAATCCTTAGGCGTCCAGCCCAGTTCCGCACGGATGACGCCCCGACTCATCGTAGCGCCACGGCTTAGCGCAGTGTTCTGCGGATGTTGGACAGGGTGAGGACGAGCGCGGAAGATCGACCCGGAAGCTTGGCGCTCGTGGTCGTGAGAGAATTGTGGCCATGGAGAACCGGTACACCGGGGTGTTCGAGCAGGTCGGCGAGTGGTGGATCGGGTTTGCAGAGGAGCTGCCTGGCTGCAATGTCCAGGAGCGGACGCTCGACGAGGCCCGTGCAAGCCTGAAGCACGCCATTCAGGATGTCCTCCAGGCCAACCGTGAGCTGGCTCGGCGCGAGGCTGAAGGCCATCAGGTCGTTCGAGAGGCAGTGGCCGTTCCGGTTGAATGAAGCGGGCGGACCTTGTCCGCCATCTTGGTTCGCATGGTTGTCAGCTGCTGCGCGAAGGTGGCCGCCACTCGATCTACTGGAATCCCGCCAACCGCAAGACAAGCGCCGTTCCGCGGCACAACGAGATCGTCGAGCCAGTCGTCTCACGCATCTGCAAGGATCTGGGGATTCCGAAGCCTGGCGCGTGAGCGGTGGACGTGAACCTGGCGCGCGGCGGCGAATAGGGGCATGACGACCTACCTGGCCTTCCTCAGGGCCATCAATCTCGCCGGCCACAAGCGGGTCGCCATGGCCGACCTGCGCGACCTTCTGGGGCAGCTCGGCTTCCGCGACCCACGCTCGCTGCTGCAGAGCGGCAATCTCGTCTTCGGCGGTCAGACGCGAGCGACCAGCGCCCTGGAACGGCTGCTGGAGGCGGAGGCAAAGAAGAGCCTCGCTCTCGAGACCGAGTTCTTCGTCCGCACCGCGGAGGAGTGGAAGGCGGTGGTCGCCCAGAATCCCTTCCGGGAAGAAGCGAAGCGCGATCCCGGCCATCTCCTGGTGTTCTGTCTCAAGGCCGCGCCGGACATCAAGGCCGTCGAGGCGCTGCAAGCCGCCATCAAGGGCCGCGAGGTCGTTCGCGCCAAGGGTAGGCATGCCTACATCGTCTACCCCGACGGCGTCGGCCGCTCGCGCCTGACGAGCGCTCTCATCGAGAGACACCTCGGCACGAGGAGCACGGGTCGCAACTGGAACACAGTGCTGAAGCTCGGGGCCCTCGCCACCGGGTGATGGAGGCCGGGAACCATGGAGCATCGGGAGTTCAACCGGACGATCCCCCCTCGTCCTTCTGGTCGCGGTGGTCGGCGTCCTCGCGCTGCACCACTGGTATGTCGTGACCGAAGGCAGTGCCTTCCTGTTCGCGCTCTTCATCCTCCCCCCCTTCGGGATGTTGGCCCTCGGGGGCGTCGTCTACCCGCCCGTCCTCTGGTCGATCGGAAAATACGGCACCGACCTCCCCTTTGCCGTGAAGATCGTCGGCGCCCTGCTCTTCATTTCCGGCCTCGGAATCGGCTTCTACCTGTTCAAGCACGTCTACCGCTTCTAGTCCGGCAGCGCGGGCGGATCCCCCTCCCGTGCTAACCTCGCCCGCGATGAGCCGCCCTCCGGTCGTGTCCCTCCGCGAGGTCCGGAAGCTCTACCCGCGGGGCGCAAGGGCGGTGGCGGCCCTCGACGGAGTGACCCTGAGCGTGAACGAGGGCGAGAAGCTGGTGATCATGGGCCCGTCGGGCTCGGGCAAGTCGACCCTGCTCTCGATCCTCGGCTGCCTGGACCGGCCCACCAGCGGCGAGTACGACCTGGAGGGCGAGCCCGTCTCGTCCCTCCCGGACGATCGCCTCTCCCACATTCGCAACCGGCGCATCGGCTTCGTCTTCCAGTCCTTCCACCTGCTGCCCCAGCTCACGGTGGCGGAGAACGTGGAGACGCCGCTCCTCTACGGCGACGTGCCTCCCGCGGAGTGGCGCCCGCGGGCACTCGCGAGCCTCGCGCGGGTGGGCCTCGCGGAGCGAGCGGACCACCGGCCCTCGGAGCTCTCGGGTGGAGAGGCGCAGCGGAGCGCCATCGCCCGAGCCCTGGTCACGGAGCCGCGCCTGCTCCTGGCCGACGAGCCCACCGGCAACCTCGACTCCGCGACCGGTGAGGAGATCGCGAAGCTCCTCGACGGCCTGAATGCCGAGGGCCGGACGATCATCCTCGTCACCCACAACGAGGCCCTGGCCCGCCGGTCCCGGCGCCTGATCCGCTTGCGCGACGGCCGGGTCGAGGCCGAGGAGCAGCTGGGCTAGCCATGTCCCCCCGGGTCCTCCTCCGCCTCGGGGTGCGGAGCCTGCTCCTGCACAAGCTGCGCTCCAGCCTCTCCATCCTCGGAGTGGTGTTCGGGGTGGCGGCGGTGGTCGCCATGTCCTCGGTGGGCGAGGGCGCGCGGCGCGAGTCTCTCCAGCAGATCGCGGGCCTCGGGGTCGACAGCATCACCGTGCGGGGCCGCCGGAGCGCGCCCGGGG
>Ga0137361_10000698_pt1 | contig 19238 bp, 24 predicted proteins | sample Mad1_80_16metaG_FD_104923 | JGI IMG/M metagenome (GOLD analysis project Ga0137361, IMG submission 104923) | Vadose zone soil microbial communities from Angelo Coast Range Reserve, California, USA - Mad1_80_16 metaG | ecosystem: Environmental > Terrestrial > Soil > Vadose zone | place: USA... | reverse complement strand
TGACTTTCGGTATCAGCCAATTGCCGAGCCCGAGGAAACGGGCAACGGCGGGCGGGTCCGATGGGTAGCGGGCCGCCCTGGTGAGGCACCAGCTTACGCCGGGACTGACTTCATTATTGCCCGGGATGGCCGGATTGCCGCCCTTTATCTCTTTTTCGACAAGCTACCTTGAGCTGAACTCTGCCGTCCTTAGGCACACGGGCAACGAGCGTCAGTCCAGCTTGGGGCTTTAGGCGACGCCGAGGAGATAGATCTGCCACGTTGCGATCGTGCTGAGGTTGCCCGGGGGAATCATTCTCTCGTTGCCTTTGTGCGATTGTCCCTCCCCTGTCGACTTCGCCCACGACCGTCGGGTCGAAGATCCACGTGCCTTGCGATCGCCTCGTGGTTCAGCTTGAGTGAGGTGTGGCAGAGACAGGGGCACGAGCGGCCGATGCAACGACCGCGGAGACACTGCACAACGTCCGGAAGGCCGTCCGTCCAGTCGTGCCTCACGGTCGCTGCACCTGCAGCTGGCCGGCCCTCAGAATGTTCGAGATGAAGAGACGGTAGCCTATATCAATCTCCGACCGACTGAGGAGACTCTCGTATCGACGCTCCCAGGTTCCGTCCTCCAGATCGTGACGGAGTCGGGCGAGCCCCGGCTCCAAGGCGCGGATCTTGGAGAACGTCGAGATGGCGCCGCGGACGCCCGCATCCAGGTAGGCATGCGGACGTCGCCAGTACGCTCCGAGGAAGCCGTCGACGCAATCGTGGGGAATCGAGAGCGTGGCGACCTCGATGGGACCAAGTGCCTGCCTGAACTCCTCGATGGACGGGAACATTCGGCGATCGATCTCAACGATCTCGGGGAAGTAGTCGTCGACCAGCCAGAAGCCCGAGGTCGCAGGATCCCAGGTGACGACCACAACGCGGCCCTGGGCGACGCGCGCCAGCTCAGCGAGACCGCGGGCGCGGTCGGGCCAGTGATGCACCGTGAGGATGGCGAGCGCTGCCGCGAAGGTGGCGTCCCGGAACGGGAGCTCCGTCGCGGATGCCTGAACGACGGGAGCGCCGCTGGCCCGACGCTGGCGAATCATCGTCATCGAGGGCTCCACCGCGACCGTGGGTCGATCCGAGGGTTCGTAGGAGCCTGCGCCGGCTCCGACGTTCACGAGCGTGTCCGCCTGACCCAAGGCGTCCCGAATGACCGTGGCGATTCGAGGGTCGGGACGCCGGGAGTTCCGGTAGCCGACGCCAATCTCGTCGTAGAGCTGCGCCATCTGATCGTCGCGAATCGCCTCAGTCTCCGGTCGGCATGACACCGGCCCCCTCGATCATCAGGACCACGGTTCGCTCCGGCGCCCGGGTCCGGTGCATCACGCCCTTCGGGACCGTAAAGCCCTGCCGTGGCCGCAGGCCGACCATCCGGCCTTCCAGGTCGATCTCGAAACGCCCCTGGACGACGTAGAAGAACTCGTCTTCTTTGTCGTGCTTATGCCAGTGGAATTCTCCCTCGAGAACTCCGAGGCGGACGACGCAGTCGTTCACCCGACAAAGCGTCTGGTTATACCAGGGCTCCTTGCAGGCGTTGACGAGCGCCTGCACGTCGAGGAGTTCCAGGGGAGCGTAGCGCGTGTCCAGATTGATCGAATAGGACGTATGCATGTCCATAACTACCTCCTCGAGCTTCGGCGCAGTGATCGAGCTGCCGCCCCAAGCACGAGTCTTCTACCGCGTTCGATCGTCATCGAGCAAGCCCTTCCATGTTGGCCGGCTGGGCCTGGTGCCGGAAGGCGGCTGGTTCACGCAGTGCGGTTTTTGAAGTAGGAGCTCTTCAAGGCGATCTTGCCGTCCTGGAACGTGAAGAGGTCGCACCCCTTGACCTCGACTTTCTTGCCCTCGGCCGTGGTACCCGTGAAGGTCCACTCCGACACGCCCCGCTCCCCGGCAATGAGGTGCCGCGTGTCATGGAAGGTGACGTCCGGGAACGTGGTGAATACGCGGGCGAATGCCTCCCGCACGCGCTCGCGCCCCTCGTAGCGCGTGCCGCAGACCTCCCGGCCTCCGACGCCCTCGAAGACGCAGTCGTCGGACATGAAGGTCATCAGGACATCAACGTCATGACCGTTCCAGCCCTTGTCAAAGAACGCCTCAAGATCCTTGGTCGTCATCATGATCTCCTCGCTGCTTCAGCCCAGTCCGCTGTGAACCGAACGTCGTCTCCAGTGACGCCGCCCGATGCATGCACGATCTGCGTGGAGAGGGGCCGAGTCAATTCCCGATACATCTGGTAGCGCGCGGCAGATGACCAGATGTATAGCGGTCGTCCCGAATCGACCGCGATACATCCGTGGGGCGATCCCGGGCGGCGCTATACATAGCGCAGTGGCCCCGGTGAAAAGCCTTACCCACCACCGGCGACGTGGTCATCAGGGGAAAACGCGGACCTGAACACGACTCTCGACACGCTGACGCGCCTGTGCCGGGCACTCCGCTGCGACATTGGGGAATTGTTCTCGGGGTAGGTACGCTTGCGGCGCGGACGCTAACATCATCGGCGCGACCATCACCGCACCTTCAGGCCGTCGCCGATCGCACCGCCCGATAATCGGGCTGATGTAGCGATGCTCGACCACGACCGCGCCGCCGACGACGTCGCGTCGGCGGAGGTGTTCCTCGACCCAGGCGCGCGCGGCTCGGGTGATACGGACGGAGCAGGTAGACGGTGCCGTGACCGGATAGCTCGAAGTCGATTCGCATGGCGTCCTCCCCTGTGTGGCGGGAGGAGAACGGAGTGCTGCCCGAAGCTGATTCAGCGCCGAGAGGGCCCTCCGATGTTCGAGGACATCGTGAAGGACTTCATGGCCTATAGCGAACGCTGTAAACGCTCATACAACGACGACAAGACCAAGGAGAAGAACTTTCTGTCGTTGTTCAAGGGGCGGCTGGCGTCGGATATCACCCCGAAGGAGATAGAGGACTTCAAGGCGGGGTTCTTGGAGGGCCGCACTCGGGCCACAGTGAATGCTTACCTCCGCTTCCTCAAGGCGGTCTTCAACCGGGCGGTACGCCAAGGCCTCCTGCTCTTCAACCCTGTCACCGCGGTGAAGCTCTACCAGGAAAACAACGCCCGTAATCGCTGCCTCAGTGGCGAGGAGGAAGAGCGCCTCGTCGCCGCCCTGCCCGCTCGCCTGCGCCCGCTGGTCGCGCTGGCCCTGCATACGGGGATGCGCCGAGATGAGCTACGCAACCTTCACTGGGAGGATGTGGACTTTCAGACCGGCACACTGCATATCCGCCGTGACAAGGCCGGAGAAGGCCGCTGGGTCACATTGAACAGTGTGGCTCTTGACGCACTGCGAACCGTGAAGCGCGAGCAGGGAATTCTGAGCCCCTTTGTCTTCTGCTCGTCCCAGGGCCGGTTCCTCCACAACCTCGACCGCTCGTGGCGTCCGGCCGTGCAGCGATCCAAAGTCCCTGACTTCCGCTTCCATGATCTTCGCCACACCTTCGCGTCTCGGCTGGCGATGGCGGGCGTTGACCTCTACACCGTCCAGCGAGCTGGCGGCTGGAAAACCAACGCGATGGTCCAACGCTACGCGCGCCTTAGCCCAGACCACATTCGGGCGGCGGTCGAACGGCTGGCGCAAAGCACTTCACGCAGCGCAACCGGCACAAAAACCGGCACTAAGACGTGCCCTGATGGTGCCTGATCGGAAGTGGCCAGAAAGGTTGGCTCCCCGGGCTGGACTCGAACCAGCGACATCCTGATTAACAGACGAGGGCCGGTGATGAGCCGGCCCTCTCCTCTTTCCGCGATCTTGCGCGTAACCGCGCGACCTGTCTATGCGTTCGCAGCCTGATCGCTCGCGACATAGACGTACTCTCGCGACAGGCGCGGACGCGAAGTCATCGCGATTCGCGGGTCGTTTAGCGCAAGATAGCGCAAGCCGCCAGAGAGTGGATCACACCGCGCGCTTTCCCGACCTCGCCGCGGCAATCGCCAAGCTTCGCGCCCGATACGTGTGCCGGTCGTTGCCGATCGGATCCAGTTGGCGCTACTGTTCTCCGCAACATCCGGACTGGGCCGGCTTGCGGGAGGCGCTCCGCTCACCGCGTATGATCTTGGGCACCTGTGCTCCGGCGCGTTTGTGCCGGAGCCTCAGGGCCAGCGCCGGAACACGAGGGCCGCGTTGTGGCCGCCGAAGCCGAACGCCGCGGAGAGGACAACGCGGGGCGCGTCGAGCCGGGCGGTCTTCGGGACACAGTCCACTGGGCACTGCGGGTCCGGGGTCTCATAATTGATCGTTGGGGGGAGTACGCCCGCGCGCAGGGCCTGGACGCACCAGATCGCCTCAACCGCCCCCGCCGCGCCGAGCAGATGCCCGGTCGTCGACTTGGTTGAGCTGATCGGCGGCAGCCGCTCGCCGAAGACCTCCCGGTACGCCCGGCACTCGAGCGGATCACCGATGGGTGTACCCGGTGCGTGGGCGTTGACGTAGTCGACCTCTGCGGGCCCGAGCCCGGCCTTCGCGAGGGCGCGGCGGAGCGCCCGTGTCGCCTGGGCGCTCCCAGGATCGGGAGCGGTCAGGTGGGCGCCGTCGCTGGTGTTCGCGTACGCGACGACCTCCGCGAGTGGCTCCGCGCCCCGCCCGAGCGCGTGGTCGAGCGACTCCAGGATCAGGATCCCCGCGCCTTCGCTCAGCACGAACCCGTCGCGGGTAGCGTCGAATGGACGGCTTGCCCCGGCCGGAGTGTCGTTCCGTCGCGAGAGCGCGCCGAGGTTGTCGAACCCGGCGATGCCGAGGGGTGTCACGGCCGCCTCCGTGCCCCCGGTGATCATGACCCTCGCGTCGCCGCGCCGGATCGCCTCGTACGCCATGCCGATCGCGTCCGCCCCGGTCGCGCACGCCGACGCGAGTCCGATGTTCGGCCCGTGCGCGCCGTAGCGGATTGCCACCTGGACGGCCGCCGAGTCGACCACGATCATCGGAATCATCAGCGGACTCATCCGCCGAGGCCCCTTGGCGCCCATCACCGCCTGCTGGTCGGTAAACGTCCAGATGCCGCCGGCACCGGCACCGATGATGGCGCCGACGTCGTCGTGCTGGGTGGGCCCGATGGTGAGTCGGGCGTGGGCCATGGCCTGGGCGGCCGCCGCGAGCGCGAACTGGACGTTGCGGTCGGCGCGGCGAGCCTCCTTGGTCGACAGGTAGTCACGCGGATCGAATCCCCACGCCTCGCCGGCGATTTTCACCGGCCATTCGTCTCCGCTGGTGTCGAACAGTGTGATCCGACCGATCCCGGAACGACCGTCTACGACGTTCGCCCACGCGGTCTCGAGCTCGAGCCCGACCGGTGAGATGACGCCCATGCCGGTCACCACCACGCGCGGTCCGTTCATCCCGGAGCTCAGCTCGCGCGGTCAAGCACGAAGAGCAGCGGATGATGCACGAGCCGCTCCCACCACGACCCGAGCCAGCGCGTCTCGACGGTACGCAGGTGGCGGGACTCGAACAGCGCCTGCCACTCGTTCGGCCTCTGGAACGCGAGGGGGGCGGGCATGGCTCCGCCGTGACGGTAGCGGTTCAGGCGACGGTCAAGGAGATCGAGCCAGCACCGATCGCGCCGGTTCCGGTACACGGACTCCACGACGAGCAGGTGCCGCCGGGTCACGCGCACGGCCTCGTCGAGGACGACCGCTGGATCGGCGCAGTGATGCAGGACGAGCAGGATGAGGGTCGTATCGAACGTCCGATCGGCGAAGGGCAACCGGCGTCCGTCGTAGGCCACGTAGGGCCCGGGCGCGCCCCGGAATGGTCCCACGTCGACCGAGCAGACCCAGACGGGCTTCCGTGTGCGGAGCGCCATGCCGACGAACCCCTCACCCGCGCCCAGGTCCAGGAGCCGGCGCCCGCGGATGAACGGCGCCACGGCGGCGGCCTGTCCGACAGAGTAACGCCGAAGGAAGGCCTCGAGCAGGCGAGCCACCGGCATGGCCGCTCACGACCTCGCCTTGATGGATTCGAGGAGCGCACGCGCCTCCTTGGAGTCCTTGAGGACCCAGTCCGCGAGGCTGCGCGGCGCCTGCTCGTCGAGGATCCTCTGCAGCTCGCGCCGCGCCTCGACGACCCGCTTCTTCCTGATCAGCGTCTTCGCCAGACCAAGCCGGATGGCCGTGTCCTTCGGATCCTGCTCGAGCCCCGTACGGAAGAGCGACTCGGCCCGGTCCAGGTCACCCCCGAGGAGGCCGGGCACCTCGTAGGAGACGTGGCCCGCCAGGTTGTACACGGGCGTGAAGCTCGGGTCGAGGTCGAGGACCGTCTGGATCTCCTTCTGGACGGTCGGCAGGAGGAACAGCGAGCGCACGATCCCGCTCGTCTGGCCCCATCGGGCGGTGTTGACTGCGTACCAGAAATGGCCGCCGACGTTTCGCGGCTCCTTCTCGATCACGCGCTTCGCCACCTGCCGGCCGCGATCGTACGCGGCGAGCTTCTGCGCGCGCGTCGCGTCCGGCAGGTCACCGATGACGTAGCAGGCCCAGGCGAGCGCGTTCAGGTTCTCGACGTGCTCGTCGCTCTTGATCGCCGCCTCGAGCCCGTCACGGATCCGGAACAACTGCGACGGATCCTCGTGGTACCGGGTTGCCGCGTGGCGCAGCTCCTCGACGAGCGGCGACTCGGCCCCCGCGTCGGGGGCGATGACGAGAAGCCCGGCCACCGCCAGGCCCCACGCGAGGCGACGAGCGACCCCGCCCGCGATCGACCGGCGATCAGTGGATCGACTCATGACGTCACGCCTGGATATACCGGAGGGAGTCTCGAGGATTCGAGCCCCAGCGCCGCTTCGACGAGGCGATCGAACGTCTCCGCCGACAGCACCGGCCTCGGAAGCCCGCACGCGTCGAGCAGGCGGCGGGCATTCGAGTCGTCGAAGCGGAGGTCCCGGCTGAGATAGTCACGGTAGCCCGCCAGCATCCGCTCGACCTTGCGCTCGAGTGGTGATGGCGCGGCGAGCGGCCCCGTGCACGGATCGACCAGCGAGACGCCCTGGAGCCCCAGCCGCCCCGTGATCCTCGCCAGCATCACCGCGTTCGACGGCGGGTCCGGGACGGTCCGGTGGAAGGCCTGGTCGGCCGCGTCCGGGTGCTCGGCCAGGAGAACCGCCGCGTCCGCGACGTATTCGACCGGTACGATATTAAAGTGGCCAGCGGGCGCCATCGCGATGCGGACGCCGACTTCGGACCCGCCTGGGGCCTGTGCCAGAGCCCGCGCCAGGCGGATCAGGTCGAAGAGGAGCCTCGAGGGGCTACCGCCGGAAGTCTCGGGCGCGGGGCCGACCACCACGCTCGGACGAAAGATCCGGACGCCCACTCCCCGCCGGCGCCCGGCCTCGCGAATCGCGACCTCCGACTCGAGCTTGGCGCGCTCGTAGGGGTTGTGGAACCTCTGACCCACGTCTCCCTCGGACTCGAGCACGGTCCCAGACCGCGCGCCGCACACGTACGCGGTGGATAGATGCGCGAAGTGACGGAGACGCCCTCCGGAGAGCCGCTCGAGGAGCAGTCGCGGCCCCTCGACGTGCGCGGCGCGAAAGGGCGCGATCGCCTCCGGGAAGAACGTCGTGTCGCCGGCACAGTGGATCACGGTGCCGATCCGGTCCCGGAGCCGACGGGCGGCGGCCCTGGAGAGACCGCATCCCGGCGCGCCCAGGTCGCCCTCGACGACCTCGATTCGGCGCGCCGACACCGGCCCGACTGCCCGCGCCACCCGCGCCGTCGGCGTGTCGTCAGCTCGCGGGCGCGCCAGCGCGACCACCGACCGTCCTCCCACGCACAGACGCCGAGCCACCTCCCGGCCGATGAAGCCGGTTACCCCGGTGACAAGAACGCCGTCGGGAGAGGGCGTCGCTGACGACGATCGCCGGGCGGCGCTCATCGGTCATCAGGGTCCGCGCCGCCGACTCCGCAGAGCCGGCCCCGCGGCCACGGACCGCCAGGCGCCCGGTCGGCCGGACCCCGCCACCGCTCGGCGTAGCGCTGCGTGTCGAGTCGGAGTGTGTGGAGGAGGAGGAGCCACACGATGAAGACGAACGTCCGCCAGGGCCCGCGGGCGAGGAACCGCCGCCCGGACGTGAAGAGGGGCACCCGAACGAGCACGGTCCGACCGGCCCGCTTGAGGCGCTGGCTCAGGTCGAGGTCCTCCATGAGGGCGAGATCTTTGTAGCCGCCGAGCGCCTCGAACACGGCGGCGCGGACGAAGATCCCCTGATCGCCGTAATAGTTGTGGGTGAGCCGATACCGGATCCGGTTGATCCACGTGATCGCGCGGAGGCTCCGGGCGGGCTCCGCGAACAGATGCTCGAAGGCGCCGCCCACCACGCGGTGATCGGCGAGCGCGTGGCGGATCAGCGCGAACACGGTCCCCGGCGGGAACGAGTCCGCATGGAGGAAGAAGAGGATCTCGCCCCGCGCGGCCGCCGCACCGGCGTTCATGAGCGCGGCGCGCGTCGACCCCTGGGGCAGGAGCAGACGTGCCCGCCCCGCCGCGGCGCGCCGGGTCCCCTCCGGATCACCGGACGCCGCCACGATGACCTCCACCTCGTCTACGCCCGGCAACCCCGCGAGGTAGTCGAGGGTCCGACCCAGCGCGTGCGCGTCGTTTCGCGCCGGGATGACGATCGAAATCGTCTTCGCCGCGACCGTCATGCCCCGCCTCGGAGCGCCGCCAGAAACCCGCGCGTGTGTCGGGCCTCTCCCGAGTCGCCCCGCTCACGGGCCTGCGTGAGCTGCTCCAGGTCGGCCGGCGTGTCGACATCGAACCAGGGGGGAAGACACGCGATCGTCAGCCCCCTCGCGTTGGCTCGTCGGATCGTCTCGCCGAGCACGCCGGAGGTGCTCCAGGCGACGTCGCGAAACAGCTCCGGCTGCGGCGTCCGGAGCCCGACCAGGTAATACCCTCCATCCCCAGTCGGCCCGAGCACGACGTCGATTCCGGGCGTGCGGATTAGCCTGACGGCGTCGCGGAGGAAGCTGGTAGGGAGCGTAGGGGTGTCGCTGTCGATGGCGAGCGCGGCCGCGTAGCCGTTCGCGAAGAGCGACGCGAAGCTCTGCACCAGGCGCGCCCCGAGGTCGCCGTCACGCTGATCCACGAGGAGGAAGCCGGGCGCGAGCGCCTCGAACTCGCGCCGTCCGTCCGGCGGCGTGTAGGCGATCGCCGCCTGCGCGCACCCGAGCCCGCGCACCTGCTCGATCTTGTCCATGAGGAAGCACCGGTAGAGCCCGGCCGCCTCGTCGGCGGTGAGCGGCGGGCAGAGCCGGGTCTTCACCGAGCCCGCCCGCGGCGTCTTCGCCATAATGGCGACGACCGTTGCCGTCATCGCGCAGACACCACCGTCGTGCAGGCACTGCCGGCCTTCGGCAGATCGACGCGCTCGGCGGGCTCCCAGTCGATCGCGATCCGGTCCCCGCGGGCGAAGGGACAGTACGGGTCGGGCCCGCGCCCGTCTCCGAGGAGTCTCCGCCGGCCGGCGCACCCGCCCCCGCAGGGACAGCCCTCGCATGCGACCGGTATCATTCGCGACTCCTCGAAGGGCCTGGAGGTCACGATCGCCTCGCCCATCGTCGCGAGGTCGGCGATGGTGAGCTCGCTCTCCGGCCAGTAGGTACACGGAAGCACGCGTCCGTCGGGCGCTACCCGCACGGTCGACCGCCCGCACCCGGGCGCCGCGCTCCCCCGAAGCCCGAGGGCTGCGACGAGGACGGGCTCGGTGGTGACGACGAGGCGGGCGGTCCCGAAGAGCCGCTTCCAGCCCTCCCAGAACTGCCCGTAGGTCAGCGTGAACCGGTTATCCTTGGCCGGCTGATAGGCGTTCACGCGGAGCCTCGCGCCGAGGCCTCCGGCGACCCGCGCAAGCTCGCCGAGCCGGTCGTAGTTGTTCCGCAGCATGACCGCGGTGATCGTCACCGGCACGCCGAGGCCCAGGCAACGCTCCGCCGCCGACATCACCGCGCGCCAGTTGCCGCGGCCGCGGAAGGCATCGTGCTCGCGCTCCGTCGGGAAATCCAGCGAGAATTCGACGCTGTGGAAGCGCCGAACCACCGCGTCATCGAGCCGCTGGATACTCAGCCCGTTGGAGGTGATGCTCGTGGTGAAACGGCTCGCCCAGAAGTACTCGAGGATCGTCTCGAACTCCGGGTGCAGTCCGTTTTCCCCGACGCCCAGGTTCACCGATCGGACCGGGATGCTCTCACACACCGTCCGGACATCCTCGAGACTCAGGCGATCGATCGTCGCATCCGGGCGGTAGCAGTGCCCGCAACGCAGGTTGCACTCGTTCGTAAGGCCGATGCCGACCGCGAAGGCCATTGACCCACCCCAGGGAGCTCGTCCGCTGTCCCGCTCGGGCGCGATCCTGCCCATCCCTCCGGCCGGCAGTTGCGAATCTGCCACGCCGGCCTCGTGACCTCGAGGTAGGAGCTCTCGCGACCCCAGACGTTCGGGACCTTCGGAGCGCTCGTACTGCGCGTCTGCTCGTGGGACACCGATGCGACGCGACATGGTTCACGGGAGCGCGCAGAACCCCACGCGAATCCGCGGCCACTCGACCCGTGTCTAAGGGGCGGAGGCACGACATGAGCACAAAGACCCCCAGGATCGATCTCGCGGATTGCATCGTCCTTCTGTCAGCACTAACTATGGGTGGACCGACCTCGTGCGATCGACTGGTATATCAACTACTTCGGGGACGCGCCCGGACACGAGCGGCGGACGTCTCGAGCCGCGTAGCATTCCGCCGCGGTCACCACTTCCAGTTGTGACCCCGAGCGGGCCGGCGAAGCCATCGACGGCTGCCGGGCAACTCGCCTGTGAATTCCCGTGTGCGCTGCCGACAATTGAATCGACCGAAAGACCCATAGACCGGGCGACCCTCTCCGCCGGCCGTGGCGCGTTCACGAGTTCGCGGCCGGCCCGAACCCCAAGCGGAGGTCCAGGTGTCCGAAGGGCCGTGGCCCAGAACTACTCGGCAGTCATCCTGGCGGGTGGCGACGGAACGCGGCTCCGGTCCCTAACGCAGAAGCTCGTGGGCGACGACCGCCCCAAGCAGTTCTGCAGACTCCTGGGCGACCGGTCGCTCCTCGCCGACCCGCGGCGCCGAGTGACCCGCCTCATCGCGTCTGACCGCCTCTTCACCGTGGTGACGCGCAAGCACGGCCGCTTCTTCGGGGCCCGATCTTGGTGATGCCGCGTCGGGAACCGTCGTCGTCCAGCCCGAGAACCGCGGCACGGCGCCGGCGATTCTCTACGCGCTGTTGCGTCTCTCGACCGCGGCGCCTGGAATCCCCATCGCCGTCCTGCCGAGTGACCACTACGTCTCCGACGACGACGCCTTCATGGCGCGCGTCGAAGGCGCGCTCGAGGCGGCGCGGGCGTGGCCCGAGAAGGTGATCCTGCTCGGCATCAAGCCCGATCGCCCGGAGACCGAGTACGGCTGGATCGAGCCCGGGGAGCTGCTCCTCGGGCCGCGGCCCTGCCCCTTCTACGCGGTGAGACGCTTCTGGGAGAAGCCGCCGGCGCCCGTGGCCGAGCGGCTCGCGCGCGCCGGATGCCTCTGGAACAGCTTCGTGATCGTCGCCGACCCCGCGACGCTCCAGCGCCTCATTGGCGGCGCGGTGCCGCACCTCGCCAAGGCATTCGCCCCGCTCGTGTCACGGCTGGGCACTCGGTGGGAGGACGAGGCGGTGCGCGTGGTCTACGCGGGCCTACCGACCATCGACTTCTCGCTGCAGGTCCTGCAGGCGAGGCCGGCTGATCTCGCCGTGCTCCCGGGGAGCGGCTTCGACTGGAACGACCTCGGCGACCCCGAGCGCGTGCTCGCGACGCGCGAGCGGAGGCACCGACAGCTCGCCTCGACCTCGTCGTGAGCAGCGCGCTCGAGCTCGCGCGCGACCGGCCACGCCCTGTCCTGGATCTGGTGGTAGACTCCGGCGTGATGGAAGGGGAGGAGGGCGAACTGTCGCTCCTCGAGCGGCTGCGCAGCGGCGATCCCGCCGTGGTCGAAGCTCTCATGGAGGAGTACGCCTCGCGCGTCTACCGACTCGCTTACGGCATCACGCGGAACCAGAGCGATGCCGAGGAAGTCGTCCAGGACGTCTTCCTGACGATCTGCCGGAAGGGCGAGAGCTTCGAGGGGCGGTCGGCGCTCGGGAGCTGGATCTACCGCATCACGGCCAACACAGCGCTCAACAAGCGCCGCGGCAAGCGGCAGACGGTCGAGACCTCGCTCGAAGCGCAGCTCCCCAGGTACAAGGAGGACGGCCACCGCGAAGGCGATCGGCTCTACGTCCTCGCAGACTGGTCGCAGAATCCCGAGGCCGATCTGCTCTCCGGTGAGGTGCGGGCCGTCTTGAATCGCGCCATCGACGGCCTCCCTGACCACTACCGTGCGGTCCTGATCCTGAGGGACGTCGAGGATCTGTCCAACGAGGAGATCGCTCAGACGGTCGGCGAATCCGTCGCCTCGGTGAAGTCGCGACTGCATCGGGCCCGCATGGCCCTCCGCGAGCAGCTCACCCGTTCCCTGGGACCGCGCGCATGACCTGCAAGGAGGCGATCGCGAAGTTGGCGGATTACCTCGATGCCGAGCTCACGCCCGCCACGCTCGCGGAGTTCGAAGCGCATCTCCGCGTGTGCGAGCCGTGCCGCGCCTATCTCGCGACCTATCGGAAGACGAAGGAGCTTACGGCGAAGGTCAATCGCGTGGAGATGCCCGAGGCATTGAGGATGCGCCTCCGCGCCCTCCTCGTCGGTCAGACCCGCAGAACCTCCTAGCTCGTCCCTGCCGCGGTGTCAGTGTCGATCTCGATCCCGAGCGACGTCTCACTCGCGCCGAATCCAATCACGCGAGACGAGTGTCTCAATGGGGAATCCGCTAGGTCAGGGAGGGTCCGCCATGGCTGACGACTTCGAGTACCTTTCACACGCCCGCCTTGAGTACCGCGAAGGCTACCGCTACGCGTATCTCGGCGAGGTGCCTGAACCCGTCGTGTATGGAGTCCAGGGAGCGCTCCGCCAGTACTACGGAGCTAAGGAGGGGCCGCCGATCGCCTCGACGCTCGACCACATCGTCGCCGCCGTCGCGGGCTGAATGTACGGCACTCTGCGTGGCGCCCTGGCAGGGCGCAAGATCGCGTTCGATCGTGAGGCGTTCAAGGCGAGCGTCGAGGGCCGCATCTCTGGTATCCGCAAGACGATCCGGATCAAATCGATTCACGTCCACTACGATCTGGCGGTGCCCGTGGAAGCGCGTGAAGCGACCGAACGCGCCCTCCACCTCCATCCCGAGGGCTGTCCGGCACACCAGAGCGTGAGAGACGCGATCGCGATTACGTGGGACGCTACCGTCCGCATCGGGGACCAGGCGATCGCGGTTCGGGAGGGAGAAGGCACCGGTGCCACTACCGCCTAGAGACTTCACGGAGATTGGACCGAAGGAGGGCGAGCGACTTCCCGAGATCCTGCTGCCCGACCAGAGCGGCGCCGCGGTCGATCTGCACGCGCTGCGCGGGGCGCGTAAGGCACTCGTCGTCTTCTACCGCAGCGCCGACTGGTGACCGTTCTGCCGGACGCAGCTGGTCCAGCTGCAGAATGTATGGACGGCGCTCCGTGCGGATGGCGTCGCGCTGTTCGCCATCAGCTATGACTCCGTCACGATCCTCCGAGCCTTCGCCGAGACATATGGGATCACGTTCCCGCTCCTCTCCGACGAGGGAAGTCACGTGATCCGACGGCTGGGGCTTGTCAACGAGCGCGTCCAGGAAGACCATGCTCACTACGGCATCGCGTCCGACTCCCGCCATGTCGGTCTGCCGTATCCGGGCGTGTTCGTGCTCGACGAGCGCGGGGTCATCACCCAGAAGCGATTCCACAAGAGCTATCGGGTGCGTGACACAGGTGTCAGCCTGGTCGCCCAGACGCTCGGCCGGCTCGAGGCGGTCAACGCGAGTACGGTGACGCACGAGGACGGGGCCGTTCGCGTGCGAACGTGGCTCGACTCGCCGACCTACGCTTTCTTTCAGCGCCTTCACGTCAACGTCGAGGTCTCGGTCGCGCCCGGCTTTCATGTGTATGGCCAGCCGGTCCCCGCCGGATTCGTTCCGCTGTCGGTGAAGGTGGCGCCGATCGAAGGCGTGGAGATTGGCGCGGTCGAGTGGCCGACCCCGCATCCTCTCAAAGTGGACGGACTGGATGAGCAAGTCTGGGTCCACGCAGAGACAGTCCGGAGCTCGCTCCCGCTGACGTTCTCGGGACCTCCCGGCGCTGGGGACCACGTGATCCAGGTAACGGTGAGCTACCAGGCGTGCCGCAACTCGGCGTGCCTCGTGCCGACGTCGATCTCTCTGAGCCTCCCAGTGAAGGAAGTCGCGTTGGTTGGCCGGGAGCTACCTCGTAGCGTTCGGCGTGACGACGTCTAGCGGAGCACTCGACGTCGCTTGATCTCCCGGAGACGGCGACCCTGAGGGAACGTTCACGGCGGTAAGCTCCTCGTAACTCACGACGCAAGGGCGTGCGACGCACGCCGTCTCCGAGCCCCACCAGGACAACACCCGGTTCGGTATGTGTCCACGACCTTGCCACCGCGCGAGTGCTTGGAGACGGCGATGAAGAGGATGCGCGGCCCGTCGCCGACGCGGCCTCGCCTCAGCGCGAGGCCGTGTCGGTCGGTGGCGCGCGTGCACCTGCGCCCGGCGACGAAGGTGCCCTCTGGGTCAGGGCCACGGACGAGACTATTCTGCATAGGGTTCGTCGGCAGGATCGCCGACGGCCGTCGGCCTTCTTGGTTTATCCTCCGACCATGTCGATATCCGTTCGCCCCGCCACTCCAGCCGATCGCGAGACCTGCGTCCGCCTCCTTATCGCACAACTCATCGAGCATGACCTGCCTGCCGATCCGATCGGCGTCAGCAGAGGCGTGGACCTCGCGTTCATACCGCATTCGCCGGCTTGGCTACTGCTGGCGGAGGTCGACGGAGTGGCCGTCGGCGTCGTCCTCGCCAACCAGATCGTCAGCGTCGAAAAATACGGCTACACGCTGTGGGTTGAGGAGTTTAACGTTGTCCCAGAGGCTCGCCGCCGGGGCGTCGCCACCGCCTTCCTCGATACATCGTCGGGGAAGGTCGGCGCAGGGGTGTACGCGCGGTCGAGCTCGAGGTCGTACCCACCCAGGCCGCCGCGTTCGCCCTCTATCGAAGACACGGTTTTCGCGAAGTGCGCCGGCAGCGGATGACTTGGGACCTGTAGCCGCCTTCCGAGCTTCGCTCCGAAGGAGTCACGAAGGAGACCGCCCGAAACGCGCCAAGAGGAACTAAGAGGCAGCGTCACCGGTGCCTTCACCTCGGCGAGATAGGCATGGCGATAGCCGTCGCCGCGGTACTCGAGATGGGCACGAGAGATGTATTCGAATTCCTCTGGCCTACGAACTCCCTCTGTTCAGCGGACGACGAGCACGCGACCCCTACACACGCACCGAATGCGCCTTCGCGGCGGCGGAGTTGTGAATGAGCTGATCGAGGGAGAACGCGCCGCCGCCGCGCGTCAGGAGAACGAGCAGAATCGAGCTCCAGACGAGGTGCTCCGGCCAGGCCTGCGGATAGACGAACAGCTGGATGGTCGTGATCATTCCCAGGAGGGGCAGCGTAGCGACACGGGTCGCCAACCCGATGATGAGGAGCGTCGAGCAGACGAGTTCGAAGCTCGCGGAGACCGTCGCCGCGACCTCGGGGGGCAGAATCGGGACCTTATACTCCTCCCTGAACAGGGCGACCGTCGGTTCCCAGCTGGCAATTTTCGTGAGGCCGGCGCGCATAAAGACGCCTGCAATCGCCAGGCGGAACAGAAGCTGGTGAATTGAGAATGGAACCCGTTCGAGTAGCTCGAACCACGCGACAAGGCGATTCTTACTCCGCATTTCCTTACTCCCCCTCGCCACTACGAGATCGTGAACCCGACCAGTGCCCGTTCGTCCAAGAGCGCCCGCAAGGCCTCGGCCAGATCGAACCCGGCATCCTCGGCCGCTGCGGCCGCCGCCGCGTCGCCGAGTCGACGGCCGTCCGACAGCGCGCGCCGGAAGACGTAGTGGGGCGGCGTGAGTGCCCGAAAGACGACGTCATCGTCGAGACGGCGGACTTCGAGCGCCACACCTCCGTCCCCCAGGTCCACGACCGTGCCCGGGTCGGCGTCGGGCTGGTTCGCGCGCCAGATCTGGTCGACCGGGTACGGCGAGGCAACGAGTGCGACCGACGGCTCGAACTCGAAAATCACCCCCTCGGACTGGTCGGCGTCCAGCTGGCGCAAGCGTGCCAGGTCGAGCGGGACCGCGTCAGCGGCGTGCAGCGCGGCGTTCAGCGCCCACTCGAGTCGGGCCACGTCCGGCAAATACCCGAGCGCACGGCACGGCGGGAAGCCCGCGAGAAACGCGGGAAACTGACGGCCGTACTCGAATAGGCACGGTCCGGCCGGTGGATGGTGCCGCACGAATTCGTGGGCCGCGAACGCGAAGAACCTTTCGTGGACCAGCCGGCAGACCACGGGATAGACGGCCTGCAGCGCTGCCGTGAGGGTCGTGAAGACGTGATGCCGATAGATCGCGAGTCGGGCGTCGGGCGCCAGGCCATCCCCGGCGATGACCCCAACCAGCCGCTCGCTCGGATCACCGAGCAGCGCGCTGGCCATCTCGGCCTCGAGATCACGAAGCGACCGCATACGGGCTTCTCACGACGGCGGACTGGATCAGATGCTCAGCCCGACGGGCTTCTTCGCGGAGGACCGAGAGGGCCGGGATCTCGGTGTCCCATTCGATCAGCGTCGGGCGGGGACCGAAGCGGGCGAGCGCCACGGCGAACAGATGCCACACGTCAGGCGCGACGGACGCTCCGTGGTCGTCAATGAGAATCTCCCGGCCGTCGGCGACGTTGACGCTGTGACCCGCGAGATGGAACTCTTCAATAGCCGCCGGCGGGAGACCGTCCAGAAATGCGATCGGATCAAACCCGAGGTTCCGGCTCGTGACGTAGACGTTGTTCACGTCACAGAGCAAGCCACATCCGGTGCGCCGGACGGTCTCGCCGAGAAACTCGGCTTCGGACATCGCGGAGTGACGGAAGCGGAGGTAGCTCGCCGGATTCTCGATCAAGATTCGCCGCCCCAAGGTGTCCTGAACCTGATCGATATGACGACATATGACTGCGATGGACTCCTCCGTGTACGGGAGCGGGAGGAGGTCGTTCAGATAGGCGCTCCCGGCCCGACTCCAGCTGAGGTGCTCCGAGACCAGGTCGGGTTGGAGACGGCCGACGAGCGCTCCCAGGCGACGCAGGTGGCTCGGATCGAGCCCGTCGGCACTCCCCAGCGAAACGCCGACCGCGTGGAGAGACACCGGGTAGTCGTGCCGAATCCGCTCAAGAGCGCGGACCGCGGGTCCGCCACCCATGTAGTTTTCGGCATGGACCTCGAGCCAGGGAATGTCGGGACGAGTGACGATGACCTCGGGCACATGCGCGGAGCGAAGGCCGACCCCGACAGCGGTCGGCCGGATCGCCTGGCGATAATCCGGCGAGGGCACGCCACCCGTCCTCGCAGGCACGCCTAGCCCCGCTTCGCCTGGGCGCTGCCGCCGACTAGCTTCTCGCAGGAGCCCGACGGCAGGTAGACCCACGCGTCACCCTGGGCGTCGCGTCTCGATGTTCCGGCGCAGGACGAGTTCGCCGTCTGGCAGTCGTTCTTTCCTGCCTTGGCGACCCCGTAGCACTTCTCGTGGTCAAACTTCGGGACCGGCGCCGGACCGGCCTGGGCGGCGATCTGGAGCGCGATCGACAGCGCAACGGCCGTTGCCGAACCCACAAGGACATTCGCCTTCTTCATTCGACACCTCCATCAGCTGAATGATTGACAGCGACCCGGCCTGTCGGCCACTGGGGTCGCATCTGGTCGGTTAGACACCTCGCCCCCGGCCCCCGGTTCGCTGTCCGGTCTGCGCCGGGGGGTCGGGCACCCGGAGTCGAACCGAAGGTGAGGCAGTTCGTGTCTAATCATGGGGTGGACTCCCTAGCGAGTGAGGGTGAGAGGAGAGGGGCGAAGGCCCGTCCCATCCGCTTTTGGCAACGGCTCGAAGTCCGGCTCGCAGTGCTCTTCGCCCTCGTCACCTTCCTCGCGGTCGCCCTGGTCGGCGCCGTCGTCTTCCAACGACAGAAGCGTGAGGTCGAGGACGGGGTTGGCACCCAACTCCTCAACATCGCCAGAATCAGCAGCCTGCTCATCGATCCGGCGCTCCACGCTGAAGCCCAGGCCTCCCTCAGAGAGAACTCACGAGCGTATGCCCGCCTGCGCAGGACGCTTGCCACGATCCGGGAAGAGGCCGTCCTGCCAACACCGATCTACACGCTCGCGATTGAGGACGCCGCGGCCGGGAAGGCCAAGGTGACGGTCACCAGCGGGGGGCTCGGACCTCCGGGGGCCGACTACCGGCTGGCGCCTGAGGTGCGGGACGCTGTCGGGTGGACAGTCCAGGACGGGGTCGCGAGGTACACGGGGCTCTATCACACCGGGGATGGGATGTGGATCAGTGCCTTCGCGCCGATCGCCCGGCGCGGGAGCAAGTTCCCCGCCCTGCTCGTCGTCGACTACCCCGTGGAGATCTACTTTGATCGATTGCGCGAGCTTGAGATCGCGATCCTGCAGGCGTCGGCGGTGGGGGCACTGGGCGCGCTGATTCTCGGGCTCCTCGTCGCGCGTCGCATCACGCGGCCGGTCACCGCGCTGACGCAGGGGGTGGCTCGCGTGGCCGAGGGCGACCTTTCGCAGTCGCTCCCGGTGCGCTCCAATGACGAAGTGGGCCGGCTGACGCGCGCCTTCAACGGCATGCTGGAGGGGCTTCGTCAGCGCGACTTCATCCGGAACGCCTTTGGTCGCTACGTCTCGCCGGAGGTGGCGAAGACCTTGCTCGAGTCTCCGGACGGGCTGCGGCTGGGTGGCCACAAGCGCGACGTGACCGTCCTGATGTCCGACCTGCGCGGCTACACCCGCTTCGCCGAGCAGGGCGACCCCGCCTGGGTCATGGACGTCCTCAACAACTATCTCGCCCGCATGGCGGACGTCGTGATCGCGCACGGCGGGACCGTCAACGAGTTCATCGGTGACGCGATCTTCGCGGTCTTCGGCGCCCCACTCGAGCATGTGGATCACGCGGAGCGCGCCGCTGCC
>Ga0137361_10000695_pt1 | contig 19279 bp, 14 predicted proteins | sample Mad1_80_16metaG_FD_104923 | JGI IMG/M metagenome (GOLD analysis project Ga0137361, IMG submission 104923) | Vadose zone soil microbial communities from Angelo Coast Range Reserve, California, USA - Mad1_80_16 metaG | ecosystem: Environmental > Terrestrial > Soil > Vadose zone | place: USA... | reverse complement strand
GTCCGGAAACAGATGCGCCATCTCTTTGAATGTTTGACGCGCACTGTCGTAATCGAGATTGAACAAGGCTGCGGAGCCTTTCGCGTGCAACTCTTCGAGCCGCGGAGTAGCGGGCGTGCTGCTGGTGCCGTTTCCCGATTGTGCAAGCGCACTGCCGGAAAGAGCCGGTAAGAGCAGAAAGAGAAGCAACAAAATAGCGCGCTTCGAATCCATTTGTAGCCACGCAATCATAACGCTTTCACCCGCTCTGCTAAATCTCGGGCAATCTCTGCCGGTCCATGTTGATTTGAATATCGGACTGGGGCACCGATAGTCACAGACACCTGACCCGGCCAGGCAAAGTGCTTATGCGCCTGCTTGAGTTCCCACAAACCGTCGATTCGTATTGGTACAACCGGCGCATCCAGTTGCGAGATCAATAGTCCTGTGCCCGGCATGAAGGGATTAATGCCGCCGTGCTTTGTGCGCTGTCCCTCGGGAAAGATCAGAAGGTTGTAACCGCGATCAAGGGCCTCGCCGGCAAAGGCAAAGCTGCGGCGAAAACCGCTCTTTTGCGGCATTGAGAATACATTGAAAAAGAAGACGACAGACAAGTACTGGAGTAGATAGCGCAAGCGCGTGAACAGCCCTGTTCCCGGCGCCGGCTGCAGCCATTCTCGCAACAACTCCCCGTCCTGGGCTATCGCCAGCCTGGTCTTGAACCTTGCCGGAAGAGCAGACAGGACCAGCGCCTGGTCCGTCATCGTCACATGATTGCAGACGAACACGAGCGGCCCGCGAAGGTTGCGCATGTTTTCCTTGCCTATGATTCGAGGCCAGCCCATGATGCGGGTTGCCGGCAAGACGATCAGATAGACGAGCACGATGCTGAGCCAGCTTATGGGCCAGCGCTGTTGCCAGCGTGGATAGGGATATGGCGATGCTTCCTGGTGCTTGCCTTCGCGAATTATCTGCTCGACATCGCCGAGCGTGGTTGCGTCAGTGAACGCCGCTTCGTCAATCTCGATCTGATATCGGTCCTCGATGGCGCTCAACAACTCGACGCGACCAAGTGAATCCAGCTTAAGATCCGGACCGAGTTTTGCCGCAAGGGCGAGCTGTGCCGGCGCGTCTTTGCTAATACGGGAGACGATATCTGCGAGCGCATCGGTTTGATTGGTGATGTAAGAGGAGGGAACTGCGGCGGCTAGCTCGGCTCGGACCTTCTCAGTCACAACCTGTTTGCGAACTTTCTGCGTCGCAGTGCGCGGAAAATCTTCGCCACGCCAGACAAACCAGCGTCGCACCTGCTGATGTTGGGCCAGAAGTTGGTTCGTGCGCTCTATTACCATCTCGGGATTTGCAAGCTCGTCTCTCAATATCAACACAGCAAGTGGCTCCGGTCCATGAGCGCCTTCGATTTCGATAACGGTGTTAGCCTTTATTTCCCGCTGACAATCCAGCACTCGCTCAACGTCTTCCGGGTAGATATTTACGCCCGCCGCGGTGACAATGACCTCTTTCTTGCGCCCTTTGAAGTAAAGGTTTCCACCGTCGTCAAGTTCGCCTATGTCGCCCGTGCGAAACCAGCCGTCATCGATGCTCGCAGACTGCATCTCCGCAGCTGCGTGTCCTGGCGTTTGCCCTTTCCAGTATCCGGGTGAAACATTCTCGCCGCGCACGAGAATCTCGCCGTTCTCAGCGAGCTTCACTTTCTGGCCGGACATGATGCGGCCGATCGAGCCGCGTCTCATTTTGAAAGGATGATTTACGCTGATCAATGCAGCGGTCTCAGTCATGCCGTAGCCCTGAATCAATGCAAACCCCAGGCGCTGCCAAAACGCTTCCGTCTCTGGATTAAGCGTAGCGCCCCCGGAAATGAATGCCCAGAACTTCCAGCCGAACATGTGGTGAATGCGGCGAAATCTCCACCAGCGAAAGATAAAGTGCTTGTCCGCGGAAGTCTCGATGGCCGCGCGAAGCTGCTCAAGTTTCCCAAGCTCTACGTAGTTGCTTTCGACCTTTTCCCGCAACGCGTCGAGGATGCGGGGAACCGTGATGACGACCGAGATGCGCTCGCGTTTGACTGTTTCAATAATCTGTGACGAGCTCAAAGACTCCTGAAAGAAAACTTCGCCGCCCAACAGTTGCGGCACGAAGATGCTCATAAACTGTCCGAACAGGTGGCTGAGCGGAAGCAGATTGAGAAAGCGAACGGGATGCACCAGGCGCTCCCATTTCAGGTAGGGCTCAATCTCCTGCTCGAGCGGACTGAGATTGGCGAGCAGATTGCGGTGCGTGATGCGCACGCCTTTTGGTTCGGCTGTGGTGCCAGACGTGAAAACGATCTCCAGCGTGTCGTTCTCATCGATCTCTCCCATCGGGTAGGGTGCAGGTGAACGGTGCGCAACCAGCGAACTAAGTTCCTGGAGTTCGATAACCGGAAGGTCCAAATCAGGTAGCGGGCTCGTCGTCGTATCAAAGAGCGCGAGCTTTGCCTCAACCTGCGCTTGCACGCGAGTGACGAATCCCGGATCGCTTTGCAAGTCAAGCGGCACAACGATGGCGCCGCGCAACAAACAACCAAAGAAACTCGCGACCCATTCAGGGCTGTTCTCCGCCCACAGCAGGACACGATCTCCTTTCTCGATCCCGCGCGCTTCCAGTTCGCGCCCGAATTGAAAGGCGGTCATGGCAACTCGTTCGTAAGACCAACGCGCAACTCTCAACCCGCGCCGGCTCGCGAATGCAGTCTTGCGGCCGCGTGAAATGAAATCACCCAGGTAACTGGCGACAGTCGTACGCATTAACCTTCCGGTACCGGTTCGCCATTAGTGGCTTGCAAACAAGTTCGCCATTAGTGGCTTGCAAACAAGAAAGGGCAGCCCATTCGGACTGCCCTAACTCTATTAGAAATAGTGGTGATCCGGCAGTGCTCAACTCGGCCAATCGGATTCTTAGAAATTACGTCCGTGTGGCAGATGCGCTTTGCCTTTGAAGACGTGTGGCTTCTTCGGCAAGCCTTCGCACAGGCCGGCATTTGGCACCGGGATCGGCGATCCCAGGAACTGTGGCTGCATCCGCACGTTGAGTGCCTGCTCCAAATCGTAACCGAAGCCTATCAATTGAGGCTCATGTAGGAAAGTGCCGTACATTAAAATCCCAGCCGGCTTGCCTGACGCGCGAATACCTACCGGGAGGGACAAGTTGGGATAACCAGCCACCGCCGGGCCGGTGGAATTGGTTAAGTGCGGCGCGACAATGGCATCCAGATTGTCGGCCGCGAGCGCATTATCAATTCCGGAGCGTGCCGTGTTTCGAGCATGAGTCCGCGCCGCCAGATAAACGGGATCGCTGAGATCGCCGCTAGTAGATTCAGCTAATTCGAAGATCTCCTGGCCGTAGTAGACGAGCTCCGCGGGACAATGCGCAAGGTTAAATGCAATCAAATCAGCTAGCGTTCGCATGTTTGTGTGCGTGAGCGTGGCGAGGTAATCGGCGATTTGCACCTTGAACTCAAAGAGCAGCGCCGTGAACTCGTCGTCGGTGTAGGTGAAGACATCGCCAGTATCGGTATCAACAATGGTCGCCCCGAGGCTCTGCATCACACTCAGGGCGTTGTCCGCAAATGCAACTGAGTCATCGTCGCCCGGATTGCCGAAGTAGCTGTAATCAAAATAGCGGACGTCGCGTCCGATCCGTGCGCCGTTCAGCGCGCCGGACTGGAGAAATTGCGTGTAGTTACCCGGCAGGGTATGTCCAATGACTTCGCCAAACGGCGATTGCAAAGCCCCGAGAAGAATCGCAACGTCAGTTACGCTGCGCGCCATTGGCCCGGCTGTGTCTTGCTGATGACTGATTGGAACAATTCCGTCTTGCGAAACCAGCCCGAGCGTCGGTTTCAAGCCAACCAGGTTCTCAACGGCCGACGGTCCGGTGATTGAACCATCAGTCTCCGTCCCGATAGCCGCCGCGCACAAGTTCGCGGCAGCGCCCGCGCCCGAGCCCGAGCTGGATCCCCACGACGTGTAACTCAACACATATGGGTTGATCGTATTTCCACCGCGCGCGCTCCAGCCAACGGCAAGAAGTCCAAGCACCGGATCGAAAGGAACAAAGCCACGAAAGTTCGCCCACTCTCCGAGATTCGTTTTGCCAAGAATCACAGCGCCGGCTGCGCGCAGTCGCTGAATGATCACCGCGTCTGCCGGCACATGGCTGCCGTAGAGAGCGAGCGACCCGGCGGTTGTTTGCATGTTGTCATTGGTGGCAATGTTGTCCTTGACCAGGAGGGGAATGCCATGGAGCGGTCCACGAACCGATCCTCGGCGGCGTTCGTTGTCGAGCCCGCTCGCGATTGAGATCGCATTCGAGTTTGTCTCGATGACCGCGTGGAGCATCGGATTAAACGACTGGATACGGTTCAGATAACCCAACACCAAATCTTTGCTGGTAAGCTGTCCGGACGCCATGAGCGCTTGGAGCTGAAGGATGTTGGCTTCAACAAAAAGACTGTCGGGAACCTTTGCCGCTGCGTCGATCGGAAGAATCGAGGTAAGACCGCCCGTCAACAACGCCGCGCCGCCCACAACGGACGTACCGAGGAAGCTTCGGCGACTAATGCCGTTGCGTGTTTCACTGGAAATTGCTCGACTGTTGCTTTCAGCGGGAACTACTCGAGTGCTGCTTTCAGCGGGAACTTCTCGCGGGCGGGTTTCACTAGAAACTTTATGAATGCTGCGGTTTTTTTTCGCTGCGAGCTTTGCAGCCGATGAAGAATCTTTTTTCATAAGCATACCTCCACTGTTGGGAGCGAGGCCCCACTCGGAACTTCGCTTGGAAGCGTTATGCGGCTCAGGTGCGGGCCTAAAGGCGCTGTCGAATTTGACGGGGTTGACGGGCTTGATTCTGCTCCCGCCTTTTGTCTCGCGTCAAGCCCGCGAAACGGAGCGGTGGTGCTTCATCAGTGTGTTGCTAAGAAATGGATGCTTCGAACGCCATGAGGTCAGTACCACCTCGCGGTAGCGGTGGGTGTCGATGGAGCAGCAATAACGCCGTGATGATCTCGTTTTGGGCCTCGTTCGGGAGCAACCAACCCGCTACCGCGAGGTGGTACTGACCTCATCGCCTGGAAGTAACTCGCCATTCAATCGGCTTTCTTTCGCTTAAAGCCCCGGGTGAAGCGCAGCGAAACCCTGCGGGCTTTGCACGGAACGCCGTGGGCAGGAGCTATCAGGTTGCGGCTTGCCTCCGCACTAATACCGCGTCCCCAGCCTACAAAACTCTCTATTGTCCGAAGCGCGATGAGGTTAGCGTAATGTCAGCCCGGGCCCACGCCTTCTTGAAGCGCGACTCGACTAACGCCGCCTCTTCATTCTTACCCTGTGCCTTGAGGGCTTGCATCAAGCCAAACAGCGACCAACCGTTCTCGCGATTGCGCTTCAGATCCTCCCAATAAACAGTCTCGGCTTCGGCGGGTCGGTTTGCTTCCAGCAGCACAGCGCCGAGCGCCTGGCGCGGCGGATAGTGGAACTCGGCAGGCTCTGTGTACACCAGAGCGTCTTCCAGTCGGACGGCCCGCTCTAGGTGCGCGATCGCTGGGTCATAATTCTTTTTAGCCGCGGCAATCTCGCCGGCCAGAACTTCTCTCGCAATTGAAAGCACCTGGCGACCGGTGTTCGGCGAAAATAGCGGCTGATCGAGCGACGTATCTGCCATTATCTCGTCCAACTTCGCGAATTCCTGATCGGCCGAATCGGTCTGTCCTTTGCCGAGGAAGGCCGTGCAGCGCGCGTAGTGCCACATGCCGCGGAGATACGCGCTGGTCGCCGGCGGCTCAGGCTCGCGCAACATCTCGTCCCATTTTCCAAAACGCGTGAGCGCGTAGTAAGGCACGACGCGAAAGCCGGCAAGCAGTGGAACTGCTTTTAGAGTTTCGTCGTTGACCTGCGAAGCCGCCTTGCGCGCTGCTTGAATCGCCAGCTTGCTGCGGCCTTCAGCCGTCGCCGCAAACCAAAGGAAGTGCAGGTTGTGCGGATAGTAGGCCATCGGGTAGAGGCCCTGGGCGCGGCATTGCGAGATGTAATCTTCGTCCGCCGCGATCGCCATTTCGTTGCTGCGCACGGCGTCGGCATAGCGGCCCACACGTTGATAGATGTGCGCGGGCATGTGCACCATATGGCCCGCGGCGGGCATCAGCGTCTGCAGACGGTCGGCGGCAGGTTCAGCCTTTTCCGCCTTGTACGCCTCCATCAGGTGAATGTAGAGATGCAGCGCGCCCGGATGTTGCGGATTGCGCGCGATGACTTGTTCCGTGAGCGCGACGATCTCCGCGGTTCTTTCGTAAGGCGTGCCGTCTCGCGTCCAGTAACCCCAGGGCCGCAGGTCCATCACAGATTCAACGTAGAGCATGACGATGTCCTGATCGTCGGGAAAGCGCAGATGGACCTCGCGCATCGCGTCGGCGTACGCGCGATCACGTGCTTTGCGATCTTCGGCGCGGCCGGAGTAGCGCTGGGTCAAGGCGTCGATTAACGCCTGTTCGCGTGGTGATGCTTTGGCTTTAAGGGACACAGCTTTCTGAATCACCTCGAGCGCTTTCAGCTCGTTACCAGGATCCATCGGTGCGTTGATGTTCGGCCCGAGCGCCAGCGCTTCGCCCCAGTAGGCCATCGCGAGATCAGGATCGAGACGCGCGGCTTCTCTGTATGCTCGGCCTGCTTCCGCATGATTGAACGCGTACGAGAGATTAAAGCCCTGATTCATGAAGAGCTGCGCCTGCGCGTTCTTTGTTGACACGGGAAATGTGTGGGTGCCGAGCTTCTGAAGCCGCGGCGCGATGGCGCCAGTTGGAGACTTTGTCTGCTGAGCAGATTCAATATAGTGAATGTGGTGGGGCGCTGGTTGCTCGGCTTGAGCCAAAGTAGTTTTCTGAAAAGCAATCAGCGTCACGCCGGTTGCAACCACCGTCAGGAAGAATCGTGAAAATCGCATGGCTATGTCCTTTCTGACGGAAATCCTTGTGCTTTTTGGGAAAGGAATTCTACAGCCGTACGGACACCTCTTCAAGCTTTTCTGGGTGCGTTGTAGTAGTTGTTGTTAGGAAAAGTGGTGAGCCGAGCAGGACTCGAACCTGCGAGACTGTCAGCAGCCAAAGAGAGCGCGCATCAGCAGGATCAAACCTATCAGGCCAGCAGAGAGCGTGAAGGACCACTCTACCAGCGGGCTGGGCTGTCTAAAGACGCGACGGAAGATCACCATACCGCTTTTCCATCCGTCTTGTTGGTATAACGGAAACAGATTCCCGACTGCTAGCGCCAGGTTGAGAGTACCAAAGAACGTTCCCCAGGCTATGGCGCCGAGAATGAGATTTACTGCAATGCCTGCGAGCAGCACGAACAATTGTTGGAATAACGGCCGCCTCTGCAAACCTGCCATGTCCATTCGGATATAGGCGCCGAGCGGAAATAGCCGGAGTTGATAATCAACGCCATTGACCCGGAAACCAAAAAGCTTAGGGCCCCAACCGAATCCGGCCTGGGTTACCGGAACTCGGCAGGCGCGAGCTGCAAGAAAGTGCCCCATCTCGTGAAACACGAGCGCGCCAGCAAAGCTTAAGATGATATTGATCAGGGAAACGTGCATTTTATTGACCTACTAGTTATTAACTCACCATTCGGCGAAATTCATCGACGTGAAAGGGAGAAAACCCGGGCCTCAAGCGATCTTAAAGCCTGTAGCTCCGCCCTGATGTCGAGAATCATGTACAGCAGGGGGCACACGACTACTGTTGCTTCCAGGACGCCGATGCCTCTCGTCATAACAGCGACGCCGAAGAATGTTAGCGTGAGCGCGGAGAGATAAATCCTAATGGCAAACATAGAGTCTCCTGATTCAAAACAGGCTGGCATCATGTCTCATTTCATCTCGCGTGAGACGCGCGATGAGGTGCCTCTCCACTCCAACAACGTGCCATTTGAAGATTCCAGGCTCTGCAAAGAGGCCGCAGTTGATTCACGCCTTGGGTCTTTGCCGAGCTCAGCCAGGCAATCGGTATGGAGGTTGAAGTTTCCAGCTAATCTTTTGACTGTTCCTGATATGGGTCGGCTGCAGTGGTCACAGATAATTCGCATGTCGTTCTCCTTTGTGGTGGAAACGCGGCACCGAATACGCCGCACGCCCGGTTAGCCTTATCACCCCTTATGCCACAAGGCCCCCAAGCGGCAGGAATGCGAATTTGCTGAACAATCGAATGAAATGAATGTATAGCAGGATCGCTGAGAGAGACTGAGGATTCCAGGTCAGTTCAAGATGAAAGGTCAATCTGAGGCCCCGTTCAGAATGATTGATGACCCGGAATGGCTCGAACTTGATGGCTCTTCCCATCTCACGAGCCGCAGACGCGCGTTCTTGCGCATCTGTAGAATTCGATGCCCGTCATAAACAAAAGCGGCTGGCCTCATAGCCAACCGCAAGTCTTTTGAAAACAGTAGGGAGGTCAGTAGGATCCGAACCTGCGACCCACTGGTTAAAAGAGCCGGCTAAGCCGATTCCCTCCAGTCAAGGCTCTTAGGATCTATTAACATTTTTCACAGGTTGCAGCCGCTTCGGAGTCCATCTAGTACGATCTATTCATACGTGATTTCCGGTATTCCCGTCTCAATTTTGTCACAAGAATTCCGCGCGGCAGGGTCCCAGCGATTTCATCATGTCTGCAATCCATGCCCACTGACTATTTTGCCCTGCTGGGAGACACCAAAGCGCTCGGCGGGATTGGTAGACTCTCCATATCTTGCTCTCAATGGTCTTAAACTCTTCAATGCAACGTGCGAAGACCCTCACAGGTGGGTTGCGGAGGCGCATCTACTGAAGGGCTTCCGCGAGCGCCTCGAATTCTGGGTCGATCTCTTCAAAATGCGAAGGTTTCTCAAGGAGTTTTGTCAGAGAGGGCGGCACTGCCAGTTGTTCTCTGATGAGTGGCTCTACCACTGACTCAAACTTTGCGGGGTGTGCCGTTGCCACAAGGATCCAGTGTGGGGACGCGAGGCTTTCGCGCACATGAACTGCGGTGGCGGTGTGCGGACACCAAGTCTGCCGCCAGCTCGCGTCACCCCGAGCTATTGTGCAGGCGATCTCTTCATCGCTGACCGAAAGCGCCTGGGCGATTCTTCTGAGCTCCGAAAGTTCTGGATGCAGATAGAGGAGTCTCTCCATGTTGCTTGGATTTCCCACGTCCATGGCGTTCGCGAGGGTCGGAATGGTCTGATGCGGCTCCCATGAGCCGGAAGCGAAGTAGTTGGGAATGGCATCATTGGCATTGGTGGCAAGAATTATCTGCCGCAACGGAAGCCCCATCTTCCGCGCCCAGAAGGCCGCCACCGCGTTACCCAGATTGCCAGTTGGAATAATGAAACCGGGTGGCCTCCCTTGTCGCCGCAAGTACCAAATGGAAGCCGCCGCGTAGTAGACGGTTTGCGGAAGGATTCGCCCCAGGTTGATGCTGTTCGCGGACAGAAGGCCTTTAGCCTCTGCCCACTTTTTGTTCTTGAATGCGGTCTTAACAATGCGCTGACAGTCGTCAAAGTCACCGCGCACGGCGAAGGCACGTACACTATCGCCCCAGCAAGTGAGTTGGTTCTGCTGTCGCGGCGAAACTTTGTTCCTGGGGAAGAGGATGACCACCGTGATGTCGGGGTGTTCGTGGAAGGCCGCCGCCACCGCTCCGCCAGTGTCCCCCGAGGTAGCTACAAGCACCGTGCGTCGGCCGGAAAGCCGCGACACGCAGGCAGCAAGGAAGCGTGCTCCTACATCCTTGAAAGCTGCCGTTGGTCCATGGAACAACTCGAGCACGGCCGTGTCGTCGCCGATGTAATTTAGTGGGATTGGGAAGTTGAACGCCTCCCGGCAAATTTCGTCAAGCTGAGGTTGCAAGATGTCGCCATTGAAGAATGGCTCAAGGAGCTTTGCGCCGATCTCTCCCCAGGACTCAAGGCCGTCGAAATCTCCGATCTCCAAGTAAGGAAAACTCTCCGGCACATATAGACCACCGTCCGGTGCGAGACTCGTCTGGATGGTCTCGGAGACAGTCAGCGTCGGAGAGGCCGAGCGCGTGCTTCGAAATCTCATCGGATGATCGTCGCCCCCTGTTGGCTGACGGAAGAGATCCACGAGTCCACCTCTGTTAAGCCGTGTGACCTGAAGGCCTGGACCATCGCATCACGTACTTGCGCCGCCGCTTGATCCGACGTGACCCAGGCGAACACGCTAGGGCCGGAGCCGGAGATGGACGCCCCGAGCGCACCGCTGTCCATTGCCGCTGCTTTCACTTCGGCGAAGCCGGGAATGAGGGACGCCCGCTGCGGCTCGATCACCAGATCGAAAAAGGAATGCCTGATCATCTCCAGGTCATTGCCAAAGCAGCCGGCAATGAAGCCTCCGAGGTTGGCCGACTGCTGGACGTGGTCGGCCAACGGGACGCTCGGTTTAAGAATGCTCCTCGCGCTGTGTGTGTCAACGCGCAGCCGCGGGTGGACTAGCACCGTGCGGATACTTGCCGGCACGGGCAGCGAGACGTAGCGGACGGGATACACCGAGAGGACGAGGGTCATACCCCCGAAGAGGCACGGCGCGATGTTGTCAGGGTGCGCTGTGCCGCTCGCGGCCTGCTCCCCAAGTAGGGCGTACTCCAGCAGTGCATGTATCGGGAGAGGGCGTTCCAGAAGTGAGTTGGCCGCGACCAACGCACCGACAGCTGAAGCTGCGGACCCGCCCATGCCTGAGCCGAGCGCAATGCCCTTGCGAATCGTAACCTCGAATCCGAAATTCAACCGCAGCTCATCGCATAGCTTCATCAGGCCAACCGTGGCCGCGTTCTTCGCTGGATCAAGCGAGATCTCCAACGCCCCCGACGTACCCGTGTCGTTCACTATCTCTTTAATGCTCACCGACGCGCGGTCAGTCCCCCGGTCAGTCAACGTAACAGTAACGACGTCGCCGACGGACTCAATAGCGAATCCGAGAATATCGAAGCCGACTCCGACGTTAGCAACCGTGGCGGGAGCGAATGCGGTCGCCGATCTCATAACGGCGCCCCCAGAAAGGACGCCAGCCGCAGCAGGTCAGCAAAGACACCTGCTGCCGTTACCTCCGGGCCGGCGCCAGGTCCCCTCACGATCATGGGCTGCGTGTTGTAACGGGCGGTCTGAAAACTGACTATGTTGTCGCTGCCGGTCAGGTTCGCGAACGGGTGATCGAGTGGATACATCCGCAACCCCGCCGACATGCGCCCGTCTACCTCAATAGCGCCGACATAGCGCAGGACCTCACTACGTGCGCGGGCACCGTCCAGCAGTTCGGCGACCGTCCGGTCATGTCTCTGGAGGCTGCCGAGGTAGTCCTCCACGCTGGCCGAGCGCAAATCTTCGGGAACCAGGCTCTCCACATCAACCTCGTTCAACTCCACCTCGAGTCCCATCTCCCGCGCGAGGACGATTAACTTGCGGGCCACGTCAACACCCGAGAGGTCGTCGCGCGGATCGGGCTCGGTGAAGCCTTGAGAGTGCGCTTCTCGCACAATCTCTGAAAAAGTACGCGTGCCGTCGAGCGAGTTGAAGATGTAAGAGAGCGTGCCTGAGAGAACGCCCTCGATTCTGATTATCTCATCTCCCGTCTCGAGCAAGTCGCGGAGCGTGTGAATCACAGGCAGGCCAGCGCCGACGTTGGTCTCGTAAAGGAAATACCTTTGATGTCTGCGGGCAGTCTCCCTCAGGCTGCGGTAGAAAGCGAGGGGCCCGGCATTTCCCTTTTTGTTCGGCGTGATGATGTTGATACCTCTGGCGAGCCAGCTTTCGTAGTGCCCGGGTAGGTCGGCACTCGCCGTGGCATCGATAATCACTGCGTGTGGCAGGTGAGTGGCGTGCACGTGTTCGACGAACCGTTCGACGTTCGCCACAGAGTCGCTCGCTCGCAACTTGTCATTCCACCCCGCCAGGTCAAGCTGACGATCGTGAAGGAGCATTTTTCGACTGTTCATGATGCCACACACCCGCAGGTCTATACCCCGCCGTGATCTGAGCGTCGCCATACGTCTGCTGAGTTGACCAAGAAAGGTGCTGCCAATCAGCCCCGTACCGATCACTCCGATGGAGAGGGTCTGGCTCGAAAGATAAAAAGCAGAATGCACCGCCCGCAGGGCCTTCGTCGCTTCATGCTGTTCGATGACGGCAGAGATGTTACGTTCGGATGATCCCTGCGCGATGGCACGTATGTTGACGCCTGCTTTGCCGAGGGCGGTGAAAAACTTTCCGGCCATCCCTAACCTTTCGATCATCCCGTCGCCAACCATGGCGAGAATGCAGCAATCCTCCCTTAGATCCACGGTCTGAACTTCGCCGCGCTGCATCTCAGCGAAGAATGTCTGTTCGACCGTCCGCTTAGCGAGTTGTGCCTGCAGCCGCGGGACAGCGAAACAGATCGAATGTTCGGAACTTGCCTGTGAGATCATGACAACCGAGACATCCACCGCTCGCAGCGCCCCGAAGAGTTTATGCGCCACGCCGGGGATGCCGATCATCCCCGTGCCCTCCACATTGATTAACGCCATGTCTTCGATCGCGGCGAACCCCTTGATCGGCACATCGGAGGGTGAAGAGGCTGATATTTTCGTGCCCGGCGCCTCAGGCTTGAAGGTGTTCTTGATCCAAACGGGGATGCCCTTCGCAATCGCCGGGAACATGGCGTTCGGGTGAATGACTTTTGCTCCGAAGTACGCAAGTTCGGCAGCCTCCTGGTAGGAGAGCTCGGGGATAATGAGCGCGTCTGGGACGCGCCGAGGGTCGGCGCTCAACACCCCGTCAACATCCGTCCAGATCGTCACCGAGTCGGCTTCGAGCAGGGCGGCGAAGATGGCGGCGGAGAGGTCACTGCCGTTTCGCTTGAGGGTTGTGGCGACGCCATCGTGTGTGGAGGCGATGTATCCGGTGATGACCAGGAAGTCAGTTTCCTGACCCACCTGCCAATTTTGTAGCTTCTCTTGCGAAAGTTGCCAGTCGACCGCGATGGTTCTGCTATCGGGCTTGACCACGAGAACTTGGCGTGCGTCAAGCCAGGCCGATGAGTGGCCACAGCATTCGAGATGGGCATGCAGTAGTTGCGCGGACCAGAGCTCCCCGTGTCCCGAGACGAATTCTTTGATGCGCTCGGAGGCGAGCCTGGTGATCCATGTTCCTCTGAGGACTTCTTCGATCTCCCCGAAATCGGAGGCGATGGTTTCCGCGAGAGACTGCTGTCTAGTTTCGGCAAGCTGCAGACGGGCCACCGTATCCAGGTGTCTTTCTTTAAGGCTCTGGAGTTTGGCCAGGTAGGAACTGTCCTGAATGGCCGCGAGTTCAACCAATTGGATGAGGGCGTCGGTAACGCCGCTCATCGCCGAAACCACCACGGCCATGTGCTCGTCCGGCTTCTGTATGGAAAGCAGAATTCCAGCCGCCGCCTGATAACGCTCCGCGTCGGCGATACTCGTGCCACCGAATTTGTGAACGACCCATCTGGAGATCATTTGTTTGTCAGCCTGTTTTGAGAGCGCCGCTAAAACAGAACGAGAAGCCAAACGCTCACAAGAGTACGGTAGTTCAACCCATGGATACAAAGCTCTGGATGACTATGTCTGGAAAATTCCTGCGGCCGAGGAGGCTCCGGTTCGTGTCTTGACGACAGCCGACCCATAGAGAATTCAATGAACCTGCGGAGCAGGTGGAAGCATAAAGCCTGGGGTTCCGCTTCGCAGCGAAGCGGAACCCTGGGCAACGCGCAAGAAAACATTGTCGAGCCCGTGGAACGGGCGCCAGCGCTTTGCGAAAAGTATTCAGCCCAGTCCGCCTTAGCGGACGACCGCTAATAGCGAGAGCGTTTATCGCTGGGGAGTGACGCAAATTTGATTCTATGTCCGTGAAACGGATGGTTGAAATGTCTAATCATCGTCCTTCAGTCGTCCGCTTCAGTGGCTGAGTCCTTTTGCCTCTTATCCAGCAGTGAAGAGCCCGTATCAAAACGCGGAGGCCCAGGGCCAAAGGCGCGAAATGTAACAGCCTGAGGCAGCGCCCCAGATAGAGTCAAACGAGATTTAGAAAGCGCTGAAGGCGCGAAATAGAAATCATTGAACGAAAACTGCTGATTAAAATGCCGCTAACATTATTTCGCGCTTTCAGCGCTGTCTTTTTTAGGTTGTCGCTAATCGGACGGAAGTGCGAACCGAAAACGCGATTAGCTGAAGCCGCCTTAGTAGCCGAACACCATTTACGATTCACGAGTTAGGGTTTACCATTTGCTCGTTCTAGGTTGGTCCCAAAGGGTCTGCGTCCGACCCGCGTTTCCTGAACCAGCCGCATAATGTGCTTGACTACTTCTTGGTTTTGCAGGTTAGAGGCTATGAAGCGAAGCAAGTATCTCGAAGACCTTGTTACTAAGCATCTGATCGCAACGGTCGTACTTGTGGTAATTCTAACGGTTGGGATGTTTGGAGCAATTCTCTCCCTTAAGCTCACGCAGGTGAATACGCTAGCCAGCTTTGTTGACGCGACATTTAAGACAATCGCTATCATTGCAGGTGCTATTTGGACACTAAACAGATATTACATTGGTCGGATCGACGTAAATCAGCTAAAGGTGGATGCTGAAGTAAGTGTCATTCCTGCCGATAGCTTTGTCGGGAATTCAGCGAACCTATCTCTGCTCGTTTATCGTATTGATGTAGTCAACACCGGGAAGTCCTTGATACCAGACTTCTCTGAGTTCCTAGAGATTGATTCGGTTACTCCCGAGCTTGGTGCGGTTCGCGAGGAATTGCTATACCGATGGCCAACGGAGGGAATGCATCCTGGAGGATCGATCGAGCCAGGTTCATGGTCAGCTATAAATCAAGCAGTTCCAATTCCGGCGGAAGTTAGGGTTGTACGCTTTTACCTTGAGTTTCACATGTCCGATAAGACCTTTTGGACTTGGCACAAGACCTTCGACATTTCAAGGCCCGAAGATAAGAAGTCGTTAGCTACCGGCTCTGATTAGCGTTTTGTTCAAGGCGCGGGCGACAAACTTGGGTGTAGTCTCGACCAACTCGACAATTCTATCTAATTCATCAAGCTCCGACTGGGCCCACTGTGGTTGCTCAAAGCGCTTGTACGGAACAACGGCACAGCAGGTTTCACTATTCTCCAACGGCCATTCCATCGCCTACTGATCAACGCCGCGCGAAGTACCGACGAGCCAGGTTCTATCCTGAGAAACAAACGGCGACAGAGGCTGATCAAACAATGCGCGCGCGCCACCTCACGATCAATGGTCAAGCGCCGACAAAAAATGCAAGAGCAAACCTTAACTCGAAATCGACAACGCTCTGAGCGCAACGACGATAGAAAGGCTCGCGTTGGTTTTGGCAATATACTTCTTCCTCATGAGTGAATATGGTTATTTACTTTGTATTTCGAATGAGTCTAAGAATCTCTCGCCATCGTCCGTTAAAGACTTGCCTGTATCCCACGACATGCTAATTCGATATAGAATCGATTTCGCCAAGTACATTCTTTCCTTTATTGTCTTGCCATACTTCGGCCATTCATAGGTGAGTTCTCTACCGGGAAATCCCTCTATTGAAATAGTGAGCTCGCTAAGCAAGGTGCCGCCACTTTCAGTAATCTCTGCGTTCCTTAATGAGTCGAAAGCTTGATTAATCTGCTCTGCTCTTGTGGCGGAGGTACCATCAAGGCGTTAGAAACCATGTACTGTTCTGAATTGTAATTAAGCATATATCTAGTGATAGTTCCCTCTTGTTTTCTTTCGGCGTTACCCGGCATCATGATGGTAGAGTTAATCAGGGAAACTTTCTGCCAGTTCTCCCCATACTGCGTTTTACAGCCGATGCAAATCAACATCATTAAGCCAAAAAAAAGGAGAAGTATCTTCATAGTGAATCGCCACTGCTACAATCGCAATGCTCAACGCTCCCCCGTCTAACACACGGTTCAATTTATAGGCTAGACGGCACCATGACATTTCTTGTACTTTCTGCCGCTTCCGCAAGAGCATGGCTCATTGCGACCTATCTTCTTCGGTTTTGAAGCTTTTGCAGAATGACGAACTGCTTTTGATGGTTTTATGAACTTTACTGAATCTAACGTTATCTGGTCATCAGATTCCAACACATGTATTGGTACATCTTGACCTATCTTCTTCGCGTAGAACTGGCCCCATGCCTCAGCCATTCTGTCGACCATCTTAATGAACGATTCTTTATAGTCTCTGTACTTCGGAACCCACAAATTCACATCGCGCTCGTATCCTGGCTTCATTGCTCGCATGTTGACAGTGAGATATACCAAACCATCAATGGCCGAATACTTGTCAGCTAAAATCTTGCAGGCAATGTCTATTATGTGCGCTGATTCTAACGAGTACATACCATCGTTCGCGAGTAGCAGTAAGCCAGCGGCATCGGGCAAATCGAAATATTTCTTAGTTTCCTTGATTTGTCTGTTAGCTTTTTCAATGGTCCGTTGAATAGGTGTTTTCAGAAGCCCGTGCACTTCCCGCTGACATTGAAGCGGAAGGTTTGCTGTGTTCAGTTCGAAGATTCCCCACCGCTGACGGACTAAACCTTTTCGCACCCATCCGTCATAAAGTGCGTTCACTTTCGCGTTGAAATCAGTTCCATCTAAAATGTCTTTTTCTAAGCACTTCAGTTCCGCGACTACATTATCCTTTTTGAAAAGATAATCAGCATTCTCGAAAGAAGGGTTAGGCGGCAATAGCTCACTAACAAGCTCACCATCGAACTCTTTGACAAATTCATTGAATGAACTTTCGATGTGTAGCTGTGGTGGTTCTTGCATCACTTCGTCAGATGTTGAGGCAAACGGTCTCGCGATAAGTGAGGGGTGGCATGGACATTACTGACTTTGGATTGACAAGTCGGTATCGTTCTTCTGAGGTGAGTCTTTGTCACTTATCTGTTGACGCCTGAACCATATTAGAGCACCGTGATTACGTTTGCCGGCACTCATGTTTTCCCATTGCACTGAGATATCTCCGTTCTCTAATAGCATGATGTGGTGATAACCCCAGTCGTTTTCACGACCAATGTATCGATAAGTACCCTTTCCTGTGCGCATGTGAGTATCATCAAACTGAAAAGAACCTTTCCAGTTGTAACTGGGATCGGATTCTTTGCTCTCAGTTGTAAATCGATTACCAAATCCCCGACGGATAGTTACCACGCCAGACCCGTGGTGATAATCGCCTGCCACGGACCAATGCCGAATGGTGAAGCCTAGGTTCTCAAAGACCTTAGTAACGCGTTCGAACACCACACCGAAGACAGCGCCAATGACAGCCCCTATCAAGAGTTCCATGTAAAATAAATCGTCCTTCGATAATCGTGCCCCAGTCAATAATTTTACTTCGGGAATGTGACTTTCAAGCCCGGCAAGTAGATGTTGACTGGGTTGTCTTCTCCGCTATCCTGATTTCCAGAAGTCTGAATGTGCTTTAGGTGTTCGGCTAACTCCCGTCACGCCGCGTCGAACCTGTCCATCACTGTGTAGATATCAGATGTATCGATTGTGATGGTGCGACCTTGAGAAACATCGAACGGAATTTTGTCACCTTTGCGAATAATTTGAATGGTAGGCAATTTGAACACGTGACGCACACCTAGCTCATAAAATGCATTCGGGTTACTGAACGATAAATCGGCAACGCACAGACTTGCTCGCGCGAGCTGCTCGAAAACCTGCTGTGTAATGACGCCTGAGCGCTCAATCTTGTCAGCGCGAACAACGTCCATTCCAAAGATTGTCTTACAGACTGGTTCAAGAAGATGCTTCAACATCATGTCCGCGTGTTTCCTGATATCTGTTCCTTCGTCACCAATTGGCGTGATGTAGAAACAAGTATTGGCCCAGTCGGCTGCTGCGTCTGTAGAAACGACTGCAATAGCGGACTCGGTTATTTCGTCAACTAGTTCAGTGATTCTCTCTCTAGCTACTGGAACGCCAGCCCCTGAAAGTCTAACGATTGGCTCGCCGTCACTTGATAGCTCAAGAATGTCCGCATACGAGGCATTCGCCATAATAATCTCGATTACTTCTGCCACCCGCTCTCTCGGCACTTCATAACGACTTTCAAGCACGTTGGGGAAGTGAATCTGCGACGGCACTTGGTGACCGTTATAATCGGTGTAGAACTTACTAAGCAGAGTCGGGGTAAGAACGGCCTTAGTTCTACCTTCGGCATCTTCGCCGTCGTAATTGGGCGCAACAATCTTCCGACCAGTTTCAGCTAAGGAAATCGCGTTCGCTTCTTCCTTATTCACTATTCCGTAGCTCTGAGCACCCCAGATTAGGTACTTAGTATTTGCAGTGTTTGGACCAATTCCGAGGGCTTGCGCCACTTCGTCCCAAGAAGCTGATTTCCCTGCATAAGTGGTATATAGAATTTCAGCTACCCGCATTACTCAAGTGAGCGGCGAGGTAATACATCTGATGAAATTTGGACTCGCTGTTTCTCTTTGGTTGCCGCCTTGGCAGCAGATTTCTTTGTAGCCATTCGGGAACTCCTTTGGTGGAAACGGGGCGTTGAGGTGGAGGGCCGACTGCCACTCCTAGAAATGAGGCATACTTGCAGTCAGGAAGCCAAAAACCAACCGCTAAAGGGAATTACTAAAGGGAATTGCGCGGTTAGCGGTATTTACCGCCACGCGCGCTGCTACCCATAAATCCATGATATTCAACCCTTATAAGTGGTGAGCCGAGCAGGACTCGAACCTGCGACCCACTGGTTAAAAGCCAGTTGCTCTACCAACTGAGCTATCGGCCCACGAATTCAAAACAGTCTAAAGTTTCAAGTTTCAAGTTTCAAGTCAGCTAAGAAGTTTCAAGTTTCAAGTTTAAAGTTTCAAGGCTCATGAACGAAACTTGAAACCTGAAACTTGCAACTTGAAACTAATCGTTCAGCCATCCGCCGACCGCCGAGTCTTTGACGATGATTGTTTGTGAGCGTTCGGGGCCGGTGGAGACTAAGCCGATCTCCACGCCAATTCTTTCAGACAGGAAATTGACATACGCTCGTGCTTCAGTGGGAAGGGAATCCATTTCTGTCATGCCCACTGTTGAAGATTGCCATCCGGGCAATGTTGCATAGATTGGTTCAATGCGCCGCAGGTCCTGGGAGACGGCGGGCAATGATTCACAGTTGCGGCCGTCGAGCTTGTAACCAACACACACCTTAATTTCTTCCAGCGCGTCAAGCACAT
>Ga0137361_10000687_pt1 | contig 19419 bp, 18 predicted proteins | sample Mad1_80_16metaG_FD_104923 | JGI IMG/M metagenome (GOLD analysis project Ga0137361, IMG submission 104923) | Vadose zone soil microbial communities from Angelo Coast Range Reserve, California, USA - Mad1_80_16 metaG | ecosystem: Environmental > Terrestrial > Soil > Vadose zone | place: USA... | reverse complement strand
GTGGGTGGACCAGATCCTCGTCGTCGACGGCAAGTCGACGGACGGCACACCGGACTGGGCGCGCGCCCAGGGCTACGACGTGGTGGTGCAGGAGAAGGCGGGGCTCCGGCAGGGCTACATGGCAGCGCTGCCGTACATCATCGGCGACGCGGTCATCACATTCAGCCCGGACGGCAACTCGATCCCCGAGCTAATCCCGACGCTGGTCGCGAAGATGCGCGAAGGCTACGACATGGTCATCGTCTCGCGCTACCTGCAGAAGGCGCGGAGCGAGGACGATGATCTCGTGACCGCCTTTGGCAACTGGATGTTCACGAAGCTGATTAACTGGGTCCACGGCAGCCACTACACGGATTCGACGGTCATGTTCCGGGCGTACCGGATCCGCTTGATCCGGAATCTCGAGCTCGACCGCGACGAGGGCTACCAGCCGATGGAGCGGCTGCTCTTCACGCAGACGAGCTGGGAGTGGCTCATCTCGATCCGTGCGGCACGGTGCGGTCTCAGGTGCGCTGAGATCCCCGGCAATGAACCGCGGCGGATCGGGGGTAAGCGCAAGCTGCAGCCGATCCGCTGGGGACTTTTCATGCTCTGGCAGCTGTTCCGCGAGAAGCTCGTCGCGCCGCCCAAGGCCTATCAGAGGACCGGGCCGTCAACATCCTCATAGTCGCACACGTCCCGGCGAGCATTCACGAATCGACCGACCTCCACGTTGGCCCGCCACGGCCTCGCGAGGACGCGACCCGCGAGTCCCAAGGCCGCCAGGACCGACCGCCTGCACGGCATAGCCGCGGAGCGGCGAAGAAACCGCTCGACGCGCGCCCGCTCCGCGCCCCGCGCCCACGTCTCGTGCGCGAGCTCGAGCGCGAAGTCGTAATACCGTAGCAGTGCCGCTGAGACGAACAGGGCGTGGAGCTGCCGCTCGCTCAGCTCCACGCGCACGGGACCGCCCGGGAGCGGATCTTTGAGAAACACCGCGTCCGCCCAGAGCGGCCGTTCGCGCGTGACCTCGCGCCGCTTGTCGAGGAGTTTCCGCGAGCGGTAATGGAGGCTCATGCCGTAGCAGGAGAAGCCGAGCGAACGCAGGAAACGATCGATGTCCGAGAAGAATTTCTGCCCGTCGTATGCCTCGCAATACCAGACCTCAACCAGGAGAGCGACCGTGCGGGCCGAGAGCGTCTGGGTCGCCCCGCTCAGGATCTCGTGCTCAGTGCCTTGCGTGTCCAACTTGATGAACTCGCCGTGGGGCGACCCGTTCGCATAGCGCTCAGCAAGGACGTGGTCGAGAGTCGTCGCATGCACGGTCGCGACACCGACGGGTTGGAACTTCACCATGCGGTAGCGATCCACGAACGAGCGATTCACAGGTCGTAGCGAGGCATTGGTGTTCGCCGACGTGAGATGGAGGAAGGCAGGGCCGGCGGAATCGGCGAGCGCTGCCTCCTCGATGATGACCTCACGCCACGGCGCCGGGCCCGCGTACCGCGCTCGGAGGCGGGCTGCCTCCTCTCGGTCGGGTTCGAACGCAAGCACTGTCGTCGCGCCGGCCACCGGCTCGACGACGGAGTGAATGCCGCCGCGAACGCCTACGTCGACGAAGCCGAGGCCTTCCTCCCGCAACGTGACGCCGGGCGCGCTCGCCGCGAAGTCAGGGTCGTCGAGGAACTCATTGGCCACTACGACGCGCTGGTGTAGACGTCGATGCGCATCCGCTTGCCATAGCGGCCGGCGACGAAAGGCGCGCCCTGCCGGATATAGTCCACTAGGAAGGCGCGGCGGAAGCGAGGGCTGTGGTTGTCGGCAGAGCCGTGGATCAGGTGTCCATGGATGAGCACCGCGGCCCCCTTTCTTGCCTCGAGCGGCAGCGGCTTGTACTTGTCAGGGACCACCGTCTCCTTGCCCCGGGCGTTCGGGTACAGCGGCCGCCCGCTCAGGGGGATCGGCACCTCGTGGACGGGGAGCACGGGCTCGACGTGCGAGCCCGGATAGACGATGAGGGGCCCGTTTTCGAGGTCGGCGTCGTCGAGGGCGACCCAGGCGGAAGCGAAGGAGTCCTGGTTCGATTGGACGTAGAAGTTGTCCTGGTGCAGATCGAGCCCGAGTGCGCCAGGCGGCTTCCAGTAGTACATCGTCTGCAGGGCCTCGATCTTCCACTGGAGCAACAGCTCGCTAATGCGGACAAGGTTCGTGTGGCGGACCGCAGCGGCGAAGATTGGATTCTCGCGGTCCGGATTCATGAGGGGTTTGTACTTCTCGTCCTCGGGCTGTCGCACCAGGAACGGCTCGACTGTCCGGTTCAACTCATCACACTCGGCCTCGCTGAGCGCCTCCTCGACGACGCAGTAGCCTTGCGCGTGATAGAAGGTCCGCATCGCTTCCGGATTTCGAAGGACGGCGGCGGCGAGGAATGGCGTCTCAGCGGCTTTCGGCAGCATCCGGGGCTCTCCCCTTGATCAAATACGCGCCGGGGCTCGTCGACCAGTCCAGCTTTCGCAGGACGACATTCTGGCCGGCGAAGAACTCGTCAACGGCGCGGCTCTCGCCCTCCCACGGGGGGATCGCGTACTCGTCGAACAGGACGATCCCGCTAGCGACGACCAGCGGCCAGAGGACCTCGAGAGCCCGGCGCGTGGGCTGATATACGTCGCAGTCGAGGTGCAGGAGCGAGATGCGCGTACCCGGGTTCTCGACGACGAACCGCGGCACGGTCTCCTCGATGTCGCCCTTGACGAGAACCACGCGTGGCTTGTACCCGATGAATCGGTCGCGATCGTAGATGGCGATCGCGTCCTGCAGTTGTTCCTCGAAGGTCCCGCCGTCGAATCCGCCTGGCACCTTGCCGACCCTCGGGTCGGCCGCGCCGTCCTTCTCGTCGAGAGTCTTGAAGCCGGCGAAGTTGTCGAAGCCAATCACCCGTTTCGCCCGATCGCCCATGTTGCGGATCTCGAGAAAGTTCGCCCAAGAGAGCAGAGAGGCGCCGCGGTAGACTCCGAGCTCAACAATGTCACCTGGCAGGTCGATCGTCATGCGGTACAGCTCGTAGTGTGCGAGAAGGCGTTTGAGGAAGACGCGACGAGCGTAGATCGGGAAGTTGCGGCAGATCTCCTGGCGGGAGATCCCAAAGCGCTGGAAGTGCGCATCGAGGAGCGCCTCGATCTCGGCGTCAGGACGGTGCTTGATCCGCCCGTCAAACGTCCGCTCGTCGGAGATGCCCTTCGTCACGGTTCAGGTCCCTGCGACGTAGAACGTCCGCCTGATCAGATCGAAGTAGTCCTTGCCGCCGATCATCGAATCCCCTCGGGTCAGGCGGTACTCCATCGAGACGCGCGTGGGCGCGCAGCCGGGCGGCACGATGGTGCGGTGTGGGATAGCGGCGCCGAAGAGCAGGACGTCGCCGAGGTTGAGCTCGAAGACCCGTGTCTCGTCGAATGAGGCGTCGGGCAGGACGTTGTGGAAGATCCCGCCGTCGACGTGCGGCCGGGGTTCCTGCTGCAGCGTCAGAGCGAACTCGATTGTCGGATGACGCGCGGGCTCGTCGTCGAGCGGGACGAAGCAGGTCATGACCCTGCGGTGGCCGCGCGGGCCCATGGACATCTGATAGGCGATGTCTTGGTGCCAGGGGACGAAGTGCGTCGGCGTGCGGACGTGACGGATCTGGGGTGGGAAAATCATCTGATCGTAGCCGCGGCACGCTTGCAGCAGCGGGGCGAGATCGACGCCCCTCCAAACCTCATACCACCGCCGGTCCACCCGGAGTGCATCTTGGGCGACGCCCTGGGTCTCGGCACGCGGGTTGAGAGAGGGGCCCGAGAACTGCTCGGCAGCGAGAATCTCGCCGCGCATCCGCCGCAGCACGGTCGGATCCAGCAGTGCGCGTAGGACCTGCACGAAGTTGGTTTCGTCGTCAAAGAAGACGTCCTGTAGCTCAGGCACGATGCCCATTGCCGTAGTATGCCACCCGGCGACGCTTCACGTCACCGACTTCCGGAACCACTCTATCGTCGCCGCGAGACCCTCCTCCAGCGGCACGCGCGACCGAAAGCCTAGGACACGCTCGATCTTCGAACTGTCCACGATGCGAACGGGAATGGCCGACGGCATCGCGGTGTTGAAGACGATATGGGCCCCCGGGCGTCCCGCGAGCTTTAGGATGACGCCGGCGAGGTCGCCGGTCGAGACCGCGCGCCCCGAGGCGACGTTGAACGCGTCGCACAAGGGCTGTCGCTCGAGGACGAGGAGCCCCGCGCGTGCGACGTCGCTGGCGTAGACGAAATCCCGGACGTCCTTACCTGTGCCCCACACCTCCAGCGGATCCTGCCCCTCGACGGCCTTCCGGATGAGCGCCGGGATGACATGGCTTGTCATCGGATCAAAGTTATCCCATGGACCATAGCACGGTACCGGTCTGATGATCGCGATCTTCAGCCCGAACTTGTCGTGATAAAAGCTGGCGAGGGTTTCGACATAGCGCTTCATGTTGCCGACGCCCTGGTAGACCGGCGCCACGGGCTGATCCCACTCGTCCTCGCGGACCTGGCGGTCCACGGCCGGGTAGGTTGTCGTGCTGCTGAGCAGGAGCACGCGCTCGAGACGGGCTTTCGCGGCGGCCTCAAGGAACCGCGCTGACATGATGAGATTGGTCGTCACCGGCAGCGACGGATCCTTCGCATGAGCCGCGGCGCCGACCACAACCGCCGCGGCAAAAATCGCCATATCCATACCGGCGACAGCGCGGGCGCAATCTTCCGCAGTCGTCAGGTCACCCTTGACGACTTCGACGCCTGGCAGGTCCAGAGGGAAAGGGCGGCGGTGCACAAGGGCTCGAACCCGTGCCCCCGCGGCGGCTAACGCGGAGGTGAAATGGACGCCGAGGAGACCGGAGGCGCCGGCCACAAGAAGGCGCTTGCCGTCGTAGAAACCGCTCAAAGCGATACCCCGTCGCGGACGTCCATGATTCCCGGGGCCGAATAAATCACGGCGGTTGTCATCGTGTCAAGGCGAGCGACCCGCGAGTGTCCGCTTGTAGACATGGTATGTGATACCGGAGCGATCGTCGGAGACGTCGATGCGCGTGAAGTAACGCGCCAGGAGCGACTCGATCAGATCCACATTGTTACCGTCCCGCGTGTTCTGCTCCGGGCGGAATGCGTCGAGGTACGTTGGCACCACGACGGCGTAGTCGGCGTCGCGTCCAAGCCACTCGTGAATTTCCGACTCGCCCCACAGGCCGCTCCGCGTGCGGATCCTCGCGTCCGCGATCGTTGTGAGCGTGTAAAGGTGGGTGACCTGCCGTAGGTACGGCTCTCGTCGAGCGAGGTAGAGAGCCTGCGACGGGCCGAAGAGAAAGACCGTCGAGCCCGCGGGGATCAGGGCTCGAAACTGGTCGGCGAGCCGGTTGACCGCGAGCGCTGGCGAAGTCGCGCGCGAGACCGCAGCGGGGAGCGCGGGCGGCCGCGCCCAGGACGGCGAGACGAGGAAGATCGCCGCAAGGAAGGCGGCGCCGAGTGCACCATGGGGCTGTACGCTGCTGGCGGCGCTCAGGAATCGTGAGAAGGCGAAGCCGAGGACGATCGCCGCCAGAATCGCAAACGACTGGAAGTAACCCACTGCGATCCTCACAGAAGGGAACGTCGCCAACTGCCAGAGAGCGAGGTAGACCACCGTCAGAGCGATGGCGACGACACCGCGCGGCGCGATGATCCGTCGGGGAATCCGCCCGCGTCCTGCGGCCACAACGACAATCGCCGACAGCACCAGCGCGCTCAGGATCCACGGCTTATACCACCGGACGAAGAGGGTCAACGGATACGCCAAAGCTCGCTCGGAGGTGGTCTCGTTCGGGATCGACGCCGCATGGAAGCCGAGCGGCACCACCAGTGGGCTGAGCCCTGGCACGTAGGCGAGCAACTTCAGGTGGTTCGGGTCGGACGCAAAAAAGACGAGGGGCGGGGCGACCGTGACGGCGACGATCGCGAACCGCTCGCCGAGCCGCTTCGATTCCCAGACGAGATACAAGCAGGCGAGTGAAATCAGTGGGGCGACGTTCGGGCGCGTAAAGAAGAGCAGCGCGACACAACCCATCGTGATCACGCGCCGGTGGCGGAGGTCCGTCGCGAGCAGCACATACAGCGCCACGAGCAGCTCCAACGAAACGAGCGAGTGGTAGTACGCGCCTGCGAAGTAGCCGATGATCACGCTCTGAGTCGCGGCGAAGAGGAGCGCCAGGACGCCGGCGACCTCGCCGCCGAGACGCTGGCCGAGCAGGTACACCAGGACGAGACACGCGAGGCCGAGCGCCGCCGATGTGAATCGTGCAGCCACCAGGCTCCGCCCGAAGAGTAGCTGGGACAGGCCGATGACGTAGTAGGGGAGCGGCATCCGCTGCCCGGTCATCTCGTCCTGGAACAGGCCGATTTTCCCCGTGATCGCCAGGCGACCAAGCAGCATGTACGCGCCCTCGTCGGCGTCAGTGACGAGTGCGTAGGCGAAGAAGGTGCTCTGCAGGAACGACGCGAGCAGGCAGGCGACGAGCAAGAACTTCTGCAGGCGGCCTGTGGCGCTCGTGTGGCCCGTCGTGACTCCTAGGCTGGATCCGCGTCCGGACTGGCGAGCTCGGCCTCGAGGATCTCGCACAGGATGTGGCCGATGAGGACGTGGCACTCCTGGATCCTCGGGGTCACGGTCGAGGGGACGCAGACGCAGTAGTCGACATTCTCCTTCAGCTCGCCTCCGTCTTGTCCAGTGAGGGCCACGGTGACGAGGCCCCTGCTCCGGGCGGCCTGCAGCCCGCGAACAACGTTCGGCGAGCGCCCGCTCGTCGAGAGCGCGACGGCGACGTCGGGCGGGGAGCCGATCGCCAGGATCTGGCGGGCGAAAACTTCGTCGAACCCGTAGTCGTTGGCGATGGCGGTGAGCGACGAGGTGTTCACGGTGAGCGCGACCGCTGGGAGCGGGGCGCGCTCGCGGGCGAACCGCCCTACGAGCTCCGCGGTCAGATGCTGAGCGTCCGCCGCGCTTCCGCCGTTCCCGAAGAAGAGCGCCTTCCCGCCCGCCCGGAGCGCCGCAAGCAGCGCCTCAGCGACCTCGACGATGCGGGGGACCTCCGCACTGAGCGCCTGCTTGACCTCGAGGCTCTCCTGGAGCCGTCGGCGTACGAGGTCGGCGCGGCTAGACATTCGAGTAGCCAGAACGCCGGATGACCTGATAGCCCTTGATGAGCTCTGCGATTCCTGTCTGCAGCGACACGGTCGCCTTGAAGCCGGTGCGCTCGATCTTCTCGTTGCTGACGATGTAGTTGCGCCCGTCGGGATCGCGCCCGACCTCGGCCTCGACGATGGTGAACCGCCGCACCTGCTTCCGGATTTCCTCGCAGAGCTCGCGCTTCGAGAGGTTCGCCTCGCTCAGGCCGACGTTGTAGGGCTCGCCCTTCATCCGGTCGAAGTTGGTGAGAGAGTGGGCGAAGGCGCGGGCGACATCGCGGACGTGCACGTAGTTCCGCTTGAAGCCCGCCTCGAACAGGACGATGAAGCCGTCGGTCACCGCGCGGTAGGTGAAGTCGTTGACGAGGAGATCGAGGCGCATCCGAGGGCTGATACCGAACACGGTCGCGAGCCTGAGCGTCAGAGTGTTCGGCCGGTCGAGCACGAGCGTCTCGGCGTCGACCTTGAGCTGCCCGTAGAGGGACACCGGTCGAAGTGGCGTCGTCTCCGTGCAGAACACGTCCGTTTCGCCCACTCCGTAGCCGCTGTTCGTCGTGGGGAAGATCACCCACTGGCTTGGGCTCAGGTGCTTGAGGATCAGGGCGATCGCATCGAGGTTCACCGACCGGGCCTCCTGCGGGTACTTGTCGCAGAGCGGCGCGCCCGTGAGGCACGCGAGCGGGAGGATCGCATCGGCACGACGCAGGAACTCCGTCACCAGGGTCTCGTTCCGCGCGTCCCCGCGGACAATCGAGAGCCGCGGGTCGTGGCAGCAGTCGAGCAAGGATCCCTGGCCGTACAGGAAATTGTCGAGGACGGTGACCTCGTGACCTTCGTCGAGGAGGTGTGGGACCAGGACGGCCCCGATGTAGCCCGCCCCGCCCGTGACGAGGATCTTCACGAAGAAATTACCGCGGCCTCACCGCTAGGACGACGTCGCAGATGTCGCCGATGTCGCTCGCGCTCAGGCCGGGATGGTTCGGCAGCATGAAGCTTCGCTCGTGGATCCTGTCGGCGACAGGGAACTCCTGCACGCCATAGCGCTCGACCCAGAACGGCTGCCGTCCCATGCTCCCGCCACCCAGCGGCCGTGTCTCCACGCCGTGCTCGCGGAGACGCGCGGCAACCCGATCGCGGTGCACCAGCGACGCTGCGAGCGCTGCGAACGAGATGGAGCAGATCGTCGCGCGCGGGTTGGTCTGGGAGTGGAAGCCCTCCGCGCCGAGGAACCGGGACTGGTAGATTCGGTGGGTCTCGACACGGCGGGCGACGACGCGCTCGATCTTCCCGAGCTGCGACAACCCGAGTCGCGCGTTGAGGTCCGTCGACCGGACGTTGAAGCCCGGGTAGTAGAACGTGAACGGACGATTGAACTCGAGGACGCCATGCTTTCGCGCCTTGAGCGCTTCTTTGGCGGGATCGAGGTTCTTCGGCCAGCCGTGCGCCCGGATCTGGAGGAGGATGTCCTGCAGTTCCTCGTCGTCCGTGCAGACCATGCCACCCTCGATGGTCGACAGGTGATGGCCGAAGAAGAAGGAGAAAGTACTCAGCTCCCCGAACGTTCCCACACGCCGGCCGTTGTAGGCAGAGCCGGTGGCCGCGCACGCGTCCTCCATCAGGAGGAACCCATGCCGCTCCTTGAGCTGCATCACAGGCTCCATGTCGACCGGCACGCCGAGGACGTGGACGAGAATCACCGCGGCGGGCTCGTGCCGCTCGAGAAGCGCCGCAAGGTGATTGGGATCGAGGCCGAAGGTGTTCGAATCCGCCTCGCACATGATCGGCTCGAAGCCGAACTGGACCGCGGGCGCTACCGTCGTCGCCCAGCTCACCGCGGGCACGATGATCTTTCGGTTCGGGAGCCGGCCCGAGAGGAGCGCGGCATAATACATGAGCAAGTTCGCCGATGAGCCGGAGTTGACAAACAGCGCGTGCTGGCGACCGAGCCACCGCGCCCATCCCATCTCGAACTCCTCGGTGAGCGGGCCGAGCGTGAGCCACGGGTTGGTCTTCAGCCACTCGATGAGGTCCTGGAGATCGCCCGCGTCGATCGTGTCCTCGGCGAGCTGGTAGCGTTGCGTCATCCGGGCGTCACCGGGCCCGATTGTACCATTCGCATGTTCGCCGGATTCCCTCTTCCAGCGAAGTCTTTGGCCTCCAGCCGAGCAGGGCCATTCGGCTCGAGTCCAGGAGCTTGCGGGGCGTGCCGTCTGGCTTGCTCGCGTCGAACTCGATCGCGCCGCGGAATCCCGTCGCCTCCTTGAGCAGGAGCGCGAGGTCGCGAATCGCGACGTCCTGTCCCACTCCGACGTTCACCGGCGACCCGGACGGTCCGAGAACCGCGTCCACTGCGCCGTCGTCGAGCGTCAGCAGGAACAGGCAGGCGTCGGCGAGATCGTCGGCGTAGACGAACTCCCTGCGAGGAACACCGGTGCCCCAGATAACCACGGGGTCGCCCTGCTCTTTGGCTTCGTGGAACTTGCGGATCAGCGCCGCAAGGACGTGGGAACTCTCTGGGTCGAAGTTGTCGTTGGGGCCGTAGATCGATGCCGGGATGAGCGGCTGGAACCGAACGCCGTACTGGCGGGCGTACGCGGCGCACATGGTCATCCCCGCGAGCTTGGCGATCGCGTACGGCTCGCTCGTGGGCTCGACGGGCCCGGTGTGCAGGTCCTGCTCCTTCATCGGCTGTGGGGCCTCCCTGGGGTACACGCACCCGCACCCGAAGAAAAGCAGGCGGCCAACGCCAGTGAGGCGCGCCGCCTCGAGCACCGAGGCTTGGATCATGAGGTTCTCATGGATGAACTCGCCGGGGTGGGTCCGGTTCGCCAGAATGCCGCCGACGCGGGCCGCGGCGAGAATCACGCACTCGGGCCGCTCGCGTTCGAAGAAGACTTGGACCGCCTGCGAGTCGGTCAGGTCGACCGCGGCGCGGGGTGCAATGACGACGTTGGTGTACCCGCCGCTCGCCAAGCGCCGTTGGAGCGCCGAGCCGAGCAGCCCTTGATGGCCCGCGACATAGATTCGGGACCCTTTGTCAATGACGGGAACCCGCCCCGGCACACTGCCATCCTAGCCCGGCCGCCGGCCAGTTCAGGCAAAATCAGCTTTACTCGCTCGAGACTCGTATGTTCAAATATTGAACGTCGAGACGATATGGAACGGCATCAGGAGCGAGACCTCGAGATCCTCACCGCCATCGGCGAAGGGCGCCCCCTCACTCAGCGCGCGTTGGCGCAGCGGCTCGGGGTCGCGCTCGGCCTGACGAACCTCTACCTCAAGCGCCTGGCCAAGAAGGGCCTCATCAAGATCACGGAGTTTCCGAGGAAGCCCCACGCCCGAAAACGGCTCCGCTACATCCTGATGCCAAAAGGCCTCCTCGAGAAGAGCCGGCTCACCTACGACTACATGAGCTACTCGCTCGGGATCTACCGTCGGACGCGCCAAACGCTCCGTGAGGCGCTCAGTCATCTCCCCGGAAACGGAGCCAAGCGAGTGGTCCTCTACGGCGTGGGTGAGGCCGCCGAACTCGCGTATGTGACGCTGAAGGAGCTCGGGCTCGAGCCCGTGGGCGTCTTCGCCCGCGAGGCGGGCGGCGTCTTCCTGGGCCTCCCCGTGCGAGCCGTCAACCTTCTGCCGGACGAGCAGGTCGACGGGGTCATCGTGGCAACGCTCGACCGTCCGGAGCCGTACCTCGCCGAGCTCATACGGCTCGGGATCCCACAAGAGAAGCTCCTGACGCTACGCCGCCCGCTCGCCGAGCCCGAGCCAAAGCCGAGCCGGGCATGACGCGCGCGAGCGACGTTCGGCGGTTCCTCTGGCTGCTCCGGAACTACTCGGCGCCCTACTGGTGGGCCGTCGGGCTGCTCTTGCTGACGAGCTACGTTGGGACGGCGCTGTCCGCCCTCTTTCCCGTCCTGATGGCGCCGATCCTCGACCTCGCCCTCGGCGTCCCCGTCGGCGCTGGGGTGAGCGGCACCGCCCCGAACGACGGACTCTCGCTGACGAACCTTGGCGCGGCGTTCTTCGACTGGGTCGGAGTTCGTGCGGTTGACGACCGATTCCGCGCCATCGTCGTTCTGTGCCTGGTCTACCTTGCGGTCGGGATTCTCAAGGGGATCGCCGATTTCGGCAACTATCTCTTCGGACTCTGGATCCGCGTGCGCGCCACCGCAGCGCTCCAGCGCGATCTGTTTCGCCATCTTCTCGGCCTCTCCATGAGCTTTTTCAACCGACAGCGGACCGGCGAGTTGGTGTCGCGGCTCGAGGCGGACGCGAACGCAACCACGGCAGGACTGGAGACGATCGTCGGAACCGTCCTGACGGCACCGCTGCTGATCGCGTTCTATGGGTATCTCATGGTCCGCACAAGTCCGATGCTCGTGGGCGCTGCCGTGGGAGCGGTGCTCCTCCACTACGGGCTGAGCCGCTTCGTCCGCGGTCCCATCCGTCAATTCGCAATCGATCAATTCTCAGCGTTCGCCGATCTGGCTGCGCGGTTCCAGGAGGCGATCCTCAGCATCCGAGTGGTCAAATCCTTCGGCGCCGAGGGCTTCGAGCTTGCCCGCCTCGGCCAGGTTCTGCAGCGCGTCGTTCACGTCAATGTCAAGTTCGGTGTCTTCAAGCACGTGCCGGAGCCGGCGCGGGTGATCGTCAACTATGTCGTCGAGGCGGCGCTGCTGCTCCTCGCGGCCTGGGAGCTCCTGGCGGGCCGCCTCGGCGCACCGGCCTTCTTCCTGTTCCTGTACGTGGGGCGTGCGGCGATGACGCAGCTCTCGATGCTCGGCGCCGCGTACACGTCGATGCACTCGACCCTCGCGGCGTCGAGTCGAATCGACGAGCTGCTCCGCATCGCGCCCGCGCTGACGGACGGTGTAGGGGCGATCACAGAGTTCCGCGATCGCATCGTCCTCCGTGACGTGACGTTCAACTACGGCGGCGAGCCCGTCCTGAGCGGCGTGAGCTTCGAGATCAAGAAGGGCGAGGTCGTGGCGCTGGTCGGGCCGAGCGGCGCAGGCAAGTCGACGCTCGCGGACCTCGTCCTCCGCCTCTATGACCCGCTGAAGGGTTCGATTTCCATCGACGGGCGGGATCTGCGGACGCTCCAGCAAACGTCCTATCGGCGGCTTTTCGGCGTCGTCTCGCAGGAGGCGCTCCTGTTCAACGCCACGATCCGGGAGAACATCGCGTACGGCCGGTACGAGATCTCGGAGGCGGCCGTCGTCCGCGCCGCGCAGATCGGGAACGCCCACGACTTCATCATGGCGCTCCCCAACGGGTACGACACGGTGGTCGGCGACAGGGGGATTCGCCTGTCGGGCGGCCAGCGCCAACGGGTGGCCATCGCCCGCGCGATCGTCGCGAACCCACAGATCCTGATCCTCGACGAGGCCACCAGCTCGCTCGACAGCGAGGCCGAGCGCCTGGTGCAGCAGGCCATCGACCGGGTGATCGAGGGAACGACATCGATCGTGATCGCTCACCGCCTGTCCACCGTACTCCACGCGGACAAAATCGTGGTTGTGAATCGCGGAGCGGTGGAGGCCATGGGCCGCCACACCGAACTCCTCGCGAGCAACGAGACCTACGCCAGGCTCTACCGGCTCCAGTTCGCGGAGGTCGAGGCAGTGGGAAATCGCTGACCACAACCACCGGACGACACGGAGACACAGAGTGAACGCCAGCGAGAGAGACGGGGCACTGGACTGGAGTGAGGCCTCGGTGCTGGTCACCGGCGGCACCGGCTCGTTCGGGAACAAGTTCGTGGAGATCATGCTGAGCCGCTACCGGCCGCGGCGGCTCGTCGTGTTCAGCCGCGACGAGCTGAAGCAGTCCGAGATGATCGCGCGCTTCAACGACCCGGCGCTCCGTTTCTTCGTCGGCGACGTCCGGGACCAGGCGCGGCTCGAGCGAGCGATGCACGGCGTGGACGTCGTCTTCCACGCGGCCGCGCTCAAGCAGATCCCATCGTGCGAGTACAACCCGTTCGAGGCCATTCAGACCAACGTCATCGGCGCCGAGAACGTCATCAGCGCGGCCATCGACGCGCGTGTCAAGCGCGTGGTCATGATTAGCACGGACAAGGCCGTGAACCCGATCAATCTCTACGGCGCGACCAAGCTGTGCGCCGAGAAGCTCTTCGTTCAAGGCAACGCGTATGGCTACGGCCGGGGCACCGTGTTCGGCGTGGTGCGCTACGGCAACGTCATCGGCAGCCGCGGCAGTGTGATCCCGATCTTCGCCACGCAACGAACGTCGGGCACCGTCACGGTGACCGATCCGGGCATGACCCGATTCTGGGTGCGTCTCGAGCAAGGCGTGGCGTTCGCGATCCGGTGCGCCGAGCTCATGGGGGGCGGCGAGATCTTCGTGCCGAAGATCCCCAGCATGCGCATCCTCGATCTGGTCGAGGCGGTGGCGCCCGGTTGCAACGTCGAGTTCATCGGCATGCGACCAGGCGAGAAGCTCCACGAGGTGCTGATCGCCGAGGAGGAGAGCCGGCAGGTCCTCGAGTTCGAGGACATGTTCTTGCTCGAGCCGATTTACCCGTCGTGGGCTTTCAGGGCTCGGGAGGGCGGCAAGCGTCCGAGCGCCGGCTTCCGCTACTCGAGCGACACGAACGCGTGGTGGCTGTCGCCGCTGGAGATGAGAGAGCTCGCGCGTGAGTGACCGTCTCGCGATCTACGGCGGAAGGTCCTGGGACGCGCCTTGAGATGAGCGGTGTCATGTCCGTCGTGTTTGTGACCGAGGCGAGCCCGGACGTCGGGCTCGGCCACCTGCGGCGCTGCCAGGCGCTCGAGACGGCGTTGCGCAGCCACGGTGCAAGCTCGCGGTTCCTGGTCGACGGCGAGGCTTCCATGGCCGGGCCGGAGGTCGTCCCGCTCGGCTGGACACGGGATCCCGCGCTCGCGTGCGCTGGGGTCGCCGAGTTCCGCGATGATGCGGTGATCGTAGATTCCTACCGCGCGACTCCCAGGCTCTTCGAGCGCCTCCGCGCCGTTGCGGGGTGCGTCGTCGCGATCGACGACGTCGCCGACCATCGGCTCCCGGCACACCTCGTGGTGAATGGTAGTTTCGGCGCCACGCGCCTTCGGTACCGGGGCGCGCCCGACACGCGCTTCCTCCTGGGGCCCGAGTATGCGCTGCTCGATCCGGCGTTTGGCGAGGCGCCCGACCGCGTTGCCGCCGAGGCGGTCCGTCGCGTGTTGGTGACGCTCGGTGGAGGCCTCGTCGGCGAGCCGCTCGCCCCGGTCATCGCGGCTGTCCGCCGCACATTGCCGTCAGCGACGATCGATCTGGTTCTCGGCCCGCTCTCGGACGACGACGCGGGTGCGCAGGAAGCCGTGACGCTGCACCGCGGGCTCCGCTCGCTCCGCGGACTGATGCTTCAGTCCGATCTGGCGGTGACGGGTGGTGGCATGACGGTCTATGAGTGCCTCGCGACCGGAACGCCCGTCGTCGGCGTCTGCCGCGCCGACAACCAGCGTCCAAACATCGATGCGCTGAGCCGGGCCGGGCTCATCGTGAGCGCCGAGCCTTCGCTCGAGGATGCGATCCGGTATCTCGCGACCGATTCGGCGCTCCGGCGGAGGATGAGCGGGGAGGGGCGGCGGCGCGTCGACGGCAGCGGCGCCGAGCGGGTGGCCGACGAGATCGTGCGCCTGTGCGTTGCGGCGGCGGTCGCGCGAGGCGTTCGATGAAGATCGCGTTCCTGATCGAGCGGCGGAACTACTACCGGCTGTTCGGCCCCATCGTCGACCGGGCGCTCGAGCGTGGCTGGCAGACGGAGTGCTGGCACGACTGGAGTCACCCGCGGACGGGGCTGAAGGGCTCAGAGTTCCCGGGCTCGCCGCCGACCTTTCGTCACGGGCAACCGCGCGTCCGGACGTATCAGGGCGCAGCCGCATTGCCACGACTAGTTGCCGAGGCGCGGCCGGACGTTGTGATCTCCCTGCGACAAGCGACGGCCGGGGAAAAGCGGGGGCGGCTCGCGTGGTTCGGGTTGCAATATACGCTCGACGTGGCCAACCTTCTCGACGGCGACGGTGAGACAACCTGCGACGGCATCGGCCTCCACACACAGTTCTGGCGGCATCGCACGGCAGACTGCCTCCGGATCAAGGCGTACAACAGGAGTCGGGCCCGGGAAGCGAAAGAGGAGCCTGTGGACGGCGCCGCCGTCGCCGAGACGTTGCGCCGCCGCGCCTCGTTGGTGGGCATCCCGGAGATGGACCAGTGCCACTGGATCGATCCCGCGGCCGTCCGCGCGCGCCTCGGGGTCGAGCCCGATCGCCTAGTGGTCTTGTACGTTCCGTTTCCGTTTGCGTCGAACCCGCGGACATTCTGGGTTCGCCACGTGTATGGGAGCCCGAACACGCTGTGGACCCGGGCCGCGATCGCACTGGCCCGCAGGAACGAGTACCGGAGCCACGTCGCCGCGCGCTGGAATGACCGGAACGTGGTGCGCGCTGCACGCGCCTTCTGCGACCGACACGGCGCGGCGCTGATCGTCAAGGCGCGCGCCAAGGATCCTGTGCCCCGGTATCTCGCGCGGGTCGCCGACCGCGTGCTGTACGACGACGCCTACTACCCCGCGACGATCCTCGAGCTGCTGAAGGTCTCCGCGCTCTGCCTGCATTTCTTCAGCACGGTGGCGTACGAGGCGGCCTACGCCGGCGTGCCCTCGATCTGCCTCACGCCGGCGGGCGACGACCTCGGCCTGCCCCCGCTCTGGCAGGAGTGGTTCCTCAACCCCGACTCGGGCGGCAGCTTCAACTTCCCCGGCGTCGTCTACGCGCGGGCCCTCGGCGAGTTCCTCGACGGGTTCGCCTCGGCCCGGCTCTCGGACTATCCTCTGGATCCAGTCGCCCGGGCCCAGTATCTCGAGAAGTTCGTCGGCGTCGACGACGGCAAGAGCTCGGACCGCGTCCTCGACGCGGTCCAGTCCCTCGTCGAGCGAGGAGCCCTGCGATGACCGCGAGCCCTCCCGCGCGGATCAAGGTCGGCAACCGGTGGATCGGCACTGGCGAGCCCTGCTACGTCATCGCGGAGGCCGGCTCCAACCACAACGGGAGCCTTGAGCAGGCGCTCGCCCTGATCGACGTAGCGAGCGAGGCCGGCGCCGACGCGGTGAAGTTTCAAGGGTTTCGGGCGCGGACGCTTTATCCGACGACGGCCGGGAAGTCGGAGTACCTCAAGGACCAGCGGCCGATCTACGACATCATCGAGGCGATGGAGATGCCGGTCGAGTGGGTGCCGATCCTCGCTGACCACTGCCGCGCGCGCTCGGTTGACTTCCTCTGCACGCCCTTCGACGAAGCATGGGTCGCCGCCCTCGACCCGCACGTGCCTGCCTTCAAGGTCGCCTCGTACGAGCTGAGCCACCTGCCGCTCGTCCGTCGGGTGCTCGAGCGCGGCAAGCCGGCCTTCGTGTCCACCGGCGCTTCGACGCTCACCGACGTGCTACGGGTCGTCGCGCTGGCGCGCGAGGTGGGCAACGAGCAGATCGTGTTTCTCCAGTGCACGGCCGCGTATCCCGCGCCGCCCGCGGACGTCAACGCCCGGGCGATCGTGACCCTACGCGAGGCGAGCGGGTGTCTGGTCGGCCTGTCCGATCACTCGCGGGATCCCGTCATCGCGCCGGTCGTTGCCGTCGCGCTCGGCGCGGTGGTCATCGAGAAGCACTTCACGCTTTCGAACCGCCTGCCGGGCCCAGACCAGAAGTTCGCCGTGGAGCCCGAGCAGCTGAGGGAATTGGTGCGGGCGGTGCGCGAGGCCCAGGCCATTCTCGGGACTGGCGCCAAGGAGGTCCTCGCAGTCGAGCGCGAGCTGCACGGCTTCGCGCGCCGGTCGGTCTTCTCGGTTCGCGCGATCGGTGCCGGCGAGGCCTTCACCGAGGACAACATCCGAGTGTTGCGTAACGGCGCGAACGCGCCTGGGCTCGCGCCCGAGGAGTACCCGCGGCTGGTCGGGAAGCGCGCGGCCCGCGACATCCCGGCCGGTGCGGCGATCACGGATGCGATGGTGAGGCATGAACCTCGTGTGGCGTGAGGCGCGGATGGCCGACGCTGACGTCCTCTGGCGTTGGGCGAATGACCCTGAGACGCGGCAGAATTCGTTCAATACGTCGCCGATTCTCTACGAGGAGCACGTCGCCTGGCTCTCGCAGCGCCTTGGGTCCGACGCAACGCCGACCTGGATCTTCAGCGACGGTGACGTGCCGGTCGGGCAGGTGCGCTTCGACATCTCCGGCGACGTCGCGGAGATCGGGATTACGGTCGCGCCGGAGCAGCGCGCTCGCGGCTACGGCCGGGCGATGCTCGATGCGGCGGTCCGGTGCCTGCGGGCCGAGCGACGCGATGGGGTGTGGCCGCGAGCCTCAGTGCTCGCGCACAACCAGGCGTCGCTCAGGCTCTTCAAGGCGTGCGGGTTCGAGGAGGTCGGAACCGTCAGGCGCGACAGTGGCGAGCAGGTGATCCTGCTCGAGCTCGCGCGCGTGCCATCGTAGATGACCGAAATTCCGAGCGAGGCAGACATGGCGATGATCCGCGATGCCAGCACCAAGACACTCGGGCTCCCACTTCTGCAGCCGGGAGCGTCGAGATCCCAGGCCCCGCCACGGTTCTACCAGAGATTCGGCGACAACGGCCACGCGCTCGATTCTGGCGGACCACGGATTACCACCGAGGAATCGGAGCGGCTGTTCGCGCTGCGGCGCGACGGGCTCCGCGTGCTCTTCATCAACGCGCCGATCCGCGAGTGGTCCTATCCCAACATCCTGCCGATCGGTCACGCCTACGTCGGCGCGGTGGCCGCGATGGACGGCCACACCGTCGACGTGCTCGACTTGAACGCCGAGCGCCGCGCGCCTATCAAGGACTCACTCGAGACGTTCGTGAGATGGGCCGAAGCGAGGGTCGTCGAGAAGCTCGGGCGCGACAGGCCCGACGTGATCGGCCTCGGCGGCATCATTACCCAGTACTCCTGGATCAAGCGAATCGCGGAGCTCTGCAAGCGGGTCCACCCGGACGTGCCGATCGTGCTTGGCGGCGGTATCGCGTCATCGATGCCCGAGTTCATGGTCAAGCGTCTCCCCGTGGACGTGGTGGTGCAGGAGGAGGGCGAGGTCACCTTCTCCGAGGTGCTGCACCGGCTGGAGCGCGGCGCCTCGATGGAGGGCGTGAAGGGCACCGCGTATCGCGAGGTGATCCGCCCCGGCGAGTGGACGGTGCGCAACAACGGCCTCCGCACGTCCGTCCCCTCGCGCGAGCAGGGGCTCGACGCGCTGCCGTGGCCGCTCCGCTCGCGGTGGCCCGAGGACGAGGTGTACAAGCTGAACCCCGTCGGCCACCTCAACTGGCAGACGAAGTGGATCGACGGCGCCGCGGTGGCGCCCGGGCAGTACTCCGTCTCGATGATCGCCTCGCGGGGCTGCCCGTACGCCTCGCGCGCGTGTGATTATTGTTACGCGGCGTACCTCGGCAAAACCTATCGGCTGCGCAGCCCGCGCGAGGTCGTGGACGAGATGGAGTTCGTCAAGGCGCGCTATGGGGTCGTCTACATCCACTTCCTCGACGACCTCCTCATGACGGACTACCGCTGGGCCCTCGAGTTCTTCGGCGAGCTGCGCGAGCGCAAGCGGCGGACCGGCTTCGAGGTCATGTGGGGCGGCACGTGCCGCACCAACATCGTCGCCGACGACGTTCTGCGCGCCCGGCGTGAGGGCCGGCCGCACATGCTCGAGCAGGGCTACGAGGTCGGGATGCGCCAGGCCGGCTACGGCGTCGAGTCGGCGAGCCCCAAGATCCTCAAGGCTATCGACAAGAGCGGGCAGACGCTGGAGAAGATGGAGATCGCGATCAAGGAGACCCAGCGCGTGCTCGGCTACGCCGACTGCTCGTTCATGATCGCCTCGCCCGGCGAGACCGCCGACACGGTGCGCGAGACGGTCGAGTTCTGCAAGAAGGTGGACCTCAAGCCCGAAGTCTTCTTCTTCACGACGGCGTACCGGGGGACCTCGTTCTGGGACCTGGCGCTCGAGAAGGGGCTGATCCGGAAGGCCGTCACGGGCGAGAAGGGGCCCGCCGACGAGGACATCATCGAGCAGTACTTCCTCCGCCTCGGCGAGCAAGGCGAAGAGGTCCGCACGAACTTCAGCGACCTGCCGGACGAGGAGATCATCGACCTCTCGTGGTGGGCCGTGAACGAGCTAGGCGGGCAG